>Ga0247823_10002098_pt1 | contig 16515 bp, 16 predicted proteins | sample 13C_PalmiticAcid_2_FD_192426 | JGI IMG/M metagenome (GOLD analysis project Ga0247823, IMG submission 192426) | Soil microbial communities from agricultural site in Penn Yan, New York, United States - 13C_PalmiticAcid_Day30 | ecosystem: Environmental > Terrestrial > Soil > Agricultural land...
CTCACGCTCCGATCGCCGGCCGCGGTGCGCGCGGCATCGTCGGAGCGGACCGCGGCGGTTGCGAGGGTGCTGCGGAACAGCCCTGAGCCGCCGGCGCCAGTCCAGAGATGGCCCGACGAATCGCGCGCGAACCCATGCGTGACGGTGCGCGGCAACCCGGAGGCGAACTCGCTCCACGTCAGCCCGTTATCGGTCGTCCTGAACAGTGGCTTGTCGTAGCCGGCGAGGTAGACGTCGCCATTGCGGTCGGCGAAGATCGTCGGCGTATTGCCCATGGCGTTCGAAACGCGATCGCCGGACCTGACCCACGTCGCGCCTGCATCGGTCGACTGCAGGACGCCCCGCGACTGGCTCGCGGCGAAGAGGCGGCCGCCGCGGCCTTCGGTGATCGAGACGATCTCGTCGATCCCAGTCGGCGCGACCGTCGGCGTCCACGTGGCGCCCTCGTCGTCGCTGACGAGCAGGACGCCGCCTCGTGTGCCGGCGATGAGTCGTCCGCTGGAATGCGCGATCAGCGCGGTCGCCATCTCTGTGAACGAGCCCGTGTGGCGCCATGACATGCCGGCATCACTCGAGCGATGGAGTCCCGAGCCGTTGCCGGCCACCGCAAGGAGGTCGCCGCCGGCCAGCAGCGTGATCGCCGAGACCGACCATATTCCGTTTGACGATCGATTGATCCAGGTGGCGCCATTGTCCGTCGACTGGTAGATCCCACCACAGGTCGCGCCGAGCACCAGCACGTTGTCGGGAAGGGCGACCAGCGCGTACTCGGTACACGTTCCGAGAAACGCGAGCCGCACCGCACGCCAGCTCTCGCCGTGATCGCTCGTCGACCAGAGCGACGCGGAGGATTGCAGTCCCGCCGATCGCTGTCCCAGATAACTGTTGCCGACGACGTGAACGCTTCCGTTCGGCGCCGCCGCGATCACGCTGGCGTGCGCGCTGGCCATTCCGTAATTGCTCGACGCCCAGGTCGCGCCGTCGTCGGTCGAGCGGTACACTCCGCCATACGCTGAGCCGATGAGCACCGTACCGGTTCGCGTGACGAGAATGGTGAGAGGATGCATCGATGAAGACTCGTCGACGCTCCACGACGTTCCGCCGTCGGTCGAGCGGGCGAGCAGGCCGCTCGAGCAGCCGACGAGCACGAGATCGGACCCTTTCGTGGCGATGACGACACGACCACGTCCACGGAGATCGAGCGAGGTCGCGCTCCATTGCTCGCCCGCATCGGTCGAGCGGTAGACCGTGTCGTCGGTCGCCGCGTAGAGCACGCCGTCCTCGCTCACGTGGATCGAACGGGCAAGCCGACTCCCCGGAATCTCTCCCGTCGCGATCCACGTGTCACCGTCATCGGTGCTGCGAACCAGACCCTCATCCGTCACGGCGTAGACGGCCCCATCCGGCGCGATTGCGAACCATGAGACGAGATTCGCCGGGGATTCGCGGCCGGCCTCGGGGCGCACATGGATGCTGTCCCACGAGCCGCTGCGATGATCGTAGCGGAGGACGTTCCCGTCATCGCTCATGAAGATCCGTCCGGGCTTCGCGGCGAGCGCGTAGACCACGGGCCCGCGATTCGCAGTGCCGGTGCTCAGCCGCGTCCACGTCGTTCCCTGGTCGCTCGATCGCAGCAGTCCCGATGGCCAGCCGAGGAAGAACGAATAGAGCTCGCCGGACGATTCGCCGCCTGCCAGCTCGGATCCTGACATCGAGAGTAGCGAGGCGCGGGTGCCGACCCACGTGACGCCGTCATCGGTGGATTTCCACCCGGCGTCGCTGGTCAGGTAGATGGTCCCGGCGCTGTCGCTGACGAGTGACGGAACCGTGCCGTCCTGGGGGCCGGGCGTCTGCCGCCAGAAGTCCTGTGCGGGCAGAGGCGAGGCGAGCAGGTATACGGCGATGCAGATCAGGAGATATCGAGTCATCGAGCTGGTCTTCGTGGTTGGTCTGGCCCGCGGCTCGCACCACGCGGCCGCATACGAAGGACTCGAATCGGCGCGACATGTTTCCTCCCGCGCGAGCATGAGGCCGGCCGCACCAGGCGCAGCGAGGAACTCGACGCATCGATCACTGCTTGGGGCTTGCGCCCCACGGCTCGTCGGCCGTCGGGCCGTAGATTGACGGGATCGGCACGTCGAGCAGCCGCAGGTAGACCGTGAGCTGGCCGCGATGATGCGACAGGTGATTGATGTTCTGGCGGACGACCTCGCGCGCCGGCATCGTCATGAGCACCTGCTCGCCCATCGTCAGCGACCAGGGCTTGTCGTAGTCCTCATCGGTCGCGCCGGCGATCGCCTCGCGCGACTCGGCGACGCACCGGTCGAACTCCTCGAGCAGCGTCGCGGTCGTTTCGATCGAGTAACCTTTCGACTGCGACAGGTCGAGCTTCGAGTCGCGCAGCGCATACGTGTTCCATCCCGGCATGCGCGCGACGAGCTGCGCCAGGTGCGCCAGCGGGAACGACTTCGGATGCGGTCGCCATTCTCCCTTGTCGTCGGGCACGCGCTCGAGCAGCCGGCGCGTCGTCGCCATCTCCTGGTCGACCTCCTTCAACAGTTCTTCGGATCGTGTCGTCATGGGTAGTGCTGGTAATGATGAAAGTGGAACTCTGTCGATCCACGCTGGGACCGACGCGAGCGAGCTTCCCGTCGTCCGTCACCTGTTCGAAGAGTACGCCGACTCGCTGGGCTTCAGTCTCGCCTCGCAGAACTTCACCCTCGAGCTCGACGCACTGCCGGGCGCCTACGCGCCGCCGCGCGGAGGCATTCTGCTGGCGACGGTCGATGGCGAGCCGGCCGGCTGTGTCGCGCTGCGGCCGATCGGCGACAACGTGTGCGAGATGAAGCGGCTCTACGTTCGTCCCGCCTACCGCGGTCTCGGCCTCGGACGTCTACTCGCCGGACGCATCGTCGACGCCGCCCGCGAGGCCGGCTACGACGCGATGGTTCTCGACACGATCCCCGCGCAGATGCGCCCCGCGGTCGCTCTCTACGAAGCGCTCGGTTTCGAGCCGTGCGAGCCCTACTGGGACAACCCGCTGCCGGGTGTGGGATACATGCGACTCGTGCTCGCAAGAGGATAGTCGACAGCATCGACGATCACTCGCACCGACATCGACGATCGCACGCACCGACATCGACGACACGCACCGCCAGCGACGATCGCACTCTCCGCCATCGATGATCACGCCGAACCTCGTCGTGACATGCGCCGAGATCATTCACCGCTTCGCCACACATCGAGCACGTGCTGCACGTCGTCGCGGATTTTCTCGCGCGCCTCGTTGCGTCCGATGCCGCGCGCGAGCAGCGCGTCGTATCGCGTCTCGTTATGGCGCACGTGCGCGGAGACCGCGGCGTTGATCGCGATCGATTCGAGCGCCTTCGCGTCGGCCGTGCGCCCGACCCGGCGGCTGTGGATCGCGCAGGCGTGCGTCGCGATCGCCATCTCGCGACCCTTGGGACATCCAGGGAACATCTCCCGAATCCTCGCCGCGAACGCGCGAACGTACTCCTCGTCGTGCTCCGCCCGACGCTCGGCGGCGCGCTGGCGGTGGCGCTCGCGCTGCTCGGCGTCGGCGAGGCACTCGCTCTCGGCGTGCTCGAGCGCCGACTCCTCGACGAGCAGTCCCTGCCGCTCGTATCGCTTGCGGCTGTGGCTCCACTTCAGAACGACGGCGCTCACCGACGACGCCTTGCGCGAGCGCCGCGTCAGCGCCGTGTCGCCCGAGGGTAGAAACACGAGGTGGTCGAGGTCGGCGCAGGCCAGGCACAGCGCGCCCTTATCGCGCTCCAGCGTGATCCACGCGTGCGCGCCGAGGTCCTGGCCGCACTCGTCGCACTTCGACTCGCGGCTCGTAATGAAGACCTTGAGATCGTCGGCGCCGGCAGCCGTTGCCGGACTGCCCGCCCCACCTGATGGATGTGCGTCAGCGTTCATCATCATGTCAGTCATCCCACTGCTTCCTTCACGATGATCGCCGCCGGACCCCTCCCCTTCCACTCGAGTCCGCCGCCGCCCGCGGCGCGCGTGCGCTCGGCGAGCTGGCCGGTGTGGTGCATCAGGTGGCGGATGTTGTAGAGGTGATGCTCGAAGCGCGAGATCGAGATCCACGAAAAGCCCGACGGCCCATCATAGCGCGCGAGCGGAACCATCGTCGGAAGCATCGCCTCGATCGCGTCGGCATAGGCGAGGATCTGCTCGCGCGAGTACGGCACGGCGTCCGCCGGCAGCGCGAGCGGCTCGTCGGCTCCCGTCGCCTCGACGAGGGCCGGTCCCCACGGCGCATACGCCTCCTCCGAACCCGAGAGATACAGGTGCGTGAAGAAGAGCGCGTGGTAGGCGATGCGCCACGTCGGGTTGACGTCGGTCGTATCGTTCCATCGGGCGGAGGGCATCCCCGTGACCGCGCCGCGGAACATGCCGAGCGCCGCCTGATACTGCGAGGTGAGCGAAGCCGTGATCAGCGTTTCATCCATGATGGCAGGTCGATCGTGTGCGCGTGATTTTCGCGCCAACGTAGCCCAGCGGTCGCCGGTTTGCAAGCGCTCGGATGCATGTTCATCGGATACCCATGCTCTCGATGTCGCCAACGCCCGAACGAAGCGATCACACCTCCGAAATGCACCACGACCGCCCACGCAGAAGAGAAGTTCCCGCCCCTCTTGACAACCCACCGCCGCCGCCGTATTTTACCCTTGAGTTAATTAACCGATTGGCGAAGTACCACGATGGCAGATCATCTCAGCGCGATCTTCTCGGCGCTCTCGGATCCGACGCGGCGCGCGATCCTCGCTCGCCTGACGAAGGGCGAGGCGTCGGTCAACGAGCTGGCGGAGCCGTTCGATCTGAGTCTGCCGGCGATCTCGAAGCATCTGAAAGTGCTCGAGCGCGCCGGGCTGATCGACCGCGCCCGCGACGCGCAGCGCCGGCCGTGCCGCATTGCGCCGGCTCCGCTGAAGGAGCTCGCCGAGTGGATGGAGCCCTATCGGACCTTCTGGGATGAGAGCTTCTCGCGGCTCGACTCCTATCTGCTCGAAATGAAACCCAAGGAGGAACCCCGTGGACGCAAGCACAGGTCTGGACGCACGTAAGACCCTGGAGGTCACGCTCCCGTCGGACAACGAGATCCTGATGACGCGGACGTTCAACGCGCCGCGGGCGCTGGTGTGGGAGGCGATGACCACGCCGGAGCACGTGCGCAAGTGGTACGGCTTCCGCGATCACACGATGCCGGTCTGCGAGATGGACGTGAGGATCGGTGGCTCGTGGCGCTACGTCTCGCGCATGGCCGACGGCCAGGAGATCGAGTTCTACGGAACCTATCGCGAGATCGTGCCGCCGGAGCGGATCGTCTTCACCGAGATCTTCGCGCCCTTCCCCGACACCGAATCGGTCGTGACCTCGGAGTTCGTCGAGGAGAACGGCGCCACGCGCTTCTCGTGCCGCGTCTGGTATCCGTCGAAGGAAGTGCGGGACATGGTGCTGTCGACCGGCATGGACACGGGCGCGGCCGTCTCGTACGACCGCCTCGCGGAGGTCATCGAGACGTTGAAGTAGCGCGCCGCTGCCGCATCTGCGGTCGGTAGCGGGCTAGCGCAGCTCCTTCGATGCCGGAGGTGGACTGAGGAGAGAGGGGCCGAACTGACGAATGCTCGCCTGCATGCCGGTGTCGGTAAGCGATAGCGAGCCGTCGGCAAGGCCCCTCGCTCGATCATCGGCGGTGATCGAACCGAGTGACCGAACGGGCCGAGGGAAGGCGTAGCTGTTCAGAACAATGGTCACGCTCCGGACTGCGCCGGTGATCGGCGCGACCAACGTCTGAGCCGAGGACGTGTCGTTCGACGACCTGGAATTGCCGAGCACGAGTCGGTGGAGGCCGAGGATCGGCCTCGCACCGGCCGCTCCGTCCTGGCTGACGGCGACCTGGCACAGCAACATCGCGAGCGATGACGGGACATAGTCCGGATCAGTCGCGAATGGATGGAGCGCTGTCTCGAACTCCTGATCAGTCAGGGCATAGTTCACCCGTGCTCTCGACGTGATCGCGATCGCGGTATCACCGGGGCGGGTAGGGATGGCCTCCGATCGGAGGGAAACGGTCCACTCGCTTGCCTTGCTCATCGGGCTCAACGTGATAGGGACGCTGCGTTGAGTTCCATCCACGTTGTGGATGGTGACCGAGGTCACCGATGCGGAGAACAAGTACTTCACGCAGGAGTCGCCGGACGAAGCGCCCTGGGCGAAGGCTGAGCTGACCGACAGGAGGGTGAGGACGCTCACTAGCTTGCAGAAGCGAACCCTGGGGCTGTTCATGGCAAGGCGCGGATAGAGTGGGAAAGAGCTTCGGCGAGTCGGACACGACCGAACGAGTATCGTCGCAGTCGGTTCTCGGAGACGAAAGTACGTCCCGAGTCAATTGAACTCACCAGGTATTTTCGGACATGAACCTATCGCTCATCGCACGTCGCGCCGCGCGCGTGCTCCTTCCGGCGATTGCGCTGCTGATGCTCGCGCCCGCGGCGCAGCGCGCGCACGCCTGGTCGGCCAGCGGGCACATGATCGCCGCGGCGATCGCCTATCGCGAGCTCCCGTTGCCATTGAGGACACAGTGGTATCTATTGCTGCGCGAGCACCCGTCGCACGAACAGTGGATGCGTGAAGCCGGCGACAGCGTCGAGTTCGGGGTCTACCTGTTCATGCGCGCGGCGGTGTGGCCCGACGAACTGCGGCGGGAGCAGGGAGCCGAGGCGCACCCCGAGTGGCACTACGTGAACTATCCGCTCGTTCCGCCGGAGTATCCGATGCGCGAGCCGCTGCCCTCGCCCAACGGCAACATCCTCATGGCGATCGAGCACAACGCGGCGGTGCTGCGCGATCTCTCGCAGCCGGCGCAGCGTCGCGCGATCGCGCTGGCCTGGCTGCTGCATCTGGTCGCCGATCTTCACCAGCCGCTGCACGTCGTCGCGGTCGTCGACGAAACCTGGCCGGCCGGCGATCGCGGCGGCAACGAGATCTTCTTCCGCACATCCGACACGGCGTCGCGCGCCATGCCGCTGCACGCGGTCTGGGACGGCCTGCTCGGGCGCGTCACGGAGTACACGCCTCTGCTCAACCAGGTGATCGCCGTCGCCGACGAGCACCCGCGCGAGCGCCTCGCCGAGCAGCTTCGCAGCGCGCCCGACGTGCAGGCGTGGGCGCGCGAAAGCCGCAGCCTCGCGATCGACTCGGTCTACGCCGGCGCCAGGGGCGGTGTCACGAGGGAGCGGCAGGCGGAAGCAGCGGTTCTGTCGGAGGAATACACGACCCGCGCATCGAGCGTCGCTCGCAGGCGCGTTGCGCTCGCGGGATATCGACTCGCGGATCTGTTGATTCGGTAGGACGTCTACATCGCCGGCTCGGCGGTCATCTCGAGACGCTCGATCATTGTCTCGCAGACGTCGAGTCGCATCACCAGCTCATGCCGCATCGCGCGCTGCTCGGTGCGCGAGACCTCGCGCCGCAGACCGACGAGGTAGGCTGAGAGAATCTCCCGAAGCTGTCCGGCTTCGTCGATGGTCAGTTCGAGTTCCATGGTCAGACCTCCTGTGTGTTTCCCGTATGGGCTGCATGCAACGTAGCGGACGCCCACGCAGGCAACCATGACGATTGTCACGGATCGCGGCAATCCCGGATGCCGACACCCGGCACGGCGCACGCCTCGCTCTGCTTCGCATTGATCCCGGATTACGTACGTTGCGTCCGCTGGTCCCCGCCTTCGGTCAACTCGAACGATCCCCTCGATGAAACTGTCACGTCTCCCCCGCCAACAGCCGTTCGCCATCGCGCAAATGGTTCGCCTCGTGAAGTCCAACGCCGCCGCGCACTCCGCCCTCGCGCACTCCACGTTCATCGCGCAATCAACAGCGCTCGCGCGCCCGTTGCTGCTCGTACTGCTGCTCACGCTGGCGAGCATCGCACCGTCGCAGGCGCAGTCGCTCGACCGGGCGACGCCCGTGGCGATCCGCGGTGCGCTTGTCGTGAAGACGCGCGCCGTGCCCGAGCTGCGGGAAAACGCGACGCTGCCGGCGCCGCGCTCGCTGGCACTGTTGCGCTCGGCTGGAATGCGTGCGACGCGACGGCCGTTCGCGCGCGGCGCCAGCTCGCTCATGGGCGCAGACCGTCATGGACTCGGAAGGATCTTCGAAGTGACGTACGACGGCGCTATCGATCCGCGCGACCTCGCCGCGCAGCTCGAGGCCACCGGGGAGATCGAATATGCGGAGCCCGTGCCCGTGCGCTCGATCGTTTCGCTCGCGCCGAACGACAGTGCCTACGCCAGCCAGTATGCGCTGCAGCTCATCGACGCCGAGGGCGCGTGGGCGGTGACGCACGGCGATACCTCGGTCGTCATCGGCATCGTCGACACGGGACTCGACTGGACACACGAGGATCTCGCCGCCAACATCTGGCGCAACCCCGGCGAGATCGCCGGCAACGGCATCGACGACGACGGCAACGGTTTCGTCGACGACGTGCGCGGCTGGGATTTCGTCGGCGATGTCTCGATGGCCGAGATCGAGCGGGGTGTGTTTCGGGAGGACAACGATCCGAAGGTGCAGGGGGATCTGAGCGAGGGAGACATCCGCCAGCACGGCACGCACGTCGGCGGCATCGTCGCGGCGACCGGCGACAACGGACGCGGCATTGCCGGCGTCGCCTACGGGTGCCGGCTGATGCCGGTCAAGACGTCGAGCGACGTCGGCGCGACCTTCATCTTCCGCGGCTACGAAGCGATCCTCTACTGCGCGCGCAACGGCGCCGACGTCGTCAACTGCAGTTGGGGCGGCACGACCGCATCGCGCGTCGAAGCGGACGTCGTCGCCGAGGCTCTCGATCTCGGCTGCGTCGTCGTCGCCGCGTCCGGCAACAACGGGTTCGATCTCGACGTGCTCGACTTCTATCCCGCACTGATTCCCGGCATCGTCTCGGTCGGCGCGAGCGATCGGGAGGAAAGCGAGGCCTACTTCTCGAACCACGGTGTCGCGACCACCGTGTTCGCACCGGGCGTCGACGTGCTGAGCACGGTCTCCGCCAACCGCTACGGCCCCAAGACCGGAACGTCGATGGCCTCCCCCGTCGTCGCCGGCGTCGCGGCGCTCGTGCGCTCGGTGCATCCGGACTGGTCGCCGGCGATGGTGCTGAGCCAGTTGCGGAGCACGTCGGACTCCGCGCTGCAGGGATCCGATCGCGACCGCTCCGCGTACTACGGCCGCGTCCACGCGCGGCGAGCCGTCTCCATGAATGGCGGAGCCGGCGCGCCCTCCGTCCCCGGAGTCGTGCTCGCGGCAGTGCGATGGCCTGACGGACCGGACACCGTGCGCTCGAGCAACACGCGCCGCGTCGCGCTGACGCTGCGCAACAACCTCGCGACGACGCGTGCGCTGACGGTCGTCGTCGCGCCGATCGATCCGGAGATCGCGATCGTCTCCGGAGCGGTGACGACAATCGACTCCATCGCGCGTGGAGCCGAGGCGGAGATTATGCTCGACGTGCGCATCCCCGGGCAGTCGACCTGGTACTCCGGCACGTTCGCGCTCGAGATCGGACTTCGCGATACCGCCGGGTACGTCGACTTCCTGATCGCACACATTCGCTTCGAGCTGCCGGCCACGACACGCTACACCGACATCGCCGCGCTGTTGGGGGATGTCTCGCTCGATGGCGTCGACTCTCCCTCGCCCGACGTCGCGTGGATCGCGGCGGAGACACTCGGCGGCGAAGCGCGTGTTCTGCGCATGGTCGACGGACGGGTCACGAGCTCCGCCGTCGCCATCGACGCGTCGAACCGCATCGAGGCACTCGACTCGCAGCGCTGCATGATCTGGAGCGCGACGACGATCGGATCGACGACCGACGGAGGCGCGACCTGGTCGTACTGGCGGGCGGATTCGAATGCCGGCGTGAGCCGCATGGATCGGCCGCTGCGTTTCTCCGACGACGAGTGGTGCATCCTCGGACGCAGCGACTTCTCGACGAAGGTGGTCCCATACGCGTGGACCGGCGACGCAGGCGCGACGTGGCGGCAGGACACGATTCGACTCGACACGAGCCTGCCGGTCAACTCGCTGTATCAGTCGGCCTTTCGCGGGCGCACGGCGATCGTCGGCTTCGGCGGGACGGGCGCGCTACGCACGGTCGACGCCGGACGCACGTGGACGATCGTGCCAATCGAGGGATCGCTCGCGGTGACCCGCGTCGCCCTCTGGAGCGACCGGCGCGGCATCGTCGTGGGCTCCGGCACCGGCGGGACGCGCCTGGCGCTGACCAGCGACGCCGGCGCGACGTGGCAGGTCGCCGCGCAGCCGTTGACGGGCGAAGCCCTTGCCATGCTTCTGACACCGACGCTCGGTCGCACGAGCTACCTCGTCGGTCGCACGGGCGCGCTCGTCGCGGTGAGCGACAGTGACGCGCGTCGACCGATCCCGTCGGTGCGCCAGCGGACGCGCTTCAGCGATGCGTCGGCGAGCGCCACCGATTCGCTCGTGCGCATCTGGCACGTCGGCGCGGTCGCTGGTTACATCGACATCCCACTGACGACGAGCGCCGTTCCCTCCGACGCGAGCGCGACCGAACTCGAGCTCTCACTGCGTCCGATCCCGGCGCACGATCAGCTCACCGTCGGCGTGACCTCGGCAGCGCCGCACGCGATCACGCTCGAGATCATCGATCTCCTCGGCCGACGCATGCTCACGCGTGACGTCGAGCGCACCGGCGCAACGACGACGGTGACGCTGCCGACGGCATCGCTCGCGCCGGGACGCTATCTGCTGCTGGCGCGGACCGGAGAGCGAATGATCGCGCGGGCGTTTGTGGTGGACTAGGCGCGTTAACTTCCCCTCTCACTCTACGGCCCACTCATGCGCACGATCAGCATTCGCATGCCCGAATCGCTTCACCGTCAGATCCGAGGGCTGGCGATGCGCGAGGGCGTCTCGTTCAATCAGATCGTCGTGCTCACGCTCGCCGAGAAGATCCTCTCCGTGCTCAACGAGGAGCACCGCGAGGCGCGCGCCGATGAGGACCTCGCCGGCGATGTCGACGACGGGCTCGACGCCCGCACACGATGAACACAGGTATGCGCACCACCGCTTCGATCATCGCCTCGCTCGTTCTCGTCGCCTCCGGCGTCGTCGCGCAGGAGCCTTCGCGCTCGGTGCTCTTCCCCGCGCCCGCCGCGGCGTGGGACGTGATCGGCTCGCTCGGCGCGACCGTGACGATCCTGCCGCGGCCGATCGCGGAGGAGGAGATCCGCCAGATCCCGCTGCTCGACCTCGGCGTGCGCGTCGGGCTTCCCCACGGCTTCTCGCTGCTCGGCGGGATCGCGACCAACGTGCTGACGACCAGCGCCGCCGCCGGCGCCGAATGGTCGTACCGCTACGGGAAGTACTCGGTCGCCATCGGTGATCGCCACTCGTTCTGGTACGGTACCGCACAGATCGAGGGCTTCGATGCGTCGGCGATCGGCTGGATGAACCATCCCTTCGTCACCCTCGGCGCCGACTACACGGAGGTGCGTCTCGTCGCACGCGCGGAGGCGACGCTCGTGCTCTATCGCTCCACGCGCGTCGGCGACGAGGAGGTGAGCACCGAGTCGAACCTCCGCTCCGGCACCGCCTTCATGCTCGCGATCGAGCAGCCGTTCATCGACCGGACAGAGGTCTCGATCGGCCTGCGCCTGAACATCACCGACTCGGCCGTGCAGTCGTGGCTCGCGTTCACGACGCTGCGCGACAAGCTCATCTATCCGGAGATCCTCGTCTCCGTCCTGCTATGATCCGTTCGATGATCGCGGCCGTCGCGCTGGCGCTCGCGACGCTCGCCGGCGGATGCGTGCAGGAGCTCGTGCCGATCACGCCCGAGCCGCGCTACGACGAGATCCTCGGCGGCACCACGCCGGTGAGCGACTCGGCGAAGCGGCAGCTCGAGGGCGTCTACGAAGTCCTCGAGGGGAAGGAGCGCTTCGGCGACGCGGTCGTGCTCAAGTACAGCGGAGACATCCTCTCGGTGTTCTCCGAGCGCAACGTCGCGTTCATGATCATGCGTGGCGGCGTGCGCGATTCGGGGCTCGTCTTCACCGGCTCGTGGCGCTTCGCGCAATCGGAGACGACCGGGCGCATCGAGCTCTCGATCGCGCCGGACGACGGAGGACGCGAGCTTGCCTCCGGCCTGGGCGGCGCGCGGCCGGCTCCGGTCCTGCGCGGCGTCTCCGGCGGTCCGAACGCACGCAGCGTTCTCAACACCGAGCTCGTCCTGCGCTGGGTGCGGCCGGTGCGCCGGCGGATCCGCGGCTTCTGGAACATCGCGCACCGCGGCGGCGGACGGAACTCCGATCGCCACCCGTACTCCGAGAACAGCATCCCAATGCTGGTGTATGCCCCGCATCTCGGCGCCAACGGCGTCGAGATCGACGTGCGCATGACGAAGGATCGCGTTCCCGTGCTCTTCCACGACGAGGAGCTCTCGACGCGCCTGGTCCAGGGCAGCTACCTGACCGGACCGATCATGAACTACACGCTCGACGAGCTCACGGCGTTCGCGCGTCTGCGCAACGGCGAACTGATCCCCACCCTCGCCGACGCGCTCGACACGATCGTGCGCGCCACTGATCTGACGCTCGTCTGGCTCGACGTGAAGGATGCCTCGTCGGTGCCCCGCGTGCTCGACCTCGCGCGCGAATACGAGGGCGTGGCGCGAGCGCAGGGACGCGAGCTCGAGATCCTGCTGGGGATTCCCGACGAGTCCATTCTCGAGGCCTACCTGGCGGCCGACACGACGGGCGTCGGAGCAATCTGCGAGCTCGGACTCGACGAGACCCGACGCGCCGGCGCCGAGGTCTGGGCTCCGCGCTGGACGCTGGGAACACTCGATTCAGAGGTCGATGCGATGCACGCCGAAAACCGCCGCGCCTTCGTCTGGACGCTCGACGTTCCGCTCTTCATCACGACGTTCCTGCGCGACGGGGACTTCGACGGAATCCTCACGAACTACCCCACGCTCGTGGCCTACCATGCGTACTCGCAGCAATAGTCACGGCGCGCTGTCCATTGCGCTCGCGTGCGCGCGCACATGCGCGCTCGCGTTCCCGTGCGCGCGCACACGCGCGCTCGCGTTCCCGCTCGCATGCCTGCTCGCATGCCTACTCGCGTGCCTGCCTGTCGGGCGCGCGTCGGCGCAGGAGCCGGGCGCGTCGGCGCAGGAGCCGGGCGCGCCGCCCGCCGAAGCCGGCGATGCCTCGCGCGCGCACACCATTGTCGCGCAGATTGGCGGCGGCGGTGCATTGAGCTTCGGTCCGGACCAGACCGTGCCGCCGGATGCCAGCGAGTCACGCACCGGGCTTTCGGCCGTGGGCCGCGTGCTCTGGCGACCCGGGCATCTGCTCGGCATCGGAGTCGAGAGCGGATTCACGCGCGTGTCGTCGCTCGAGACGTCGATGAGCGACCGCGTGCTGCATCTCACGATCGTTCCCGCGATGGTCGTCTTCGCGATGGAGACTGGTGGATTCGACGCCTCGATCGCGACGGGCTGGCAGCGCTACATCGTGAGCACCGAAGGCAGGGCGATCAGCAGCGCGTGGGAGATGAGCTATTCGGTGGCGGCCGGGTACGTCGTGACGACGATCGGAGGACTGGGCATTGGTGCGGAGGCGAGCTACACCGCGCTGCCCGAGCGCGAGACGCACATCGTGAACCTGCAACTGCGCGCGCAGTACACGATCGAGTATTGAGTGCTGAAAACGGGAAAGGCGCGGTTCCGCCGTCGAGCGGAGCCGCGCCTTTCCGTGTTTCGAGGCCGAGCGATCAGGGTCGTTCGATGATCACGACGCCAACGCGCTTCTCGCCGCAGGCTTTGAGCTGCACGAGATAGGCGCCGTCGGGCATCGCGGCGCCGGCACTGTTGGTGCCGTCCCACGCGATGTCGTAGGTGCCGGCGGGATACAACTGATCGCTGACGAGACGCGTGACCTGCTGGCCCGAGAGCGTCTCGACCCACAGCCGGACCGCGCACGTCGCGGTCAGCGTGAAGCCGAGGTCCGTGCCCTCGACCAGCGGCGTGACGCTCGGCTCGTCGAGCACCACCCGGGGCGAGAGGAACTCGGGACCATGGAAGGCTCCGGTACCCGCCGGCAGCACCGGAATCCAGACCACGTGCTGCGTGGTGGCGCCCTGGTCGGTGACGCCGTAGACGATGCGGTAGACGCGACCGCCGCGGCCGGTGGTCACGACCGCGCGCAGCGAGAAGTCGCGGTCGTCGGTCGCGTAGTCGGCGCCGACGACATCGGCCGAAAGATCGGCGACCACGATGCCGTCCTCGGTCGCCGTGATCGCGTCGAGCGTGACCGTCGGTGCGCAGCCTCCGCTCGAGGCTCCCCCGATGGTGATCGGGAACATCTCAGCGGTCCTCGACCACAGGAACTCGCGGCTGCTCGTCAGATCGATGTCGGCCGCCGTGGCGACGGTAAAGTCTCCGCTCTGGCTCGTGAGCGTCGCATCCTCGGCCGACGTCAGGCGCAGTCGCGTCTGCGTGCTCGCGGTCTGGTCGGTCGGAACGTTCCAGTCGTAGGTGCCGGTCGACGCGTCGGTCGTCGTGATGGTCGTCCAGCTTCCGCCGCCATCGGTCGAGACGTCGACGATGACGCTCGTGACGCCGGAGCTCGACCAGGTGATCGTCGTCGTCGATCCGGGCGCGACGCAGGCGCCGTCAGCCGGCGTGGCGTAGGTCAGCGACGTCGAGAGTGAAGGACACTCGACCGGAGTCCCGGCCGGGTCGCCGCCGCAGCCGGTGCCGCCGTCGAGCGTGCCGGTGCCACCGGCGGTCGCGGGGATCGAGCTCGTGCTGAACGCGCCGGGCTCTCCCGGATCGCCACCACAATCGTAGAGCGTCGCGAGGCTCGTGCAGATGCCGCTGGCGATCTTGACGCGACCGCCCGCGCCACCGCCGCCCGGCTGCGCAAATGGCGCCCACTCGCCTTCGCTGTCGCCGCTGGCGCCACCGACACCGCCGCGGGCCGAGACGGTGCCCGTGATCGTGCCGCTGGCTCCGATCAGTCGAATCGCGCCGCCGGCTCCGCCACCGCCGCCGGCGCCGGCGTACGGCGCGGTCTCACCGTCGCCGCCGGGCTGGCCGTCGACGACAATCGCGCCGCTGACGTCGAGCGATCCGGTCGTGATGATCTCGATCGCGCCGCCACCGGCGCCGCCCGGGCCGGCCAGACCGTAGGTGCCGGGAAAGTCGCAATGCGAAGCGCCCGCTCCGCCACCGGAGCCTCCGTCGACGTCGCTGCCGGCCGCGGTGCCATAGGCACTGCCGCCGACCGACGGCAGCGGGTCGCCCCAGTGCGACGCACCGTCGCCGCCCGTCGCGCCATAGCCGCCGCCGGCGCCACCGCTGCCGTGGACGCAGCCGCCGTAATCACCACCGGCGCCACCGCCTGGTCCCGATCCCGCACCGCCCGTGCTCGAAGCGCCGCTGCGCGCGCCGCCGGCATAGCCGGAGCCGACGCCGTTGATCGTTCCCTCGATGTCGGCGGAGACCGCGCTGACCGACAGCACGGTTCCCTGCTCGATCGTGACCGTGCGGCCCGCCTGCACGCGGAACGTGCCGACGTTGGTGAAGGTCCCGCTGAGAATCGCGCCGTCGGCGGGATCGAGATCTGCGCCGCCGTAATCGGAGCCGTAGATCGTCTGCGCATCTGCGCCGGTGACTGCCACGATGAACAGCAGCAGCGAAGCCGCGAGTAGTCGCGTACGGTGTAGTCGCATGGAAGAGAGAGTGAGGAGGTCGGGGCGGAGGGTGCCCGCGGTCGTGATTGGGGGAGATCGCGCCGGCGTCAGGACTTCGCGGGCCGCGATCGATGAGGGGCCGAACTTACTCAATCGCGAGGAGACGACAATCCTCCGATATCTCCGGATTCGGAGATCATGCGCTTCCGGCGCGCTCGCGCATCTCCCACGGTGAGCCAGATCGAGAGCGCGAACGCCGTGAGGGTCACGACGAGCACCACCGCATCCACGATCGAGGGATCCCAGTCGAGGCCTGCCCGCTCGAGATAGTAGGCGATGTACGAGTTGGGCAGATCCCTCTCGCCGAGCGCGCGCTTGACATCCCAGTGCCAGTCGGTCAGCGGACAGTATCCGAACCCGTAGAAGAGACCGAGTGCCGTCCACGACAGGAGGGTTGCGGAGATCGTGACAAGGTGCGCGCGACGCGTGCGGCGCCACGCCCAGGCCGTCACGTTGAACAGCACGAGCGCCGCGTGGAACACGAGCAGGAAGACGTCGAGGAGTTGGTACACGGAATCTCCGCGGAATGTCGCCCACGGGACCTGCCGTACTCGAATCGCGAAAGCCGTCACGCCGAGTATGACGCAGGTCATGTTTCGCCCTCCGAAGCCGCCGTATGATTGTACGGCGCCTGACGCTCCGCCCCCCCGAGCATCGACGCCCGACGCGCATGGGGGGGAGTGGGGGAATC
>Ga0247823_10002099_pt1 | contig 16515 bp, 13 predicted proteins | sample 13C_PalmiticAcid_2_FD_192426 | JGI IMG/M metagenome (GOLD analysis project Ga0247823, IMG submission 192426) | Soil microbial communities from agricultural site in Penn Yan, New York, United States - 13C_PalmiticAcid_Day30 | ecosystem: Environmental > Terrestrial > Soil > Agricultural land...
TCTGCGCCGACTGTGGTCTCCCAGGCGTAGTGATCGCGGCCGGGCGCCTTGTAGTCGTGGCACAGGAACATGCGTGCTTCATCTGGAAGCTTCATCAGGCGCCGGATCGAACGGTAGAGCTGGCGTGGTTCCCCGCCGGGGAAGTCGCAGCGCGCTGTACCGTAGTCCGGCATGAAAAGCGTATCGCCGGGGAAGACCGCATCGCCGATGATATAGGCTAGACAGGCGGGGGTGTGGCCAGGGACGTGCAGCACGGTTGCCTCCAGACTGCCGATCGAAAAGCGGTCGCCGTCGTTGAAGAGCTGGTCGAATTGGCTTCCATCCCGCTGGAATTCGGTGCCGGCGTTGAAGATCTTTCCGAAGACCTGCTGCACGCGGACGATTTCGCGCCCGATGGCAAGTTGGCCGCCGAGTTCGGCCTGCAGCAGCGGCGCCGCGGAAAGATGATCTGCATGGGCGTGGGTCTCGAGCAACCAGTGCACTTCGAGACTTTCGGATTTTATGTAATCGATGAGCGCCTGGGCGGAAGCGCTCGTGGTGCGGCCCGAGGCCGGATCGTAGTCGAGCACGCTGTCGATGATGGCGCAGGCATTGGACTGCGGGTCGCGCACGACATGGCTGATCGTGTAGGTCTGCTCATCGAAGAATGATTTTACGACAGGGCGTTTTGCCGGATTCGTAAGGCCCGCTGCGACGATGGCGCGGGCGTGATCGAGGGGGAGATCTGAAACGGTGCTTGGCATGGCTCGTGTTCTCCGTGGAGGATGACCAATATATACATATTTACAGTAATTACGCAAGTGTGTATTTTGTGGAAATCGAAACCGGCAGCCGTTATCACTGACGCCCGGCCTGTACCCAGGAATGCGATCATGACGGAAACGAACACCCACTCAGCCCGCCTGCCGCGTATCGACGAGGCTGCGCCCGGATTCGCCGCGCGGTCCACGGCAGGCCCCATCACGCTGTCGGCCTTCCGCGGGCGCTGGCTGGTGTTCTTCTCGCACCCGGCGGATTTTACGCCGGTCTGCACCAGTGAATTCATCGCGCTTGCGCGCGCGACGCCGGAATTCGAGAAGCTAGACTGCGCGCTGCTGGGGCTTTCCGTGGATAGCCTCTATTCCCACATCGCCTGGCTACGAGACATCGAGACGCGCTTCGGCGTGAAGGTCACCTTCCCGCTCGTGGAGGACAGCGCGATGGTGATCGCGCAGGCCTACGGCATGATCGACGGGACCGCCCAAAGCAGCGCTACCGTCAGGGCGACCTATGTCATCGACCCGGACGGCATCGTGCGCGCGATCGTCTGGTATCCGATGAATGTCGGGCGCTCGGTCGATGAGCTTCTGCGCCTCGTTGCGGCCCTTCAAGCGGCCGAACGCGAGGACGCCTCGACGCCCGAAGGGTGGCGACCGGGCGAGGCTCTTCTTGAGCAGGCACCCCTTGCCGACGAGGACGATGGCGCTCTGCGTGAGGGAGAGGCCTGGTATTATCGGGAGAAGCGGGCATGAGTGGGGGAGCGAGCGTCTCGCTGGAAACGATGATCGCCAAGGCGCCGGAAGCGGCAGATTTCATGCGCCAGTTCAGCAACGCCAATCGTCTCATGCTGCTATGTCAGATCGCACGCGAGGAAAGCTCGGTTAGTGACATTCAAGAGGCGCTCGGCATCAAGCAGCCGGCGCTGTCCCAGCAATTGGCGGAGCTTCGGCAGGCCGGTCTTGTCAAGACACGCCGGGAATCGCGCCAAATCTACTATTCCATCGCCGATGGCCGTGCTGAGGCCGTTATGGGGTTGCTGTTTGAGCTGTTCTGCGGCAGTGAGGCGCCCTCATCCGTAGGGGTAGGGCTCGCGGAACGGCGAGACGGCGCGTCAGCCCCGGATGTGCGCGGAGATGCGGCTCATTTCGCCCGCATTGTTATTTCCGAATAGCTTGTCGGATTGTCGAAGGCGACCACACTATCTGTCCCCGACTGGGTCGCATGGCGGCAGGTTGAGGCGTGGAGCGAGGCAGTCTTCTTCATGCGGCCGAGATCGGTACGGCAACAGGCTGGTTCGGTCCATGCCTTCTAGCTCGACATGAATCGATTCCGGCCGCTTTCATCGAGAAGAAAGCGGGTGATCCCGCCAAATACCAACTCTCTCAGGCGACTATGTCCATATGCGCCCGACACTATGAGATCTGCACCGCTCTGATCGACAAACTGCAACAGGCCAATCGTCTCATCCGCGCTTTTGGAGATATGGGATCTGGCTCTCACGTTGTGGTGGGCGAGGTACGAGACAACGTCCGCATTGCTCTTTCGCAGCAAAGTGTCAGGTTCGGAGCTGACCGAAACGACGGTCACGTCCTTGGCCAAGGACAGCAAAGGAATGGCATCAGCAACGGCACGCCGCGCCTCGCGTGTGTCCTTCCAGCAGACCACAATCTTGCCTGACGCTATCGGTTCTGCGGTGCTGCCCGCTACGAGCACAGGACGGCCAGCGCGCAATGTGACACCGGCTGGGTCAGCAGTTCTATATGAATCCCCTGAATGCGCACCTTCAGCTGCAGTCATGAAAATCAGGTCGGCAGCGCGGGCAGCTTCAACAATTGCCTCGGTGGGCGCGCTCATCTCCGCACGCCATTCGAGTTCGACCCTACCGGCCGCCGCGGCACGAAACTCTTGATGGACCTGCTCCATGCGGTCTTCAAGCTCCCTGTACATTTGCTGTATGGCGATCGTTGCCGCGGAGCTAGTCGTTTGCATGGCGAACGGAGAATGTAGGGGCTGGGCGACACACAGACCAATCACCCGCGCACCTACTTGCGATGCCAGGTTGACCGCAGCATTTGTGATCGGCTTGACTGGCCGATCAATGTCCAGGTTCAGGAGAATGGTACGATAGCTCACGGCTCTCACCTCCGCGGACCGGTTGCAATACCATGAGACTAATGTCCGGTGGGCAATGCGCGTTGACACCAGTCAAACGGGGCCAGTTCAGGATCCTCTTTTGACGCAGATCATCGCGGCATGCAGGTGCCGGGAGCAAGCTTTCCTTCAACGCATGACCACTCTTATGAAGGAGCTCAGAAATGTCGTTCAGGACCATACTCTCGCTCATCGGCACGACAAGTACCGATGCAGATATCGACAAGGCCGTAGCGCTGACGGCAGAAATCGACGCGCATCTTTCCGTCATGGCGCTGAGAACCGCGATATCGCCGTTCGGGGCCGACTACCCGGCCGCGGCCGCCTGGCTGAATGAGCGCCAACGGGAAATCGACGAGGTGGTGGATGTTCGACGCATCGCCGACGAGCGCTGCAGGAAAGGTGGCGTATCGTTCGATGTCGACCATATCTACGACGATCGCTTCATTATCGAGAGCAACATTGGCGCGCGGGCAATGTATGCAGACGTGGTCGTCGCCGGTGAAGGTGTCCGCTCAGACACCGAGCTTCGCAAGGCTGCGATCGCGGCGACAGCGTTCAATGCCTCTACGCCTCTGCTCTTGGTGCCGAAAACAGGTCGTGCCACCTTGAAGCCGAAAAACGTCCTTCTGGCGTGGAATTCGCGTCCACAAGCGGCCAGCGCCGCAAAGGCGGCTATCGAGATGCTGAAAGGCGCCGATACTGTCCGCCTCGTCGTCGTCGATCCGGATTCGTCTTACTTCGAGAATGGCGGAGAGCCGGGCGCTGACATGGCGGCCTTCCTGTCGCGTCACGGTGCAAAGGTCGTGGTTGAGCAGATCGCGAGCGGGCAAAGGCCGACTGAGGACGTGATCCGCCAACATGCGCTCGAACTCGGCTGCGACATGATCGTCATGGGGGCCTATGGCCATTCACGTCTGCGCGAGCGCGTTTTCGGGGGTGTCACGGCTTCAATTCTGGAGACATGCAACGTACCAGTCTTCATGGTGCGGTAAGAGACTGAGCGTCCCAATGCTCATATCGCAACGGGACGCTCATCCTGATCTCCCTGGCGTTTCTCGTTCAGCCATCTGTCAGCATGACGCCCTATTCCCCGATGGAGTTCCAGCCAAAAGGAAGCTGACATGAACATCAGTCGCAATATCCTCACCGCGCTCGCCGTCGTCACAATCACCTCGTCCGCGTGGGCGGCGAACACTCTCAAGGTCATAGAGGGTGGCGAAGGCGGCGGTCCAATGACGCTTACGCTCGACCACTCCACGATAAGGGCTGGAGAAACGACGTTCGTGGTGCACAACGACGCAGTGACCGAGGAGCACGAAATGGTCCTGGTCAAGCTGAAGTCGGCCGATCAGAAGATCGATGTGATTGCCTCCAAACATCGGGTGGATGAGAAGCAGTTGAAAAGTCTCGGCGAAGTCTCGGACCTGAAGCCCGGCGCGGACGGGCAGCTGAAGGCGAAACTCGCCCCGGGTTCCTATCTCCTGCTCTGCAACATCAAGGGTCACTACGAGGCGGGAATGCACGCCATGCTGACGGTAACGAAGTAACCGCATCCTCCTGGATTCCATCACACGAAAGAAGGCGAACCACGTCCATGGCTAAGACCGCATCGCTCTCGTTTTCCCTTCCGCAGCGCGTCTTGCACTGGCTCACAGCGGGGCTCGTCTTCTTCAACCTTCTATTCCCGGACGGCATGAATGCGTGGAACAGGAGCATCAAACAAACCGGTGCGGCGAGCGCCGAACAGGTGGCAAGTGCCAACATCCATGCCTATGCCGGCATTGCGATCCTCATTCTCGTGGCGCTTCGCCTTTTGCTCCGGCAGATCCAGGGCGTGCCGGCTGCGCCAACCGAGGAACCACAGATGTTCAAGTTGGTTGCGAAGGTTTCCGAATGGACCCTTTACCTTCTTCTGATCGCAATGCCGGTTACCGGCGCCGCTGCCTACTACGTCGGATTCGAGGGCGCGGGCGACCTTCACGCCGATGTTCTCAAGGCCGTGCTGTGGGTTGTTGTCGGCCTTCATGTCCTCGGCGCGCTGGCGCATCAGTTCTATTGGAGGACGAATGTGCTTCGGCGGATGACGATTGGCTGATCATCCTTTCCTACGCCCGGCGGCCACGCCGTCGAGCACGCTTTTCACATACCGGCGATGATGGTGTGAACGGCAAACGCTGCCGCGCCGGCGGTGATTGTGAGGGTGGCAAACGTTTTGCTGAAGGTCGATGGTCCGAGGACGGTTGCGATGCCTGCACGGCATAGGGCATTCGTTGCCATGGCGATAAGGATTGCCTCTCCAATCACGTCGATCGGCATGGCGTTCCGGCCCACTTGCAGAGCAGCCAGCACGGCAACATCGACATCGACCGTGCCTGTCAATGCGCTTGTGGCCAAAAGACCGGAGTTACCGAAGCGCGAGACGAGAACAGCGCTTGCAATGGCGGCTGCCGCGAAAATCGTCGCGAAGATCAGGAGCGGACCGATCTCGAACGGATTGCTGGCCGGTACGTCCGCGAAGGGCTTGTCCCGCCGCCAATAGAAAATTGCGAGCGCAGACCCGGCGAAGACGATCGCTGCCGTGGCTGCGGCCGGACCGATGGCAACAATCGCTGCCGGATCGATCAGCAGGATCAGGCTCACCACGCGCAGGATGGACACCGCTGCGCCAAGCGCTGCAGCGCCGGCAAGCGGAAGCGGGTCGGCGGAGCGTTTCGCGGTTCGCGCCAGAACCATGGTGACGGCGGTGGACGAGACGAGAGAGCCGGCAATCGCGCTCAGCACGAAGCCCTTGCTCGCTCCGAAGATCCTGACGGTGATGTAGCCGAGGAACGAGAGGCTTGCGGTCAAAACGGTGAAGAACCACACCTTCCAAGGATTAAGCCCTCCCCATGGGTCGATGGCCTCGTCGGGCAGGATCGGCAGGACCACGGCCGTCATGACGGCAAGCATCAACGCAGAGCGCAGTTCCATCCAGGTCAGGCGCTTCAGGAAGCCATGCAGGACGTTGCGACTTGCAAGCGTGGCCGCAAGAGCGGCGCCTCCCGCTGCCGCTGCTTGCGCATCGCCGATGACCGCGAGGCCGCCGAGCGCCAGAACGCCCAGGCCCGCCATGACGGTGGTGACACTATAATCGGAATCCGAACGCGCCTCGCGCAGCTTGAACACGCCCAGCGTCACGGCGAAGCCGAGGAACCCGATTGCAAACACTATCGGAGAGTTCAGGGTCTGGGCGAGGGCCGCCAGCACGCCGCCAAGCAGTCCCGATATCCCGAACGTGCGCATGCCGGCGGTTCTGCTGCCCTCGGGAGCCTCCCGCTCCTGCCAGCCACGTTCGAGCCCGACCAGAAGACCGATCGATAGCGCAAGACCCAATCTGGCTATGAGCGTATCCATTTGCAGAGCCACCGAGAATGAACCAGCCGGCCAAGTCGCGGTGGTCGCTTATTGCATTGTAGAGAAATCGCCATTGCTGGACTTGATCTTGCGCAAGGCGACTGCACCCGTGGTTGGGCTTACTCTCTTTGCATTCTGCGGACAGGAGCAGTGAACGTGCCACAAACCGACAAAGGCCTCTGGCAACGACATTCGAGCGTGATCCTGGTCGCCATCGCCGCTGGTGGGTTGGTGATCGGGTTGGTCTTGTCGTGGCAGGCCGCTCGCTACGCGCATCTTGTATGGAGCGCAGCGACGCTGGCTGTCCTTACCAGTCTGCTCCTCCAGGTTTTCAGTGCATTGCGCCGGGGCGATGTCGGGCTCGATATCGTTGCGGCGCTTTCCATGTCTGCGGCAATCGTATTCGGCGAGCCGCTTGCCGGGAACGTCGTCGGCTTGATGTATGCGGGCGGCCAGTTGCTGGAATCGTTTGCGGAAGGGCGCGCGCGTCGGGAGATGACGGCCCTGATGGGGCGTGTCTCGCATTTTGCGATGCGATACGGCCCTTCCGGGCTCGAGGAGGTCGCGATCTCTCAGATACAGCCAGGCGACCGGCTGCTGATCCGACAGGGCGAGGTGCTGCCGGTGGACGGGATCGTTTCCGGCGACGGCGCCGCACTGGACATGGCCGCCTTGACGGGAGAGCCTTTGCCGCAGCCCGCTCCACCTGGAACCGAGGTGCTCAGCGGCTCGACCTGCGTGGGCGCGGCCTTCGATCTGGTCGCCAACCGGACGGCTGCCGAAAGCACCTATGCCGGGATCGTCCGGCTGGTCGAGGCCGCGCAGGCAAGCAGGGCGCCCATGGTCCGCATGGCCGACCGTTTCGCGATGGGCTTCCTGGTCCTGACCCTTATCATTGCGGGCGCCGCCTGGTACTTTTCACAGGATCCGATCCGCGCGCTCGCTGTCCTTGTTGTCGCGACGCCCTGTCCCCTGATCCTTGCCGTCCCCGTCGCCATCATTTCCGGCATGTCGAAGGCCGCGGGTATCGGCGTTCTCGTGAAGAACGGCGGCATGCTTGAAATGCTGGCGCGCGTGCAGACGGCGGTTCTCGACAAAACCGGCACGCTCACTCATGGCCAGGCAGCGGTGGTCGATATCAGGACGACACCGTCTTTTACGGCGGAAGCCGTGCTGAAGGCTTCCGCAAGCCTCGATCAGGCTTCCGGCCATGTCGTCGCCGCTGCGCTGGTCCGTGCGGCAGCCGAAAGAGGCCTGTCTCTTTCGAGGCCAGAGGCTGTACGGGAAGTGCCCGGCACTGGCATCGAAGGCTATGTCGACGGAAGGCGGATTGTTGTCGGCGGGAGCGGTTTCGTGCAGCGCACGTCCGGCTGCGACGATCCGCATGAATTGATCGCACCCGAAATGCGCGCCTCGATGACCGTGGCTGTCGCCATTGATGGAGTGCTCGCGGGGATGATCGTTCTGAAGGATCAGGTCCGCATGGATGCGCTGTCGGTTCTCGATGATCTCCGCGCCGCCGGTGTTCGAAAGCTCGTGCTGGCGTCCGGCGATCGTACGGAGATCGCCCAGTCCGTGGGCAAGGCGCTTGGCATGGATAGCGTCTTCGGCGATCTAACGCCGGAAGCCAAGGTCGATGCTGTCAGGAAGGAGACCGGCAATGGCCCGGTCATGATGGTCGGCGATGGCGTCAACGATGCGCCTGCGCTCGCGGCGGCCGATATCGGTGTCGCCATGGGCGCGCGCGGTACGGCCTCATCGTCGGAGGCTGCCGGTGTCGTGCTCCTTGTCGACGAGCTTGCGCCGCTGGCCAAAGCAATTGCTATTGCGCGCCGAAGCCGCCGGATCGCGTTGCAGAGTGTGTCGGTGGGACTGACGCTTTCGGTCGGGGCGATGGTTGCGGCGGCATGCGGATATCTGCAGCCTGTCGAAGGTGCGATCCTCCAGGAGGTGATCGACGTGGCCGTAATCCTCAATGCTCTCAGGGCTCTTCGATGATGTGAGGCTGAAAACCCCGCTGGAGTTCTCAGTGCGACATTTCGCTTGTTTCGCTCATCGCCTCCCGCCCGCTCATCGCGAGGATTTTAAGTTCGAAGAAGACGTGGGGCGACGTGGTCACGACGGGTTGCGGCTGAGGCTTGAGTGCGCCTGGCTCCCACCAGTCGAAATCCTTTGCGAGGAGAGCCCAGGCTTTCAGGCGCTCCTCGTGCAGTTCTTCAGTATCGGGAAGCTCATGGAACAGGGCGTCAACGATGACGCTCTTCCATTTATGCCGCGTTTCCAAAGCGTCGACGAGCAGACATGCGCGAGGATTGGCGTGCAGGATGTCAAGCTTCTTGCCGGGCATCGAGAATGCAAAAAGCCGGCTTGCCGAACAAGCATAGCAAATCGGGACGACGTAAGGACTGTCGTTTTCGGCGCAAGCCAGTCGCGCCAGCCGCTGAGCCGCAATCGTCGCTGCGCATTCGTTATGGGTCATTTCGCGGATCATCATCGGGAGTTCCTCCTTCGATCCGTGCGCGAATTGATGCCACTTTCTTCCACTTTGATTCCCGGCACATTGACGCAAGGCAAAGGAGTTGACGCATCACTCAATCGAGCGGAAATGCTCTAGGCTTCAGCCAACCCGCTCCTCCCATCACCATTCCCGCTTCCAGACCATACCTTTCGGGCTACTGCCTTCTCGCATTCCAGCACCGCCATCGTGATTACGCCGACGGCGAGGATGAGCAGTCCGTCGGGCAAGGCGATGGGAGCTGTGCCGAAAAGCGCGTGCATGAACGGCGCGAAGGTGAAGAGGAGCTGTGCGGCCACGACGACCGCGATGGCGGCGAGCACGGCAGGAGTACCCATAACGCCGGCCAGGCTGAAGGATGTGCGGTGCAGGTAGCGCACGTTGAACAGATAGAAAATCTCCATCACCACCAGCATGTTGATCACCATGGTGCGCGCGCCGTCCTCGCCATAGCCCCTGCGAAGCGCGTATTCGAAGATGCCGAACACGCCGAGCATGAAGACGAGGGAGACGAAGGCGATGCGCCAGACGAGGAAGCGCGACAGGATCGGGGCGTCGCGCCGGCGCGGCGGGCGGCGCATAACGCCCGGCTCGGAGGGTTCGAAGGCAAGCACCAGGCCAAGCGTGACGGTGAGGATCATGTTGATCCAGAGGATCTGGATCGGCGACATCGGCAGCGTTGCGCCGATCACGACGGCGAAAATGACGCACAGCGTCTCGGCGCCGTTGGTCGGCAGCTCCCATGTGATCACCTTGCGAATATTGTCGTAGACGGTGCGTCCTTCGCGGATGGCCGCGACGATGGAGGCGAAATTGTCGTCGAGCAGCACCATCTGGGCGGCCTCCTTGGCCGCCTCCGTTCCCTTGTGGCCCATGGCGATGCCGACATCGGCCTGCTTGACGGCCGGCGCATCGTTGACCCCGTCGCCCGTCATGGCGACGATATGGCCGTTGGCCTGAAGCGCGCGTACGATGCGCAGCTTGTGCTCGGGCGTGGCGCGGGCGAAGACGCTGGCCTCCTCGACAATCCGGCGCAGCTCTTCGTCCGGCATGGCGTCGAGCGCGCTGCCGTCGAGCGCCTTCGGATCGTCGGCGATGGCGAGCTTGCGGGCGATGGCGGCCGCCGTGCCGTTGTGGTCGCCGGTGATCATCTTGACCGCGATGCCGGCGGAACGGCATTCGGCCACCGCTGCGACCGCCTCCTCGCGCGGAGGATCGATGAAACCCGCCACGCCGAGAAAGGTCAGGCCCGTCTCGACCATGCCGAAGGTTAGCCGCCCGATGTCTGGCCCGGCGGCGATCGTCGCAAAGCCCAGTACGCGCTCGCCCTCGGCGGCCGCGGCATCGATGCGCTCGCGCCAATAGGCACGGTCGATGGCGCTCGTCCCGCCGCCACACGCCTGGTCCGTGCACATTTCCAGCACCCGCTCGGGCGCGCCCTTGACGAAGATGTGGCGCGTGCCGTTCGGATCGACATGCAGCGTGGCCATGAAACGGTGGCGGGCGTCGAAGGGGATCTCGTCCAGCCGGCCCCAGGTCGTACGCTCGGTCTCCTGGTGCAGCCCGGCCTTGGCGGCAAGGGTGACGAGCGCTCCCTCCATGGGGTCGCCGAGCACGGCCCAGTGCCCGTCGCGCTCGACGAGCCGGGCGTCGTTGCAAAGCAGCGCGGCGCGCACGAGCGTGTCGCGAGCAGGGTCCGACGATGCGGCACGGCCGTCCGTCGCCGCGAACGCGCCCTCCGGTGCATATCCCGAGCCCGCAAGCGCCGTCGCGCCTCCTGTCGTGACCACGTGGCGCACGGTCATCTCGTTCTTTGTCAGCGTGCCCGTCTTGTCGGAGCAGATCACCGAGGTCGCGCCCAGCGTCTCGACGGCCGGCAGATGGCGCACCACGGCATTGCGCGCCGCCATCCGGCGCACGCCGATCGCCAGCGTGATGGTGATGACCGCCGGCAACCCTTCCGGCACGACGCCGACCGCGAGTGCTACGACCACCATCAGCGCATCGATCCAGTCGTAGCCCCGCGCCAACACGGCGAAGAAGAAGACCAGCGCGGCCATGCCGATGGCGCACCAGGTGAAGAGCCGGCCGAATTCGTTGATCTGGCGGAGCAGGGGCGTGGTCAGGGTCCGCACGTTGCCGACGAGGCTGGAGATGCGGCCGATCTCGGTGCGGCTGCCTGTCGCCACCACGACGCCGTGCCCTTGCCCGGTGGCGACGAGGGTGCCTGAATGGAGGATGGGCAGGCGCTCGCCTAGCGCCGTGTCGGCGGCAACGGCCTCATCCCGCTTTTCGACTGGCACCGATTCTCCGGTCAGGATCGCCTCGTCCGCGGTGAGCCCGCGCGCCCTTAAAAGCCGCATGTCGGCCGGCACCTTGTCGCCCGCCTCCAGCACGACGACGTCGCCCGGGACGATCTCGCGGGCGTCGACCGTATGCCGCTCGCCGTCGCGCACCACGACGGCATGCGGTGCGATCATGTCGCGGATCGCGTCGAGCGCCCGTTCGGCCTTGCCCTCCTGAAGGACACCGACGACGGCATTGACGAGCACTACCACGGCGATAACGGCCCCGTCGACGGCATGGCCAAGCACCGTCGCTGCGAGGGCGGCCGACAAAAGGAAATAGATGAGCGCATTGTTGAACTGGGCGAGGAAACGCCGGAACGGGTGGAGATGGGCCGCGGCCGGCAGTTCGTTGGGGCCGTGGACGAAGAGGCGGCGGGCGACCTCGTCATGGCGGAGGCCATCGGGACCGCTGCCCAGCGCTGTGCAGGTGTCTTCTTTCGTTCGAGCGTGCCAGCCGAAGGGGCTATCAGCTTTGCCGCTGACGGGTACGTCCTGGGGGCGTTCCTGGGCGGTTGTTGCGGTCATTTCCCTGCGCCCTCCAGCAGCGAGACGGTTTCCTCGGCGATCACCTGTTCCTCGTCGGTGGGGATGACGAAGGCGGCCGTGCGGCTTTCTGCTGTGCTGATGAGCACCGCGTTCGCAGCATTGGCGACGGGGTCGAGGTCGAGGCCGAACCAGCCCAGCCGTTCGCAGACACCGGCCCGCACCGCCGGCTGGTTCTCACCGACGCCGGCTGTGAAGACGATGGCGTCGAGACCGCCGAGCGTGGTGGCCAGTCGCGCGACCTCGCCGGTAATGCGCAGGGTGAAGAGATCGATCGCCTCCTTTGCTTCCGGTGCATCGCTTTCCAGAAGATCGCGGCTGTCGGCGCTGATGCCGGAAACCCCGAGAAGCCCGGATTCGTGGTAGAGGAGGTCTTCCATCTCGCGCAGCGCCAGTCCCTCCTGCCCGAGGAGATGCAGCACCACGCCCGGGTCGAGCGCGCCGCAGCGCGTCGCCATGGGAATGCCGTCGAGGGTCGAAAAGCCCATGCTGGTGTCGCGGCTGATACCCTTGTCGAGACCGCACAGGCTCGCGCCGCTGCCGAGATGGGCGACGACGACCCTGCCGCTGGCCGTTTCCGGCGCAAGGCGGGCGAGTTTGGTGGCGATATATTTGTAGGAGAGGCCGTGGAAGCCATACCGCTTGATGCCCCGGTCATGGAGGGCGCGTGGGATGGCGAAGCGGCGCACCAGCGCGTCGTTCGTGCGGTGGAAAGCGGTGTCGAAGGAGGCGACCTGCGGCAGGTCCGGCAGCACGTTTCCGATTGCGCGGATGAGGCGCAGGCTCTGCGGCTGGTGGAGCGGTGCGAGCACCGTCAGCGCGTCGATGGCCGCGATGCTGTCCCCGTCGAGACGAACAGGCCCGGCGAAACGGTCGCCGCCATGCACGACGCGATGCCCGACCGCCGCGACCTCGCCAAGATCGAAATGGCGGCCGAGCACGGCGACGGTCTCCGACAGGACACCTCTCAGGTCCGCGTTCGGCCGGGCATCCAGCGCGGCCTCGATCCGCTGCTCCCCCTCGCTTACCCGCAAGGTCAGCGGATCGTGGTGGAAATCGATCATGCCCCGGGCGATCCGGACGGGCGCGCCCGGGCGAAGCGCAAACAGGCCGATCTTCACGGTGGAGGAGCCGGCGTTGAAGGTCAGCAGGGTCTTCATCCGGGCAATCCCTCCATCGGATGGGGCGCGGCGACCATCTTGGCGAGCGCCGCAGAGGCGATGCGGGCCGAGAGCGGATCGGCACGGCTCGTCAGCACGATGGGGACACGCGCGCCGAGCACGAGGCCGGCCGCCGTCGCGCCGGCGAAGTAGATAAGTTGCTTGGCCAGCATGTTGCCGGCTTCGAGATCCGGCACGAGCAGGATGTCGGCCTCGCCCGCGACTGAGGAGACGATGCCCTTGGTGCGGGCTGCGTCCACGCTGATGGCATTGTCGAAGGCGAGCGGTCCGTCGACGCTGGCTCCGGTAATCTGCCCGCGTCCGGCCATCACGGTCAGCGCCGCGGCATCGAGCGTTGCCGGCATCTTGGGGTTCACGGTCTCCACGGCGGCGAGCACCGCGACCTTCGGCTTCTCCATGCCGAGCCGGCGCAGGAGATCGACCGCGTTCTGGCAGATATCCCGCTTGTGCTCCAGCGTCGGCCGGATGTTGATCGCCGCGTCGGTGACGATGAGCGGCTTGTCGTAGGCTGGGATGTCCATGGCATAGACATGGCTGATGCGTCGCTCGGTGCGAAGGCCGGACGCGGGCGCAACGACGGCGCCGAGAAGCTCGTCCGTATGAAGGCTGCCCTTGACCAGCACCGAAACGCTGCCGGAAACGGCAAGTTCGACGGCGCGGTCGGCCGCGGCGTGGCTGTGCGCGACCGGAACGATCTCGATACTGTCGAGCGAGACCTGAGCGGCCTCGGCGGCGGCGCGAATCTTGGCCTCCGGCCCGATGAGGATCGGTTCCAGCAGGCCAGCCTCGTGCGCTTCCAGTGCGCCGGTGATGGCGGCGGCCGAACAGGGATGCACGACGGCCGCGCGGATTGCCGGAAAGTCGCGCGCCCGCTTCACGAAGGCCTCGTAGCGGTCGTGCCGTCTGAGTGAAATGTCGGGGAGCCGCGTGCGGGGCCATTCGATAGGCGTATCCGGCGCGATCACCGTCGCTATTCCCTTCAGCACCACGTCGCCCGCTCTGTTTGTGCAGACGGTGTCCAGCAGGACGATAAACTTTTGCGGCTGCTTCTCCTTCACCGTGACGGTGGCGGTGATCGTGTCGCCGGGGGCGACGGGTTTGAGGAAATGGAGTTCCTGGCCGAGATAGATCGTGCCCGGCCCCGGCAACCGCGTGCCGAGCACGGCGGAAACCAGGGCGGCCGTCCACATGCCATGAGCGACGACATGGCCAAAGAGGCCGGTCTTTGCGAAGGCGGCGTCGAGATGAGCCGGGTTCAGGTCGCCGGAGACGGCGGCGAACAGGTCTATGTCATCGTGGCCGACGAGCCGGACGATCGAGGCGGTGTCGCCGGGCTGAATCTGGTCGAAGGTCCTGTTTCGGAGAAAGTCATCCATTGGCTCTTCACCTTTGCAAAACGTAGCGACCAGGGGCGTCGGAGAGCGGTCTGTGGCCCGCGCGGCGCATGCCCATTGCCGGCGGGTCGATCCGTTCGGATGCCGAATGGGCGGAAAGCCAGTCCGTCCATGCCTCCCACCATGATCCCGGCCGCGCCTCTGCCGTCTCTGTCCATTCGTCCGCGCCAAGGCACAGTCCGTCGGCGGCGCGCAGGGCGATGCGGTAGCGCCGGCGCGGGCGGCCGAGCTCGCTGACGATGCCGGCATTATGGCCGCCGCTGGTCAGGACGAAGGTGAGGTCGGTATTGCTGAGATAGTGGATTTTGTAGACCGATCGCCAGGGCGCGACGTGGTCGCGCTCGGTGCCGACCACGAACATCGGCACGCGGATGTTCTGGATGGTGGCGGGGCGGCCATCAACGAGGAAGCGACCGGCGGCAAGCTCGTTCTCGAGATAGAGCCGCTTCAGGTATTCGGAATGCATCCGGTAGGGCATGCGGGTCGAGTCGGCGTTCCAGGCCATCAGGTCGATCATCGGTTCGCGTTCGCCCATCATATGCTCATGGACGATGCGCGACCAGACGAGGTCGTTCGAGCGCAGGAGCTGGAAGGCGCCCGCCATCTGGTCAGCCGAAAGATAGCCGCGGTTCCACATCATGCTTTCGAGCACATGGACCTGGCTGTGGTCGATGAAGAGCGCTAGTTCGCCGGGCTCCGTGAAGTCCGTCTGCGCGGCGAGCAATGTCAGGCTCGCCAGCCGGTCGTCGCCGCGATGCGCCATGTCGGCGGCCGCGATGGACAGCAGTGTGCCGCCCAGGCAATAGCCGGCGGCATGGACCTTTCGGCCGGGAACGACGGCATTGACGGCATCGAGCGCCGCCCTCACGCCGAGCCGGCGATAATCGTCCATCGTCAGGTCGCGGTCGGCCGCCGTCGGGTTACGCCAGGAGATGCAGAAAACGGTGTGGCCCTTCTCCACGAGATAGCGCACGAGCGAATTGTGCGGCGAGAGATCGAGGATGTAATATTTCATGATCCAGGCCGGCACGAGCAGCACCGGTTCGGCCGCCACGCGCTCCGTCGCCGGTGCATACTGGATCAGCTCGATCAGGTGGTTGCGGTAGATCACCTTGCCAGGCGTTGTCGCGACGTCCCGGCCGACGACGAAATCCTCCGCGCCGACCGGCGGTTGTCCGCCGGCGAGCCGACCCATGTCCTCCATCCAGTTGCGAAAGCCATTGAGGATGTTCATACCGCCGGACTGTATCGTTCTGTCCAGCACTTGCGGATTGGCGAAGGGCATGTTGGAAGGCGAGAATATGTCGAGGACCTGACGGGCGGCGAAGGAAACGACATCCTGGTGGTGCGGTGCAACGCCGGGTACTTCGTTGGTGACATTGTGCCACCATTGCTGCTGGAGCAGGAATGCCTGAGCCCAAATGTTGAACGGCGGCGTCTTCCAGCGTGGGTCAGAGAAGCGGTAGTCGCCCGCAAGGGGGGCGATGCAGGGCGGCACATCCGGATCGACCGCCACGGCCGCGAGATGGCAGAGCAGGTGGATGATCTTGCGGTTCGCCTTGTCGAGGAGTTCCAGGCGCTTGCCGGGGGCGGAGGCGAGATGGATAGACCAATCCATCACGGCGAGCGCGAAAGCGGTGGGCGACAGGCCCGCGCTGAACTGCCCGGCAAAGGCCTCCCGCATCCGGTCGATCGACCGGAACGCCTCGCTTCCGAGTTCCTCGATCCGGGGGACGGGCGGAAGCGAGGTCGGGTCAGGCAAAACTGATGCCGTGCTCATTGGGCTGAACATCGATATCTCCTTCGGACGCTTCGGGCACCGCCGGAAGCAACCGCATTCGTATCGCGGCCTTGTGATCGCATGGCGGATCGAAATTCACCCTATATAGGGCGGTCTCCACCACCGTTGACGCAGATCAAGTTTTAGTTCGCGGAACCGCCTAGAATGAAGCCGTATCGAAACGGACGCGGGAGTTCGTCATGCCCGAGATCAATGCGACAGATGCGGAACGAACTGCGGCGGGCTTCACCCCCAGGGTAGCCGATCCACTTCTTTTGACGCCTCTCAACATCGGAATGGCGATGTACCGGTATTGGTTGCGCGCGACGTCACGCCTGATTGAGGATCAGTGCGCCCATCTCCAGAACCTTGCAGAGTGCGAGGATCCCTTGAACGTGCTGGTCTGCCAGACCGAGTTTGCTGAAAAATCCCTCGCGGCAAGCCTCCA
>Ga0247823_10002100_pt1 | contig 16498 bp, 12 predicted proteins | sample 13C_PalmiticAcid_2_FD_192426 | JGI IMG/M metagenome (GOLD analysis project Ga0247823, IMG submission 192426) | Soil microbial communities from agricultural site in Penn Yan, New York, United States - 13C_PalmiticAcid_Day30 | ecosystem: Environmental > Terrestrial > Soil > Agricultural land...
CATGCCCACCGCGATTTGGTAGGCGAGCACGTTGGCGTCTTCTTGGCGGTACTCGGCCGACTCCACCGTGAGTTTGACATCGATGAGGTTGAAGCCCGCGAGCGGGCCCGTGGCGGCGGATTCGCGCAGCGCCTTTTCGATGCCGCGGTAGATCTCGTCGGGGATGGTTTTCTTGTCGATGAGCACTTCGGTCTCGATGCCCTTGCCGCGCTCGAGCGGCACCGCGCGCACCCACACCTGGCCGAACTGCGACTTGCCGCCGAGGTTGCGCTCGACGCGTCCTTCGACGCGCGCTTCGCGCGTGGCGGTTTCGCGGTACGACACTTGCGGCTTACCGACGTTCACCTGCACCTTGTGCTCACGCACCAGACGATCGACGATGATCTCCAGGTGCAATTCGCCCATGCCGTAGATCACGGTCTGGCCGGTTTCGGCGTCCACCTTGACGCGGAACGAGGGATCCTCGAGGGCGAGCTTTTCGAGCGACGAAGTGAGTTTTTCTTCGTCGGCTTTGGTCTTGGGTTCGATCGCGATGCCGATCACGGGCTCGGGCACCTGAATCTTTTCGAGCAGGATCGGCTCCTTTTGCGAGCAGAGCGTGTCGCCCGTGGCGACCGAGCGCAGACCCGCGAAGGCCACGATCTCGCCCACGTGGGCGACTTTGAGCTCTTCGCGTTTGTCGGCGTGCATGCGCAGAATACGGCCCACGCGCTCGCGTTTGTCCTTGGTGGCGTTCAGGACCGTCTCGTTGGCGTCCACCTTGCCCGAGTAAACGCGGGTAAAGGCCAGCGTGCCCACGAAGGGGTCGTGCATGATCTTGAAGACCAGTGCGGAGAAGGGTTCGTCTTCGCTCGCCTTGCGGTGAAGCTTCTTTTCGTGCTTCTCGACGTCGAAGCCTTCGACCTCGGGCACATCGAGCGGGCTCGGCAGATATTCCACCACGCTGTCGAGGAGAAACTGTACGCCCTTGTTTTTGAAGGCCGAGCCGCAGATGACGGGAAAGATCTTGATGGCGATGGTGCCCTTACGCAGGGCTGTGCGGATTTCGCTCGCACCGATCTCTTTGCCCTCGAGGTACTTTTCCATCAGCGAGTCGTCGAATTCGGCGGCGACTTCGATGAGCTCGGAGCGGAACATCTCGGTCTCTTCGCGCAGCTCTTCGGGTACCGGAACGACGTCAAACTTGGCGCCGTCGTCGGAGCCCGCCCACACGAGGGCACGCTGCTCGATGAGGTCCACGAAGCCGCGGAAATCCTCTTCGGCGCCGATCGGGAGCGTGAGCAGCACGGGACGCGCTTCGAGCTTTTCGCGCATCTCGCGCAGAACTTTGACAAACGATGCCCCCACCCGGTCCATCTTGTTGATGAAGGCGATGCGGGGAACTTTGTAGCGGTTGGCCTGGCGCCAGACGGTTTCGGATTGGGGCTGCACGCCGCCCACGGCGCAGAAGACGCCCACGGCGCCGTCGAGCACGCGTAGCGAACGCTCGACTTCGATGGTGAAGTCCACGTGCCCCGGAGTGTCGATGATGTTGATGCGGTGATCGTTCCAATAACAAGTGGTGGCGGCCGAGGTGATCGTGATCCCCCGCTCCTGCTCTTGCACCATCCAGTCCATCGTCGCGGCACCGTCATGCACTTCGCCGATCTTGTGGTTGACCCCCGTGTAGTACAAGATGCGCTCGCTCGTCGTGGTTTTGCCCGCGTCGATGTGGGCAATGATGCCGATGTTGCGAAAGTCTTGGAGGGGGATCTTCTTGTCTTTGGACATGAGTGGGGCCTTTATACCAGACGCGGCCGCATTTTTGAACCTAAGGTCGGCCCTCACGACCTAAGGTATAGACAGACGACCATACCGATGCCACAAAGGTTCGCCTGATGAATGCCCCGGTCCTCACTTCAAGTTTGAGTCTCGTGTACACGACCGTAGCCACCCTGGCGGACGCCAAAGCGCTGGCCCGTTCTCTCGTCAGCCAAAAACTCGTGGCGTGCGTGAACATCGTGCCGGCGGTGAGCTCGGTTTTCATTTGGAACGGCAAGGTGGAAGAGTCCGACGAAGTGATCCTTTTTTGCAAGGTGCTCACCGAGCGCGCCGCGACCGCCGTCAACGCACTCAAGGCCGAGCATCCCTACAAGATTCCCTGCATCTGGCAGCAGAAGCTGAGCGACGCCGACCCCGGCTTTCTCGCCTGGGCCCTTTCCATTTAGTTAGACTTCGCGAAACTCGGCGTCGATGACTTCGTCCGTCGCTTTCGCTTTGCGCGCCTGCGAGGCTTCGCCTTCGACTTGCGGCGCGGCTTCGGCGTTTTGCGCGGGTCGCGCGCCGTAGGGGTTCACAAAATTCCACAGTCGCACGTCGAATTTAGGACGCTCACGCTGGCGCATGGCCCGGAATCCGTAATTGAGGGCAAAGACGAGGGCCGGAAAGGCGCCCCACTCCGAGCCGAAGGCCTTGAGTCCCACTTGGGCGAAGATCAGGTACCAAGCAAAATTCCAAAACACGGCGAGACCGTTGCGCGAGGCGATCGCCATCGCGAGGAAGGCCGGCACTAGCATCAGGACGAATAAAAAAAGGTAACCTACGCTCATGGGACCCGTTATAGAATCAATCTCGGTTCCAGCCCAAGGATAATTCATGGTCATCTAATTCTCGCGCGGGGCGAAGTTCCGTGACCTCGCCGTCGTTGATGAAGGTGGCCGACTCGACCACGTCGCGGGCCTCCCAGAGCCGGCTACGAATGCGCGGGGCTTCGCGGTTTAGGAAGTCGGGGTCGTAACCGTTCATCAGGAGAATGACGATGCGGGTCTTGCGTGGAGCCTTTCCACCGTCGCGGAACTGCGCCCCCATGAGCCAGCTGAGTTTGGCGCGTCGGCCAAGCACTCCCAAAGTGTGTTTCCATTGCCCGGAGGTCATCAGAAATTCTCCACTGGTGCGAATGAGCGGCTCGTACCACTCTTCGACAACGGCAAAACGTTGGGCGCCCGCGATCGCTTCTTCGAATTTCTCCAGATTGTGCCGGGAATACTTGAGCGAGACGTTTGCCCGCACCTCACCGTTCGGCCCGAAGACGATGCCATCGGAGCTGGGCACCGGATAAGTTTCGTAAGCGGGCAAAAAGAGGAAGGTTTCCTCGTGCCGCCGGGCCACGTGATCGGCGTAAAATCTCGCGGTGCGCACCTCGTGGTCCCGCGGATCCAACCGAACCAGATCGGGGTGCAGCCTCAACATGGTCGGTTCGATGGCGTCGTGTACGGTGGGCAGTAGGGGGTGTTCGAGGCGCACGGGACTCTGGTCGAGAGTGCGGCGTAATCTTTTGAAAAATGCGTCCAGGTAAGCCGGTTCCTCGAGCGAAAGCATAGTGCCGTATCTCTTGAGGGCATCCCGGCGGCGGACGGGGCTAGCTTGCTCTATGAGTCGGAAACAGGCTTCGGCGTCACGCTTGGCCCCGGCGGTTTCGGCCACGTTGTGGGCACTAGAGTCGGAAACCCACCCCAAGGTTAAAGTCAGAACGACGGCGGCTAGCAGAAAGCGGGTGCGCAGGATCACGGCAGGGGAATACAATCCACAACGCAACGAGTCAAGGCAATATGCCCACGCTTTACGCTACTCAGGGGTTATCGGTACTCCGCAATGACTTTGTCGTTCTGGATGAAAACGATGGATTCGATGGCATCGCGCGATTCTTCGAAGCGACGACGAATTTTCTCATCGGCCCCCAGCACCAACGACGGATCCAGTTTATCGGTGAGCTCTATGACCACGCGAGTTTTTCGCGCAGCCACGCCTTCTTCCTTCATGCGCGCTCCGAAGAGCCACACGAGCCGGGCCCGCTCCGCCACGCTCTTGAGACGCGCTTTCCACTCACTGCGATCAACAAAAAAACCCGAGTGCGTGTAAAGAAATGGTTCGTACCATTCTTCGGCCCGCTGGTAGCGCTGCGCTTTGGTGATCGCGGAATTGAGTTGTTTCAGTGGCGTACTGTTGGCCAGCTTCAAAGACACATTGGCCACGATGATGCCCTGAGCGTCGACCACGAGGCCATCGGAACTGGGAATGGGCATCGCACCATAAGTGGGTACCAATAAAAACGATTCGTCCCGCCCCGCTAACACGAGTCGCGCGTATTTGCGGGCCGTCCTGATCTCGTGATCCATGGCGGGTTTGGCGGCCACCTCGGGGGAAAGGTGACGCAGGTTATTCGCTACGGCATCCGGCACCGATGGCAAGAAGGGATCCTCTCCGTACGGAATTTGTGCGGCCACTTGGCCGTAAATTTTGCGGTAAAAACTTTCGAGATAAGTCGCGTCGTGGAGGAGATGCATCTCACCTTGTCGCTCCAAGACCTCACGTCGACGGATATTGTTGATATACCTATGGCAAGGGTTTGTGAGCGGAACTTCGGAAGACTGGGCAAATGCGCAGGCGGAAGCCAAAGAGAAACCCAAGCTCAATTTGACGGGTGCCCTAATCACTTCAATAACTTAATGGATCCGAATGCGCTGAGTCAAAAGAAAAGACTCAGGCGTCCCCTCTAAGGGGCTAAAATTGCTAACAAAAATCCCTACGGATTCAAGGTAGCATGGAGAGTGCGTAATTGGCGCCCAACCCGATCATGATGATCGCGAGCCATTGCAGGAGGGTTGAGACGACCGCAGCGATGGTTTTGCTCATAGACTTAAGATGTAACCGTTCGGGTTAATAGGTTCCAGTTAAGTAACCTCAACACTGGGGTATTAACTCTTAGAAATTCATACAGATAGCTACAATGTTCCATTTTGTTGCAGCATCTCAACTCGGCGCACCATAAAACAAAACCCCGCTCACCTTGCGGGGAGCGGGGTTTTGGCGAAAACCTAATGAGGTTCTGGCGACTACCAGCGGAAGTGCGAGAACGCTTTGTTCGCGTCGGCCATCTTATGCACGTCTTCACGCTTCTTGATGGCGCCACCGCGGTTTTCCGCAGCGTCGAGCAGCTCGGCGGCGAGCTTTTCGATGAGGTTCTTGCCGCTGCGTTCACGTGCGTACTGCACGATCCAGCGAGTGGCGAGCGTCTGACGACGGTCCGGACGCACTTCAACGGGAACTTGGTAGGTTGCCCCACCCACGCGGCGCGAACGAACTTCGACGGCCGGTTTCACGTTGTTGAGAGCTTTTTTGAAGACCTTCACGGGATCGTCGTTGAGTTTTTCAGCGATGATATCGAAGGCACCGTAGGTGATGCGCTCGGCGGTAGATTTCTTACCGCTTTCCATGAGGCCGTTGATGAACTTCGCGATCACTTTGTCGTGAAACTTAGGATCGGGAACGATTTTACGTTTTTCGGGTACGTGTCTGCGTGCCATCTTTATTTACCTTTTTTCGCACCGTATTTAGAACGGCTTTGTTTACGGTTAGCAACACCCTGAGTATCGAGGGCACCGCGAACAACGTGGTAGCGAACACCGGGCAAATCTTTTACGCGACCGCCACGGATCAGAACCACGGAGTGTTCTTGAAGGTTGTGACCCACACCCGGGATGTACGAGTTGACTTCGAATCCGTTGGTGAGTTTCACACGGCAAACTTTACGGAGAGCCGAGTTCGGCTTCTTAGGAGTTTGGGTAAAAACGCGAGTACAAACGCCGCGACGCTGGGGGCAGTTGGTGAGCGCCGGCGACTTCGATTTGGTCTTCTGTTTGCTGCGCCCTTGGCGCACTAACTGGTTGATTGTTGGCATACTTTTCTAATCCATCTCCAATTTTTATCGGACCCCGGGGCTTCCCCAGGGTCCGTATGCTTTATCCATTCACAAAAACACTGTCAATTCTATTACCTAAAAGCTCGACAAATCGTCGGTTTCCTCGATCGGAGGGGCCTGGAAGACCCTTCCGACGGGGAGCGCTTCTTCTTCGGTATCCATCTCAGGCGTGATGCTCTGATAGTGGCGGATACCCGTACCGGCCGGGATCAAACGACCCATCGACACGTTCTCTTTGAGGCCGCGCAGGTGGTCCACTTTGCCGCCGATGGAGGCTTCGGTGAGTACCTTGGTGGTCTCTTGGAACGAGGCTGCCGATACCCAAGAATCCGTCGAGAGCGAGGCGCGCGTGATACCGAGGAGGAGAGGTTCCGACACCGCGGGCTTGCCGCCGTTGGAGAGAACTTTCTCGTTAACCTCGAGCAGCGCGAACTTCTCGACCGATTCGCCTTCGAGAAGGTTGGTGTCCCCAGCATCGGCCACGCGAACCCTACGAAGCATTTGACGAACAATCACTTCGATGTGCTTGTCGTTAATTTTCACACCCTGGAGACGATAAACTTCCTGCACTTCGTCCACGAGGTATTTCGCGAGCGAGCGCTCACCGAGTACCGCGAGAATATCGTGCGGGTTAGAGGCGCCGTCCACGAGACGCTCACCGCGGCGAATCGCATCACCATCTTGTACGATGATGTGCTTACCGCGCGGAATGAGGTATTCGCGGGGCTCCGACTTGTCGTCCGGAGTGATGATCACTTTACGTTTGCCTTTGGTGTCTTTGCCGAAAGCTACGATACCATCGACTTCCGCGATAACGGCGGCTTCCTTGGGTTTACGAGCTTCGAAAAGCTCGGCAACGCGGGGAAGACCACCCGTAATGTCTTTCGTTTTGGAAGACTCGCGGGGCACTTTAGCAAGAATGTCGCCCGGCTCTACTTCACCGCCGTCGCCGACCGAGATGGTCGCGCCCACGGGCAGAGAGACGTTCGAATCTACGAAACCGTCGGGCAGGTCGAAACCGAAACGCGGTTTCAGCGTGCTCGAACGGTAGTCGATGACCGTACGACGGGTAAGACCGGTCACTTCGTCCATAACTTCGGCAACGGTTTGACCGTCGACGAGGTCGATGAACTTCACGCGGCCTTTGCGGTCGGCGAGGATGGGAATCGCGTAGGGATCCCACTCGGCTACCACGGCACCGGGTTGTACCGGATCACCGTCTTTGAATTTGAGTTTAGAACCGTAGACGAGCTTGTAGCGCTCGCGCTCACGACCCGAACCATCTACGATCACAAGTTGACCGTTGCGGTTCATCACAGTGAGCGTGCCTTCACGGTTCACGACCGTGTTCACGCGCTCCAGCTTGATGGTACCTGGGGTGCTAACTTCGATGTTCGATTGTTCTGCACGACGAGTCGCCGTACCACCGATGTGGAACGTACGCATCGTGAGCTGAGTACCAGGCTCACCGATCGACTGAGCGGCGATCACACCGACGGCTTCGCCGATGTTCACCACGTGTCCGCGAGCAAGGTCACGGCCGTAGCACTTGGAGCAAATACCGCGACGGGCCTTACAAGTAAGTACCGAACGGATTTTTACCGAATGCACGCCGGAGTCTTCGATCTTAGCGACCGAGTTCTCGTCGATCATTTCGCTGACGGCCACGATTTGGGCGCCAGTCGAAGGGGTGCTGATTGACTCCATGGTCACGCGACCGAGGATACGCTCACCGAGCGATTCCACGACGTCCGCGCCATCCATTTGGGCCGAAACTTCGATACCCTCTTGGGTACCGCAATCGATTTCGGTGATTACCGCGTCCTGAGCAACGTCCACGAGACGGCGGGTGAGGTAACCGGAGTTGGCCGTTTTGAGGGCCGTATCCGCGAGACCTTTACGCGCACCGTGCGTAGAGATGAAGTACTGCAGTACCGTGAGACCTTCACGGAAGTTCGCCGTAATCGGCGTTTCGATAATCTCACCCGAGGGCTTGGCCATAAGACCGCGCATACCGGCGAGCTGTTTGATCTGAGCCGCCGAACCCCTCGCGCCCGAATCCGCCATAACGTAAATCGGGTTAAAGGATTGGGTCTCGATCGCTTCGCCGTCGGGCTTGATGAGAGTTTCTTTAGCGAGCGACTTCATCATCTCGGAAGAGATGGCTTCGGTCACTTGCGCCCAGATATCGATCACCTTGTTGTAGCGTTCGCCGTCGGTGATGAGACCTTCGGTGTACTGGTTCTCGATGTTCTGAACTTCTTTGTAGGCTTTGTCGATGAACTCGTTCTTCGACTTCGGAATTTCCATGTCTTTCATGGCTACCGAAATACCGCCCTTGGTACCGAAACGGTAACCGAGCGAGCGCAGGGCGTCCGCGAGGAGTACCGTACGCTTAGGCCCGAGGAGGCGGTAGCAAAGGTCGAGCAGGTCCGCGAGGTTCTTCTTAGCGAGCGTCTTGTTGTAGAACTCGAAAGGAATCTTCGTCGGAACGATTTCCGAGAGGAGAATACGACCAACAGTCGTATCCACGATCGCACCGTTGAGGCGGCACTTCACTTTGGCTTGCAAATCTACATAGCCAAGGTCATAGGCCATCGCCACTTCGGGACGGTCTTTGAACACACGACCTTCGCCTTTGGCGCCGGGGCGCAGACGGGTCATGTTGTAGATACCGAGAACGATATCCTGCGAAGGCATGATGATGGGCTTACCGTCAGCAGGCTTGAGGATGTTGTTGGTGGACATCACGAGCACGCGCGCTTCGATTTGTGCTTCGAGCGAGAGTGGAACGTGAACGGCCATTTGGTCACCGTCGAAGTCGGCGTTGAACGCGGTACAAACGAGCGGGTGCAGCTGAATCGCTTTACCTTCTACGAGTACAGGTTCGAAAGCCTGAATACCGAGACGGTGCAGTGTAGGAGCACGGTTCAGAAGAACCGGGTGCTCTTTTACGACTTCGTCTAGGATATCCCAAACTTCTTCTTTTTCGCGCTCTACCATCTTCTTCGCAGATTTGATGGTGGTCACAAAACCCTTCTCTTCGAGCTTGTTGTAAACAAAAGGCTTGAAGAGTTCGAGGGCCATTTTCTTGGGCAAACCGCACTGGTGCAGCTTGAGTTCCGGACCTACTACGATAACCGAACGACCAGAGTAGTCGACGCGTTTACCGAGCAAGTTTTGACGGAAACGACCCGACTTACCTTTGAGGGTGTCGGAGAGCGAACGGAGAGGACGCTTGTTGGGACCGGTGAAGGTCTTGCCGCGACGACCGTTGTCGAAGAGCGCATCCACCGCTTCTTGAAGCATGCGCTTCTCGTTGCGGATAATGATGTCGGGAGCCGAGAGCTCCACGAGACGACGCAGACGGTTGTTACGGTTGATCACGCGACGGTAGAGATCGTTAAGATCCGAAGTCGCGAAGCGACCACCGTCAAGCGGAACGAGCGGGCGAAGATCCGGCGGGAGCACGGGGATCACTTCGAGCATCATGTTCGAAGGGTCGTTGCCCGATTCGCGGAAGGCTTCGATCGCCTTGAGACGTTTTTGAAGTTTTTTGCGGGTAGCTTCCGAGTTGGTCGTTTGGAGACCTTCGCGGATTTCGTCCGATTGCTTCAGGAGGTCGATACGGCGCAGGAGGTCGCGAACGGCCTCGCCACCCATACCGGCTTTGAATTTGCTAGCACCGTTGCGCTCGCCAGCTTCTTCGAACTCTTCTTCCGAGAGAATTTGACCGTTACGCAGATCGGTTTCACCGGGATCGGTGACCATGTAGGCTTCGCAGTAGAGCACGCGCTCAAGTTCTTTGAGCGAGATGTCGAGCACGAGACCGATACGCGACGGGAGCGAGCGGAGGAACCATACGTGAGCCACGGGAGAAACGAGCTCGATGTGACCCATGCGCTCACGGCGTACTTTAGACTGGGTAACTTCGACGCCACACTTCTCGCAGATGACTCCGCGGAACTTCATGCGCTTGTATTTGCCGCAAAGGCATTCGTAATCCTTGATGGGTCCGAAAATTTTGGCACAGAAGAGGCCATCTTTTTCGGGCTTGAAGGTACGGTAGTTGATGGTCTCTGGCTTTTTAACTTCGCCATGCGACCAGTTGCGAACCATCTCCGGCGAAGCCAGTGAGATTTTCACGGCTTCGTAACGAAGTGGATCAGTCGGTTTGTCAAAAAAGTTTAGTAAGTCCTTCATCTATGAAAGTCCTTCCTTAGTTGTCCTTACGGGTTTCCACGAGTTCGCAGTTCAGCGCGAGAGCCTTGAGCTCTTGCATCAGTACGTTGAACGACTCTGGCATACCCGGTTCGAGGATGTTCTCGCCTTTGACGATGGCTTCGTACATACGTGTACGGCCGGCAACGTCATCCGACTTCACAGTAAGCATTTCTTGAAGTGCGTAAGCTGCGCCATAGGCCTCAAGCGCCCACACTTCCATCTCCCCGAGACGCTGACCACCGAACTGCGCTTTACCACCCAGCGGCTGCTGCGTGACGAGCGAGTAAGGTCCAATCGAACGAGCGTGGATCTTGTCTTCGACAAGGTGATGTAGCTTGAGCATGTACATGATACCTACGGTCACTTCGCGATCGAAGGCTTCACCGGTGCGTCCATCGAAGAGCACCGCTTGACCTGTGGTCGGGAGTTTGGCGAGGTCGAGCATGTTACGGATATCGGCTTCCGAGGCACGGTCGAACACTGCCGACGCCATAGGCACACCTTCACGGTAGCTGCGGGCGATACGGCGGATCTCGTCTTCGGAGGCTTCCTCTACGTATTTCTTAAGTTCGGCGTTATCGAACATGCTGGCGAGGAACTTACGCATTTCCGAATTCGCGGCTTTGGTAGCCACGAGGTCGTTGATACGCTCGCCTAGGCCGCGGGCGGCCCAACCGAGGTGCGTTTCAAGAATCTGACCCACGTTCATACGCGAAGGTACGCCGAGGGGGTTCAGCACGATGTCGACGGGAGTTCCGTCGGCCATGAACGGCATGTCTTCGACGGGCAGAACGCGCGAGATAACACCTTTGTTACCGTGGCGGCCGGCCATCTTGTCACCCACCGAAAGCTTACGCTTGATGGCGACCGAGACTTTAACCATCTTGATCACGCCTGGAGGCAGTTCGTCACCTTTTTTCAGTTTACCGATGCGCTCGTTGAAGAGAATGCGGACAAGGTCCATCTGCTCTTCGACCGAGTCCATGATCTTGGTAAGCTGCGATTCCACCTTCTCGTCCACGGGGATGTGGCGCAGGAGGTTGAAAGGCACGTTGCCAATTTCGTCTTCGGTAATGATCACGCCCTTCTCGATCAGCGTCAGTTCACCGTCTTCCGAAAGGAGCTTGCCGGTGGTCTTGTTGCCTTCGAGGAGCTTTTTGACCTTTTTGAGGGTCGCTTGGCGGATGATCGTGATTTCGATCGCCTGGTCTTTGAGCAGGCGCTCTTCTTCGTCACGAACGATCTGTTGGTAACGCTCGTCTTTGTCGATGCCTTCACGGCTAAAGATGTGAGCGTTGATCACCGTGCCGTACACGCCCGGAGGCACGCGCAGCGAGGTGTCGCGCACGTCACCGGCTTTTTCGCCGAAGATCGCGCGGAGGAGTTTTTCTTCGGGCGAGAGCTGAGTCTCACCTTTAGGAGTGATCTTACCGACCATGATGTCGCCCGGAGAAACTTCGGCGCCGATACGGATAATACCGGTGGCGTCGAGGTTGCGGAGGGCTTCTTCACCGCAGTTCGGAATATCGCGGGTGATCTCTTCTTTACCGAGCTTGGTGTCGCGGGCAACGCATTCGAACTCTTCGATGTGAATCGAAGTGAAGACGTCGTCTTTGAGCAAGCGCTCGGAAATGAGGATCGAGTCCTCGAAGTTGTAACCACCCCACGGCATGAACGATACGAGAACGTTCTGGCCGATGGCGAGTTCACCGAGTTCCGTAGAAGGACCGTCGGCGATCACCTCACCCTTGCGGACGCGGTCACCAACCTTGACGATCGGACGTTGGTTGAGGCAAGTGTTTTGGTTCGAACGGCGGTACTTGGTAAGGTTGTAGATATCCACTTCTGCAGTGGCTTCTTCAGTCTTACCTTCGGTACGTACCACGATGCGCGAAGCGTCTACCGCTTCGACAACACCAGCGTTGCGAGCAACGACGGTAACACCTGAGTCACGCGCTACGATACGCTCCACACCAGTACCTACAAGCGGAGCTTTGGGCACGATGAGGGGTACAGCTTGACGTTGCATGTTCGAGCCCATGAGTGCGCGGTTCGCGTCGTCGTTCTCGAGGAACGGGATAAGCGAAGCAGCTACCGACACCATCTGGTTCGGCGACACGTCGATGAGATCGATATCTTCGGTGCGCGTCAGCGACGGCTCACCGTTGCGACGAGCGTCAATGAACTTCTCTACGAAAACGCCTTTGGCATCGAGAGGCACGTTGGCCTGAGCGATGGTGTGGCCTTCTTCTTCGAGTGCGGAGAAGTACGAAACTTCCGAAGTTACACGGTTGTTTTCAACCTTGCGGTACGGGGTTTCCACAAAACCGTAGTCGTTGACTTTAGCGAAGGTCGAGAGCGACGAGATCAGACCGATGTTCGGTCCTTCAGGCGTCTCAATTGGGCAAATACGGCCGTAGTGAGTGACGTGTACGTCACGTACTTCGAAACCGGCGCGTTCGCGAGTCAGACCACCTGGCCCAAGGGCCGAGAGACGACGTTTGTGCGTGATCTCTGCGAGAGGGTTGGTTTGCTCCATGAACTGCGAGAGCTGCGAAGATCCGAAGAACTCCTTAACGATCGCGTTCACAGGCTTGGCGTTGATAAGGTCGTGCGGCATTTGCGTTTCAATTTCTTGAAGGCTCATGCGCTCTTTTACGGCACGTTCCATACGCACGAGACCAATGCGGTATTGGTTCTCGAGGAGCTCACCCACTGAACGTACGCGGCGGTTACCGAGGTGGTCGATGTCATCCACTTGGTTTTTGCCGTTTTTCAGGTCGATGAGGTACTTCAGGGTCGACAGGATGTCGTCCTTGGTGAGCACGGTATTTTCGAACGGAATGTGCTGGAAGTCGAACTTGTGATTGAGCTTGAGGCGACCCACTTTGGACAAGTCATAACGGGCTTCGTTAAAGAACATGTCGTGGAATAGGTTTTGCGAAGACTCAAGCGTCGGAGGATCACCAGGACGCATACGCTTGAAGATTTCCACGAGGGCTTCTTCTTGAGTCTCGATCTTGTCGATCAAGAGCGTATCGCGCAGGTAAGGCCCCACGTTAACGTTGTCGATGTAGGCCGTTTTGAACGAAGCCACCTTGGCTCCGCGCAGAACTTCCAGGTTCGACTCGTCGATAACTTGGTTCACTTCGATCAGAACTTCGGAAGTCTCAGGGTGCAAGACGTCTTCCATGACGACTCGGCCGAGAACTTCTTCTTCGTCCATCTCGATGACTTTGATGCTGCGTTTTTCGAGTTCGGCGAGCACCATGCGGGTGAACTTACGGCTTTTCTTGAGGATGACGTCGCCGCTCTTGGGATCAACGATATCGCGGTTCGCGCGTTGACCTTGGAGGAATTCGGGATGGATCGTGCGCTCGAACTTTTTACCGTTCAGCTTGATCTCTTCGGCGTCATAGAAATAATTCAAAATCTCTTCGGTATTGAGGCCGAGAGCTTTGAGCAAAATGGTAGCGGGCAGTTTACGGCGGCGATCGATGCGGCAATAAACGAAATCTTTAGGATCGAATTCGAAGTCGAGCCAAGAACCGCGGTACGGAATGATGCGAGCCGAAAACAAGAGTTTTCCGCTAGCGTGAGTCATGCCGCCATCGTGGTCAAAGAACACACCGGGTGAACGGTGGAGCTGAGACACCACAACGCGCTCGGTTCCGTTGATGATGAATGAGCCAGTGTCGGTCATGAGCGGAATTTCGCCCATGTACACTTCTTGCTCTTTCACGTCGCGAATGGTTTTGCTCTTGGTAGCTTCGTCGGTTTCCCAAACCACCAAACGAACGGTGATTTTGATGGGAGCCGCGTAGGTCATGCCGCGCAGGCGGCACTCGTCCACGTCGTACTTAGGTTTTTCTACCGAGTACGATTCGAATTCGAGCGAGCAGGTGTTGTTAAAATCCGTGATCGGGAATACCGAACGGAACACACCCTCGAGACCCACTGGATCACGCTTGTCGGCGGGAACCCGGGCTTGCAGGAATTGTTCAAAAGATTTCTTCTGAATCTCAACTAGGCTTGGTGGTTCGATAGGCGAACCAATTTTCGCAAAAGATTTTCGGACGCGTTTAACGGTATCGAAAGTATCCCGTATTGACATCGACTGACCTCGTATAAGTGTTTTCTAGTTTCGCGTTTTTGGGCTTCCGGTGAGGTTTCCAAATTTGGAATTTATGCCTCAAACCCTAAAAACACGTAAACGCAGACCCCGCCGTAACCGGCGAGGTTCTGCTTTTGTAGTAACGAAGGTATCGAAAAGGACAGTTGCCAGGTAGCTTACCTGGCACGCTGTCTGTTTAATACCTGCGGTCTTCCATCCAAGTGGAGATCTACTTGATCTCAACTTTAGCGCCGGCAGCCTCAAGTTTTTTCTTGAGATCTTCGGCTTCGGCTTTGGACACGCCTTCTTTAACTGGCTTCGGAGCGCCTTCAACAAGGTCTTTGGCTTCTTTGAGGCCGAGACCGGTGATCGCGCGCACTTCTTTAATGGCGTTGATCTTGTTAGCGCCGCCGTCCGCGAGGACAACGGTGAATTCGGTTTTCTCTTCAGCAGCAGCTGCGCCAGCACCTGGCATAGCAACGCCGGCCATTGCTACAGGTGCAGCAGCGGTCACGCCGAATTTGTCTTCGACTTTTTTGATGAACTCAGAGAGTTCCAAAACAGTCATTTTTTCGATGGTTTCGAGCAATTGTTCTTGAGTTACAGACATTCTATTTCTCCTTAAAATTGTCTGGTGCCAGGTAATTTACCTGGCACTCAGTCTATTTCTTTCTTAACTTCTATTCCTAATGGACTAACTATCCTTGTTTTTCTTTTTCCGTTTTCACGGCGTTAAGCACACCAACGAAATCTCGTGGCACAGCTGCCATAACACATGCGAAATTTCTGATTGGCCCTTGGAGCGCCGAAAGCATCATCGACAGCAACGTGTTGCGGTCTGGGAGTTTCGAGAGCGCTTTAACTTGAGCGGCGTCGACGGGTTTCCCCTCGAGCGAAGCCGACTTCAAGACCAAAGGACTAGTGTCGCTGAGCGAATCAACGATGGCTTTCGCAACCGGAACTGGATCTTCGAACGAGAAGGCAACCGCTACGGGGCCTTTAAACTTGTCCGCGATCCCCTCGAAAGGAGTTCCCTTGGTCGCGATACGCGCGATACGGTTCTTGAGTACTTTGAGTTCGCCATTTCCGGCGCGCACTTTCGAGCGTAGTTCAGAGATCTGCTCTACGGTCGTACCGCGATATTCCGCGAGGAATGCCGCGTTGGCGCGTTCGAAACGGTCTTTCATTTGCCCAAGGAGTTCTTCTTTTCTTGCACGAGTCATCGGCATGATTAATTACCTCCTTCAGCAAGCCCGAGGGCGAACTGGTTGGCGTCGAGACGAATGCCGGGGCTCATGGCCGCGGAGACCGTCACAGACTTCAAGTAAGCGCCTTTAGCACCCGGGGGTTTGGCGCGAACGATGGTTTCCATAAGCGACTTAAGGTTTTCGCCGAGTTTTTCGGGACCGAAAGATTTTTTACCGATCGGGCAGTGCACGATACCGGCTTTTTCGGCGCGAAACTCGATTTTACCTTTACGCTCTTCACCGATGGCTTTGGTAACGTCCAAAGTCACAGTGCCCGTTTTCGGGTTCGGCATGAGACCGCGGGGACCGAGGATTTTACCAACCTTCGAGACCGTGATCATCATGTCGGGCGTTGCGATAACTTTATCGAAGTCCATCCATCCACCTTGGATCTTGGTGACGAGTTCATCGCCGCCAACAAAGTCAGCACCAGCAGCTTCCGCTTCGGTGGCTTTGTTGCCTTTGGCGAATACCAAGACGCGAACTTTTTTGCCCACGCCGTTGGGGAGAACTGTTGCACCGCGAACCTGTTGATCCGCTTGCTTGACATCGATGCCAAGGCGCACGTTCAGGTTGATGGTTTCGTCGAACTTAGGACCTTGAAACTTGCTAAGAATTTCGAGGGCCTCAGTTAATGTATACTTTTTCTCGCGGTCGACGAGTGCGAGATTAGCTTTTTGTCTTTTACCTGCCATCTTTCACCTCTATCCAACCACGTCGATGCCCATGGAACGTGCCGTTCCGCATACCTGCGAAGACGCGCTCTCAATTGTAAAACAGTTTAGATCCTTCATCTTGGTTTCTGCGATCTGCTTCACTTGCGCCATAGTCACCTTGCCAACTTTAGTTTTGTTAGGCGTGCCGGATCCGGATTGGATCTTGGCCGCTTTCAAAAGCAAAATGGGCACTGGAGGTGTCTTGGTGATGAAAGTGAAAGATTTGTCAGAGAAAACCGTGATGACAACTGGGATAATCAATCCTTCAGCCGCTTGGGGTTGAGTTTTTGCATTAAACTGTTTGCAAAACTCCATGATGTTAACACCATGTTGTCCAAGGGCGGGCCCGATAGGGGGCGCAGGATTGGCTTTACCAGCAGGGATCTGGAGTTTGATATAACCCGATACCTTCTTTGCCATTTACCGACCTTTCACCAGTACCAACGAAATTCTAATTTTA
>Ga0247823_10002101_pt1 | contig 16493 bp, 16 predicted proteins | sample 13C_PalmiticAcid_2_FD_192426 | JGI IMG/M metagenome (GOLD analysis project Ga0247823, IMG submission 192426) | Soil microbial communities from agricultural site in Penn Yan, New York, United States - 13C_PalmiticAcid_Day30 | ecosystem: Environmental > Terrestrial > Soil > Agricultural land...
GGCATGCGCCAGTCGAACGCGGGCAAAGCGAGGTGCGCTGGCTCCGGCGCGCGCGCGGGGTCGATCCGCGCATCGCGCCCGAGGTATTGGCCGAACTGCCGACCGGCCACGCCTTCGCGATGCGTTTCCTGCCGGGCTCTCCGGTGTGGAAGGACGAGCTGGTCGCGGGCCGCGTCGACGTCGATTTCGCCGCTGCGGTCGGCCGGGGCATCGCCGCGGTTCACGCAGCGACCGCGAACAATGCGGCCGACCGCGACGCCTTTCCGAACGACGAGATGTTTCGCGCGCTCCGCGTCGATCCCTTTCTGCTGCATGTTGCGCGGAAGGATGCCGAGCTGGCGCCCGCGCTGGATATGCTGGCCCATGAGCTGATGTCTCGCAAAATTGCACTCGTGCACGGCGATGTCAGTCCCAAGAATATCCTCGTCAGCGCCGACGGGCCGGTGTTCCTCGATGCCGAATGCGCCGTCTACGGCGACCCGGCGTTCGATCTCGCCTTCTGCACGACGCACTTGCTGCTGAAGGCGGTGTGGCTCGACGATGCGCGGCTGGCGCAAGCGGCGGCCGCGCTCGTCGACGCCTATCGCGCCGGTATCGCATGGGAAGGTGCCGACGGCCTGCTGCTCCGCGCGGGCCAACTCACCGCGGCGCTGCTGCTCGCCCGGGTCGAGGGCAAATCGCCTGCGCCCTATCTGACCGATCCCGAACATCAGCGCATCGTCCGCGATCAGGCGCGCGCGCTGATCCCTGCGCCGCAGCCTATTGACGCTCTCGTAACCCATTGGAAAAGGACCCTTGCATGACTTCGCGTATCGCCTCCGTCACCGGCCGCCAGATCTGGGATTCGCGCGGCCGGCCCACCGTCGAGGCCGAGGTCGTACTGGAATCGGGTGCGGTCGGTCGCGCTATCGCTCCCGCCGGTGCGTCGCGCGGCGCGCATGAGGCGATTGACCTGCGCGACGGCGGGCGGGCATTCGGCGGCTTTGGCGTCAATCGCGCGGTGGCCGGGATCGGATCGGAGATCGCGGGCGCGATCACCGGCATGGACGCGCGCGAGCAGGCGGCGGTCGACGCCGCGCTCTGCGCGATCGACAACACGACGAACAAGGCGCGGCTCGGTGCCAACGCCGTGGTCGCGGTGTCGATGGCGGTGTTACACGCCGCCGCCGTCGATGCGCGTGAGCCGCTGTGGCGTTATCTCGCCGATGGAAGAAAGGTTCGCATCCCCCTGCCTGAAATACAGATTTTCGGCGGTGGGGCGCACGCCGGGCGACGCACCGACGTGCAGGATTTCATGATCATGTGCCCGAAGGCAGGCAGCTTCCGCCGCGCGCTCGAAATCACCGACGATGTCTATCGTGCCGGGGGCAAGCTGATGGAGGCGAAAGGGCCACTGTCGGGCGTCGCCGACGAGGGCGGCTGGTGGCCGAACTTCGCGTCGAACGAGGATGCGCTGGGCACGCTGACCAAGGCGATCGAGGCGAGCGGGCACCGCGCGGGCGAGGATGTCTTTATCTCGCTCGATATCGCCGCGAACGAGCTGGGCGATGCCGATGGCTATAATCTTGCGCTCGACGACCGGCGGCTGTCTGGCGAGGAGATGGCGGCGCGTATCATCGAGTGGACACGGGCCTATCCGATCCTGTCGGTCGAGGATCCGGCAGGACAGGACGACTGGACGACGATGGCGGCGGTGACGGCGGCGATCGGGGAGAGCGTCCAGATCATCGGCGACGATGTGCTCGTCACCAACGCCGCGCGCGTCGAACGCGCGGGCGATGCCGGGGTGTGCAACGCCGCGCTGATCAAGGTCAATCAGGTTGGCACCGTCACCGAAGCCAAGGCGGCGCTCGACGCGGCGGTCGCGCGCGGTTGGGGCGCGATCGTCTCGGCGCGCTCGGGCGAGAGCGAGGATGTCACCATCGCGCATCTTGCGACGGGCTGGAACGCAGGGCAGCTCAAGGTCGGCAGCTTCACGCGCTCCGAACGCATGGCGAAATGGAACGAGATGCTGCGGATCGAGGAAGCGATGGGCGCCGACGCCGTGTTCGCGGGCTTCTCGGCCTTTGCTGGATCGATCGGGGCGGTCCACGCATGATCGTCCTCCACGCCCGCCCGAGTCCCGGTTTTCGAGAGGCCGTCGAGGCCATCTTTGGGGCGGGCGTCGTGACGCATGTCGACGAGGCCGAGCCGCTCGACGGCGTGGCGGACGAGATCACCGCGCTCCTCCATGTCCTCACGCCGGTCACGCCCGAATTCATCGCCTCGGCGCCGAAATTGAAGCTGATCCAGAAACTCGGCGTTGGCGTGAATACCATCGCGCTTGATGCCGCTCACGATCATGACGTCGCCGTCTGCAACATGCCCGGCACGAACAGTCAGGCGGTGGCCGAAATGGCGTTGTCGCTGATGATGGCGATGCTGCGCCGCACCTGTTTCTTCGACGCGCGCACGCGCGCGGGTGAGGGATGGACCGCCGACCCATCTGAACTCGACTGCGTCGGTGAGATCGGCGGGCGCACGGTGGGACTCGTCGGTTTCGGCAATTCGGCGCAATTGCTCGCGCCGGCGCTGACGGCGCTCGGCGCGAAGGTGATCTACACCGCGCGCAATCGCCGCGACGGTCCCTATGAATATCGCTCATTCAAAGACTTGATCGCCGAAGCCGATATTGTTTCGCTGCATATGCCGCTCACCGACGAGACGCGGGGAAGTGTCGATCCGTTCGCGATGAAGCGGGGGGCGGTGCTGGTGAACACCGCGCGCGGTGAACTTGTCGATCAGGCGCGGCTGGTCGAGGCATTGACCTCGGGCCACCTCCGCGGCGCCGGGCTCGATGTATTTGCCGAAGAACCGCTGCCGCGCGGCAATCCGCTGCTCGGTCTTCCGAACGTCGTGCTCGCGCCGCATATCGCATGGCTGACGCCCGAAACGCTTGTGCGCAGCCTGACCGTTGCGCATGAAAATTGCCGGCGTCTCGCGGCAGGCGAAACCCTTCTTCATCAGGTGGTCTAATGTCGCTTCCCATCGTTCTGATTACTGGCCAGCTTTTGACCGATGCCGTATGGCAGCCGCTGCTCGACGCGTGGACCGGCCGCGAGGTGATTGTCGCCGACAATCGCAGCGACGACACGATCGAGGGTTTCGCGCAGCGCCTTCTCGACAACGCGCCACCGAAGTTCGTGCTGATCGCGCACGCGATGGGCGGCTTCGTCGCCTTCGATGCGATGCGCCGCGCGCCCGAGCGCGTCGCCAAGCTGATATTGATATCAACGCTCGCCTCGGCCGACGGCCCGGCGCAGACTGCGCGGCGGCAGGGTTATATCGATCTCGTGGAAAGCGGGCGGTTCGATCAGGTCGTCGAGGAGCGTATTCCGATCCTGTTCCCCGAGGAAAAGCGCAGCGACGAGCGCCTGCTCGGCATCGCGCGCCAGATGGCGGCCGATACCGGCGCCGACACCTTCCTCGCGCAGCAACGCGCGATCATGGCGCGGATCGACAGCCGTCCGCGGCTCGGAGAGATCGCGGTGCCGACGCTGCTGATCTGGGGCGAGAAGGACGGCATCACCAGCCGCGCGCATCATGACGAGATATCGGAAGCGATTCCGGGTGCGCGGCTGGAGGTGATCGCGGGAGCGGGGCATTTGCCGACGGTCGAGGCGCCCGAAGCGGTTGTGCCGCTGCTGGACGCCTTCATCGACGAATAGGCTTACTTCAACTCCGCTCGCACCAGCGCGGCCCCGTCGACCATCGCCTTCAGCTTGGCCTGTGAATGTTCGCGGCTGTGGTATTTCATCCCGCAATCGGGCGCGATCCAGAGCCTCTCGGCGTCGACATAACGCAGCGCCTCACGAATACGCGCCGCGACGACCTCGGGCGTTTCAACCTCGGGAATCGACAGGTCGAGCACGCCATACATGATCGTCTTGGTCGGCAGTTCGGCGAGGATCGCAGGATCGAGCCCGGGCTGCGCCGCTTCGACTGAAATCACGTCGATCGCCGAGGCTTCGAGCTCGGCGAGGAAGTCATAGGCCTTGGGCTTCGGTCCCGTCGCGCCGGCGCCATGATGCACCATCGCATAGCCGAAGCAGATGTGGAGCGCGGTCGTGCCGCCGACGCCGTCGAGCGCGCGGTTGAGTGCTTCGATCGCATAGCTGTTTGCCTCGGCGGCGCGCGCCTGCAGATAGGGTTCGTCGAGCTGGACAACATCGACGCCCGCCGCGAACAGATCCTTCACCTCGGCGTTGACCGCGTCGGCATAGTCCATCGCGAGCGAGCGCGCGTCGGGATAAAAGCCGTTCTCGGCCTGCTGCGTCATCGTGAACGGGCCGGGCAGGGTGAGCTTCACCGGCTTCGTCGAATGACGGCGGAGGAAGGCGGCGTCCTGCGCCTCGATAGGCGCGACGCGGCGGATCGGGCCCGAGACGAGCGGCACCGGGTTGGCATTACCCGTGCGGTCGATCGCGGTGCCATGCTTTTCGCGGTCGATGCCCGAGAGGGCCGTCGCAAGGCGGTTTGAATAGCTCTCGCGGCGCATCTCGCCGTCGCCGACGATGTCGATGCCCAGCTCTTCCTGATCGCGGATCGCCATCAAGGTCGCCGCCTCCTGCGCGTCAGCGAGCCAGGGGTCGGGGATGCGCCACAGCGTCTCGGCGCGGACGCGCGGGGGCAGGCTGGCCTTCAGCCGCTCGCGGTCGATCAGCCAGTCAGGCTGGGGGTAGCTTCCGACGATGGTTGTCGGCAGGATGGGGTGGTCGAACAAGGCCATTCCTCTCGATTTTTAGGCTGGCCAAGCATTTGCTTAGTATTCTATCTAATTCAAGTCGAAACGACGGTTGGGAGAGCAAAATGATCGATCTGGAGGCCATCCGGACGCTGGCGGATATTCCGGCGGCGCAGGCGCGGATAAGGGGCGCCGCGACCGCGGTGAAGTTCGGGGAACGCGAGACGAGTTTTACCGAACTCGATGCGCGGTCGAACCGCGTTGCGCATGCGCTGCTCGCATCGGGACTCGCGCCCGGCGACCGCGTCTCGGCGCTGACCAAGAACCACGACAGCTGGTATCCGCTCTTCTTCGGCACCGCGCGCGCGCGCGCCTGTTTCGCGCCGATCAACTGCCGCCTCGCACCCGCCGAGATCGGCTTCATCCTCGGCGATGCGGGGCCGAAACTGTTGTTCGTGGGTGAGGATTTCTTCGACTGCGCGCTCGCGGCGGTCGCCGACCTGGCCGCGCCGCCGCGCCTCGTCGCGCTCTATGGCAGCCATCCCGCGTTCGAACCCTTCGACGCGTGGCTGGGTGAGGCGTCCGACGCCCCGCTCGCTGACGCCCCGCAGCTGAACGACGATGTGCTCCAGCTCTATACCAGCGGCACGACCGGCCTGCCCAAGGGTGTCGTGCTCACCAACGCCAATTACCGTACCTTCCTCGAAGCGGCGACCGAGGTCGACGGCTTCGCCTATGGCGAGGACGAGACGGTGATGATCGTCATGCCTTTGTTCCATGTTGCAGGCACCAATGTCAGCTTCTCGGGGCTCGCGCAGGGCGGGCGGCTGGTGCTCGTCAAGGATTTCACCGCGGCGGACGCGGTGCGCATGATGCGCGAGGAGTATGTCGCACACGCCTTCCTCGCCCCCGCGATGATCCAGATGATGCTGCTTCAGCCCGATGCGAACAGCAGCGCCTATCCCGCGCTCAAGTCGATCGCCTATGGCGCGTCGCCTATCGCCGAGGATGTGCTGCGGCGCGCGCGCGCGACCTTCGGCTGCGATTTCGTACAATTTTACGGCATGACCGAGTCCGCCGGCGGCGGCTCGTACCTGTCGCCGAGCGCGCATGACCTGCCAGGCAAGCTCACCTCCTGCGGCAAGCCCTGGCCCGGCGCCGCGATGGCGATCCTCGACGGCGAAGGCCGCGAACTCGGTGAGGGCGAGATCGGCGAGATCGCGATCCGCGGCGGCATCGTGATGAAGGAATATTGGAACCGCGCGAAAGCGACCGAAGAGACGCTCGCGGGCGGCTGGCTTCACACCGGCGACGTCGGTTACCGCGACGCCGACGGCTTTTATTACGTCCACGACCGCATCAAGGACATGATCGTGTCGGGCGGCGAGAATGTCTATCCGGCCGAGGTCGAGAGCGCGATCATGGGCTGTCCCGGCGTCGCCGACGTCGCGGTGATCGGCGTGCCCGACGACAAATGGGGCGAGGGGGTGAAGGCGCTGATCGTGCCTGCTGCGGGCGCGACAATCGACCCCGCCGATGTCATCGGCTGGGCGCGCGAGCGGATCGCGGCGTACAAGGTCCCGAAGAGCATCGAGTTCATCGAGGCGCTGCCGCGCAACCCGTCGGGCAAGGTGCTGCGCCGCGAATTGCGTGCGCCCTATTGGGAAGGTCGTGACCGGGCGGTTGGGTAAAAAAGAACCCGGCCAAAGGCCCGGGGGCGCAAAAAAGAACCCGGCCGAAGCCGGGTCCAGGAGGAGTTCCCAATGGGTAATATTTTGGGAATGTCTATTCGGCGGGCACCGGGGCGCGGCCGGTGATGAAGCCTTCGCGCTTCGTGCCGTCGGCTTGCACCGGGTCGTGCGCGACGTCGCTTTCGTCGAATTCCTTGGTCCACGCCGCGAATTCGAGGCAGACGCCGTCGGGATCGAAGAAATAGACCGAACGGACGAACACGCCGGGGTGAAGTTCATCGGTCGACTGCATCGGGCTGTCGTCGTGGTTCAGCACCTTGCTGACGTTGATGCCCTTGGCGACCAGCCGCTGGTAATAATCGTCGAACTTGTCGGCGCGGACGTTGATCGCGATATGGTTCATCGATCCATGCGCCGAAACAAAGCTGCCCTGCGTCGGCAGCGCGGCGGGGGCGGAGATGCCCGGCACGGCTTCGGGCGCTTCGGGGAACCAGAAAAAGGCGAGGCTATCGCCATTGCCGATGTCGAAGAAGAAATGCTGGCCGCGCCCGCCGGGCAGGTCGATCGTCTTGGTGAGCGGCATGCCGAGGATGTCGCGGTAGAATTCGACCGTTTTCGCCATATCCTTGCACACGAGTGCGAGGTGATTGACGCCGAGGAACTCGAATTCGCTATTTGCTGCAGCCATGATCCATCTCCTTATGTCTTCAGTTCGAATTTGCGCTGGGGCGGCTTTTCATCCGCTCGTACCAACGCACGACATGGGTGAAGGCGGGATCGATCGGCTGACCGACCGACCCGCCGAAATCGAGGAAAGCGAAGAGCAACAGGTCGGCGAGCGACAATGTGTCGCCGGCGATGAAGTCGCGATCCGCAATCAACGGATCGAGCCACTTCACCCCGTCTTGGGCCACAGCCTTCAAACCCGCCGCTGCTTCGGGAAGGCAGCGCATGCGCGGCTCGAACAACGGCAGGCCTTCGGAATAACGAAAGCCGTTGGTCAGTGGTTCGCAGATCTTGATGTCGACGCGGCGCGTCCACATGCGCGTTTTCGCACGTTCTTCGGCGGTCGTTCCGATCAACGGCGGTTCGGGGAAGCGTTCCTCCAGATATTCGCAGATCGCGGTGATTTCGCAGAGGAAGCTGCCGTCGTCGAGTTCGAGCGCCGGGGTCTGGCCCGCCTGATTGACGTCGGTGCAATAGGGCGCGCGCCGGTTCTCGCCGCCGCGCAGGTCGATGGTGACCTCGGGGATCTCGATGCCCTTTTCGGCCATGAAAAGCTTCACGACGCGCGGATTGGGGCCGATGGAGTTATAGAATTTCATGCCCATCCTCTTCCTCGAGTCTTTTCTAGCACCAAGTGCTCTAATCGTCAATTAAGTTGACAGTTAATGCAATGTCTTTCCGGGAAGCGGCCAGCGCACGCGATACAGCGTTCCGGTGGTCGACGCGGTGATATAGGCGTCGCGCCGGTCGGCGCCGCCGAACGCGATGTTGGTGATCCCGACATCGGGCAGCGGGAGGAACTCCGACCGGCTGCCGTCAGGGTCGAAAATCGTGATCCCGCCCTCGACCATCGTGCCGACGCAGATGCGCCCGCTTTCCTCGACCGCCATGCTGTCGAGCAGACGGAAGGCGGGCGGGGTGCCGACGAAGCGGCCGGGCGCCCAGGGCGGCGGCGGCGCCAGTTCGCCGGGGGCCACGATGTCCATCGCCCAGACGCGCGCGGTCATCGTCTCGCTGACGTAGAGTGTCTTGCCGTCGGGCGAGAGCCCGACGCCGTTCGGCCCCATCATGTCGGCGCGCTGGCGGCTGATTTTCGACCCGTCGGCGGCGGCATAATAGAGTGCGCCATGGTCGCGGCCGGTATCGCGCACCTGACCATGATCGGTGAACCAGAAACCGCCGGCTTCGTCGAAGGCGATATCGTTCGGTCCCTTGAGCCGCTCTCCCTCGAAACTGTCGTAGAGCGTCGTCACTACGCCGGTGGTCAGGTCGACGCGCTGGATCGAGCCGCAGGCGTCCCTGTTCGCCGCGTGACCGGGAAACAGCAGGCTGCCCGCCTCGATCCACTCGAACCCGCCATTATTGCAGACATAGGCCGCTCCGTCGGGACCGATCGCGAGCCCGTTCGGACCGCCGCCGAGGTCGGCGATGACCGAGAGGCTGCCATCGGGAGCGACCCGCGTCAGTGTTCCGCGCGCAATCTCGACGAGCAGTACCGACCCGTCGGGCATCGGAACCGGGCCTTCTGGAAAACGAAGGCCCGTTGCGACAATCTCGAGCGGGCCGTAGCCGCTCATCCGTTGGCGGGGCGCGGGGCGCTGAGGAAGTCGGCGGCGCTGAAGCCTTCTGGCGCCGCGATCTCGACGATCGGGTCTTCGCGCGCGTCATATTCCATGCGCAGCGCGCGGGTGATCACCGCGTGCATGTCATAGAGGCAGGTGATGTAGGTGAATTCGAAAATCTGCTCGTCGTTCCAGAAGGTCTTGAGCTTGTCGAACACCTCGAGCGGGACGCGTCCGCTAGCCTGCGCAAGGCAGTCGGCATAGGCGAGCACGGTGCGTTCCTGCTCGTCATAGCAGTCGGCGACCTGCCAGTGCGCGATGGCGGCAATCTTCTCCTCGCTGACGCCAAGGCCGCGGAGCGATTTGCAGTGCTGCGAAAAGACGAACTGGCTGCCCTTCACCCAGCCGGCGCGCGTCTGGCCGAGCTCGCGGAGCACCGGATCGATCGTGCGCGCGGGGTTGCGATAGACGGCGAAACCCTTGACCGCATGTTCGAAAATATCGGGCGACAGCGCGAACACCGTCCACCAGTCGCCCGGCGTCCCCGTCGCAGTGCCGGGCTCGGCGACGGGATCACGCTCGCCGAACAGGCGGTTGTAATAGGCGAGGACGGTCTCGTCGGTGACTTCCGAGCGGGGGACCTGGCGCAGGACGGGCATTGAGTGACTCCTCAGGCGTTCGCGAATTTGCGGAATTCGGCAACATGCGCGCTGTCGAAATATTCGTCGAGCCGCGTGATCTTGCCGTCCTCGACCTGGCAGATGATCGCGCAGGGCAGGCGGACCGCGCCGTCGTCGTGGACGCGCTTGCCCTTCAGCACATGCTGCTGGACGAAGCCGCCGGGGAAGGTGGTCAGCCGGCGCTCGGCATATTCGCGGTCCTTGATCCGCGCGACCATGCCCGTCAGCGTCTGCGCGGTCTGTGCCGGGGTGACGATCAGCTCGTCGGTGTTGTGCCAGATCTCGGCGTCGGGGGTGAAGCTGCCCTGCATCGTCTCGATGTCGCCCGCCTCGATCGCGTCGAAAAAGCGCTGCGCCATTGCGCGGATGTCGTCCTGCTCAGCCATGTCTCTCTCCTATTTTTTCGCGCCGAACATGCGGCCGCCGTTGGCGGCGATCAACCCGTCGATATCGTCGCCCTTGTACGCGGGATCGGCCGAGGGACCGAAGGACGCCAGCATGTCCTGCGTCACCAGTTCGGCCATCGCCTTCCATTCGGGGTGGGTGAAGATCCAGTAGTCGCCGGCCTCGATCGCCTGCACGACGCGCGCGCCGATCTTGTCGGGCGACATGCCGCCCGCGAGCACGCCCTGCATCGCCTGGCTCGTCGCGGCGGCCTTGCCGACCTCGACCTCGACGGGGCGCAGGTCGCGCGTCGTCTCGACGATCCGCGTCGCGGACATGCCGGGCATCAGCACCGAAATGTCGACGCAGGTCCCGGAGAGTTCGTTGCGCAGCGCCATCGCGATGCCGAGCGTCGCATATTTGGAGCTGATGTAGGCGACCGAGATCGGCGGCGGCACGATCGCGACCATCGATGAGGTGAAGATGAGGTGCGACGCCTCGCCGCTCGCCTTCATCTCGCCAAGGAAGGCGCGGCAGGCATAAAGATGCGCGTGCGCGTTGACGGCATAGTTCCAGCGCCAGACGTCGGTGTCATATTGCTCGAACGGCCCCGATCCGCCGCCGACCCCGGCGTTACTGAACAATATGCGCACCGGGCCGAATTCACGCGCCTTGGCGCCCGCTTCGGCCCAGCTATCCTCGCTGGTCACGTCAAGCTGGAGGCCGAGCGCGTTCGCGCCGTCGCTGCGCAATCCCGCCGCTGCATTTTCGGCACCCGCCGCGTCGATATCGGCGAGGATCACCGATGCCCCCTTCGCGGCGAGCGCCCTGGCGGTGGCGAGCCCGAGCCCGCTCGCTCCGCCGGTGATGAAGGCGGTCTTGCCCGCGACGTCGGTCATTCGGCGAAGTCCTTTTCGAGATAGCGCGTCATGCGGAACTGCGCGATGCCCGCGGCCGCGGCGAAGGGCATCAGCGCAATCAGCGCCCACCGGAGGCTGCCGTCGCCATATTCGGGCTTCAGGCTGTCGCTGACGATCCCGGCAAACAGCGGCCCGAGCCCGAGGCCGATGATGTTGAACATCAGCATCAGCACCGCGGCGGCGGTCGCGCGGCTGCGCGGGGGGGTCAGATTCTGCACCAGCGCAAGGGCGGGGGCGACATAGGCAGTGCACGCTGCCATCGGGATCAGCATCAGCGCGAGCGAGAGCTGCCAGCTGTCGACGAGCAGCGCAGCGATGAAGGTCGGGATCAGTACAGCGGTGGCGAGCGCGGGGATCGAGCCATAGGCGCGCGCCGACACCTTCGCGCGATGGCTGACGAGCCAGCCGCCGCCGAGGATGCCGATGCCGAAAGTGATGCCCGCCGCCGGACCGAAATAAGTCGCCATCGCTTCGAGTGGCATTTTTTGCGTCCGCATCAGGAACGCGGGGATCCAGTTGAGCATGCCGTAGCTGGTGAAGGCGGCGAGGCCGCTGCCGATCATCACCATGCGCAGCGACGGGCGGCGCCAGAACATCGCGAGGCTCTGGCTGAAGGGCAGGGCCTCGTCGGCCGCCTTTTGCGTGTCCATCTGGCCGCGCGCGGGCTCGCGAACGAGCCAGATCAGGATTGGGGCGACGACGACGCCGACGACCCCGATAAGCAGGAAGGCGTTGCGCCAGCCGATATTGGCGGCCGCCCATGCGCCGAAGGTTGCGCCGACGAAGACCCCGAACGGGCCGTTGAGGGTGAACAGCCCGATCGCCAGCGGGCGCTGCGCGGGCGGATAATAGTCGGCGATGACCGACAGCGAGGGAGCAGTGCCGCCCGCTTCGCCCGCGCCGACGCCGAAGCGCATCAGCGCTAGCTGCCAGAAGTTCGACGCCATGCCACACGCCGCGGTGAAGCCGCTCCACACGACGCAGGCGATGCCGATCAGCTTCACACGGTTCCAGCGGTCGGCAATCATCGCGACGGGTACGCCCATCGCGGCATAGAAAAGCGCGAAGGCGAGGCCGGTGAGCAGGCCGAACTGCGTATCGCTGAAATCCATTTCGGCGCGGATCGGTTCGACGAGCACCGACAGCAATTGGCGGTCGACGAAGTTGATCGTGCCGACCACGAACAGCATGACGAGCGCGACGTTGCGACGCAGCGCGAGGCCGCTGTCCGACGCGGCGGCGCCTCCATTGAGGGCGGTGGCGTCTGTCATAACTCTCCCCAGATATGCGCGAGTCTTCCCGGCTAAAAAATACTTAGGTATTTAAGTTTATCTGTCAATGTGCTTTACGGTAAAGGCAAAATCGGCGGGAGAGAAGAGATGGATATCAACGGCAAACGTGCCATTGTGACGGGTTCGGCGGGTGGCATCGGCCGCGCGACCGCGGTGATGCTGGCGACGCGCGGCGCGACTGAGATCGCGCTGGTCGACGTGAATGAAGCGGGGCTCGTCGAGACGGCGCGGCTGGTCGAAGCGGCGGGTGCGCGGGCGAGTGTTCACCAGCTCGACCTGTCCGACATTCCCGCGACCGAAGCCTGGTTCCGCGCGCATGGCGACGTCGATATATTGCACAACAATGCCGGGGTCGTCTCGGGCCTGCCGCAATTTCCGGATGTCGATGCTTCGCGCATCCGCTGGATCATCGACGTTAACATCACCTCGCTCGTCGCGGCGACACAGATCGCGGTGCAGGTGATGAAGAAGCGCGGCGGCGGGGTGATTATCAACACCGTATCGACCGTCGCGCTCGGCACCGGCTTTTACGACGCGATGTACGCAACGACCAAGGCGGCGGTGATGATGTTCACGCGCTGCTGCGCTCCCTTAAAGGACGAATGCAACGTGCGCGTCGTGGGCATGCTACCCGGGTTGGTCGATACGCCGATCCTCGACACGACGGGGGCGGGCGGCAAGTCGGAGTGGATGAAGACCGTGCTTGCGAATAACGAGGCGTGCGTACCCGAGGATATCGCCGGAGGCGTGGTCATGCTGATCGAGGACGATGGCCTTGCCGGGGGCGACTGGGTTGCGGTGCGGCGGCTGGACGGCAAGGTCGAATATCAATGGGGCCACGCCGACACGGTTTAACGCGTCGGCGCTTCCAGCATATTCTTGCCGAACAAATTCGACCATTGCTCCTCGGTCAGCACCGGGCGGGCGCTCGACAGGTTGGCTGCATTTTTGACATCGGTTCCGGCCATCACTGCCGGCCGCTCGCCGATCCGCGCGAACCAGTCAGCCACCGCGGGATAATCGTCGAGCGTCAAGCCGATCGCGCGGATCGCGCGCGTCCACGGCCACGCCGCGATATCGGCGATCGAATATTCCTCGGCCAGATACTCGGCCTCGCTCAGCCGTCCGTTGAGGACGTGGAGCAGCCGCAGCGTCTCGTTGCGATAGCGTTCCACGGGATAGGTCTGCCCTTCGGGCGCATAGCGGATGAAATGATGCGCCTGTCCCTGCATCGGACCGAAACTCGCCATCTGCCACATCAGCCATTGCTGCGCCTGCGACCGGCGGCGCGGGCTTTCGGGAAGCAGCTGGCCGCTCTTTTCGGCGAGATAGAGCAGGATCGCGCCGCTCTCGAATACCGGCAGCGGCGCGCCGCCGCCGATCGGATCATGGTCGACGATCGCGGGCAGGCGCCCGTTCGGATTGATGCGCCGATATTCGGGAGTCAGATGATCGCCCTCGAGCATGTTCATCGCGAGCAATTGGTGCGGCAACCCAACCTCTTCGAGCATGATCGACACTTTGTGGCCGTTGGGCGTGGGGGTGAAATAGATGTCAATCATGCGGTGTTTCCTTCGGCAAAAATGGCGCGCGCAGCGGCAAAGGCGGCTTCGAACGCCTCTTTCCCCGCGGGATAGGCGACGACGGTCAGCGTTACCCCCGCAATCTTCCACCCGTCCTGTCGCACCAAGCGGTGGGTGTAGCGGCCGATCAGATCGCCGAGCAGTGCGCGGTCCTCGACCCCGACGACGTGGACCGCATCGACGATGCTCGTCACCGTCGCATGGTCGCCGTCGATCGCCGCAACGATATTGTGCAATTGGTGCGCCGTCGCGTCGAAACCTTCGAGCGCCTTGCAGCGGCTCGTCCACTCGTCGGCGGGCACCGTCGCGACGAGCGAGCCGATCGAACCATAATCGATCGCGATCTCGTCGATGAAGAGCGCGCGGTAGGCGCTCCAGTCGCGCGCGTCGAGCGCGCTCGCATAACAGGTCACGACCGCCACCGCCGCTTCCCTGTCGAGGAAAGCATCGATGGCGGCCGATCCCTGGGACATCATATTCGAACCTAGAACTTGATCCCGGCCTCGACCGAAATATTGCGCGTGGGTTCGAGGTAAAGGATCGCGCGCGGAACCGGCGTGATCGGCGCCGGCAGGTTGAACGCGCTGCCGATTGTCTTCTCGTTCGTCAGATTCTTGCCGACCAGCGCGACGTGCCAGCTGTCGTCCTGGTCGGCGAGCTGGACGCGAAGGTCGAGCTTCGCATAGCCGCCCTGAACGCCAAAGATCGGGCTCTGGTTGTCCGAGTTGAAATATTTCGACCGCGCCGACGCGACCCCGGTGATGTCGAACTTCAGGTCGCTCGACAGATCGAACCGGGCATGCGCCGTGACACTGCCCGTATACTTCGACGAATAGGCAACAGGGTAACCGGCCAGGTTATTGTTCGCGACGTGGTTCGGTTGCGTCCGATCGGTCTGTGCGGGATTGCAAACCGACAACGGCTGGCTGGCGAGGCAGGCCGCGCCGGGATAGTTGTCATATTTGATATCCGAATAGGCCGCCGACGCGCTGATGTCGAAATTGGGGATCGGGAAGATGCTGAGCGATCCTTCGAGCCCCTTCGACGTTGCCGCGGCGGCATTGCCGGTCAGGTAGCTCGAGATTGCGGGCTGATACACCGAAACCTGCAGGTCCTTGAACTTCGTGTGATAGGCCGAAAGGTTCGCGACGACTTTGCCGTCGAACAGCGTCGACTTGATGCCGGCCTCGAAATTCTCCGACCGTTCAGGCTCGAAGGTGAAGGTCGCGCTCGTCGTGCCGAGCGTGTTCGAGACGAAGCCGCCCGATTTCGAACCACGGCCCCACGTCGCATAAAGCATGATGCGCGGCGCGATGTCATATTGGAGCGTCACCGACGGGTCGACATTGCCCTCGCTGATCGACCCCACCGCGCTCGAAATCGGGCGCAGCGCGAAGGGCTGGCCGTTAACGCCGTTCGGCGCATAGGCCAGCCGGGCGGCGAAATCGCCGTCCTTCTTGGTGTGCGAATAACGGATGCTGCCAATCGCGCGGAACGCATCGGTGACGTTGAACGTGCCCTGCGCGAACACCGACCAGCTCTCGGCTTTCTGATTGAAGATGCTGTCGATGCGCCCGAAATAGGGGCCGACGAACACGCCGGGGATCGTCAGGCTGGGAATGTTGAAGCCCTGATATTGCTCGAGCGTATAGTTCGACTTGTCGTAATAGGCGCCCGCGATGAACTCGAAGGTTTTGCCGGTCGGCGACAGGATACGGACTTCCTGCGAGATCTGGTCGAAGCGTTCGGGGAAGGCGTTATAGACCGAATTGACGGTGTGCGCGCCGCCGCTGTTCGGGATCGTCTGGTCGAAGCCGTTGACGATCTTCGATTTGAACCAGCTGTAGCCGGTGACCGAGGTCAGCGTGAAATCGCCGAGCGCAAGGTTGCCGACGCCCGAGATCATCACCGATTTGTTGTCATTGCCTTCGTCGCCGAGCGCCGCGCGTTCGAGATAACGGCTGGTCTGCGGATCCTGACCGCTGGTCAGCGGGCTCGATACGGTGATCCCGCCGATGATCTCCCGGTTTCCATATTCGACCTTCGCGGTGTAGTCGAAATTGCTCGATGGCTCCCATTTCACGGTCAGACGCAGCAGCTGCGACTTGATTTCGGGATCGTCATGATCGGTCGCGCGGTTATAGATATAGCCGTCCTGATTGACGATCTTGTACGCGAAGCGCGCGCTGAGCGTGTCGCTGATCGGTCCCGACAAATAGCCCGAGAAATCAGTGCCCTTGTGATCGAAGTTGTAGAGGCCTGTGATCGCGCCTTCGAAATCCTTCGTCGGCCCAGCCGACACGACGCTGACCGCACCCGCCGCGGTGTTCTTGCCGAACAACGCGCCCTGCGGCCCGCGCAGCACTTCGACGCGCGCAAGGTCGAAGAAGGGGGCCTGCGCCTGACGGTTGCGGCCGGCATAGATGCCGTCAACATAAAGCGAGACCGACTGGTCGAACGCGAAGTTCGCCGGCGGCGAACCGAAGCCGCGGATATAGATGACGTCGTTGCCGGCGGTCGACTGAACGAAGACGTTCGGCGTGTAATTCATCACCGCCTTGATATCGCTCGTGTTGAATTCGGCGAGCTTGGCGCCGCTGACGACTTCCATCGAAATCGGCACATTCTGCAGATTTTGCTCGCGCTTTTGCGCGGTGACGATGATTTCGTTGACGTTGCTGTCGTCGACGTCCGCCGCGTCGGCGGGGGCCGCCTGTGCCATCGCCGGTGCGGTATTGGCAAGCATCGCGATCGCGGCCACGCCGGACAGCAGGAACTGGTTATGCGCCTTCATCTTCACCCTCCCATAGAGCTTATCGTCGCGGTCCCGGAATGGCTTCCGATCCGTCAATCTGATTGACCCTTAGTATACTAATGGTTTTATGCTTGTCCATAGGCTGGAAGAGGATTCGCATCATGAACGAAGAAAATA
>Ga0247823_10002105_pt1 | contig 16481 bp, 15 predicted proteins | sample 13C_PalmiticAcid_2_FD_192426 | JGI IMG/M metagenome (GOLD analysis project Ga0247823, IMG submission 192426) | Soil microbial communities from agricultural site in Penn Yan, New York, United States - 13C_PalmiticAcid_Day30 | ecosystem: Environmental > Terrestrial > Soil > Agricultural land...
GCCGCGCCCATCTTCTGCCGGTACCACTCGTGGAAGTGCTGCATGCCGTCTTCCATCGGGCTCTGGTACGGGCCGACCTCGTTGTCGCCGCGCGCCAGCAGGGCCTTGCGGCCCGCGTCCATGCGCTCGGCGATCTCGTCGTCCTCGATGCAGGTCTCCATGTAGGCGGCGCGCTGCGCCTCGACGAACTCGCGCTCGAAAGCGGCGATTTCCTCGGGGTAGTAGAACTCCACCATGTTCAGCGTCTTGTCCACGCTGACAGGGTGCAGCGTGGAGACGGTGAGCACGTGCGGGTACCACTCGACCATGATGTGCGGGTAGTACGTCAGCCAGATGGCCCCGTGCTCGGGCAGGGCGCCCTGGCGGTAGGCCATCAGCACCTCGTGCCAGCGCTGGTAGGTGGGGCTGCCGGCGGGCTTCAGCAGGTTCTGCGCGCCCACGGTCTGCACCGAGTACTCGGGCCGGAACTCCCAGCGCAGGTCCTCGCAGGTGACGAAGTTGCCCAGCCCCGGGTGGAAGGGGCCCACGTGGTAGTCCTCGAGGTAGACCTCGATGAAGGTCTTCCAGTTGTAGTTGCACTCGTGCAGCTCGACGTGGTCGAGCACCATGCCCTCGAAGCTCAGGGTCTCGCGCGGGCCCATGCCGGCCAGATCGGCCTCGATGTCGCGGCCGTTGTCCTCGAACAGCAGGCCGTTCCACTCGCGCAGGCGGTAGTTGTTGAGGTTCAGGCAAGGGTCCTGCTGGAAGTGCGGCGCGCCCAGCAACTGGCCGGCGGGCCCGCCGCCGGCGGGCGTGTTCGTGCCGCTGTATGTCCAGCGGTGCAGGGGGCACACGATGTTGCCGCCCGCGTGGCCGGGGCTGTGGCCCTGCAGGTTGCCGCGGCCCTTGAGCATCACGGCCTGGCGGTGGCGGCAAACGTTGGAAATCAGTTCGACACCCGAAGGCGTGCGCACCAGGGCGCGGCCTTCGCCCTCTTGCGGCAGGGCGTGGTAATCACCGACGTTCGGAACGGAAAGCGCGTGCCCCACGTAGCGGGGCCCTCGCTGGAAGATCGTCTCCAGCTCGCGCTGGAACAGCGCCTGGTCGAAGTAGCTCGACACCGGGAATTGGCTTTTGGCCTGCTGCAGTTGAAGACTCAAATCAGACATGCGTGTCCTGACCTAAAGACTCCCCCTATGAAGGGGCAGGGTAAGCGCTGTGCTCGTCAGACGAATTCGCGCGGGAAGGGTGAAGTGGTGCGTCCCTCCGGGCCCGCAGGGCCCGTCGTTGAGGAAAAAAAGAGCGCGGATTGTACCCCCGGGGTGTCTCTGGCGTGGGGCGGCGGGAAAGCCCGCTCGCTAAAATGACCGCTTTGTCTCGCATGCCCCCCAGGGGTTTCTTTCCCACGAGGCCCATGACGCCACCGCCCGCCCGTTCGGCCGCCGCCGACACACCGCCCGTGGCCCCCAGCTACGAGGCCGCCCTGCAGGAGCTCGAGCAGCTCGTCGCCCAGCTCGACGCCGGCCAGTTGCCCCTTGATCAGTTGCTCACGCGCTACCAGCGCGGGGCCGAGTTGCTGGCCTTCTGCCGCGACCGCCTGCAGGCCGTGGAGCAGCAGATCCAGGTGTTTGAAGCCGGCCAGAACAAACCTTGGGAAGCCGAATGAGCGCGGTGGTCGCTGCCAGCGAATTCCTTGATTGGCGCTCCGCGCAACAGGCCGCGGTGGAGCAGGCCCTCTCACGCTGGGTGCCCAGTGACGCGCCCGCCGGCCTGGGCGACGCCATGCGCTACGCCGTGCTCGATGGCGGCAAGCGCCTGCGCCCGCTGCTGGTGCTGGCCACCTGCGAGGCCGTGGGCGGCCAGACGGACGCTGCCATGCGCGCGGCCTGCTCGGTGGAACTCATCCACGCCTATTCGCTGGTGCACGACGACATGCCCTGCATGGACAACGACGTGCTGCGCCGGGGCAAGCCCACGGTGCACGTGAAATTCGGCGAGGCCCAGGCCCTGCTCGCGGGCGATGCCCTGCAGGCCCTGGCCTTCGAACTGCTGGTGCCAGGCGACGGCAGCCTGGCCGACGCCACGAGCGCGCACCTGTGCCGCCTGCTGGCCCTGGCGGCCGGTGCCGACGGCATGGCCGGCGGCCAGGCCGTGGACCTGGCCAGCGTGGGATTCGCCCTGGACCTGCCGGCGCTGGAGGCCATGCACCGCCGCAAGACCGGTGCCCTGCTGCAGGCCAGCGTCACCATGGGCGCTGCCACCGGCGTGGTGCCTCGCGACACCCTGGCCGCGCTCACCGAATACGGCGCCTGCGTGGGCCTGGCCTTCCAGGTGGTGGACGACATCCTCGACGTCACCGCCGATTCCGCCACGCTGGGCAAGACCGCCGGCAAGGACGCCGCGGCCGACAAACCCACCTTCGTGTCGCTCATGGGTCTGGGCCCGGCCCAGGCCTATGCCGACAATGTGCTGGCGCGCGCCCACGCCGCTCTCGAGCGCAGCGGGCTCGAGCGGCCGGGCACGTTGCATGCCCTGGCCGACTGGGTGGCCCAGCGCGCCTCCTGATGCGCAAGAACCGTCCGTGAACGACGACGCCCCATGACCGTACCGATCACCGCCTTGCTCCAGACCATCCAATCGCCGGCGGATCTGCGCCAGCTCACGCGTCCGCAGCTCAAGCCGCTGGCCGACGAATTGCGCCAATTCCTGCTGAACAGCGTGGCCCGCACGGGCGGCCACCTCAGCTCCAACCTGGGCACGGTGGAGCTCACCATCGCGCTGCACTACGTCTTCAACACGCCCGAGGACCGGCTGGTGTGGGACGTGGGCCACCAGACCTACCCGCACAAGATCCTCACCGGCCGGCGCGATCGCATGGACACGCTGCGCCAGCTGGGCGGCATCAGCGGCTTCCCACGCCGCGACGAGAGCCCCTTCGACACCTTCGGCACCGCGCACTCGTCCACCAGCATCTCGGCCGCGCTGGGCATGGCCATGGCCGCCAAGACCAAGGGCGAGGACCGCCGCGCCGTGGCCATCATCGGCGACGGCGCCATGACCGCCGGCATGGCCTTCGAGGCCCTGAACAACGCGGGCGTGGCCGACGGCAAGCTGCTGGTGGTGCTCAACGACAACGACATGTCCATCTCGCCGCCGGTGGGCGCGCTCAACCGCTACCTCGCGCAGCTCATGAGCGGGCAGTTCTACGCCGCCGCCAAGCACGTGGGCAAGCAGGTGCTCAAGGGCGCACCGCCGCTGTTCGAGCTGGCCAAGCGCTTCGAGCAGCAGGCCAAGGGCATGGTGGTGCCGGCCACGCTGTTCGAGAAGTTCGGCTTCAACTACATCGGCCCCATCGATGGCCACGACCTGGACTCGCTGATCCCCACGCTGGAGAACATCCGCCAGCTCATGGACGCGCACGAAGGACCGCAGTTCCTGCACGTGGTGACGAAGAAGGGCCAGGGCTACAAGCTCGCCGAGGCCGACCCGGTGGCCTACCACGGCCCCGGCAAGTTCGACCCGGCCGTGGGCCTGACAAAGCCCGCCACGCCGCCCAAGGCCACGTTCACGCAGGTGTTCGGCCAGTGGCTGTGCGACATGGCCGCAGCCGACCAGCGCCTCGTGGGCATCACGCCGGCCATGCGTGAAGGCTCGGGCATGGTCGAGTTCGAGCGCCGCTTCCCCGATCGTTACTTCGACGTCGGCATCGCCGAGCAGCACGCGGTGACCTTCGCCGCGGGCCTGGCCTGCGAGGGCTTGAAGCCCGTGGTGGCGATTTATTCCACCTTCCTTCAGCGCGCTTACGACCAACTCATCCACGACGTGGCGCTGCAGAAGCTGCCCGTCGTCTTCGCGCTCGACCGCGCGGGCCTGGTGGGCGCCGACGGCGCCACGCACGCGGGCGCCTACGACATCGCCTACCTGCGCTGCATTCCGCAGGTGTCCGTGGCCTGCCCGGCCGACGAGGGCGAGTGCCGGCAATTGCTGTCCACTGCCTTCGCGCAGGACCACCCGGTGGCCGTGCGGTACCCGCGCGGCGCGGGCGTGGGCGCGGCCCAGCCCGAAGGCCTGGAGGGCCTGCCTTTCGGCAAGGGCGAGCTGCGCCGCAAGGGGCGCGGCGTCGCCATCCTCGCCTTCGGCACGCTGCTGTATCCCGCGCTGGCCGCGGCCGAACGCCTCGGCGCGAGCGTGGCCAACATGCGCTGGGTCAAGCCGCTCGACATCGAGCTGCTGCGCGAGATCGCGCGCACGCACGCGGCCATCGTCACCGTGGAAGAGGGCTGCACCATGGGCGGCGCCGGCAGCGCCGTGATGGAGGCCCTGCAGGCCGAGGACCTGCAACTGCCGGTGCTGGCGCTGGGTTTGCCCGACGACTTCATCGAGCACGGCGATCCGGCCAAGTTGCTGGCCTTGCAAGGCCTGGACGCGGCCGGCATCGAGCGCAGCGTGCGCGAGCGTTTCGGCGCGCTGCTGGACGGTGCCTCGGGCCTGAAAGTGGTGGCCTGATCCCTCGCGCCAGTCGAGCCTGACGCGAGGCTGAACGCCCCTTGGGGCAAGCCCTCGCTTCAAGGGAAAACCCCCGAGGGGGCGGCAGAACCGGTTCCTAGAATTTCGTGGCCTTCACGGGCGCCCGCACGCAGTGGCGGGCAGACATAACCACCACGGAGTTGAAACACATGGACCGTCGCTCTCTCATCCGGCATGCCGGAATCGCCGGCGTGCTCGCTGCCGGCATCGCACCCTCGGTGCACGCGCAGGCCGCCATCCGCTGGCGCCTGACCTCCAGCTTCCCCAAGGCCCTGGACACCATCTACGGTGCGTCGGACGTCTTCGCTTCCAGCGTGAAGGCGATGTCGGGCGGCAAGTTCGAGGTCAGCGTGCACGCGCCGGGCGAGCTCGTGCCCGCGCTCGGCGTCGTCGACGCGGTGCAGGCCGGCACGGTGGAAATGGGCCACACCGCGCCGTATTACTTTTTCGGCAAGGACCCGACCTTCGCCATGGCCACGGCCATTCCCTTCGGGCTGAACAGCCGCCAGCTCACCGCCTGGATGTACGACGGCAACGGCCTCAAGCTGTTCCGCGAGTTCTACGACCAGTACAAGATCGTGAACTTCCCCGGTGGCAACACCGGCGCGCAGATGGGCGGCTGGTACCGCAAGGAGATCAAGACCGCGGCCGACATGAAGGGCCTGAAGATGCGCATCGGCGGCTTCGCGGGCCAGGTGCTCACGCGCATGGGTGGTGTGCCGCAGAACATCCCCGGCGGCGAGATCTACCAGGCGCTGGAGAAAGGCACCATCGACGCGACCGAATGGGTGGGCCCGTACGACGACGAGAAGCTCGGCTTCCAGAAGGTGGCCAGGAACTACTACTACCCCGGCTGGTGGGAAGGCGGCGCGCAGCTCGAGTTCTACGTCAACAAGGACGCCTACAACGCCTTGTCGGCCGAGCACAAGGCCATCGTCGAGAACGCCGCCTCGCACGCGCACACGGTGATGCAGGCCCGCTATGACGCGCGCAACCCGGCGGCACTCAAGCGCCTGGTGGCCGGCGGCGCTAAGGTGCTGGCATTTCCCAAGCCCATCATGGACCTGGCCTTCAAGGAGTCGATGGCGCTGTACAGCGACCTGTCCGCCAGCAACCCGCACTGGAAGAAGATCTACGCCGACTACTCCAACTTCCGCCGCGATCAGAACCTGTGGTTCCGCTTCACCGAGGCGCAGTTCGACCGGTACATGCAATCGGCTAAGCTCTGAGACCCGCCGGCCTCGCGCCGGCGCCCCGCTTCGGCGGGGTTTTTTTCGCGGGCCTTCGTGGCCCTTGTCGCGCGGGTGACCCGCCCGCGCGGCACCCCCCGGCCGAGCAGCGCGCGGCCACACCCATACCCATGGGGTACACATGCAAGCCTTACTTTCGATCTCCCGACTCATCGACGCCATCAACGACCGCATCGGCCGCCTCATGATGTGGTTTGTCCTCGCGGCCACGCTCATCAGCGCCATCAACGCCATCATCCGCAAGGTCTTCGGCACCAGCTCCAATGCGTGGCTGGAGGTGCAGTGGTACCTCTTCGCTGCGGTGTTCCTGCTGGGTGGCGGCTACGCCTTCCTGCGCAACGCGCACGTGCGCATCGATTTCCTGTCGTCGAAGTTCAGCGCGCGCACGCGCAACTGGGTGGACATCGTGGGCATCGTGGTGTTTCTCGCGCCGCTGTGCCTGCTGCTCATCGTCGAAGGCTGGCCGGTATTCGCGCGTGCCTGGGCATCGGGCGAGATGTCGTCCAACGCGGGCGGGCTGATCCGCTGGCCGGTGTACCTGCTCATTCCGCTGGGCTTCGCCATCCTGCTGCTGCAGGGGGTCTCCGAAATCATCAAGCGCGTGGCCTTCCTCACGGGGCAGGGCCCCGACGTCCTGGCGCACAAGGAGCCCGATGAAGCCGAGGTTCTGCTGAAGGAACTGTCCGAGGCCGATCAGGCCGCCCCGACCAAGGCCTGAGCGAGCGCACCATGATCGAATTCCTCTCCAACTACTTCGTGCCGCTGCTGTTCTGCGGCCTGCTGGTCTTCCTGCTGTCGGGCTTCCCGGTGGCCTTCGCGCTGGCCGCCACCGGCCTGTTCTTCGGCTACATCGGCATGGAGATCGGGCTCTTCCCCTCGAACCTGTTCCAGGCCCTGCCGCTGCGCGTGTTCGGCATCATGCAGAACGAGACGCTGCTGGCGATCCCGTTCTTCACCTTCATGGGCATCATCCTCGAGCGCAGCCGCATGGCCGAGGACCTGTTGTCCACCGTGGCCCAGGTGTTCGGCCCCGTGCGCGGTGGCTTGGCGGTGGCGGTGATCCTGGTGGGCGCACTGCTCGCGGCCACCACCGGCGTGGTTGCCGCGGCGGTCATCTCCATGGGCCTGATCTCGCTGCCCATCATGCTGCGTTATGGCTACAACCGCACCATCGCCATGGGCACCATCACGGCCTCGGGCACGCTGGCGCAGGCCATTCCCCCCTCGTTGGTGCTGATCGTGCTGGCCGACCAGCTCGGCCGCTCGGTGGGCGATATGTACGCCGGTGCGCTGATTCCGGGCCTGATGCTCGTGGGCCTGTACCTGTTGTTCATCGCCACGGTGGCCATCGTGCTGCCCAAGTGGGTGCCGGCCCTGCCGAGGGAAGCGCGCATCTACACCGAGCCCAGCGGTGCCTCGGGCCACCGCTCGCTGCTGGTGCTGCTGGTCATCTGCACGGTGGCGGGCTGGTTCTGGGGCCAGAACCACGAGGCCATCATCAACCCGATGATCGGGCGCCAGATCCCTCCTGGGGGCGACGAGGTGGTGATCATGTCCATCAGCGTGGCCTCGGTGCTGGCGCTGGCGCTGGCGTTGCTGAACCGCCTGCTGGGCCTGCGCCTGCTTTCGCGCCTGGCCGAGCAGGTCACCTTCGTACTGATCCCGCCGCTGGTGCTGATCTTCCTGGTGCTGGGCACCATCTTCCTGGGTGTGGCCACGCCCACCGAAGGCGGCGCCATGGGCGCGCTGGGCGCGCTCATCATGGCCGCGGGCCGGCGCACGCTGAGCTTCAAGCTGCTGCGCGAGGCGCTGGACAGCACCACCAAGCTGTCCATCTTCGTGCTGTTCATCCTGATCGGCTCCACCGTCTTCAGCTTCACCTTCAACGCGGCCGACGGCCACATCTGGGTCGAGCACCTGTTCGACAAGCTGCCCGGCGGGCAGATGGGCTTCCTCATCTTCGTGAACTTCCTGGTGTTCATCCTGGGCATGTTCATCGACTTCTTCGAGATCGCCTTCATCGTCGTGCCGCTGCTGGTGCCCGTGGCCCAGAGCATGGACATCGACCTGATCTGGTTCGGCGTGATCCTGGCGATGAACCTGCAGACGTCCTTCCTCACGCCGCCCTTCGGCTTCGCGCTGTTCTACCTGCGCAGCGTGGCCACGCGACAGGACTACACCGACAAGGTCACGGGCAAGCTGATCCCGGCCGTCACCACGGCGCAGATCTACAAAGGCTCGATCGCCTTCATCATCCTGCAACTCACCATGGTGGCGGTGATCATGCTCAACCCGGGCCTCGTGACGGGCAGCCTGGGCGCACCGGTGAAGGTGGACAACGAGGCCGTGCAGGACCTGCTGCGCGACATGGCGCCATCTGACGAAGGCGGCTACGGCACCGAGGAGGAAGAGGAATCGACCGAGGAGCCCTCGGCCGACGCACTCAAGCCCGAGGCCGAGGAAGCCGCACCGGCCGAGGTCGACCCGAACAAGGCGCTCGAAGACGCGCTGAAACCCAAGAACTGAGACCGACCGCAACATGCAGATCGACGTCAAGATCCTCGACCCGCGCATGGCGGAGCAACTGCCCGCCTACGCCACGGCCGGCAGCGCCGGGCTGGACCTGCGCGCCTGCCTCGATGCCCCGCTGCGCCTGGAGCCCAACGCCTGGCAACTGGTGCCCACGGGCCTGGCCATTCACCTGGCGGACCCGGGCTACGCCGCGCTGATCCTGCCGCGCTCGGGCCTGGGCCACAAGCACGGCATCGTGCTGGGCAACCTGGTGGGCCTGATCGACAGCGACTACCAGGGCCAGCTCATGGTGAGCGCCTGGAACCGCAGCGACGTGGCCTTCACCATCGAGCCCATGGAGCGCCTCGCGCAGATGGTCATCGTGCCCGTGGTGCAGGCGCGCTTCAACGTGGTCGAGGACTTCGCCGCCGAAAGCGCGCGCGGCGCGGGCGGCTACGGCTCCACCGGCCGCGGTTGATCAGTGCAGCGTCGGCGGGACGGGCGGCGACTGCGCCGGGTCCGTCACGTCGAGTTGCGTGCGGAAGAAGCCCGTGCCGAGCGTGCCGCGGCCGATCTCGTCTTCTGTGGCCTCACGCACCGCGTGCAGCTTGAGCTTGATGCGGATCGCGATGCCCGCCAGCGGGTGGTTGCCGTCGAGCACCACGTGGTCGGGGTAGATGTCGCTGACGAAGAACAGCCGGTCGCGCGGCGCGGCCGGGTTGCAGCCGGGTGGCAGGCCTTCGAAGCCCATGCCCTCTTCGAGTTGCTCGGGGAAGCGCTCGCGCGGCTCCAGGAACAGCAACTGGTCGTCGTAGTCGCCGAAGGCGTCGAGCGGCTCGAGGTGCAACTCGAGCGTGTCACCAGGCACGTGGCCTTGCAGGGCTTCTTCGATCTTGCCGAGCAGGTCGCTGCCACCCACCAGGAACTCCACGGGCTCGTCGAGCGTGTCGAGTTCGTCGCCCAGCGTGTCTTTCAGGGTCCAAGTGAGTGCCACGACGCACTGGGGCGTCACGGCCATGGGGAAGGCGGCGTCGGATTTCATCGGACAATTCTCCCATGAGCCCCATGACCGACCTGTTGCCAGGCCTCTTGTCCGACGAACCGCTGGCCCTGCTCGGCGGCCTCAGTCCCGCGCGTTTCATGCACCGGCACTGGCAGAAGAAGCCCCTGCTGATCCGCCGGGCCATCGCCGACTTTCAGCCGCCGCTCGACCGCGGCGCCCTGTTCGACCTGGCCGGGCAGGAGGGCGTTGAATCGCGCCTCATCGAGCACTCGCGCGCCGGCTGGGCCCTGCGCCACGGCCCGTTCGCGCGGCGCGCGCTGCCGCCGCAAAACCGTCCGCGCTGGACCCTGCTGGTGCAGGGCGTGGACCTGCACCACGACGCCGCGCACGCGCTGCTGCAGCGCTTCCGCTTCGTGCCCGACGCGCGGCTGGACGACCTCATGATCTCCTGGGCCAGCGAGGGTGGCGGCGTGGGGCCGCACTTCGACAGCTACGACGTCTTCCTGTTGCAGGCCACGGGCCGGCGACGCTGGCGCATCGGCCGCCAGAAGGACTTCAGCCTGCAGCCCGATGTGCCGCTCAAGATCCTCCAGCACTTCGAGCCTGAAGAAGAGTTCGTGCTGGAGCCCGGCGACATGCTCTACCTCCCCCCGCGCTGGGCGCACGATGGCGAGGCGGTGGGTGGCGACTGCATGACCTGCTCCATCGGCTTTCGCGCCCCGCAGCGCGGCGGTTTGGCCGGCGAGCTGCTGCAACGCATGGCCGACGCGCTGGAGGACGACACGCTCTACCGCGACCCGCAACAAGCCGCCACCGCCCAACCCGCGCGCCTGCCCGAGGGCCTGCACGCCTTCGCGGCCGATGCGCTGCATCGCCTGCTGGGTGAACGCGACGCGCTGGCGCTGGCATTGGGTGAGGTGATGACCGAGCCCAAGCCCCACACCTGGTTCGACGAACCGGCCGGGACCTGGGCGCCCGGCGCCTTGCGGCTCGATCGGCGCACGCGCATGATGTACGACGATCGCCACGTGTTCATCAATGGCGAGGGCCTGCGCGCCGGCGGCGCCGACGCGCGCCTCATGCGCCGCCTGGCCGACCAGCGCCACCTGAGCGCAGCGGAGATGCGGCGCGCGAGCGCCGACGCCGTGGCCGTGCTGGGGGATTGGTTCGAGGCCGGCTGGCTGCACCTCGAAGCGGAGTGAAACCACAGGGGAGTCCATGTCCGACGCCGAAGCCTCCGACAACAACGCCGAGTTCGTCCCGGTCGAATTGCCCGAGGGCCGGCTGGTCGGCCGCGTGGCCTTCACCGACGCGGTGCGCCAGGCCATCGGTGCCGCGGCTTCGCGGGGCTGGCCCATGCTCTGGCTGGTGGACGACGACTTCGCGGACTGGCCACTGGGCGAACGCGCGGTGATCGCGGGCCTGAACGCCTGGGCGCAACGGGGGCGCCGCTTGCGCCTGCTGGCGCGCGATTTCAGTGCCGTGCGCAGTCTGCACCCGCGCTTCGCCACCTGGTGCACCACCTGGTCCCACCTGGTCGAGGCGCACGCCGTGCCTCAGGCCTCACCGCACGAACTGCCCGGCGTGATCTGGACCGCGAGCTGGACGCTGGAGCGCCTGGACCCGGTGCGCAGCAGCCTGGTGGCCAGCCACGCGCCCGAGCGCCGCGTGGCCTTGCACGAGCGGCTGGACGAGTGGTGGATGAAAGGGCGGCCGGCCTTCGCGCCAACCACCCTGGGGCTCTGAGCCGGGGGCGGGCCCCGGCGGCGGATCAGAGATCCGCTGCCAACAACTGAACGATGCGCTGCGCGTTGGCCGAACCGTCGGGCTGGCCCTGCGCGTCGAGCACCGACACCGTGGTCAGGTCGGCCTCGCTCTTGACGACGATGCGGTAGCGCTGCGGCGTGGGTTGCTTGTCGTCGGCGCCGAACATGCGGCTGAAGAAGCCGGGCTTTTCACCGGGCTTGGCGGGTTCCACGTAGCGCACGAAGTAGGTGCCTTCGCTGCGGTTGCGGTCTTCCACCGTGAAGCCGCTGCGGTCGAGCGACAGGCCCACGCGGCGCCAGGCGCGGTCGAAGTTGTCGTTGAACTGCAGCGCGGGCCTGTTGTTCACCGTCGTGACGCGCGCGGCCTGCGACTGGACCGGCGCCGTGGCGGCCACCGCCTGCGCCTGGGTTTCGCTCACGCCCAGCTTGACCATCAGGCGGCGCAGGAATTCGGCTTCCAGCTCAGGGTCGGCCGGGCGCGGCTGCCACGCGGTCTGGTTCTCGCGCTGGTTGGCGTAGACCTCGACCATGCCGCGGTGGGTGACGTAGATCTCGGTGCCGCCGCTGGCGTTGCGCTCCAGGCGGGTGCGGAATTTGTCGTATTCGCCGGTGGAATAGAGGCTGTCGAACAGGCGGCCAATGGTGCGGCGGACGATGTCCTGCGGCAGCTTGGCGCGGTTCTCGGCCCAATCGGTTTCCATGATGCCCAGGGTTTCCTGGTCGGTCTCGAGCAGGAAACCGTTCTCCTGCCAGAAGTCGCGGATGGGGCCCCAGAGCTGGCCGGCCGGGCGGTTGACCACCAGCCAGCGCTGCGAGCCGGCGCGTTCGATGCGGACATCACCCACTTCCACCGTGGCCGTGCCGCTGCCCTGCGCGGCGGCGGCGTTGGTCTGCCCGGCCTGGTAGCCGCTGGCCGTGACGGCCGCGCCCGGCACCACGTAGCGTGATTCACGGCTGAGCTGCGTCAGGTCGGGCGGCACGTCCAGCCGCTTGCCCTCCTGCGCGGTCTTGTAGTCGATCTTGTCCTCTTTGAGGATGGAGCAACCGGTGGCGAGCAGCGCGGCGCAGGCGATCAGGCCCAGGCGATGGAATTGACTCATGGAGGGGCGGGGCATCAGAAGTGAACGGAGGATCAGCTCAGCAGGCCGGACTCGCGCAGGGCGGCCTCGACCTGCGGCACGAACTGGCGCGACATGGGCGTGAGCGGCAGGCGCATGGTCTCGCCGCACAGGCCCAGGCGGGCCATGGCCCACTTGAGGGGAATGGGGTTGGATTCGCAGAAGAGTTGCTTGTGCAGGGGCAGCAGGCGCTTCTGGATGGCCATGGCCTTCTTCGCGTCGCCGGCCACGGCGGCCACGCACAGCTCGTGCATGGCGCGCGGCGCGATGTTGGCGGTGACGCTCACGTTGCCGTGGCCGCCGCAGAGCATGAGGGCCACGGCCGTGGGGTCGTCGCCCGAGTAGATGGCGAAATCGGCCGGTGCCTCGCGGATGAGCCACTGGGCGCGTTCGATGTTGCCCGTGGCTTCCTTGATGCCGACGATGCCCTTGACCTCGGCGACGCGCAGCACCGTGTCGACCTGCATGTCGGCCACGGTGCGGCCGGGCACGTTGTAGAGCACGATGGGCAGATCGCCCGTGGCCTCGGCGATGGCCTTGAAATGCTGGTACTGGCCCTCTTGCGTGGGCTTGTTGTAGTAGGGCACCACCTGCAACTGGCAGTCGGCGCCGACGCCGCGCGCGAACTTGGCGAGGTTGATGGCCTCGGCCGTGGAATTGGCGCCGCAGCCGGCCATGATGGGCACGCGCTTGTTGGCCTGCTCCACCGACACGCGGATGATCTCGCAGTGCTCTTCCACCGTGACGGTGGGCGATTCGCCCGTGGTGCCCACCACGCCGATGCAGTCCGTGCCTTCGGCGATGTGCCAATCCACCAGCTTTCGCAGGCCGGGGTAGTCGACACTGCCGTCGGGATTGAAGGGGGTGGCCAGGGCCACGATGCTGCCGGTGATCATTTGCATGGCGGATCGTTGTGTCAGCGGCCTCATGCGCGCGCTGGGCGCCCTCCGGGGGCGGATAAGCGGAGCATTCTACCCAGCGGCATCGAGCCGATGCCGGGGCGGCGATGCGCCGTCGGAGCGGGATTCGCGCACCGCCGCCAGGCGCTGCACGAAGCGGTCGGGGTCGCCGCAGAAGCCGTCCTCGTAGGCCACGGTACGAAGACCGCTGGCGGCCGTCAGCAGTTCCCCGGGCCGCAGCAGGAAATCGGGCCGCGAGGGCTTGCCGACGGTGGCGTGGTCGATGGCGAAGGTCTCATAGATCAGCACACCGCCCTCGGCCACGCTGTCCACGATGGCGGGCAGCAGCGGGCGCCACAGGTAGTTCGTGACCACCACGCCCGCGAAGCGCTGGCCTTCGAAGGGCCAGGGGCCGTTCTCGATGTCGGCCGTCACGGCGCGGCCCAGGCTCTGGACGGCGGCGATGGCTTCCGGGTCGCGGTCCACACCGGTGACGGGGTGGCCGCGCCCGGCGAACCAGCGCAGGTGCCGCCCGCGCCCGCAGGCCACGTCGAGCACCGCGCCGCCCTCGGGCACCAGGTGCGACCAGCGACGCACCCAGGCCGAGGCCGCTTCGGTGCCGTGCATCAGAAGCAGCTCCAGACGCGGTCGGCGAGGTTCACGAGAAAGTCCGGGCGCTGGTACAGGGCAAACGTGGCCAGCAGGGCCGCCACGGCGGCGGCCCACACAGCGGCACGTCCCACCAGGCTCATGCGGGGGCCCCCACGCGCTGCGGCGCCCGCACGATCGGCGCCTCGCGCACCGGCAGGTTGACGATCGCCGCGAACACGCCCAGGGCGATGGCGATGTACCAGACGATGTCGTAGCTGCCGGTCTGGTCGTAGAGCAGGCCGCCCAGCCACACGCCCAGGAAGCTGCCGATCTGGTGGCTGAAGAACACGAAACCGCCCAGCATGGACAGGTGCGCCACGCCGAAGATCTGCGCCACCGTGGCGTTGGTGGGCGGAATGGTGGACAGCCACAGCAGGCCCATCACCGACGAGAAGATGTACACGCTCATGGGCGTGAGCGGCGCCCACAGGAAGACGGCGATGGCGATGGCGCGCGCGAAATAGATGAAGGCCAGGATGTGTCGCTTGGCCATGCGCTGCCCCAGCACGCCGGCCGCGTAAGTGCCGATGACGTTGAACAGGCCGATGAGCGCCAGCGCGTAGCTGGCCACCTGCGGCGACAGGCCGTGGTCCTTGAGGTAGCTGGGCATGTGCACGCCGATGAACACCACCTGGAAGCCGCAGACGAAGTAGCCCGCCATCAGCAACTGGAAGCTGCGGTACTGGAAAGCCTCGCGCAGCGCCTGGGTGATGGTCTGCTCGCGCCTGACCGGTGTGCCACCGGAGAAGCCGGGCTCGCGCAGGCCCATGGCCAGTGGGGCGATCAGCAGCACCGCCACGGCCAGCACCAGCAGCGCGTTCTGCCAGCCCAGGCCTTCGATCAGCCAGCCTTCCACCGGCACCATGAGGAACTGGCCGAAGGAGCCCGCCGCCGCGGCCACGCCCATGGCCCAGGAGCGGCGCTCGGCCGGGATGTTGCGCCCGATGACGCCGTAGATGACCGCGTAGGTGGTGCCGGCCTGGGCCGCGCCGATCAGCACGCCCGTGGTGAGCGCGAACGACAGCGTGGAGGTGGTCAGCGCCATGCCCGCCAGGCCCAGCGCATACAGGCCCGCGCACACCAGCAGCACGCGGAAGGCGCCGAACCGGTCGGCCGCCATGCCGGCGAAGATGCCGAACACGCCCCAGGCCAGGTTCTGCACCGCCAGCGCGAAGGCGAAGGTCTCGCGCGTCCAGCCCTGGGCCTGGGTGATGGGCTGCAGCCACAGGCCGAAGCCGTGCCGGATGCCCATGGACAGGGTGACGATGAGGGCCCCGCAGAGCAGGACCTGGGTGGCGGAGAGGCGCGGTGCGCCCGGGGTGGCGGTGATCATCGGCGGATTGTGCCCAAGGGCTACTCGCCCCGCGCGTCGCGGGGGCGGCTGGCCCGATTGAAATTTCTGCGTGTTTTTGTTGCCCGGATGGCATCGGTCCGATGCCGTGGCGCAGGGCCTGGGAATTCATCCAGTGGTTTTCGCCGCGCGCGCCTACAATCCGCGCCCATGGCAAGCACCCCCTCCACCTATTCGGAAGGCTCCATCCGCGTCCTCAAGGGGCTGGAGCCGGTCAAGCAGCGGCCGGGCATGTACACCCGCACCGACAACCCGCTGCACATCATCCAGGAAGTGCTGGACAACGCGGCCGACGAGGCGCTCGCGGGGTTCGGCAAGAAGATCAAGGTCACCCTGCACACCGACGGCTCGGTGAGCGTGGAAGACGATGGCCGCGGCATCCCCTTCGGCCTGCACCCCGAGGAAAAGGCCCCCGTGGTCGAGCTGGTGTTCACCCGCCTGCACGCCGGCGGCAAGTTCGACAAGGGCAAGGGTGGCGCCTACAGCTTCTCGGGTGGCCTCCACGGTGTGGGCGTGAGCGTCACCAACGCGCTCTCCAAGCGCCTGGAGGTCATCTGCTACCGCGACGGCCAGGTGGCCCGGCTGGCTTTCTCGGGCGGCGACGTGATCGAGCCCCTGGCCGTGGCCCCGCGCGGCGAGGGCGATCGCAAGCAGGGCACCACCGTGCGCGCCTGGCCCGATGCGAAGTACTTCGAGGCCGCCACGCTGCCCATGAACGAGCTGGTGCACCTGCTGCGCAGCAAGGCCGTGCTCATGCCCGGCGTGACCATGCAGCTCGTGGTCGAGAAGACGAAGGAGACCCAGACCTGGCAGTACAAGGGCGGCCTGCTTGACTACCTGCAGCAGACGCTCACCGCCGACCCGGTGATCCCCATGTTCGAGGGCGAGGGCTTCGCCGAGGCCGGCCACGACAGCTTCGCCGAGGGCGAGGGCGCGTCCTGGTGCGTGGCCTTCACCGAAGACGGCGCGCCAGTGCGCGAGAGTTACGTCAACCTCATCCCCACCAGCGCCGGCGGCACGCACGACAGCGGCCTGCGCGACGGCCTGTTCCAGGCGGTCAAGAGCTTCATCGAACTGCATGCGCTGCTGCCCAAGGGCGTGAAGCTGCTGCCCGAGGACGTGTTCGCGCGCGCCAGCTACGTGCTGAGCGCCAAGGTGCTCGACCCGCAGTTCCAGGGCCAGATCAAGGAGCGCCTGAACTCTCGCGACGCGGTGCGCCTCGTGTCGAACTACGTGCGCCCCGCGCTCGAGCTCTGGCTCAACCAGCACGTGGACTACGGCAAGAAGCTCGCCGAGCTGGCCATCAAGGCCGCGCAGACGCGCCAGCGCGCGGGCCAGAAGGTGGAGAAACGCAAGGGCAGCGGTGTCGCCGTGCTGCCAGGCAAGCTCACCGACTGCGAGAGCCGCGACCTGAACCACAACGAGA
>Ga0247823_10002106_pt1 | contig 16474 bp, 9 predicted proteins | sample 13C_PalmiticAcid_2_FD_192426 | JGI IMG/M metagenome (GOLD analysis project Ga0247823, IMG submission 192426) | Soil microbial communities from agricultural site in Penn Yan, New York, United States - 13C_PalmiticAcid_Day30 | ecosystem: Environmental > Terrestrial > Soil > Agricultural land...
ATCGGTTCCGGCCTGTCGGGCATGGCCTACGCCACCGGCGACGTGGACGCGATCTTCGGCGGCAGCGCCGAGACCTTCACGCGCGATCTGCAATGGAAGAGCTTCACCCCGGTGCTGATGGGCATGTCCGGCTGGTCGTCGGGCGCGCGCAAGCATCCGTGGTGGTTCGACGAGCCGTATCGCAGCATCAACCGCGACTACCTCAAGCTGAAGATGCGCCTGACGCCGTACATGTACGGGTTGGCGCGCGACGCGGAAACCACCGGCGCGCCGATCGTGCGCGGGCTGATGTGGGATTACCCCGCCGATCCGGAGGCATGGGGCGAGGCGCACAAGTACCAGTTCCTGCTCGGTCGCGAATTGCTGGTCGCGCCGGTGTATCGCAGCCAGGCCGCCAGCCGCGGCTGGCGCCGTGACATCCATCTGCCGCAGGGCCGCTGGATCGATTACTGGGATGGCCGCCAGCTGCAGGCCGACACACAGGGCAGACGCATCGATCGTCAGGTCGAACTGGCGACCCTGCCGCTGTTCGTGCGCGCCGGCGCGATCCTGCCGATGTATCCGGAGATGCTCTACGACGGCGAGAAGCCGTTGGACGAACTGACCCTGGATCTGTATCCGCAGGGCGAATCGAGCTACACCCTGTACGAGGATGACGGCGGCACCCGCCGCTACGCCAAGGGCGAGTTCAGCGAACAGGCCATCCGCATGCACGCGCCCGCGCAGGGCAGCGGCGAGGTGCGGGTGGAGATCGATCCGGTGCGCGGCCAGTACGCCGGCCAACTGCCGCAGCGGCGCTATGCCCTGCGCGTGTTGAGCCGCGCGAAGCCGGACGCGGTGGAACTGGACGGCCGCGCGCTGCCGCCGCTGGCCGATCGCGCCGCCTTCGACGCGAGCGCCGAAGGCTGGTACTTCGATGCCGAAGAGCGCCGCGGCACCGTGCATGTGCGCGCCGCGGCCACCGATATCCGCCGCGCGCTGGCGTTCCGGCTGGATGTCCCGGTCGCCGCGGCGCCGGCCGACGATGCCTTCCCGGCCGCGCCGGAACTGGGCCGCGCACTGCCCGCCGACAGCCTGCTGGTGGTCAACCGTCCCACCGAGGAGCCCGGGCATCCGCTGGAGAACGCCTTTGACGACGATCCGGCCACCTGGTTCCGCACCGTGCGCAACCAGGCCGTTCGCACCGGCGCGCACGAATGGACGCTCGGCTTCGGCGAGCGCCGCCTGATCGACGGCGTCGAACTGGCGCCGCGCACCGACCAGCACTGGAAGCATGGCCAGGTGCGCGACTATGAAATCTATCTTGCGGACAGCAACGGCGAATGGGGCGAGCCGATCGCCCGTGGCCGCCTGAAGCTGGAACAGGGCGCGCAGACGATCAGCTTCGCGCCGCGTGCCGGTCGTCTGCTGCGTTTCCGCGTGCTGAGCACGCAGAACCCCGATGGCGATGGCGCCGCCGGCAGCGATCCGATGGTGACGGCGGCGCAGGCGGGCACCGCGCGCGCGTTCGATGCCTTGCAGCCGCGCGAAGTCGGTCCGATCACCCTGTCCACGTTCCGCGTGCTGGAACACCAGGAGGCCGAGCGCCCGGCGCAGCAACGCTATCTCTCCGAACTGGATCTGCCCGCCGTGCTGCGATCCGGCGTCGCGCGCGATCGCGCCTTCGGTGGCCAGGCCGAGATGCGCATGAACGGCCTGCACTTCCGCCGTGGCCTGGGCGTGGGCGCCACCAGCAGGATCGATGTCGAACTGAAAGGCGGCTGGCGCCTGCTGCGCGCCGATCTCGGCATCGACGACAGTTGCCGAGAGGCCGGCGGCATGCAGTTCCAGGTCTGGGGCGACGACCGCCTGCTGTACGACAGCGGGATGGTGCGCGCGCCGGGCGTGGTCAAACCCGAACTCGATATCCGCGGCCTCCACCGCCTGAGCCTGCGCACCCTCGGTGCGCAGGGCGCGCGGCCGGCGCAGGTCTGCGGCAACTGGGCCAATGCTGTCCTGATGGGACAGGAGGGCGATACCGCCACCATTTCCCCGCCATAACCCGCTCCAGAAAACAGTTTCACGTCGTCTCCCCCGCCTTGTGACTACGGCCCGTTGGCCGTGGCCCGGGACCGCTGTTGCCTCACGCAAGCCCATCCACCACAGCAGCGCCGCGCGCTGCACCCCGAAACGAGGAGAGAACCCGATGTCGTCCGCAAGCCGCCGCCAACGCTGTATATCCATCACGCCACTGGCCCTAGCGCTGGGCACGGCGCTCGCCATGACCGGCACGGTCTCGGCGCAGACCGCCGATACGCCGAAGGAAGACGGCAAGGCCACCGAACTGGCCCGCATCGAGGTCACCGGTTCCAACATCAAGCGCACCGATGTCGAGACCGCCTCGCCGGTGCAGATCATCAGCCGCCAGGACATCGAGAACATGGGTGCGCGCACCCTGTTGCAGGTGCTGGACAACCTGCCGGCCGCGCGTCCGGCGCAGCAGGACTTCAAGTCGCTGTTCACCGGTTCGGACGGCGCGTCGCAGGCCAATCTGCGCGGCATGGGCGCGCAGGGCACGCTGGTGCTGCTCAATGGCCGCCGCCTGTCGTACTACGGCGCGCCGGCGGGCTTCCAGACCCAGTTCGTCAACATCGACGCGATTCCCGCCGCGGCGATCGAGCGGATGGAAGTGCTGACCGACGGCGCTTCGGCGGTGTACGGCACCGACGCGATCGCCGGCGTGATCAACGTCATCACCAAGAAGTCCTATCAGGGCCTGGAAGTCAACCTGACCACCGACAGCTCCTCGCGCATCACCAGCTACGGCGAGCACCAGGCCAGCATCACCGGCGGCTTCGGCAACCTCGACGAGGATCGCTACAACGTCTACGCCTCGCTGAACCTGTACCGCCGCGATCCGATTCCGCTGAGCGACTGGTACGACAAGAAGCCCGGCCAGTACTACGTCAACAACCCGAACTACATCAACAATTTCCGCTTCGGTACCGGCAGCGCGCCCGGAACGCTCAACCCCGGCAGCTACTTCGCCTTCGATCCGGTCACCGGCAGACGCGTGCAGGAAGCCGCGCCGGGTTGCCAGAACGTGGTCATCGAAGCCGCCGGTCCCCGTTGCATCTGGCAGACCTGGATGAACAACGAGATCGACGCCGGCGCGAAGTCCGAGCGCATCACCGCCTACGTCAACGCCCACTTCCTGATCGGCGAGACCACCGAGGCTTTCGCCGAGGCGACCTACACCGACATCGATCTGCGCGCCAACGGCGGCACGCCGCGCGCGTTCGGCACCACCACCGGCAATCCGACCAGCTGGTTCGCCCGCAACACCGGCACCAACGTCAACCAGTTCTTCTATCCCTACCTGGGTCCGAACAACGTCTACAACCACGCCAGCCCCGAGCTGCGCGCGCTGATGGGCGGTGTGGTCGGCCTGCAGTATCTGATGCAGGACGTCGGCAAGAACCACTTCGGCCAGCGCAACACCGACAAGAGCTATCGCGGCCTGGCCGGCCTGCGCGGCAGCTTCGGCGACTGGAACTGGGAAACCGCGTTCGCCACCGCCGGCACCCATTCGGTCACCTACCAGACCGTCAACGTCAACCTGGACGGTTTTGCCCGGGCCTTCGGTCCGTTCACCGTCGACCCGGGCACCGGTCGCGTGATCATCTCGGACAATCCGGCGTACAAGTTCGGCGAGATGAGCGAAGCCAATGCGAAGCTGCTGCGCGAGGCGTATCCGACCTTCGACATCCAGTCCTGGACCCGCCTGCACACCCTGGACGGCAAGGTCGAAGGCCCGTTGTTCAACCTGCCCGCCGGTGAAGTGCGCGCGGCCTTCGGCTTCAACGTCAGCCGCGAGACCTTCTACACGCCGGGCAACCTCGACGCGGCCAACGGCAAGATCACCCAGCAGGGCGGTTCGTGGTTCGACGGCAGGCGCACCACCAGCGCGCTGTTTGCCGAAGTCGTCGCTCCGCTCACCGAGAAGCTGGAACTGGACGCGGCGCTGCGCGTGGACAAGTACCCGAACTTCGACGCCAACGTCGCGCCGAAGATCGGCCTGAAGTACCAGGCGCTGCCGACGGTGATGCTGCGCGGCACCTACTCGGAAGGCTTCCGCGCGCCGAGTCTGGCCGAGGCCGGCACCGGCGGCGTGTTCGCCCAGCTGGGTGGCTTCGAGGATGACGTCCGCTGCGACGAAACCAACGCGATCGCCAATCTGCTGCTGCAGTCGAACCGCCCGGGCGACGTCGATCTCGGCAATTCGCTGCTCAACGTGGATTGCAGCCGCACCGTCGCGCGCATGACCCGGCCGAATCAGAACCTGCAACCGGAAAAGGCCAAGATCGCCACCCTGGGCGTGGTGCTGGAGCCGTTCGACTGGCTGTCGGTGTCGGCCGATTACTGGTTCATCTACCGCCGCAACCAGATCGCCGCGCCGGACTACAGCAAGGAAACCGACATCGTGTCGATGACCCGCAATCCGATCACCGACAGCGACCGCGCCGCGGAAGCCGCGGTGGCCGCGATGTGCGCGGATCCGGCCAGCGGGGTGACCTGTCCGGGCACGCTGCCCACCTACAGCGTGGGCAACGTGGCCAGCGTGGTCGGCCAGTACAAGAACCAGGGCCGTACCCTGATCGACGGCTTCGACGTCGATGCGCGTGGCCATTTCCCGCTGGGCCAGTGGGGCGAGCTGAACGTCGGTGTGGCCGCGACCATCGCGCGCCGCAACGAGGCTTACCTGGACGATGAAACCCGCTGGTACTACGGCAACACGATCGGCTACTACGGCAACCCGCGTCTGCGCGCCACCTTGAACGCCGACTGGACCTACGGCGAGGTGACCACCAGCTTCTTCGTCAACTATGTCGGCAAGACCAAGTGGGCGTGGGACCGCGTCGATGCGCAGGACAATTCGCCGGAAACCTGCACCGCCGGGTCGCTGCCGGTGGATCCGGCCCACTGCGACGGCGTGCCGGCCTGGTGGACCGCCAACCTGGGTCTGTCCTGGCGGCCGGATGATCACTGGCATGCCGGCTTCACCATCAAGAACCTGTTCAATCGCATGCCGTTCTACGATCCGAACAGTTTCCTGGGTGATTCCAGCGACTACGTCAGCATCTTCGGCCGCAGCTACAGCTTCACCGTCGGCTACAAGTTCTGACATAGAATCCGCGCCGGTCCGCCGGCGCCTTGTCACAGGGAGTTTTTCCAGCAATGAAACGTAGAGAGTTCATCCTCGCGGGAGCCGCGCTGGGCGCGGCCACCCTGCTGCCGACCACGCCGGCCTGGGCCAGCAAGCGCAGGATACGGTTGGGCATGATCGGCACCGGCATGCGTGGCCAGGTCCTGCTCAAGGAACTGCTGCGCCGCGAGGACGTCGAGGTCGTGGCGCTGTGCGACATCGAACCCATCATGCTCAAGCAGGCGCTGGACATGGCGGCCAAGGCCGGCAAGCCCGCGCCGAAGGCGTACGGTCAGGACGGCGACACGCACGCCTATCGCCGTCTGCTCCAGCAGCGCGGACTGGACGGCGTGATCATCGCCACGCCGTGGGAATGGCATGCGCCGATGGCGATCGAGGCGATGGAAGCCAAGGTGGCGGTCGGCTGCGAAGTCGTCGCCGGCGTCACCCTGCAGGATCACTGGGACGTGCTGGCCGCGCAGCAGCGCACCGGCACGTCCTACATGCTGCTGGAAAACGTGTGCTATCGCCGCGACGTGATGGCGGCGCTGCAGATGGTGCGGGCCGGCCTGTTCGGCGAGCTGATCCATCTGCAGGGTGGCTACCAGCACGATCTGCGCGCGGTGAAATTCAACTCCGGCAATCCGGCCGAGCCCTACGGCAGCGGCGTGGAATTCGGTCCCAAGGGCTGGTCGGAAGCGCGTTGGCGCACCGAGCATTCGGTCCGCCGCAACGGCGAACTGTATCCCAGTCACGGCATCGGTCCGTGCGCCATGTATACGGGCATCAACCGTGGCAACCGCTTCACCCACATCAACAGTTTCGCCACCAAGGCGCGCGGCCTGCACGAATACACCGTGGCCAGGAGTGGCGGCACCACCCATCCCAGCACGCAGGCGAAGTTCAAGCTGGGTGACGTGGTCACCACCACCCTGGCCTGCGAAAACGGCGAGACCATCCTTCTCCAGCACGACACTTCGCTGCCGCGCCCGTACTCGCTCGGTTTCCGGGTGCAGGGCACCAAGGGCCTGTGGATGGATCTCAACCAGTCCATCCACATCGAGGGTCGCAGTCCCGGACACAAGTGGGAACCGTTCCAGACCTACCAGGACGAGTTCGATCATCCCTTGTGGCGCAAGTACGCGCAGGACGCGGAAGGTGCCGGCCATGGCGGCATGGATTACTTCGTCATCCACGCCTTCGTCGAGGCGGTGAAGGCGGAGGCGCCGATGCCGATCGACATCTACGACGCGCTCGCCTGGAGCGCGATCACGCCGCTGTCGGAACAGTCCATCGCCGAAGGCTTCAAGACCCTGGAATTCCCGGACTTCACCCGGGGCCTGTGGAAATCACGCAAACCCATCTTCGCCTTCGACGCGAAGTACTGATCGTGCAGGGCCGGGCTCGCCCGGTTGCGCCCGTCCTCTCCCGGGAGCCGGGCAAGCCCGGGCTCTGCATGCCCGCGCGGGTCAGCGGAAGCGCCGCGCGTAGCCCAGGTAGATCTGCAGATCGGGGCTGTCGTCATCGAGTCCGGCGTTGACGCCCGCATCCCACTGGGCGTCTTCGCCGCGCTGCCAGCCGAACGACAGCCCGGCCAACGCTTCCGTCGCATGCCTTTCCGGATCGCGATCCCGGGTCAGCGAGACCTCGAACGATCCGGACACCGTATCGCTCACGCCGAATCCCAGCCCGGCCACGGATCCGTAGCTCAGGTGCCGGCCATCGCCGTCGCCGTCCACGGCGGCTTCGACCTGCGGAGTGAAACCCAGCGATACCGCGCCGAGTTCGAAACTCATCGGCAGCCGCAGCCCGGCGCTCCAATCCTCCGCACCCACCGGCGCACGGCCGCCGGGCAGGCTCACGTAGGGCATCAGCGCCAGCGAGAAACCGCCGCCGTCGGGATTGCGCAGGTTCTGGCGCAGGGCGAGGCTGACGTCGCCGAAACGCGAAGCGCGCGTGGTGGTTCCGCTCAGCGTGTCCCGTTCGCGCACACGGCCGTAGGCGGTCCAGCCCACCTGCGCTTCCAGCGTGTCGTTCAGGCCGAAGCGCAGCAGCGCGTCGCCGAACAGCCACTGCTCGGAGCGCACCCCGGATGGGTTGTCGCGGGTCCAGTCGGCCAGGCCGATCTCGAACACCGCATCGCCGCGTTCCACCGTGCAGGCCGGCGTGCCAAGGCCCGGACGATCGGGGCACAGATCGCGCGGTTCCGCGGCGAGCGCGGAGGTCGACGTCAGCCATGCGGCGGCGAAAAGAAAACCACGCATCCCTCTCTCCCAGGACCTCCGGTCCCGGCATTGAACCGGGGCCCGCGGCGGGAATCAATGCCGCCGCGACCGCGCCATCACTCGTCGTCGTGGTCGGGCAATGGCGATGCCGGCGCGCCCGGCGTGAACACGCCCGGTTTGACGTAGGCGGCGAAGACGATGTCGATGACTTCGGCGCCATCGCGCATCAGGTCGAACAGCGCCGGTTCCAGCATCGCGCTGTAGAGCACGCCCGACAGGCTGGCATGCAGGATCCGCGATGCGGTGGCGACGTCGGCGTTCTCGCGCAGCTGGCCCAGGTCCCGCGCGCGCTGGAAGGCGAGGGCGATGATGTCCAGTTCCTCGCGGGTGCTGTCGCGCTGCAGTTCCTGCATCGCCTGGCTCTCGGCCGAGAGATCGTTGCGCAGCATGATCTCCATCATGTTGCGCAGGCGTTCGTCCTCGGCCAGTTCCTGGAAGGACACCAGCAGCGCCGAACGCAGATCGATCACCGGCGTACTGCGTTTCGTGGACGAGGTGCGGCGCAGGCGCTGGATGAAGGGAATGCGATCCCGGTTGATCAGCGCCTCGAGCACCTCGGTCTTGTTCTTGAAATGCCAGTAGACCGCGCCGCGGGTATAGCCGGCGCGCGCGCCGATCATCGCCAGGGTGGTGCCGGCGACCCCGTGTTCATGGAAACAGGCCTGGGCGGCGTCGACGATGCCTTCCCGCGTGGCCTGCGCCTCTTCTTTGGTTTTTCTGGCCATCTGCCTTGCGCATTCGCTGGGTGAAACCGGGCTGAATTGTACCGGTTTGCAAACAAACATTCATGCATGTATATTTCGCGCCCCGCACCTGGGCCTGGGTGGACGTCGCTCTCCAGCACCGTCCGAACGAGGCCCGGTTTCCGCCTTTTGATGGTCATTCGACTCCAATTCGGGTCTTTTGCCTGCCAATCGGCACAAAAATCCCTCCTCCGAACCCCACCGCCATGTCCCGAATTTCCCTCCCCCTCCTCGCCTTGTCGCTGGCGATCGGCCTGTCCCTGTCCGCCTGCGGCGGCGGTGAACCGGAGGCGCCCCAAGGCGGCCCCGGCCAGGTCACCGTGACTACCCTGAAGACCGAACAGGTCGGCCTGACCCGGGAGCTTCCCGGCCGCACCAGCGCTTTCCTGGTCGCCGAGGTGCGTCCGCAGGTCAACGGCATCGTCGCCCGCCGGCTGTACACCGAAGGCGGCGTGGTCAAGGCCGGACAGGCGCTGTACCAGCTGGACGACGCCAGCTACCGCGCGCAGGCCAATACCGCCCGCGCGCAACTGGCGCGCGCCGAGGCCACCGCGCATGCCGCCCGCCTGAGCGCGCGCCGCATCGGCGAGCTGGCCAAGATCGACGCGGTGAGTCAGCAGGATCTGGAGAACGCCGTCGCCGCGCAGCAGCAGGCGGACGCCGACGTCGGCGCGGCCCGCGCCTCGCTGGACGCGGCCAACGTCACGCTGGGCCATGCCCGGATCACCGCGCCCATCAGCGGCCGCATCGGCAAGTCCACGGTCACCCAGGGCGCGCTGGTCAACGCCGGCCAGGCCGAAGCGCTGGCGACGGTGCAGCAACTGGATCCGATCTACGTCGACCTCAGCCAGTCCTCGGCCGAACTGCTGCAGCTGCGCCGCGAACTGGCCGCCGGGCGCTTGCAGGACAACCAGCAGTTGCCGGTGAGCATCCTGCTCGAGGACGGCAGCACGTTCGATCACAAGGGCACGCTGGAATTCTCCGAAGTCAGCGTCGATCCCGGCACCGGCAGCTTCGGCCTGCGGGTGAAGGTCGACAATCCCGAGGGTGTGCTGATGCCCGGCATGTACGTGCGCGCGGTGGTCGGCGGCGGCGTGCGCAACGACGCGCTGCTGGTGCCGATGCAGGGCATCGCCCGCGATCCGAAGGGCAACACCAGCGCGATGGTGGTCGGCAAGGACGGCAAGGTCGAAGTGCGTCCGGTCAAGGTCAGCCGCGCGCTGGGCGACAAATGGCTGGTCGAGGAAGGCCTGAAGGCCGGCGACAGGGTCATCGTCGAGGGCCTGCAGAAGATCGGCCCCGGCATGCCCGTGCAGGCCACCGAGCGGGGCGCCAAACCCGCGCGGACCGCCGCGACGTCCGCGTCGGCCCCGGCTCCGGCCGCAACCAGCGGCGCGCGGTAAGCGGAGAACCCCATGGCACGCTTCTTCATCGACCGACCCATCTTCGCGTGGGTCATCGCCATCATCATCATGCTCGCCGGCGGCCTGGCCCTGTTCAAGCTGCCGGTCTCGATGTATCCCAACGTCGCGCCGCCCGCGGTGGAAATCAGCGCCACCTATCCAGGCGCCTCGGCCAAGGTGGTCGAGGACTCGGTGACCCAGATCATCGAGCAGAACATGAAGGGCCTGGACGGGCTGATCTATTTCTCGTCCAACAGCTCCGCCAACGGCATGGCGACGATTACCCTGACCTTCGAGAGCGGGACCAACCCGGACATCGCCCAGGTGCAGGTGCAGAACAAGCTGCAGCTGGCGATGCCGCTGCTGCCGCAGGAAGTGCAGCGGCAGGGCATCAACGTGGCCAAGTCGAGTTCGGGCTTCCTCAACGTGCTCGCCTTCGTCTCCGAAGACGGCAGCATGGACGAGAACGACATCGCCGACTATGTCGGTTCCAACGTCGTCGACCAGCTCAGCCGCGTGCCGGGCGTCGGCAACATCCAGGTGTTCGGCGGCAAGTACGCCATGCGCATCTGGCTGGATCCGAACAAGCTGCACACCTACAACCTCTCGGTGCCGGAGGTGGTCGCCGCGATCCAGGCGCAGAACGCCCAGGTCGCGATCGGTCAGCTCGGCGGCGCGCCGGCGGTGAAGGGCCAGCAGCTCAACGCCACCATCAACGCGCAGTCGCGCCTGCAGACGCCCGAGCAGTTCCGCGACATCGTCGTGCGCAGCGGAGGGGACGGCTCGGAACTGCGGTTGAGCGACGTGGCCCGGGTCGAACTGGGCGCCGAGTCCTATGACTTCATCACCCGCTACAACGGCCAGCCGGCCAGTGGCCTGGCGATCACGCTCGCCACCGGCGCCAACGCGCTGGATACCGCGGCCGGGGTGCAGAAGACCCTCGACGAACTCACCCCGTTCTTCCCGGCGGGCCTGAAGGCCGAGACGCCGTATGACACCACTCCGTTCGTGCGGGTATCGATCAAGGGCGTGGTGAAGACCCTGCTAGAAGCGATCGTGCTGGTGTTCGTGGTGATGTACCTGTTCCTGCAGAACTTCCGCGCCACCCTGATTCCCACCATCGCCGTGCCGGTGGTGCTGCTGGGTACCTTCGGCGTGCTCGCCGCGCTGGGCTTCTCGGTGAACATGCTGACGATGTTCGCGATGGTGCTGGCAATCGGTCTGCTGGTCGACGACGCCATCGTGGTGGTGGAGAACGTCGAGCGCATCATGTCCGAGGAAGGACTGTCTCCGCTGGAGGCCACCCGCAAGTCGATGGGCCAGATTACCGGCGCGCTGGTCGGCATCGGCCTGGTGCTGTCGGCGGTGTTCGTGCCGATGGCGTTCATGAGCGGCTCCACCGGCGTGATCTACCGCCAGTTCTCCGCGACGATCGTGTCGGCGATGGCACTGTCGGTATTGGTCGCCATCGTGCTGACCCCGGCGCTGTGCGCGACCCTGCTCAAGCCGCTGAAGAAGGGCGAGCACCACGTCGCCCATCGCGGTCCGGCCGGTCGTTTCTTCAACGCGTTCAACCGTGGCTTCGACCGTTCCAGCGAAAGCTACCAGCGCGGCGTGCGCGGCATCCTGGCGCGGCCGTGGCGTTTCATGGGCATCGTGCTGGGCATGTTCGTGCTGATGGGCGTGCTGTTCGTGCGCCTGCCCAGCGCGTTCCTGCCCAACGAGGATCAGGGCGTGCTGATGGCGCTGGTGCAGGCGCCGGTCGGCGCCACCCAGGAACGCACCATGGAATCCATCCAGGCGCTGGAGAACCACTTCATGGAGAACGAGAAGGGCGCGGTGGAGTCGGTGTTCTCGGTGCAGGGCTTCAGTTTCGCCGGCATGGGCCAGAACGCGGGCATGGCCTTCGTCAAGCTCAAGGACTGGGGCGAGCGTGGCGACGAGGATGGCGTGATGCCGGTGACCGGCCGCGCGATGGCCGCGCTCGGCGGCATCAAGGACGCCTTCATCTTCGCGTTCCCGCCGCCGGCGATTCCGGAACTCGGCACCGCCTCGGGCTATACCTTCTTCCTGAAGGACAATGGCGGACAGGGCCACGAGGCCCTGCTGGCCGCGCGCGATCAGTTGCTCGGCATGGCCGCCGAAAGCGGCAAGCTGGCCAACGTGCGTCCCAACGGGCAGGAGGACACGCCGCAGTTCCGCATCGACATCGACGTCGCCAAGGCCAGCGCCCAGGGCCTGTCGATCGAGCAGATCAACAGCACCCTGGCGACCGCCTGGGGCAGCCAGTACATCGACGATTTCGTCGATCGCGGCCGGGTCAAGCGCGTGTTCGTGCAGGCCGACCAGCCGTTCCGCATGGTGCCGGAGGATTTCGATCTGTGGTCGGTGAAGAACGCCGAGGGCCGGATGGTGCCGTTCAGCGCTTTCGCCTCCAAGCATTGGGACTATGGTTCGCCGCGCCTGGAACGCTACAACGGCGTGTCGGCGATGGAGATCCAGGGTGAACCGGCGCCCGGCGTGGCGTCGGGCGACGCGATGGCCGAGATCGAACGGCTGGCCGCGCAGCTGCCACCGGGTTTCGGCATCGAGTGGACCGCGCTGTCCTACCAGGAACGCCAGGCCGGCGCGCAGACGCCGCTGCTGTACACGCTGTCGCTGATGATCGTGTTCCTGTGCCTGGCCGCGATGTACGAGAGCTGGAGCGTGCCGACCGCGGTGTTGCTGGTCGCGCCGCTGGGCATCCTGGGCGCGGTGCTGGCCAATACCTTCCGCGGCATGGAGCGCGACGTCTACTTCCAGGTGGCGATGCTGACGACGGTGGGCCTGACCAGCAAGAACGCGATCCTGATCGTGGAGTTCGCCAAGGAGAACCTGGAGAGAGGCGTCGGCCTCATCGAGGCGACCATGAACGCGGTCCGTGACCGCCTGCGCCCGATCATCATGACCTCGCTGGCGTTCGGTCTCGGCGTGCTGCCGCTGGCCATCGCGGCGGGCGCGGGTTCCGGCGCCCAGCGGGCGATCGGCACCGGCGTGCTCGGCGGCATGATCGTGGGCACCGTGCTGGGTGTGTTCTTCGTGCCGCTGTTCTTCGTGGTGGTGCAGCGCGTCTTCGGCCGCAGGAAGCGGGCCGGGGACATCGTTGGCGCCGGAAATGCGGACAATCAGGGAGAAACCCATGCATAAGCCTTCGACCGCCGGCCTGGCGCTGGCGATGACCCTGGTGCTGTCCGGTTGCGCGACGCTCGCGCCGCGCGGCAGCGAAGTGGCCCCGTCGATTCCGTCGCAGTGGCCCGCCGCGCAGGCGACCGGTACAGCCGGGCAGGTGCCGGTCGTGGCCGATGTCGCCGACATCGGCTGGCGCGAGTTCTTCCCCGACCCGCGCCTGCAGGCGCTGATCACCCAGTCGCTGGACAACAACCGCGATCTGCGCGTCGCCGCGTTGAACGTGGTGCGCGCCCGCGCGCAGTACCGCATCCAGCGCGCCGATCGCGTGCCGTCGTTCAACGTGCAGGGGCAGATGAACCGCAGCGGCGGCGACGCTCCGGTCAGCGAGCAGTTCAGCGCGAACCTTGGCGTGGCCGAGTTCGAACTGGATCTGTTCGGTCGCGTGCGCAATCTGAGCGAAGCGGCATTGCAGAGATACTTCGCCGAAACCGCGAATCGGCGCGGCGCGCAGCTGTCGCTCGTGGCCGAGGTCGCCAACGCCTGGCTGACCCTGGGGGCGGATCGGGAACAGTTGCAGATCGCCCAGGCCACTCTGGCGGCGCATGAGAACTCGTTGCGCCTGATCGAAGCGCGCCATCGGCGCGGTGGTTCATCCGCGCTCGACGTGAGCCAGGCCCGCACACTGGTCGAAACCGCACGCACCGACGTGGCCCGGTTCAGCGGCCAGGTGGCGCAGGACCGCAATGCCCTGGTGCTGCTGGCGGGCGGCCCGGTCGATGAGGACCTGTTGCCGAGGGACAACCTCGCCGATGTCGCCGCGCTGCGGCCGCTGCCGGCCGGCCTGCCGGGCGACGTGCTGCTCCGGCGCCCGGACGTGATGGCCGCCGAGCATGTATTGCTCTCGGCGAACGCCAATGTCGGCGCCGCGCGCGCCGCGTTCTTTCCCTCCATCCAGCTGACCGGCACCATCGGCTCGGCCTCGACGGAATTGTCCGGCCTGTTCGACGGCGGCACCCGCGCCTGGAGTTTCATCCCCCGGATCACCCTGCCGATTTTCCAGGGCGGCAGGCTGCGCGCGAACCTGGGCGTGGCCACCGCCGATCAGGACATCGCCCTGGCCCAGTACGAAAAGGCGATCCAGTCGGGATTCCGCGAGGTCGCCGATGCGCTGGCGCTGGGCGACAGCCTGGACGGGCAACTGGCCTCGCAACGCGCGCTGGTGTCCGCCACCGAACAGGCCGAGCGCCTGTCGCAGGCGCGCTACGAAGCGGGCCTGGACAGCTTCCTCACCCTGCTCGACGCACGCCGCGCCGCGTATGGCGCCCGTCAGTCGCTGGTGAACACCCGGCTGGCGCAACAGTCCAACCAGGTCGCGCTGTACAAGGTGCTGGGTGGCGGCTGGCGCGAGGGCTGATCGCCCGCCTTCGCCGCGCCGCCACGCTTAGCCGCCGGTTGCCTGCTGGGCGGTGGGCAGCGCCAGACGACGTTCCAGATCCTCGCGCATGCCGACCAGTTCGCCGCTCAGCTGCTTGCGCTGGGCCATGCCTTCGCGATGAATCTCGCGGACTTCCTCGACCGTGCGGATCAGGGTTTCGTTGACGGTGCGCAGGGTGTCCACGTCGATTACCGAGCGCTGATTGGCGCGGGCGGTGCCGACCGCGGTGGAATGGACCAGTTCCGCATTCTTCCGCATCAGTTCGTTGCTGGCGTCGTCGATGGCGTTGGCCAGTTCGACCGCGTTGCGCTGGTCAGCCAGTGACAGCTGGATCGCGAACTGGTTGCGCCACATCGGAATGGTGACGTCGCGCACCGCGCCGAACTTCTCGATCAGCTGGATGGCGTTGGCCTGGATCAGCCGGATCATCGGCAAGGTCTGATCGGCGGCGTGCTGCAGCACCTGCAGATCGGAGACGCGCTTGTCGATCAGGCGCAGCGCGGTGTCCACCGCCGACCGCTGCGTGCGGGTGGCCGGATCCTCGGCGCCGGCCAGGCTCGCCAGCTCGGCCTCCAGCTCGGCGATGCGAAGTCTGCCGGCCGCCACGTGGACACCCAGCTCGCGGCGTTCCTCCAGCACGATCGCATGCATCTGGTCGTATTCGCGGACACGCTGCTGCTGGATCTGCTGGGTCTTGCCGACATCGGTCATCAGCTGATCGATCTGGCGGTTGGTCGAGCTGTAGCGTTGCACCAATTCATCGCGGCCGGCGCGCATGCGATCAATCAGCGGTCCGAGAATCGGCAGCTTGGAACGTCCGTGGAAGGACTGCAGGTTCAACGAGCGGGCAATGCGCACCACCTCGCCGAGCTTGTCGCCGCTGCCGTCCAGGTCGGCGTTGCGCACCTTGTCCAGCAATTGGGTGCTGTAGGCACTGGTCTTGCTGGTCGCGTCGCGGCCGTAGCCCTGCAGATTGCCCGGGGCGATGTCCTGCAGCGCCTTGGCGGTCTCCTGGATGCGCGGGATGTCGGAGGTGTCCAGGCCCAGGTCGGCGAGCAGTTGCGGCGACAGCGCGGCGGGAAGCAGTGACTGTTCGGGGTTCGGCGTGGTCATGGGATCTCCTGGGTCTGGTTCGCCGGCTTGGCCGGGGCGGGCAGGTGGTCGATACAGGCTTCCAGCTCATCCAGCGCCTGCCGTGCGGAGGATAACTGCATTCCCTGTCCGTCACCGGATTGCACGCCGCGCTGCTGGGCCAGCAGCAGGGCGAGCCTCGGGAGTTGCTGCGCGTGGCGTTCCGCGACCGCCAGCGCGCCAGCGGCGACCAGCCGCAGTTGGCTGGCGGTGATCACGGTGGTCGCGTGCAGGGTGGTCAGGCGTGCGAGCTGGCGTTGCCGCTGTTCGTCGTTGCCATCCTCGGAGGACGAGCGGCCCAGCGTTTCCATCTCGGCGCGCAGTGCCGAGATGGCCTCGTTCAATCGTTCCGCCCGCAAGGCCAGCGCGGCATGATGCTCGCGCAGTCGCGCCACCTGGCCTTCGGCGCGGATCAGCAGCACGCCGCTGCGCTCGCGCAGCATCCGCGCTTCGGCGCGCAGGCGGATGTCACGTCCGATCAGACGGCCCCAGAAACCGACACTGCGGCGCGCCGCCTCGGGATCCGCGACCAGAAGCAGCGCGCGCAGGTCACGCAGCGTGGCCTGCAGCGCATCGGTGGCATCCATGCTCAAGGCCTGAACGGCGGCCGCGTGCTCCGCCAGCACCCGCGCCTCGGCGCTGTCGCTGGCGCGCTCCGGGTTCACGGCTGCCCGTCTCCGTGATCCTGCGGCGAAGCGGACACGTCCAGAGTCGGCGTGGGACGCTCTTCCTTGAATTCGAGATTGGCGATCACCTTGTCGAATTCGGTCTGCCGGGACTTCGGCTTGGTCTTGCGTGCCACCGGGCCGGATTCCGCCGCATTGGCGCGCAGCGCCTGGGCAAGGGCGACGAGTGCTCCGTTCAGTTGATCCTGGCGGCTCAATGTCCGCTGCAAGGCCGCCAGCACAGGTGCCGCATCCGATACCGAAGCCGCCGCCACCGGTGCCGGCGGCGGTGGAGCGGGTTCCGGACGCAGCGTGTGCAGGGCCTCGAGCAATGCTTCCCAGGGAACGGGCGCCGCGGGTGCGTCCACGGCGGCGGGTTCGCCGAGCCGCTGCAATCCCACCGCGATGTCGGCCAACTGCGCCACGACCCGGCCTCCAACATCGGCGTCTTCCGCGCCC
>Ga0247823_10002107_pt1 | contig 16468 bp, 13 predicted proteins | sample 13C_PalmiticAcid_2_FD_192426 | JGI IMG/M metagenome (GOLD analysis project Ga0247823, IMG submission 192426) | Soil microbial communities from agricultural site in Penn Yan, New York, United States - 13C_PalmiticAcid_Day30 | ecosystem: Environmental > Terrestrial > Soil > Agricultural land...
TCGGCGCTCGCGCGTCACCTCGTCGCCGACAGCGACTATCGCGTCGTCGTGCTCGATGCCCTGACCTATGCGGGCAACAAGGCATCGCTGCCCGCAGCCGAAGGGAACAACCGCTTCGAGTTCGTCCACGGCAATATCTGCGATCGCGCGCTGGTCGCCGATTTGCTTGCCGAGGTCCGGCCCGACGTCATCACGCACCTCGCCGCCGAAAGCCATGTCGACCGGTCGATCGATGGCCCCGGCGCCTTTATCGAAACCAACATCGTCGGCACCTTTTCGATGCTGTCCGCGGCGACCGACTATTGGCGCGGGATGGAAGAAACGCGCAAGGCGCAGTTCCGCTTCCACCATATTTCGACCGACGAGGTGTTCGGCGCCTTGGGCCCCGACGGCTTCTTCACCGAGGAAACCGCCTACGACCCGCGTTCGCCCTATTCGGCGTCGAAAGCGGGATCGGACCATCTGGTGAGCGCCTGGCATCATACCTATGGCCTGCCGACGCTCGTCACCAACTGCTCGAACAATTACGGCCCCTATCATTTCCCCGAAAAGCTGATCCCGCTGATGATCATCAAATGCCTCTCGGGCGAGGCATTGCCGGTCTATGGTCGCGGCGACAATGTCCGCGACTGGCTGTTCGTCGACGATCATGTCCGCGCGCTCCGTGCGGTGTTCGAGCGCGGCAAGGTCGGCGACAGCTACATGATCGGCGGCAACAGCGAACGCACGAACCTGCAGGTGGTCGAGGTCATCTGCGATACGCTCGACCAGCTTCGTCCGCGCGCAGACGGGCGCAGCTACCGCGAGCAGATCAATTTCGTCGCCGATCGGCCGGGGCATGACTTCCGCTATGCGATCGACGCGGGGAAGTTGAAGCGCGAACTCGGCTGGCAGCCGGCGGAAAGCTTTGAAACCGGTATTGCGGCAACGATCCGCTGGTATCTCGACCATGAAGGCTGGTGGCGGGATATCCTGTCGGGCAGCTATCGCGGGGAAAGGCTGGGCGCGGCGGTTTCGGTATGACCGCGGCGCATCCCCTCCTGGTCACCGGCGGCAGCGGACAGGTCGGCGGCGCCGTCGCCGCGCTGGCGAGCCGCAACGGCGTGGCCGTCGTCGCGCCCGACCGGGCCGAATGCGACCTGACCGATCCCGCCGCGCTCCGGGCATTCGTCGGTCGGGGTCCCTGGCGCGCGATCGTCAACTGCGCCGCTTATACCGCGGTCGACCGCGCCGAAAGCGAAGCCGGGCTTGCCCACGCCATCAACGCCGAGGCTCCCGGAATCCTCGCCGAGCTGGCCGCCGCCCGTGATATCCCCATCGTTCATGTATCGACCGACTATGTCTTCGACGGCACGAAGGACGCCCCCTATCTGGAATCCGACCCGATCGCGCCGCTCGGCGTCTATGGGTCGACCAAGGCGGCGGGCGAAGCGGCGGTGCGGCAGGCCGCGCCCGGCAGCCACGCGATCGTCCGCACCGCGTGGGTCCTCAGCGCGGGCGGCGCCAATTTCCTGAACACGATGCTGCGGCTCGGCGAAGAGCGCGACCTTGTCCGCGTCGTCGCCGATCAGCACGGCTCTCCGACCAACGCCGCCGACCTCGCCGAAGTGCTGCTCGCCATCGTCGATCGCGAAGCGGCGACCGGCGAGACCTGGCATGCCGTCAACGGCGGCGACGCGAGCTGGTACGATCTCGCCCGGCATATTTTCGACCGTAGCGCGGCGGCAGGCCGAAAGACGCCGCGGCTCGAACCGATTACGACGCAGGACTATCCGACGCCCGCACAGCGTCCGGCCAACTCGCGGCTGGCGACCGAAAAGCTGCGCGCCGGCCTCGGCCTCACCCTTCGCCCATGGCGCGACGCCGTCGATGCGATATTGGACGAACGACTGAATTCAGGAGAGCATCGATAATGCGCGGAATCATCCTTGCCGGGGGCTCGGGCACCCGTCTCCATCCGGCGACGCTGGCGATCAACAAACAGCTGCTGCCCATCTATGACAAGCCGATGATCTATTATCCGCTGTCGGCGCTGCTGCTCGCCGGGATTCGCGAGATACTGATCATCTCCTCGCCCGAATATATCGACAACTACCGGCGGCTTTTCGCCGACGGCAGCCAGTTGGGGCTGCGCATCGAATATGCCATCCAGCCGAAGCCCGAGGGGCTGGCGCAGGCTTTCCATATCGGTGCCGATTTCATCGAGGATCAGTCGGCGGCGCTCGTGCTCGGCGACAATATCTTCTATGGCGCGGGTTTCCAGACGCTGCTCGGCAATGCGCGGAGCCGGCAGACGGGCGCCACCGTCTTCGCCTATGAGGTCGCCGATGCGCGCGCCTATGGCGTCGTCGAGCTCGACGATGCGGGCCGCGCGATCAGCATCGAGGAAAAGCCCGCGCAGCCCAAGTCGAACTTCGCGGTCACCGGCCTCTATTTCTATGACAACCGCGTCGTCGAACTCGCGCGCCAGATCAAACCGTCCGCACGCGGCGAGCTCGAGATCACCGATCTCAATCGCCTCTACATGGATCTGGGCGAACTTTACGTCGAGCAGATGGGCCGCGGTTACGCCTGGCTCGACACCGGCACCCACGACAGCCTTGTCGAAGCGTCGGAATTCGTCCGCGTGATCCAGAACCGCACCGGTCACATGATCGGTTGCCTCGAGGAAATCGCCTTCCGCCAAGGCTTCATCGATGCCGACCAATTGCGCAAATCTGGCCAGCTGATGGAAAAGACGGCATATGGCCGTAGCATCCTCGCGCTGGCCGACCAGCACTGAACCCCGACGATACCACACAGGGAGTGACAATCATTGTCCGACGATAGCAGCCCGATTCTGATTACCGGTGGCACCGGTTCGTTCGGCAAGACGATCTTGCGCGAACTGCTCGCAGTGAGCGACCGTGAAATTCGCGTACTCAGCCGCGACGAGGAAAAGCAGGATGCGCTGCGCAATGACCTGCGCGACCCGCGCGTGCGTTTCTTCATCGGCGACATCCGCGACCGCGGCAGCGTCGACCGCGCGGTCAAGGGCGTCGGCGCGATCTTCCACGCCGCGGCGTTGAAACAGGTCCCTTCGTGCGAATTCTTCCCGCTCGAAGCGGTGCGCACCAATGTGCTGGGATCCGAAAATGTGATCCGCTCGGCGGTCGAACACGGGGTAGACAGCCTCGTCTGCCTGTCGACCGACAAGGCGGTCCATCCGATCAATGCGATGGGCATTTCAAAGGCCTTGATGGAAAAGCTCGCCCATGCGGCGGCGCGCGAGGTCGGCCCCGATGCAAAGACGACGATCAGTTGCGTCCGCTACGGCAATGTCATGTATTCGCGCGGATCGGTCATCCCCCTGTTCATCAAGCAGATCAAGGAAGGCCGCCCGATCACGGTGACCGAGCCCGAAATGACGCGCTTCCTGATGCCGCTGCGCGATAGTGTCGCCCTTGTGCGCTTCGCCTTCGCCCATGCCCGTCAGGGCGACCTGTTCGTCCGCAAGGCGCCTGCTGCGACGATCGCCGACCTCGTCACCGCGCTCAAGGAGCTGTTCGGCGTTCCCGACCATCCGGTTGAGGTGATCGGCTGGCGCCACGCCGAAAAGCTCGCCGAGACGCTGGCGAGTGCGCAGGAATTGTCGACCGCCGAAGACCTCGGCGACTATTGGCGGATCCAGCTCGACGGCCGCGACCTCAACTATTCGGCCTATTTCAGCGAAGGCGATGACATCAGCCCCGTGCAGGAGGATTTCCACTCGCACAACGCCGAGCGGCTCGATGTCGAAGGCGTCAAAGCGCTGCTACTGACGCTCGGCGAAGTCGAGGCCGAACTGGCGTCGTGGCGCGCATGACGGGCCGCAAGGTCGTCGTCACCGGCGCGGCCGGGCTGCTGGGATGGCATGCGGCCGCGCGCCTGCACGCCGCCAATTGCGCCGCGCGCTATCGCGGCGAGGTCGAACCGTTCGAGCTCGTCCAGTTGGGACGCGCAGCCTTTGGCGACGATGCAGCCCGCGACGCCGCTATCGCCGATGCCGAGGTCGTCCTCCACTTCGCGGGGGTCAACCGCGGAGAAGAAGCTGAAGTCGAAGCCGCCAATCCCGTGATCGCGACGGCGCTCGCCGCCAGCATCGCGCGCACCGGCGCGCGGCCTCACATCGTCTATGCCAACAGCACCCATGCTGCGTTCGACACGCCCTATGGCCGGTCGAAGAAGCGCGCGGCGGAAATACTGGAAGCCGCGGGCGCCGGGTTCACCAACCTGATCCTGCCGCACATCTTCGGCGAATGCGCCCGCCCCTATTACAACAATGTCACCGCGACGCTGATCGACCAGATATGGGCGGGGCAGGAACCGACGATCAATCCCGAAGGCAAGGTCGCCTTGTTCCACGCCGGCGAGGCGGCGAACCTCGCCATCGCCAAAGGGCTTGCCGGGGAGTCCGGTACGATCGCGCCGGCGGGGCGCGAGATGTCGATCGTCGCGCTCTATGAGCGGCTCGCGGCCTTTCACCGCTCCTATCAGGCGAACATCTTCCCCGACCTCGGCGATCCCTTCGATCTCGCGCTGTTCAACAGCTATCGGACCGGCGGCTATCCGGCGCATTATCCGATGCGCATGAGGCTCAACAGCGATGCGCGTGGCGGCCTCTTCGAATCGGCCAAGTCGCTGGCTGGTTCGCAAACCTTCCTTTCGACCACGCGGCCGGGGATGCGTCGCGGCGATCATTTCCACACCGATCTCGTCGAACGCTTTCTCGTCGTGTCGGGCAAAGCGACGATCCGCATCCGCAAGGTGCTGACCGACGAAGTCCACAGCTTCGAAGTGTCGGGCGACGAACCGGTCGCGATCGACATGCCGCCGCTGCACACCCACCATATCGTCAATGACACCGACAGCGACGTCGTGACCTTTTTCTGGTCACACCGGCTGTTCGACCCCGCGAACCCGGACACTTATGCCGACGCGGTGCTTTTGGAGACCGAAAAACAGTGAGCAAGCTCAAGGTCACGACCATTCTCGGCACCCGGCCCGAGATCATCCGCCTGTCGCGCGTGATGGCGCGGCTCGACACGCTGACCGATCACCGGATCGTCCACACGGGGCAGAACTGGGATTATGAACTCAACGAGGTGTTCTTCAGCGACCTTGGCGTTCGCAAGCCCGACAATTTCCTCGGCGTCGACACGTCGAGCCTCGGCGCGGTCCTCGGCGGCATCCTGATCGAGACCGAAAAGGAGCTGAAGGCGCACCGCCCCGACGCGCTTCTCGTGCTCGGCGATACGAACAGCGCCATCGCCGCGATCATGGCGCGCCGAATGAAGATCCCCGTCTATCATATGGAAGCGGGCAACCGCAGCTTCGACCGCAACGTCCCCGAGGAAACGAACCGCCGCCTCGTCGACCACATCAGCGACTTCAACCTCGTTTATACCGAACATGCCCGCCGCCACCTCTTGAGTGAGGGGATGCAGCATCGCCGTGTCTATCTGACCGGGTCGCCGATGAAGGAGGTGCTCGACCATTACCGCCCGCAGATCGAGGCGTCGGACATCCTGTCGCGCCTTGGCCTGACGCGCCGCGGCTATTTCATCGTCTCGATGCACCGCGAGGAGAATGTCGACAGCAAGGACCGGCTGGCCGCGCTCGTCAGCACGCTGAACGCGCTCGCCGACACCTATGACCAGCCTGTGATCGTCTCGACCCACCCGCGCACGCGCAACCGGCTCGAGGCGCTCGAAGGCATCACGCTCGACCCGCGCGTCCAATATATGAAGCCGTTCGGCTTCCACGATTACAACCACCTCCAGATGCACGCGCATTGCGCGATTTCGGACAGCGGCACGATCGCCGAGGAAAGCTCGATCCTCGACTTCCCCGCGATCACCCCGCGCGACGCGATCGAGCGTCCCGAAGCGATGGACACCGGCAATATCATCGTCACCGGGCTCGACCAGCAGGCGATGCTCGAATCGATCGCCGCCGCGGTGAAACTGCACGCCGAGCGCGTGGCCGCCGGAATTCCGCCGGTCGTCCCCGCCGACTATCAGATCGCGAACACCAGCGAACGTGTCGCCAAGCTGATCCTCGGCACCGCACGGCTGTCGAACCAGTGGGACGGCATCCGGATGCACGACTATATCTGATCGGTTCGCCAACATGCCCGAAGCCAGCGTCTCCGTCGTCATCGTCAACTGGCGCGCACCCGCCGAAACGCTGGCCGCGGTCGACAGCCTGCAGGCGCAAACGCTCGCGCCGCGGCGTATTTATGTCGTCGATAATGGCAGCGGCGACGATTCGATGGAGCGGATGCAGGCCGCACTGTCGGGCGACCCGCGCGTCGTGCTGCTGGCCAACGAGCAGAATCTGGGGTTCGGCGGCGGCTGTAACCGCGCGCTGCGCGAGGCGGTAGGCGACGGGTCGGACTTCATCTGGCTGCTCAACAACGACGCCCGCCCCGATACCGATTGCCTCGCCGCGCTCATCGCCCGGGCGGACAAGGATGGCGCGGCGTCGGGCATGGTCGGATCATGGATGACCGACCCCGACCATCCCGAACACGACCATTCGGGAAGCTGGATGCGCCCCTGGCTGATGAGCTGCGGCACCGTCTTCGGCCCCGCCGACCTCGCCGCGCACCGCTATAGCTGGGTGACCGCCGCATCGGTGCTGATCCGCGCCGACGCGCTGCGCCGGGCCGGGCTCTTCGACGAGGATTTCTTCATGTACTGGGAGGACGCCGACCTCGCGATGCGCATCAGGGCGGCAGGCTTCGAAATCGCGATCGCGCCCGAAGCCCGCGTGGTGCACCGCGCGGGGACCAGCTCGGCCGACATCCCCGTCCAGCGCTACCTCTGGCATTATCGCTCGCAGGGCCTGTGGCTGCGTAAACATCACACGCACCCGGCGATCGCGCTTGGCCTGTTGCGACTGAAATTCCTGGCAAAGGCGCTTCTCGACAGGGATTTTGCCCGCTTCCGGGCTTTGAAAGCCGCCTAGGCCAACCCATCGCCGCCCGGATCAAGGATGTTATGCGGGTTGTGGCGTCAATTCGCTGTCGCTTCGACTGGATTTTCGCGCGATCAGCAACCTGCTCACCGCTTCGGTCGCAATCACACCAGCCAGCATTGTAACGAAATCGACCCAGTACCAAGCGCCCTCCATCATGATGCGAAGGACGCCGTACACGAATGCGGCGGAAGCGGCGGCGCTGAAACGATAACGGTCCATCGCCGAGCAAATCGATTTGGCCGCGAACAAAAACCCGAGGACCATCGCCACCCCGCCCCACAAGCCCGTCAGCAGGACCGCGCCGCCAATGAGGCCGGGCGAGCGGAAATCGTTCGCCCACTGGACGCGAATGATGTCGTAAGTGAAGATATCGGCGGCGGACCGCGCAAGCGAAGGAAAATGGAATCCGGGAAGCGTGCTGCAATCGATACCGCACGACAGCGCCAGCCCCTCCACACCCGGAATGCGGTTGGCGATAAGCCCGACCACCTGAAACAGCGTATCGGCAATATGCCCGTCCTTGAGCGATACCCAAATCGCCGAATCGCCAGCACCCAACGCCTGGGCGCGAAGCTGCGATCCGATGATAAACGCCAGGACGCCAGCGAGCACACCCAATGAGATGCGAACCGGATATTTCAGAATATTTTGGCCGGTCATATACATCAGCATGATCAACTGAGCGAGAAAGAAGACCATGCCCGCCTTGCTGGTCGTGATCGCCGACAAGATCAGGAAAAATGCCGCCAGCATCGCAATGCCAAGATAATATTGCGCCTTGTCCTGATGCCGCCACGCCACTTCCATGATGAGCAGGATCAGCGGCGGTATCAGGTCGGACTGGATGCGATAATTGAGCGTGCCGAAAAAGAAGCCTGCGTCAGCGGCCGCTTCCTGTCCGAGCGCAGCGCCATACCGCGCTCGAACCACCAAGCTCGCGATAACAAACAGCCCGAATGCGACGAACACCCAAAAGGGAAGTTTGATATAATCCGTCGGCTGCCGGTCAACCGATCGGGTGGTCGCGATGTGGATGATGAAATAGGTGCCGAAAATTGCCGTGCATATCATCATCGCCGACGTCAAAGGGCCGATGTTGACGTTTTGCCAGTCGAGATATTCCGGAGGCAACGCAATGTTGTCACCCAGAAAGTGGGACAGAAAAAAATAACGAAACACGTAACCCATCGCAAACAGGGCGAGCGTCACAAACATAAACAGGCGCGCGGACGAACGATAGGTCATGCGGCGGATTAATCGCCCCGGGAGGTCCTGCGCAAGCTGAAACGGCAAGAGCAGGCGATTCCTCCCCGCAAACGGGCCGAAGCGAAAGATCAAACCCGGGAATGCCGGTCCGGAACGAAACCAGAGCGGTCCCGTCGCAAAACCAAATTCCTCAGGTGCCTACGCCCGCCTCAGTTTCGGAAGAAGAAAATCCCTCCGTCCTATGGGGAAAACATCCTGGTTGAGCCCGATATCATGTCCCAGCGTCATGGCGAGCCGGAGTCCGGCAGAAAGGGTCAGCGCCACGGCGATACCTTCTATCCCCAGCCGGGGCGCAAGGAGGAAGCTCGCCAATGTCGCCACGATCGCCTCGACCATGGGGCTTAACCACAACGTAGCTTGCCGGCCGACACTCATCACGAACAATGTGAAGCACATCGTCTGCAACCGCAGCATGGTGGCTGGAAGCAACAGCAGCAGCATATCATGAACCGGTCCGGCGTATTGGTCGCCAACCCACAGCTCGTATATCCGCGTTGGAACGAGCAGAACGATGAATGCGGCGACGAGGATATAGAGGGTGAAATAGCCATTGAACCGTCGGAAGACGGCAACGCGGGTCCCGGCGTCGCCAAGCGGGATCGCGGCGACCCGTGACGCGAGCGGCAACGAAATGGCGATCAGTCCGCCCGACAGCAGTCCGATGAGACTGAACGCCATGCCGAAAGCAGCGACATCGCCAGGCAAAATCAGCGCAACCACGGCCACAGTGATCGACGTTGCGAAATATGCGGTCAGGTTCCACCAGCCCACCGAAGCAGACGACAGGGTCAGGAAGCGAAAAATGGCATTGGTGGTCGCGGGATCGGAGACGCGCTTCGTTTCGGCCTGGCTGGTTTCGAACCAACGCCGCACCGCGCCGTGATAGCGAAGCATCAGCGCCCCCGCCAATGGCCAGGGGCTGACCGCAACCGCCGCGAATATCCACCATAGCTCGTCGTCTGGCGAGATGATGAAAAGCGCGACGAGCAGCACCAGCAAAAATGCCGGCGGAACAAGCTTCAGCATATTTTCGGGTACGAAGTCCTGGCTGGCGGTCGCGGGGCCCGTGACGAGCAGCGACAAGCCGATTCCCGAAACATTGATCAGGACGCAATAAGTGCCAAAGCGAAGCAACCCCTGATCGAGGTCGCCCACCAGCGAGAAAAACCGGAGAAACTCTATGACCAGCGCGCCCCCTGCAAGGACAAAGCCCGCCGCCAGCAGAACGATGCGGCGATAGGCGCGCGCGACATCGGGCCCATCGGCCCTTTGCATGGCGACGATCAACGCGCTCCCTGCGCAATTTCGCAACGATTGCGAGAACAGGAGCGCAAGTGGCAGAAACGCCATCGCCGTCGCATAAACCTGATAGTCCGATGCGGTAATCGACCGTGCGAGAACTGCAGGCATCGCCAATGTTATCGCAAACACCCCGCCGCTCGCGAAGAGGCTAGACAGCGAATTGGCTCGAAGGCTGCGCTCGCGGATCATCGGCGGCCAAGCGCGTTCAATATCGCGTTCGCACGCCGGTCGACACCGAACTGCGCCATATGCTGCTCGAATTGGGGCCAGTCGCCGATCGTGTACGGCGCCATTGTGTCGAATTCAGCGTTCCCGTCGAGCGGCAGGACCAGGCCATAGCCGGCGACGCTGTCGCGCAGGCCTCCCACATTGCTGTGGACGATCTGGCACCCCATCGCGAGCGCCTCGAGCGCCCCGATGCCGAACCCTTCATATTCGGACAATTGCACATAATAGCGCGATGTCCGCAGCAGCCGGATCTTCTCTTCCTCCGAAACATAGCCGGCGAAAACGACGGCATCCTCGCAGGAAAGGCGCGCCGCATGATCGCGGGCGAGATGCGCGCAGGTCGTACGGCCGATCACCACGAGGCGGGCATCGGCATGCCGTTCGCGCACCCGCGCCAACAGGTCGATGGCGCGCAATAGCCCCTTGCGCCGGATATTCTCCGCGGTGTCCATTCCGCAGATGGTGACCAGCGAACCGGGCGATCGCTGGACCGAAAAGTTCGCGGCATCGATGCGGCCGACCGCATCGGCGCCATGAAAGCTCAACCGGATTGCCGACCGGCGGAACCAACCGATCTTGCGCATCTGGCGATAGTCGGTCGACGATGTCGCGAGGATGCGATTGGCGAACAGCAAGGTGAAACAGAACAATATGATGCGCACGAGGAACGTCGACAGGCTGGGTGCCATCGAGCGGAAGACCTGTTCTGCGCCCCCGGTCGCGACGACGGGCTTGCCGCGCAGACGCGCAAGAAGCGCAGCCACCGCCGAATAGGAATAGAAATAGCAGACCAGACCGTCGAAAGGCATGCGCCAGACATCGCCAAGGCGATTGGTCACACGCACCTCTGCCACCGACGGCTGTCGCAACAGCCCCTCGACCTCGGCGGCATAGAAGCCCTGCTTTAGCATGGCGGGATCGGGAACCGCGGCATAGAGGAGGAGACGCGCACCGCCGTCCGCATCGCTTGGCACGCCCGTCGTTCGCCCTTGAATATCTGGATTGGTCATGGGCGGGAATTCTGGGCCATTGTTGCGTGTCGCTCGCGAGTGGCGCCCATAGCCATTCGGGAAGAGCGCGCCAAGCAATGATTGACACGCCGCCGGCGGCGAGCGGCTATCGGTTGCCAGCGCCCGACCGAAAAGCTAGGCACGCGGCACTTACTCAGTTGCAAAGCCCCTCCCCGTGCGCGTCCTTTTCCTTACCCAGTGGTTCGAGCCCGAACCCGCCTTCAAAGGCGCGTCATTCGCCGCCGCCCTTATTGCCGAGGGCGTGGAGGTCGAGGTCGCAACGGCCTTTCCCAATTATCCGGGTGGGAAATTGTACCCGGGATACCGGATCAAGCCCTATCAGCGCGACCGGCAATGGCCCTTCCCTGTCCATCGCCTGCCGATCTGGCCGTCGCACGATCGTTCGTCGATCGGACGCATCCTGAACTACGCCAGCTTCTTTCTGTCGAGCCTGATCTTCGGTCTTTTCACCGCGCGGCGTTTCGACGTGATCTATGTCTATCATCCGCCGGTGACCCCGGCGCTCGCGGCGGCGCTGTTCGGCGCGGTCCACCGGCGCCCGTTTATCGTCGAAATACAGGATTTGTGGCCCGACAGCGTGCTGACTTCGGGCATGGGCGGTAAGGCGATCCCGTCGATCCTCGGGAAGATTTGCGATTTCGTCTATCGGCGCGCGGCACTCGTGATCGCCCAATCGGACGGAATGAAGGCGCGACTGGCCGAACGCGGGGTTCCTCCGAAAAAGCTCCACCGCCTTTATAACTGGTCGACCTATATCCCTGCGACGCCGACCGAGCCGCCGGTTGCGATCGACGGATGGGACGATGACGCCATCAACTTTGTTTATGGCGGTAATCTGGGACAGGCGCAGAGCCTCGGCTTTGTCGTCGACGCCTTTATCCGCGCGCGTTCGGCGAACGACAAAGTCAGGCTGCACCTGTTCGGCCACGGCATCGAACGCGACCGCCTGGCGCAGCAGATTGCCGCCGACGGATCGGGCCATATACTCCTGCACGGCCCGGTCGGCCGCGCGAAGATGGATCGCATATTCGATCGCGCCGACGCGCTGGTTCTGCACCTGAATGGCGAAAGCCTCTACGACATCACGATTCCGTCGAAATTGCAGCACTATCTTTCGGTCGGCAAACCGGTCCTCGCCGGGATTTCGGGTGAAGCCGCCGGGATGTTGCAGGAATCGGGTGCGGCCATCGTCTGCCCGCCCGAAGACGTCGATGCCATGGCAGCGGCGATCGGCAGAATCGCAGCACTACCTGAAGAGAAACGAGCCGAGATGAGCCGACAGGCGCGCGCGTTTTACGACCGGAATCTCGCGATGGAACGCGCCGTCGACGAGACCGCCGGATGGCTGCGCGCGGTGGCGGCTCCCAATCGCTGAACGCACGACGATCAAGTCATTGGCAGCAAGTCATCTTTGCCATAAGAGACGCGCCATGCTCAACGCCCCCATATCCCCCTGGCCAAGCTTTTCCGACGAAGAAGCCGACCGGGTCCGCGACCTCCTCCTCTCCAATCGCGTCAACTACTGGACCGGTGACGAAGGGCGGAATTTCGAGACCGAGTTCGCGCGCTGGTGCGGCAGCCCCAAAGCGATCGCGCTCGCCAACGGCACGCTGGCGCTGGACCTGGCGCTGAAGGCGCTCGAGATCGGACCGGGCGACGAGGTAATCGTAACCCCCCGCACCTTCATCGCATCGGTATCGACCGTGGTGAATGCCGGCGCGACTCCTGTCTTCGCCGACGTCGACCTCGACAGCGGCAACCTCCATCCCGCCAGCATCGCGGCGGTACTGACCGATCGCACGCGCGCGATCATTCCCGTCCATCTCGGCGGCTGGCCGTGCGACATGGACGGTATCATGGACCTGGCCGCCGATCGCGGCATCCACGTCATCGAAGATTGCGCACAGGCGCATGGCGCCAAGGTCGGCGGGCGGAGCGTCGGAAGCATCGGTCATGTCGGCGCATGGTCGTTTTGCCAGGACAAGATCATGACCACCGGCGGCGAGGGCGGCATGGTCACGACCGCCGACGAACGCCTGTGGGACGTCATGTGGTCGTTCAAGGACCACGGCAAGAGCTGGGACGCTGTCTATAATCGCCAGCATCCCCCCGGTTTTCGCTGGGTTCACGAAAGCTTCGGCACCAACTGGCGGATGCTCGAAGTCCAGGCGGCGATCGGCCGTATCCAGCTCACGCGGATGGAGGCATGGACGGCCCGGCGAACCGCGATTGCCCGCGCGATCGCTTCGGCCCTCGCGCCGTTCGGCGAAGCCGTTCGCGTGCCCGCCCCTTCGGAAACGATGACCCATGCCTATTACCGTCAATATGCCTATGTCCGGCCCGATGGTCTGAAAGCCGGCTGGTCGCGCGATCGCATCGTCGCCACCTGCGTCGAGCGCGGCGCGATCGTGATGCACGGAAGCTGTTCCGAGGTCTATCTGGAGCGGGCTTTCGACGATGCGCCGTTCCGGCCCACGCAACGCTATCCGATCGCCCGCGAACTCGGCGAGACGAGCCTGATGTTCCTCTGCCACCCGACGATCACCGACGAGGAACTGGCGCGAATCCTGGCAGTGGTTACCGCGGTGGTCGAGGAAGCCAGCCGGTAAGCGCCTGGGCGGTCAGTCGTCCGGGCTGCGTCGCGGATCGCCCGCGCTCCCGGTAAAGACCGGCATCGTCGCGTCGCCGGCGGCACTGATGCCGTCGCGCCCGACCACCCGTTTGACCGTCAGAAACAGGATCTTGAGATCGATCCACAGATTGTGATGATCGACATACCAGACGTCGAGCGCGAATTTTTCATCCCAACTCAGCGCGTTGCGCCCGTTGACCTGTGCCCAGCCCGTCACCCCGGGCCGCACATGGTGCCTCCGCCACTGTTCCTTTGAATAGAGCGGCAGATATTGCATCAGGAGCGGCCGGGGGCCGATCAGGCTCATATCGCCGCGCAATACATTCCAGAGTTCGGGAAGCTCGTCGAGGCTCGTCGCGCGCAACCAGCGTCCGAACGGCGTCAGCCGATCGGCATCGGGCAACAATCGCCCGTCGGCATCGCGGCGATCGGTCATCGTCCGGAATTTGATCATGCGAAAGGGCTTACCCAGCTTGCCCGGGCGTTCCTGTCGAAAGAGGACCGGCGCACCGAGCCTCGTCCGGACGAGCAGCGCGACCAGGAGCAGAATGGGCGACAAGCAGATCAGCGCCAGCAGGCTACCGGCGATGTCGATGAAGCGCTTGATCACGTCAATTCGCCGCCGCGGCTTTTCCCAACGAAAGGCCGCTCACGATCAGGCTGGCCGGGTTCGTGCCGATGCCGCCGACGATCCGCATGTCGAGACGAACGATGTCGCACCCCGCGGGCAACGCCATCACCATATCGCGATTGGCGGGCGTCTTTGTGTCGAGCAGGTTGACCGAAACCGCCCGTGCACCTTCATTCGGCCCGGACAGGCAAGTTGCCACCCACGTCGCCGAACTCTGAAGATTCGGCGTCCGCTCGCGAACCCGCCAGCGGAACTGCGTCGATCCGTTCGGGGCGACCAGTTTTGAGGCCGCTACACCGACTGTGCCCGATGCGCCGTAAAACTCCATCCCCGCTCCGCCCGAGCCGACGCTTACCAGCGTCGCGCCATAGGCCTCGTTGCCGAATTGCCACACGAAGGGCGGATATCCTTCGACCGTCTTTCCATCGACGATGCCGCTGACGTCCGAGAGCACCGCCTTGTTGCCGCGCGGCAGCAAGGGATAAAGCTGGAGCGCCACGTCATCGGCGCCCTGCGAAACCAGCTTTGACACCAGCTGGGCATAGACGGTGTCGAGTTGGCGCAGGTCGGGCGCCTTCGCTTTTCGTTCGATCAGAAGCCGACCGACGGGCTCAACCTGCGGCAAGCGATCCACCGCCACGGCGAGGAGTTCGGGGAACCAGGGATTGCTCTGGCGAACATAGGGCTGAAGATATTTCCGGCCCTCCGGCGCGACCATGATCGCAGCGAGGCGCGGCAGGATTTCTTGCGTTGATTCGGGCCTCGACCGGACGATCAGGTCATAGTGGCGCAGGCCCGCCTCGATCTTTTCGCGGCGCAAGGCATCTTCGGCGAGCCAGAGCTGCACCGAGGCCTCCCGCCGCGTGATCCGCTCTGCGCGCAACATGGCCTGGCGCGCGCGCGGCAGATCGGCCTTCGCCTCATACCCCTTGCCGACCATCCAGAGCGAGCGCGCCGACAGCGGCGCATAGCCGAGGCCGGTGCGTCCTGTCGCGAACAGCAATTTGGCGTCGACCTTGCCGCGATTGTCGTAAAGTTTTTGCGTCAGCTGGTTCTGCCCGCTTCTCCACGAGAAGAACCCTCCGCCAAGCGGACGGAAGGTGTCGATGACGATTCCCGTCGAAGCGGCCGCCTGGGAAAAGGCCAGGATTGCGGCGAGCAAACCCGCAAACAGCGCGACGATGATGCCCGGCGTCAGGCTCTTCGCCAACTCGTCGCGCGTCGATCGCCGCCGTTCTGCCGAACGCATCAGTTACGCGCTCCGTCGACGCCGCCATCCTCCGCGCCGTCGCGACCATAACCATAGCCATAACCATAGCCATAGCCGTAGCCCGACTGCTTTGCGCGATACTTGGTGAGCAAGGCGCCAAGGAGGTGCGCGCGCGAATCGCGAAGCCGCTGGATTGCCGCCTGCGACGCCCGAACCGCCGTGCGGTCGGCCTCGATGACATAGACGACGCCTTCGACGACATTGGCGATCAGCGGGGCGTCGGAGAGGCCCAGCATCGGCGGGCTGTCGAGGATGACATGGTCATAACGGCTTGCCAGCTTCTGAACGAACAGCGCCAGGCGCTCGCCGCTGAGCAGTTCCGACGCGCTCGGCGGCGTCGGCCCTGCAGCGATGAAATGAACGTTCGATTTGCCCGTGTCCTGAACCAGCTGCTCCCAATTGTCGTCGCCGGCGAGGAAGTTCGAAACGCCGCGTATGTTCTGCAAACCCAGTCGCGAGGCGAGGATAGGCCGGCGCATGTCGACGTCGACGAGCACGACCGAGCCCGAGGTCCGGCCAAGCACCAGCGCGAGCGAGTAGGCCGAAGTCGATTTGCCTTCCGCAGGCGACGTACTGGTAAGCGCCATCGTTTTCGGGACGCCATGATCGGTCGAGAAGCTGAGGTTCGTCCGGACGGTCATATACGCTTCGGAGAGGATCGATTTCGGATCGTCCAGCTTCTCGAGCGCATCGTCGTCGACCACCGGGATGGCCCCGAGCAAAGCCACATCCAGCTTGTTCGAGACCTGACCGGGTTCACGCAGGCTTTCGTCGAGATTTTCGAGCACGATGACCGCGATGGCTGCGAGCATGAGGCCGGCAAGAAGCGCCATGATCACATTGATCAGGAGCTTCGGCGACGACGGCTTTTCCGGCATGGGAGCGGAATCGACGACCGAGATATTATTGGTTCCGACGCCCGCGACTCCGATTTCCTTGTAGCGCTGCAGCAAGGAATCATAGAGCTGGCGGTTCGTATCCACTTCGCGCTGGTAGATATTATACTGGATGTTCGAACGGCTTTCGGTGTCGAACTTGTCGAGCAAGCCGTTCACGCGCTGCCGCAGGTCCTGCTCACGCTGCGACGCGGCGTAAAATGAGGTGTC
>Ga0247823_10002108_pt1 | contig 16468 bp, 11 predicted proteins | sample 13C_PalmiticAcid_2_FD_192426 | JGI IMG/M metagenome (GOLD analysis project Ga0247823, IMG submission 192426) | Soil microbial communities from agricultural site in Penn Yan, New York, United States - 13C_PalmiticAcid_Day30 | ecosystem: Environmental > Terrestrial > Soil > Agricultural land...
TCAAGAAGCCCGTCGTCATCGGCGGCGGCGCCCGCATCGTCTTCATCGCCGGCCCTTGCCAGATGGAAAGCCGCCAGCACGCGCTGGAGACGGCCCATGCGCTGAAGGAGATCGGCGAGCGCCTGAATCTCGGCATCATCTACAAGACCAGCTTCGACAAGGCGAACCGCACCAGCGCCAGCGCCGCGCGCGGCATCGGCCTGAAGGACGCCCTGCCGATCTTCGCCGAAATCCGTGAGGTCACCGGCCTGCCGACCCTCACCGACGTCCACTCCGAGGCCCAGTGCGGCCCGGTTGGCGAGGTCGTGGACGTGCTGCAGATCCCGGCCTTCCTGTCGCGCCAGACCGATCTGCTTCTGGCCGCCGCCGCCACGGGCAAGGCGATCAACATCAAGAAGGGTCAGTTCCTGGCCCCGTGGGACATGAAGAACGTCATCGCCAAGGTGACGGGCGCGGGCAACCCCAACGTCATGGCCTGCGAGCGCGGCGCCAGCTTCGGCTACAACACCCTGGTCAGCGACATGCGCGCTCTGCCGATCATGCGTGAGATCGGCTGCCCGGTCGTCTTCGACGCGACCCACAGCGTCCAGCAGCCGGGCGGGCAGGGCACGTCCTCGGGCGGCCAACGCGAGTTCGTGCCGGTCCTGGCCCGCGCCGCCGTCTCGGTCGGCGTCGACGCCGTCTTCATGGAGACGCACCAGGACCCGGACAACGCCCCCTCGGACGGTCCCAACATGGTGCCGCTGAGCCAGTTCGAGGCCCTGGCCGCCGAACTGATCGCCTTCGACGACCTGGCCATCAAGCTCGGTCACAAGGGGCCGATGGCGAAGACGGCGTGAATCCGCTAGTTCGGCGTCATGGCTGAACCTTCCCTCGATCTCGGCGCCCTGCAGTCCCTGCTGGAGCGCGTGCGCGACCTGAAGGTCGCCTGCGTGGGCGATCTGATGCTGGATCGCTATGTCTATGGCGAGGTCAGCCGCATCTCGCCCGAGGCGCCGATCCCTGTCCTGCGTGCGCGTCGCACCGTGGCCATGCCCGGCGGCGTGGGCAATGTGGCGCGCAACGTTGCGGCCCTCGGCGGTCAGGTGTGTCTGGGCGCCGTGGCCGGGAACGACGCGGCGGGCGGCGAACTGGCCGATCTGATCGCCGCCGAGGACCGGATCGAGGACGCCCTGATCCGCCCTGAAGGCGCCGCCACCATCGTCAAGACGCGCTTCGTCGCCGCCGGCCAGCAACTGCTGCGACTGGATGACGAGGCTGGGCCTCATTCCGGCTATGCCGACAAGGCGGTGTTTCAGGGCGCGGGCGCCATCCTGCTGTCCGACTACGCCAAGGGCGTGGTGGACGACGGCGCCGTCCAGGCCGCGCTGTGGGCCGGAGCCGAATACGGCGCGCCGGTCATCGTCGACCCCAAGGGTCGCGACTTCGCCCGCTATGGCGCGGTCGACGTCATCAAGCCGAACGCCAGCGAACTGGCGGGCGCCACCGGCCTGCCGACCGAGACGGACGAGCAGGTTGAGGCGGCCCTGGCCGCATTGTTGGCGACCACAACGACCAGGGCTGTCATCGTCACCCGCGCGGGCAAGGGCATGACGCTGGCCCGCAGAGGCGGCGGCGTCACCCACTTCCCCGGCCGGGCCCGCGAAGTGTTCGACGTCTCGGGCGCGGGCGACACCTGTCTGGCGGCGCTGGGTCTGGCGCTGGGCGCTGGCGCGACGCTGGAGCAGGCGGTGCAGTTCGCCATCCTCGCGTCGGGCGTCGTGGTGGGCAAGAGCGGCACCGCCGTCGTCACGCCCGCCGAACTGATCGAGGCCGAGATGAGCCAGCACGCGGCGCTCGCTCAATCCAAGGTCACGCCGCTGGACGAACTGGCCGATCAGGTCGAGGCGTGGAAGCGTCAGGGCCTGAAGGTCGGCTTCACCAACGGCTGTTTCGACATCCTGCATCGCGGCCATGTCGCCTATCTGGCACAGGCGCGCAGCTGGTGCGACCGGCTGGTGGTGGCGCTGAACACCGACGCCTCGGTGCGCCGCCTGAAGGGCGAGGGCCGCCCCGTCAACGATCTGGACAGCCGCGCCGCCGTCATCGGCGGCTTGGCCAGCGTCGATCGCGTCACCGCCTTCGACGACCCGACTCCCATCGCCCTGATCGAGCGGCTGAAGCCTGATGTGCTGATCAAGGGCTCGGACTACACCAAGGACAAGGTGGTTGGAGCCGCCGAGGTCGAGAGCTGGGGCGGCGTGGTCCGTCTGGCCGACTTCGCCGACGGCTATTCCACGACCAAGACCATCGAGAAGATGACCGGAGACAAGGCATGACCCCGCGAATGATCGTCGTCACGGGCGGCGCGGGCTTCATCGGCTCCAACATCGTCGCTCACCTGTGCGAGAGCGGCGCCTGGGACGTGGTCGTCTGCGACCGGCTGGAAACGGCCGATCTTGCCAAGTGGAAGAACATCGCCAAACACCCCATCGCCGATCTGTGGGCGCCAGAAGAACTGTTCGACCAGCTGGAGCGTCACGCCGACCGCATCGAGGCCGTGATCCACATGGGCGCCATCTCCTCGACGACCGAGCCGGACGCCGACTTGATCCTGCGCACCAACTTCAGCCTGTCGCGCGACATCTGGGACTGGTGCGCGGTGCGCAATGTGCGGATGATCTACGCCTCCTCGGCCGCCACCTACGGCGACGGCGAGGCCGGATTCGAGGATCGCGACGATCCTGAGAGCCTGAATGCGTTGCGTCCGCTAAACGCTTATGGCTATTCGAAATACCTGTTCGACCAATACGCCGTGCGTCAGGCGGATCGGGGCGAGGCGCCGCCCCAGTGGGCCGGGCTGAAGTTCTTCAACGTCTATGGTCCGAACGAGGGCCACAAGGGCGGGATGAAGTCGGTCGTCGCCCAGATCTGGCCCAAGGTGCAGGCGGGCGAGACGGTCAGCCTGTTCCGCTCGCACAACCCCAACTACCCCGACGGCGGCCAGTTGCGCGACTTCGTCTTCGTCGACGACGTGGTCGGCATCATCCTGTGGCTGCTTGAACGCGAAGACATCTCCGGCGTGTTCAACGCCGGATCGGGCCAGGCGCGCTCCTTCGCTGATCTGGCGCGCGCCACCTTCGCGGCGGCGGGCAAGGAGCCGTCCATCGCCTATATCGACATGCCCGAGGCGATCCGCGACCGCTATCAGTACTTCACCGAGGCCAGCATGGATCGCATCCGCGCCCTCGGCTACGGCGGCCAGTCGACGCCGCTGGAGGAAGGCGTGCGCCGTTACGTTCAGGACTTCCTGAGCCAGCCGGATTCCTATCGATGAAGATGCCCAGCCTGACCTTGCGCCAATGGGTCGGCTATGCGGGCTTTGCGCTTGTTTTCATCCTTGTGGCGGCCGTCGTCGTCTGGCGCGGCGACATCCTGAAGGCGGGACTGGACCCTCAAGTTCCGTTTCAGACCTATGACCCGCCCCCGGCGCCGGACTATGCACGGTCCGACGCTTGGGCCCTGCAGGAGGCTCGCGCGCCCGGCGCGGACACGGCAGCCATCTTCTTCGTCCATTCGACAACCTATGACGGCGGAAAGGGTTGGAACGGCGCTATCGGCGACAAGAAGGCGGACGCCTATCTGACACGTGTGGTGATCCCTAACTACGCGGGGCCGTTCGCCCGTGCAGGGGCCATCAGCGCCCCGCGTTATCGTCAGGCCAGTCTCTATACGCGCCTGACCTTGCGCGAAGATGCGCGGGAGGCCCGCGCCTTCGCCTATGGCGATGTCGAACAGGCTTTTGGCCAGTGGCTTTCCGCCCATCCTGATGGGCCGATCATTCTGGCGGGGGTAGAGCAGGGCGCCGACCTGATTGCACGCCTGGTCTATGAACGCGTCGCAAACGACCTCGCCCTGCGTCGGCGTCTGGTCGCGGTCTATCTGATCGACTCTACCGTCAGTCTGGATCGGACCGCGACGCTTCCCGCATGCCACACCCGCACTGACACTGGCTGCCTCGTCGGTTGGTCACAGGTGGGGGAAGGCGATGAAGGCGCGGCGCGTCGGCGGCTGCGACGTGCGTTGGTCTGGAACGATCGCGGTCAATTGGTCGAATTGGCGGATCGCCCGGCCCTGTGCGTCAATCCGGTGTCGGGCAGTGACGATGGCGCTGTGGTTCCGGAGCGACGGCATCTGGGCGCCGCCAACGCTACGGGGCTGGAATGGGGTGTTCGCCCTGCCTTCATAGACCGGCAGATCGCCACGCAATGTCGCGACGGCCTGCTGCGCCATACCGTGCTCAAGTCGGAATCCTTCCGCGAATTTCGAGGCTGGGCCGACCGGCGCAAGGCGCGTCCCTACAACCTCTTCTATGCGGACACCGAGGCCGATGCCCACGCGCGGCTGGCGGCCTGGAAGGCGCTGCAAACGCCGGGCAATTAGTCGGCCCCGGCCCGGTCAGCACGCCAATCGAACAGGGCTTCCAGCACGCGTACGGCCTCGCCCCGCGGGGTGGTCAGTTCAGGGTCGCGGCCCAGGATCAGGCGGGCATCGTCAGAAGCCGCCAGCATCAGCGAGCGGTGTTTGATCGGATCGGCGAAGCGATAGGCGGGGAAGCCGCTCTGCTTCAGACCAAGGGGATCGCCGCCGCCGCGCAGGCGGAAGTCTTCCTCTGCGATTTCAAAGCCGTCTTCGGTGCGGCGCAGAGTCTCCAGACGTTCGCGCGCCGTCCCGCCCAATGCGCCGTCCTGCCCGCCGTACAGCAGGATGCAGGAACTGGACTTGGCCCCGCGTCCGACGCGGCCGCGCAGCTGGTGAAGCTGGGCCAGACCGAAGCGGTCGGCGTGCTCGATGACCATGATGGAGGCGTTGGGCACGTCGACGCCGACCTCGACGACTGTAGTGGCGACCAGAAGCGGGATACGGCCCTCGGCGAACTCGGTCATTACGGCCTCTCGTTCGGCGCCCGGCATCTGGCCGTGGGCCAGGCCGACCTCGACCTGCAGGATGCGACACAGATCGTTGGCGCGCTCCTCGGCGGCGGCCAGGTCGATGGCTTCGGATTCCGCCACCAGAGGGCAGATCCAGTAGGCTTGGGCGCCGTCGTCGATCGCGGTCTTCAAGCGCTTGGCCACCTCGCCGATACGGACCAGAGGCAGGACGGCGGTGGCGACGGGGGTGCGGCCCGGCGGCTTCTCCATCAGGCGACTGACCTCCAACTCGCCGTACTGGGTCAGTTCCAGGGTGCGCGGGATCGGCGTGGCCGACATGGTCAGCAGATGGACGCCGCCTTTGCCCTTGGCCTGCAACCGCTGACGTTCGTTGACGCCGAAACGGTGCTGTTCGTCGATGACAGCCAGCGCCAGTCGGTTGAACTGGACCGCGTCCTGGAACAGGGCGTGGGTGCCGATGGCGACCTGGGCCTCGCCAGAGGCCAGCGCCGCCAGCCTTTGCCGTCGCTCGGTCTGGGTGTCACGACCGGTCAGCAGGATGGTCGAAACACCAGCTTCTTCCAGCATCGGCGCCAGTCGCTGATAGTGCTGACGCGCCAGGATTTCGGTGGGGGCCATCAGGGCGGACTGGAAGCCGTTGGAGGCCGCGTCGGCCAGGGCCAGGGCCGCGACTGCGGTCTTGCCCGAACCCACGTCGCCCTGCAGCAACCGCCCCATCTGCTCGCCAGAGGCCAGATCGGCGCGGATTTCATCAATCGCCTGGGCTTGAGCGCCCGTCAAAGTGAAGGGCAGGGCCGCCAGCAGGCGCTGCGACGCCTCGCCAGGATGCAGGCGCGGGGCGGCGGTGGCGTGGCGTGTTCGGCGGCGGCGCGCCAGGGCCAACTGGTGAGCGAAGAATTCGTCATAGGCCAGACGCTGTCGTGCGGGGGCCTCGGGCGTCAGGTCCATCTCCGAAGTCGGCGCGTGCAGGCTTTCCAGCGCCGCACGCCAACCGGGCCAGCGCCGCGCCGACAGCCAGGCGGCGTCCTGCCATTCAGTCAGTTCCGGGGCCGCCGCCAGAGCGCCCTGCGCCAGCTTGCGAACGACGCGCGAGGTCAGGCCCTGGGTCGCCGGATAAACGGGTTCCGACAGGGGAAGCTCGTCTGCCTTGTCCAGCGGCAGGATGTAATCGGGATGCGCGATCTGCACCTCGTTGTTGAAGCGCTCGACCTTGCCGGTCACCAGCCGTCGCTCGCCGCGGGGAGCCAAGCTTTCAATATGGCGCGGCGAGCCGGCGAACCAGATCAGGTGGACGAAGCCCGTCTCGTCTGACGCCCGCACCTTGATCGGGGCGCCGATCTTGTGCGGCGGGATCAGTCGGTCGATCAGGACCTCGAAAACGCCGATCTCGCCCTCGACGGCGGCGGCGGCTGTCGTGTGGCGACGCTGGATGATGCCGGATGGCGACAGGAAAAGGACGTCGCGGACCAGAGGGCCGGCCAGTTTCTGCACCAGGGGCGCGCTTCGGGGCCCCACGCCCTTCAGGGTGGAGACGTCCGCGAACAGGGGAAAGAGAATCTCGGGCCGCATTAGCCTCAGCATAGCTGGCGAAAACGGAACGGGAACGCTATCTGATCCAACTCTTCACATGAACGGACCGGGCAAGGAACCGCGTGGCCGATATTGATGCACGTCCAGAGGACGCCCGGAAACAACGACTCGGCCGGATCGCCTATCGCGCCTGGCGACGGGGCTTCCGCGAAGCCGACATGGTGCTGGGCCCCTTCGTCGATCGGGTCGGCCCGTCTATGAGCGACGCGGAATTGGACGAACTGGAGCACCTCCTGAACGAGGAGGACCAGTATCTCTACGCCTGGATCATCGAGAAGGAGCCGACCCCGCCCGAGTTCGACGGGCCGATGCTGGCGCGCATCCGGGCCTTCATGCGGGAACACGTTGCGGCGGAAGTGGCCAAGGGTATCGGTTGATGAGTGAGGCGATGGCGCGGCGTGATGTCGAACTGGGCGGCGCGCCCGAGGGGCTGGACGCGCTGGTCGTCGCCGAACGCCTGAAGGCTCAGGGCGGCGTCGGCCTGCTGGTGGCGCGCGATTACCAGCGCTCGGGCAATTTCGTTCAGGCGCTGAGCTTTTTCGCCAAGGATGTTGAAGTTCTTGAATATCCGGCCTGGGACTGCCTGCCCTATGACCGGCTGAGCCCTACCGCCTCTGTCGCGGCCCAACGCATGGCGACCCTGACCCGGCTGGCCCAGCGCGATCCGGCGGACGCGAGGCCGCTGCTGGTGGTCGCCACCATCGCCGCTGTGACCCAACGCACGCCGCCGCGTCAGGCCGTCACCGGGGCCGGGTTCGAGGCCAGGGTTGGCCGCGATCTGGATACGACAGCGCTGGAACGCTACGTCGCGGCCAACGGCTACGTGCGGGCCTCGACCGTGTCGGAACGGGGCGAGTACGCCATCCGCGGCGGCGTCATCGACGTCTTTCCGCCCGGCTTCGACGAACCGGTGCGTCTGGACCTGTTCGGCAGCGAACTGGAGTCCATTCGCGCCTTCGACCCCGAGACCCAGCGTTCGACCAAGCAACTGAAGCAGGTCGCCCTGCTGCCGGTGTCTGAGGTCCTGCTGGACGCCGAGAGCATCTCGCGATTCCGCAGCGGCTATCTGAACCTGTTCGGCGCGCCGGGCGACGAGCCCATGTACGCCGCTGTCAGCGAAGGCGCGCGCCGTCAGGGACTGGAGCACTGGCTGCCGCTCTTCTACGACCGGTTGGACACTTTATTCGACTTCTTGCCGGACAGCGCGCCGGTCTTTCTCGACAGCCAGGTGGAGCAGGCCCGCGCCGAGCGCTGGAGTCTGACGACCGATGCCTATGAGGCGCGCAAGGAAGCCGTCAGGGGCAAGGGCGGCGCGGCCTATCGCGCCCCGGCGCCGCAGAGCCTCTATCTGGACGAAGGCGACTGGAACAGCGCCCTGGCGGGTCGCGCCGTGCGCCGTCTGTCGCCGCTGGCGGCCGGGTCGGGCGAGGACGCCGGCGGACGTCTTGGGCGAAGCTTCGCCGCCGAGCGGTCGCAGGACAGCGTCAACCTGTTCGCTGCTGTGGCCCAGCACGCCGAGGCACTGAAGGGGCAGGGCAAGCGCGTCCTCTTCGCCTCTTGGTCTGAAGGTTCGGCCGAGCGTCTGGCGGCCATGCTGGGCGATCACGGCCTGACCCACGTCCTGTCGGTGCGGGACTGGGACGATGTTCTTACGGCGCCCAAGGACATCTATCTGCGCGCCGTCCTGCCGGTCGAGCACGGCTTCGTCACCGACGAGGTCGCGGTCATTTCCGAGACAGACATTCTGGGCGACCGCCTGGCGCGGCCCAAGCGCAAGCGTCGGGCGTCGAACTTCCTGGCCGAGGCCTCGGCCCTGACGGCGGGCGATCTGGTCGTCCACCTGGATCACGGCATCGGCCGCTATGAGGGCTTGCGGACACTGGAAATCCAGGAGGCGCCGCATGACTGTCTGGAGTTGCTCTACGCCGGTGACAGCAAGCTCTATTTGCCAGTTGAAAACATTGATCTTCTGACTCGTTACGGCACCGACGCCGACGGGGTTCAGCTGGACCGTCTGGGCGGCGCCGGCTGGCAGGCGCGCAAGGCCAAGGCCAAGGAGCGCCTGCGCGCCATGGCCGAGGGCCTCATCGCCCTGGCGGCCAAACGCGCGTTGCGCGTCTCCGACGCCATCGTGCCGCCGTCCGGCCTGTTCGACGAGTTCTGCGCCCGTTTCCCCTATGAGGAGACGGACGATCAGCTGAACGCCATCGGCGACGTGCTGGAGGACCTAGGCAAGGGCACGCCGATGGATCGCCTGATCTGCGGCGATGTCGGCTTCGGCAAGACGGAAGTGGCCCTGCGCGCCGCCTTCGTGGTGGCCATGACGGGGCAACAGGTGGCCATCGTCTGCCCGACGACACTGCTCGCGCGCCAGCACTTCAAGACCTTCAGCGAGCGCTTCGCCGGCTGGCCGATCACGGTGCGGCACCTGTCGCGCATGGTCACGGCCAAGGACGCCAACGAGACACGCGCGGGCCTGAAGGACGGGACGTTTGAGATCGTCGTCGGCACCCACGCCGTGCTGGCCGAACAGGTCGGGTTTAAAGATCTGGGCCTGGTGATCGTCGACGAGGAGCAGCACTTCGGCGTTAAGCACAAGGAGAAGCTGAAGTCCCTGCGGGCGGATGTTCACCTGCTGACCCTGACGGCCACGCCCATCCCGCGCACCCTGCAGATGGCGCTGTCGGGCATCCGCGAGATGTCGATCATCGCCACCCCGCCGGTCGACCGCCTGGCGGTGCGGACCTATGTCACGCCGTGGGATCCGGTGCTGGTGCGCGAGGCCTTGCTGCGCGAGAAGTATCGCGGCGGTCAGGCCTATTACGTCGCGCCACGCCTGAAGGAACTGCCGGACATCGAGAAGTTCCTGCGCGAGCAGGTGCCCGAGGTGAAGTTCGTCGTCGGCCACGGCCAGATGAGCCCGACCCAGCTGGAGGAGGTGATGAGCGCCTTCTACGACGGGCAGTACGACGTGCTGGTCTCGACGACCATCGTCGAGAGCGGCATCGACATTCCGACAGCCAACACCCTGATCGTCCACCGCGCCGATATGTTCGGGCTGGCTCAGTTGCACCAGATCCGCGGCCGCATCGGTCGGTCCAAGGCGCGGGCCTTCGCCTATCTGACGACGGACCCCAAGCGGCCGCTGAGCCTGTCGGCTGAGCGACGGTTGCAGGTGTTGCAGTCGCTGGACAATCTGGGCGCCGGCTTCCAGCTGGCCAGTCACGACCTGGATCAGCGCGGCGGCGGCAATCTGCTGGGCGACGAGCAGTCGGGCCACATCCGCGAGGTCGGGGTCGAGTTGTATCAGCAGATGCTGGAAGACGCCGTCGCTGAACTGCGCGAGCAGGGCGAGGAAGTGGCCGACCGTGGCTGGTCGCCGTCGATCAACGTCGGCGCGGCGGTTCTGATTCCAGAGACTTACGTTCCAGACTTGAACGTTCGCCTCAGCCTCTATCGTCGTCTGTCGGACGCCGAGAAGATGGAAGATCGTGAGGCCATGGCCGCCGAACTGATTGACCGCTTCGGTCCGCTTCCCGATGAGGCGCAGCAGCTTTTGCGGATCGTCGGCATTAAGGCCAACTGCCGCACGGCCAGCATCGAGAAGATCGATATCGGGCCCAAGGGCGCGGTGCTGACTCTACGGAACAACAGCTTCCCCAATCCCATGGGACTGGTCGGCTTGATCCAGAAGAACCAGGCGTTCTGGAAAATCCGACCGGATCAGAAGATCGTGGTGAAGGGCGACTGGCCCACGCCCGACGACCGCCTCAAGGTCGCCGAACGCATCACCGCCGATCTGGCGCGGGTGGCGGGCGCGGCCTAGCCGCGCCCCTTCATCTGCCGGATCAGGGCGCCGAACAGGTTGACGTAGTCGTCGGTCCAGGGCCGCACCTCGGTCGGCTCCAGTGTGCGCCATCGTTCATCGTTCTGGAAGTCGGCCAGCCCCTCGGCTGTCGGCGAAATGGCCAAGGCCTCGGTCGAGGCCTCGGACATTTCGGGGGCGTGCGGTTGTTCGATGTAGATCTGATGCAGGTCTGCTGCGCCCAACTGACGGGCGGCGGCGACGGCCGGCATGGTGATCTCAAGATTGCGGTTCGACAGGTGCAGCACCACCACGCCGTCGGGCTTCAGCAGCTCCAGATAGCCCTGAATGGCCTCGACCGTCAGCAGGTGGGTCGGCACGGCGTCCGATGAGAAGGCGTCGATGACCAGCAGATCATAGGTGCCCGGCGCCTCCTTGGCCATGGTCAGGCGGGCGTCGCCCAGAACAGTGCGGATCGGGCCGTCGGCGCAGTTCGAAATGTAGGTGAACCAGGACGGATCACGCGACACGCGGTCCACCATGGGATCGATCTCGAAGAAGGTCATTTCGTCTTCGGCGCGCTTGTAGGCGGCCATGGCGCCGGAACCTTGGCCCACAATGCCGATCTTGGCGGCGGGACCCCGCGCTTGAATACGCTGCGCCGCCTGGCCCAAGGGCGTGGCGGTCGCGTAATACATGGTGGGGCTACAAGCGAAGCCGGGCGCGCGAGCCTGGGCGCCGTGGAGCGTCGTGCCGTGCATCAGGACGTGAACGTCTCCGCCCATGCCGTCGTCGCGCGTGACGGCCACCCGCATGACGCCGAAGAAGCTGCGCTCGGTCAGGTTCCAGTCATAGCCGCGTCCAACGTGGTGGGCCGACAGGGTGATGACGGCGATGATGATGGTGAACAGGAAGGCGCGATCTCGAACCAGGAAGGCGCATATCGCCGCCCCTCCAAGGATCAGCTGCACCATCTGCAGCCTCGCCTGATCGCTCAGAAGGGCGCGGAACTCGGGATTGTAGCGCATGATCTCAAGGATGATCGGCGGCGCGGCGGCCACGCCTATGCCCAGCATCAGGATGATGATCTGGCGGCGCGACAGGGCGCCCTCGCCCCAGGGGCGGGCCAGGCCGACCAGAACCATGACCAACGGGTATTCCCAGACGCCGTTGAAAATGGTCGGCGCGATCAGGGCGTTGAAGGCTCCGCCGACGACGCCGCCCAGTGACAGCAGGAGGTAGAATTCCGTCAGCCGATCCGGCGCGGGCCGTCGCGCCGCCAATCGCTGATGACACATCAGGGCGGTGAAGAAGAAAGCCGCCAGATGCCCCAGCAACAGCAGCAGCCACTGGCCCGTATTCATCCCGACCAGGCTGACGACAATGGCACCCAAGGCCGCTTGAATTATCAGCGTGACAGGCAGGCTGATCCAGGGTCTGGCCTGGAAGGCGATGACGAAGGTCAGCAGGTAGAGAGCCAGAGGCGCGACCCACAGAAACGGGGCGGAGGCGACATCGGTCGACAGGTGGGCGGTGACGCCCAGCATCAGGCTGGACGGAGCGGCGGCCAGCAGGATCAGGATGCCCTTTTCGCGCCAGGGGATCGGCGCGCTGACGGCCAGGGCCGCGGGCTCGGGCGCGTCCTGAACCCGGCGACGCCAGACCACGGCGGCCAAGGCCAGCACCAGAACCACGAACAGGCCGTATCCGCCGGTCCATGTGGTCCTTTGGCCGGACAGGGACATTAGAGGCTCGATCAGGGCCGGGTAGGCCAGCAGGGCCAGGAAGCTGCCCAAGTTGGAGGCGGCGTAGAGGACATAGGGGTTCTGGCCGTCGGCGTGACCGGCGCGCACGCGGGCGTACCAGGCCTGGAGCAGGGGGGCGGTGGCCGAAAGGATGGCGAACGGCGCACCGACCGACAGGGTCAGGGTCGTCAACAACCAGGCGGTCGGCGTGGACGGGTTTGGCTCTCCCAGGACGCCGCTGATCTGAAGGGGCAAAAACAGGGCCGCCGCCAGCAGCAGAAGCAGATGGATGGCCGCCTGCCACTTCAGCGATCGCACTCGCTGCAACAGGTGAGCATAGCCGTAACCGACCAGCAGCGCCGTCTGGAAGAAGACCATCGAGGTGTTCCACACCGATGGCGACCCGCCCAGCATGGGCAGGACCAGCTTGGTCACCATGGGCTGGACGACAAAAACGAGCGAGGCCGAGGTGAATATGGCGACGGCGAACAGCGCGGGTGTTATCGCATCGCCCTTGCGAAGGGCCGTCGTCATGGTGGAATCGGTCATTCGCGATCCGCTGGCATCGGCGGGGTCGTCTGACCCGCCCCCTGCCGACAGACTTAGACCGACTCGCAGACGGAGCGCATAGTCATGTTCCCCGACGATATTCAGCTTGCGGCTGAAGCCGTGATCCACGCGGCGATCAAGGCGGGCGTTCTGATCGCTACGGCCGAGAGTTGCACCGGCGGTCTGGTGTCCGGGGCGCTGACGGCGGTCGCCGGTTCCTCGGCGGCGCTGGACCGAGGCTTCGTCACCTACAGTAATGAGTCCAAGGCCGAGCTTCTGGGCGTGTCCGAAGGCTTGCTGACCCAGTTCGGAGCGGTGTCGGAGCCGGTAGCGAGGGCCATGACCCTGGGGGCGGTTGATCGCTCGCGGGCCTCGGCGGCCGTATCCATCACGGGAATCGCGGGACCAGGCGGCGGTTCATTGCAAAAGTCGGTCGGCCTGGTGCATTTCGCCGCCGTCGGTCCCCAGGGCGGCGTGGTTCACGTCGAGCGGCGCTTTGGCGAGATCGGGCGCGAGGCGGTGCGGCTGGAAAGCGTCCGGGTCGCGTTGGCTCTGCTGCTGGACGCGGTGACGGCGTGAGCGAGCCCATCCTGGTCGATGCGCGAGGACACCACTGTCCCGTGCCCAGCCTGCGGCTGCGCAAGGCGATGGAGGGGCTAGCGCCAGGTGTGCGTCTGACCTTGCTGGCCACAGATCCGATGGCGCGGATCGACGTGCCCTATCTGATGGCGGACCTAGGCGGGAGCGTCTGCGGGATCGAGGCGCAGGACGGAATCCTGCGCATCATTGTCGAGACTGGCGCCGTTCCGACAGGTTGACGACCGAGGCGCTGGTTTCAAACGCCGTTTCTTCCGGCTTCCAGGCGATTTCCAGTTCTGTGGCGAAGGCACCGCCATAGAAGATGGCGTTGACGTTCCAGGACAGCCAGATCAGCAGCACCACGACGGCGCCGACCGAACCGTAGGTGGCCCCGAGTTGAGCGATCTGCTCGACATAGATGGCGCACAGCCACGAAAAAATCAGGGACATGATCGTCGCCGTCAGGCCGCCCAGCATCGCCGGCGCCCAGGCGACGCGGGTCTTGTGAGACATGGCGTAGCGATAGAGCATGGTCAGTCCGAGCCACAGACCCAGCGAAGGCCAAAGCCCGTCGAGCGGTAAGGCCAGCCAGGCGAGCGGCCGCGCTTCCTGGGTATGTTCCAGCAACCGCGAGGTCACGACCGCGCCCGAGACCACGGTGAAGAGCGCGAAGGCGAACAGGGCGACGAAGACGGCCAGAAGATTGAATTTGAAAAATCCGTGCGGTTCGGTCTCATCGTGGATCAGGTTAAGACCTGCCAACAAAGCCTTGAAACCACGGTGCGCGGCGTAGCCGCCGATTACCAGGGCCAGGGCGCTTTGCGCCGAAACAGTGCGCGCGGAGGTGTGAGCCAAGCGGTCGACCTCTCCGACAAAGATGGCGCGGGCCGCATGGGGCAGAACGTCGGCCAGGGCCGCCGCCTGTTCGCTGACCTGACTGATGGACAGGACGGCCTTGTAGAAGCCGATCAGGATGGCGATGGCGGGAAAGACGGCCAGCAGCGCAAAAAAAGAGACGCCGCCCGTATAGAGCATGACGTCACGCCCCCAACTGCGGGTGAAGGCGCGAACCGCCAGCTTGCCCCAGAACAGGGGCAGGGCTGTCACTCGGGATTGTGGATTCAAGCCAGAGGCCTCAGTCGTCGTCAAAGCGACCGATTAACCTCATTCGGCGTGCGGCGATACCCTTTGTGGACGTCACTGAATTTGTAACACCGTCGGCGCCGGCCCCATTGCTAGACGGGACGGGGACAGTATCATCGGTTGAGCTCGGAACATCGGCTTCGGGGGAACCGACCGGGCGGCTAGGAGAGACTTTTGGATTCCGATCCGCGCGTACTGGTCGTCGCTGTCGATGACGCCCTGATCGGCCCGCTGTGCGAGGGGTTGGACAGGCTGGGGTGGTTCACCATGACGGCGCGGACGCTCGACGCCGCCGCGCACGCCCTGCAGGATTTGAGCGTGGATGCCGCCGTGGTGGCCTTGCCGGGCCTTGAGGGGCGGCAGATCGTCGAGCGACTGCGCGAAGCCGCTTCACCGCGTTATCTGCCGGTCCTCATGGTCGGCGCCGACGCGGCTGAGGGTCATGACGCCGACCTGACGATGTCGTCGCCGCCGCATCCGGCGCAGGCCGCTCTGCGGCTGGAGCAATTGACGCGGGCAGGCGTCGCCGAAGAAGAATTCCGCTTGAGACAGGCGACTTTCGCGGCCCACGGCGTGACGCTGCAAGCACCCGATACGGGCGAGACCCCATTGCAAATTCTCACGGCGGGGGCGGCGGATCGTCGCTTTCTGGCCATGTCCAACGCCCTGGCGGCGGCGGGCGCCGAGGTCGTCGCGGCGCCGACGCCCTATACTGCATTTGACTATCTGCATGAGCGCGCTTTTGACGCCGCCGTGCTGTGGGGCGGGCAGGAACAGGCGCCCGCCCTGTCGATCGCCTCGGGGATGAAGCGGAACACGCGCCTCTATCACATTCCCCTGATCCTCTATCTGCGCGGCGCCGGAGAGGTCGAACTGGCCGATCTGTTCCGTCGGGGCTTTGCCGACGTGGCGGCGGCGGAAACGCCCGAGGACGAGACCGCCGAGCGCGTCCTGGCCCTGGCGCGCAATCATCGCCGCCGTCAGGCCATCCGTCGGGCCTTGGACTCGGTGCGCGGCTCCGACCTGATGGACCCTGCCACAGGCCTGTTCAGTCGAGATCTTTTCGCTTCGCATCTGGCGCAGTTGGCGCAAGGCGCGCGGTCGCGTAATCGCGCGCTGTCGGTGTGCGTCCTGCGAGTGTCGGACAGCGAACCCGTCATGCAGTCGCGCGGCGGCGGCTGGCTGGAACGCGCCATGCCGCAGATAGGAGCCATGGTGTCGCGCCTGGTGCGGGTCGAGGACACGGCGGCACGCCTGGGGCCGGAGTTGTTCGCCCTGGTGTTGCCGGCCACCGGCGCGGCGGCGGCGCGGCTGGCGGCGGAGCGCATATCGGCGGTCATCGCCTGCACCGCCTTTGACGCCGGCAAGGATCGCTCGCCCTTCGTGGTCGAGTTCGATGTCGGCGTGGCCGAGATGCAGGACGGCGAAACGCCGGCCGTCGTTCTGGAGCGGGCGTCCGCCGATCTGGCCAAGGTCTAGGCGGGCAGTTCCACCGACACGGCGGCCTGGGCCGCCAGGCCTTCGCCGCGCCCGGTGAAGCCCAGGGCCTCGGTCGTCGTCGCCTTGACGCTGACCGCGTCCAGCGGAAGCGAAAGCAGTTCGGCCAGCCGGTCGCGCATGGCCTGACGATGCGGCTTCACCTTGGGTTGCTCGCAGATCAGGGTGACGTCGACATTGACGATCCGGCCGCCGCGCGCGGCCACCCGTTCGGCCGCATAGACCAGGAAACGGTCAGACGAAGCCCCCTTCCACTGCGGGTCGGTCGGGGGGAAGTGGTCGCCGATATCACCGTCGGCGATGGCGCCCAGGATGGCGTCGGTCAGGGCGTGCAGGCCGGCGTCGGCGTCAGAATGACCGATCAGCGTCTGGTCATGCGGGATCTCGACGCCGCATAGCCAGACCGAGGTTCCCGGTCCCCAGCGATGCACGTCAAAGCCCTGGCCAGTGCGGAATATCTTGGGCAGCAAGGCCTCGGCCATAGCGAAATCCTCTGGGTAGGTGAGCTTCATCAAGCGGGCGTCGCCCTCGACCAGGCGGACGCGGCCGCCGGCGCGTTCGACGACGGCGGCCTCATCCGTCGGCGCCTCGGCGTCGGTCCAGGCGGCGTCGAGCGTGACGGCCTGTGG
>Ga0247823_10002109_pt1 | contig 16463 bp, 15 predicted proteins | sample 13C_PalmiticAcid_2_FD_192426 | JGI IMG/M metagenome (GOLD analysis project Ga0247823, IMG submission 192426) | Soil microbial communities from agricultural site in Penn Yan, New York, United States - 13C_PalmiticAcid_Day30 | ecosystem: Environmental > Terrestrial > Soil > Agricultural land...
GTGGCGCCTCCAGCACAAGGCGCGGGTGGTCGGACAGGCTGCGGACGATGTCCGGCAGCAGCGGCGTGATCGGGAACGTGGGCGACGGCATGCGGCGCAAAGGATAAACGCATGCGGTCCCACTGTAAGAGCGACGTGAGTCGCGACCGCACGGTTCTGCACACTCACAACGGGGTCAGCCACGACGCTACCAAACGACCCTGTTCTTGTGAGCTCGGCCGTCCGGACCCTCTTTTCTTCCGGTCGCGACTCACATCGCTCCTACAACAGCCTGATCCAACGACTAAAATGGCCGTCATGGATCTCATCGACATCGGCGCCAACCTGACCCACGACAGCTTCGACCACGACCGCAACGCGGTGCTGCAGCGCGCGCGCGAAGCCGGGGTGGTCCAGCAGGTCGTCACGGGCGCGAGCCGCGAGCATTCGCCGATGGCATTGCGGCTGGCACAGGCGCATCCCGGGGAACTGTTCGCCACCGCCGGCGTGCATCCGCACCACGCCACCGAGTACACCGACGAATGCGATGCCGAGATGCGCGCGCTGCTGGCGCACGCCGAGGTCGTCGCCGTGGGCGAATGCGGGCTGGACTATTTCCGCGATTTCTCGCCGCGCCCGGCCCAGCGCAAGGCATTCGAGCGCCAGTTGCAGATCGCCGTGGACACCGGCAAGCCGCTGTTCCTGCACCAGCGCGACGCGCACGACGACTTCGTGGCGATGATGAAGAACTTCGACGGCAGGCTCGGCCCGGCCGTGGTGCACTGCTTCACCGGCACGAAGAAGGAACTGTTCGACTGCCTGGACCAGGACTGGCATATCGGCATCACCGGCTGGCTGTGCGACGAACGCCGCGGCCTGCACCTGCGCGAACTGGTGAAGAACATCCCGGCGAACCGGCTGATGATCGAGACCGACGCACCCTACCTGCTGCCGCGCACGGTAAAGCCGCAACCCTCGCACCGCCGCAACGAGCCGATGTACCTGGCCCACATCGTCGCCGAGCTGGCGCGCGACCGCGGCGAGGACATCGAGGTCACGGCTGCGGCGACGACGGCGACCGCGCGCGCATTCTTCCGGCTGCCCCCGGCGGGCCGGGACGCCACCTGACGCCGACGCCCCGGACGGGTATCCCCGCGTCAGCGCCGGCGTGGCCTCAGGTAGTGGCGGGTCACGTAGTTGCCGATCTTGTTGCCCTGCTTCAGGCCGTCCATGCATGCCGTGCGGAAGTGGATGCCGGCATACACGCGCGACATCGCCGCCTCGTGTTCGGCCTGCGACAGCGTGTCGAAATGGCGTTCGATGCCGGCGGCCGTGTACGTGTACGGCAAGGCATCCGTGCCCAGCAGGCGTCGCAGCACCTCCATCGCGCTCGCGGTGAGCGCCGACAGGCCGCTGGCATAGTCCGGATAGGGCGGCGATGCGAGGTACGACATCCACTGCGTGTTGCCGGCCGCATGGATCGCGGTGATCGGGCGCCAGAAGTTGTAGTGGTACTTGCCGTTGAACACACCGAAGGATGCATCGGCCTGGGCCATGTTCATCAGCGCGAACAGGCGCGCGTGCTGCCACAGGTCCAGGCCGCGGCCGGCGACGACCTGCTGGGCGATGGCATTGGCGTTGGCGCCGCCACCGGCCCAGTAGCGCGCAGCGCGGCTTTCGTATGAATCCACGTTCTGCGGCGCCCCGCGCACCGCGGCGCTGCCGACCGCCATCACCTCCTGGTACTCGCGCCGGTAGGTGCCGCTGCGCAGGTTCAGCAGGGGTGACGGGCCCGCGCGGAACTGGGTGACGTGGTTCAGCGCGAACGGTTTCACCTTGCCCCAGTTGCCGAACTGCGGCGGCGCGAAATTGGGCGCCGTGGGCTGGTACACGCCCGGCAGCAGCGGTGCCGAGTACGGCGCATGCGGCGTTGCCGCGCCATCGTTCGCGCGTAGCGCGAGGATCGCGGCGGCGGCGGCCGAACCGACGGCGATGCCGTCGCTCACGCAATCGGGAAATGCGGACGGGCACGTGAGTCCGGCCAGGTAGGTGTCGTATGTCGTCTCCAGTGCGGTCGCCTGCGAAGGCACCGTGATCGACAGCGTCATGTAGGCGGCGGTGGCCACCGCCGCCTCCGGCGAGGCTCCGCGCGCGGCGGGATGTGCGCCCGCATAGGGTTCATAACGCAACTCGATCGAGTTCAGCGCGTCATGGATCGCCAGGTGGGTGATCGCATTGACGCGCGTCTGGATCGGCGGCGCGCCTGCCGCCGTCGCGGTCTGCCAGGCGGTGGTGTTCCAGTCGATGACGGCGTCGGCCTGGGCCAGGCCGGGCGCGAGGGCCGCGATGAGCAGGACGAAGCGGCGCCGACGGACGGTGAAGCGGCGGGCCGCGGTGGAGATCAGGTTCATGATGGACTTCCTTCGTGTTGGTGGAGGGCCGCCCTGCAGGGCGGCAATCAGTCCATGCCGGAGGATGCCTGTCCGGCACGGGCATGCAGGCCGGCGCATCATTCGCTGCGCCGGTTGTCGGCCATGCGGCGCGTCTCCGACGGGCGGGACGGGGCACGTTCGAAGACCACGCGCTGCGGGCGCGCACCCTGGCGGCGGCAGGCACGGCGTGCCTCGCCCATCAGCACGGCGCGGCTGGCGTAGACCTGGCTGGCGTTGTGCTGGCCCAGCAGGGCCCCGACCTCATGCTGCGGCGGCAGGCGCGGGCGGGCGCAGTCGATCACGATGCGCGGCGCGATTGTCTCGTCGGCGCCGGCAGGCCCGGCAATGGACGGCGTGGCGACGGACAGGACGACCAGCGCGACGATGGGGGCGTACGGGTTCATGGCGTTCTCCTCGGCCCGGAAGTCGGGCGTCGGCCACCAGCGTCCGCCCCTCGGGACCACCGGTCTTGAGGAAACGCTGAGGCAGGCGCGGAGATACCCCGCGAAACCTTGGGGAATGCTTAGGCCGACCGGCCACGCGCGCTGCGTTGAAGGAAGACCGACCCCGGGGATGCTGCTCCGCCATGTCCTCGCCCGACCACGCACTGCACTTCGGCGACACCACGATCGACTTGGCCGGCCGACGCCTGTGGCGTGCGGGCGAAGAGCAGCCGCTGGAGCCGAAGGCATTCGGCGTGCTGGCGCTGCTGGTCGGCGATCCCGGTCGCGTCTTCACCCGCGATGAGATCCTCGACGCTGTCTGGGGCCACCGGCACGTCACCCCCGGCGTGCTGAACCGGATCGTGACCCTGCTGCGCCACGCACTGGGCGAAGACGCCCACCATCCCCGGCTGCTGCACACCCTGCATGGCGTGGGCTACCGCTTCGACATGCCGGTCATCGCCGGGCCATCGACAACCGAGCCTGCCGGAGCCGCAGCCGAGGTGCATGCGGACGCGAACGCGGCTGCGCGCCGCCGCACCGCGCCTGCCGTGTTCTGGTACGCCGCGCTTCTCGTCGCGGCGGGTGCGATCGGCGCGGCCTGGTGGTGGTCGACCCGCTCGACGGCGAACGCCGCGCACCTTGACCCGGCTCCACCGAAGGCAGCCGCTGCCGCCGCGCCACCCACGCTGGTGGTCATGCCGTTGAAGCCGATCGGCGAGGGCGACAGCGTGCGGATCATCGCCGACGGCCTGGGTGAGGAACTGATCTGCAGCCTGGCGCAAGTGCAAGGGCTGCGCGTGATCGCGCGCGACTCCACCCAACTGGCCACCGATGCTTCGGCCGACCCGGCGACGCTGGTGCAACGGCTCGGCATCACACATGCGCTGGAAGGCAACCTGCAGCAGGCCGGCCAGTCCCTGCGCGTGCGGTTGCGCCTGGTCGACGCGCGCGGCGGCGGCGCATTGTGGACGAAGGATTTCGATCGCGACGCCTCGGAAGTGCTGCTGCTGCAACGGGAGATTGCCGAGACGGTTGCAGGTTCGCTCGCCCTCCGCCTGGGGCTGACCACCCCGCCGTCGCGCAGCGGCGATGCCGAATTCCTGCGTCGTTACCACATGGCGCGCGCGCTGGTCAGCCTGCGCGACCTGCCTCCCGAGACATCGACCGAGCGTGCGGAGCGGGAATTCCGCGTGCTGCTTCGCGAGCGCCCGGACGATGCCCGCGCCCATGCCGGGCTCGCCCTGGCACTCGAGATTCGTGCCCAACGGCGACCGACACTGGCCGCCACCCTGCGCGAGGAAGCCATCCGCGAGGCGACACTGGCCCAACGCCTGGACGCGACCCTCGCCGAGCCGTACTTCGTGCTAGCCGCCAATGCCTGCATCGCCGACGACTGGGAGCGCTGTCTGTCCCTCCAGGAGCGGGCGTTGCGCGTGAACCCCAGCAACGCGGAGATGGCGTATGGGATGACGCTCTCGCTCGCCAGGCTGGGCTACCTCGATCGTGCGGAAGCCGGGGCGCGCGACCTGCACGCGCGCGATCCCCTGGGCCGCAACGGCGGCTTCATGCTGGCACGCGTGCTGGATACACAGGGACGGCACGACGAAGCGCACCGCCTGCTGGAGCCCCTTCCCGCCTACGCGGCCTATGCGCGCTGGTTCAATGCCGTCTGGCGCAAGGACTACGCAGGCGCTTTGCGGATCGCGAAGGTGGACATCGACGGACCAAACCACCCCGATGCGTATGCGAAGCAACTCGCGCCCGGATACATCGCCACGTCGGAGGCCTTGATCGATCCTTCCCGATGGCCGCGCGCGATCGCCGCGTTCGATGCGTACGAAAAAACCACCGGCATGGGCAACTTCTCGCGCGTACTGGCACCCGACGCGCCCGCAAACGCTGCTTCTCTGATCGACGACCTCAACCAGGTACGCCAACGGGGCTATTCCACCTGGGACCTGCTGCTGTGGACGAAGGACCTGGCCTACCTGCGGCGCGATCCCGCGTTCCAGCGGTTCCTGCGCGACAACGGCATCCTCGCCTACTGGCGGGCGCACGGATTCCCGGCACAGTGCCGTGCGCAGGGCGACGGCGCGGTGTGCGAATGAGGCGTCAGTCGACCTTGCGGTCTTCCGACTTGGCCTGCTCCATGGCCTCGGGTTCCAGTTCCTCGGCGCTGCGGTTGAGGCGGACGAACACGCCCCACGCCACCAGCAGCAACGCCGCCGAGCCGCCTATCGCGATGACGTACGGAAGCTGGCGCGCGTCCTCGTGCATCAGCTCGAACGTGGCCACCAGTGTTTCGATCGACAGCGCGATGACGATGACCACGAGGAAGCGCGACAGGTAACGGCGCACGCGCGTGGGTCCGCTGACCTTGACGTCACGCTGCACCTCTTCCTCGAACACCGTCTGCGCCAGTTCCAGCGCGACCAGCCCGATGGTCAGCATGCCGATGCTCTCCAGGATGCGGTCGAAGCGGTCGCGCAGGCCGGCGTCTCCGCCCGCCATGACCACGCCATGCCACAACTCGCTGGCCGCCAGCACGACCAGCGCGGCGGCGGCGAAGAAGAACAGGGCGATGATGGCCAGGTGGCCGGCAAGGAAGAGTTTCTGCAGGTGCTTCATGGCAGCGCCACCGGGAAGGTGGCGCAGGATGGAGGCAGGCGCCGTCAGCGCGGCGTGAAGCCTGCGGCTCAGGCCGCCCGCTGTGCCTCGTAGGCCTGCAGGTGCGCCCAGGCGGCCTGCAGGTGGGGCGTGGCGATGCCGTGCGCAGCCGCGCGATGGACCATGTCGCCGACGATGTGGGCGGCTTCGACACGCTGGCCCGCCTCCAGGTCGCGCAGCATCGACGCCTTCATCGGTGAGCCCGGCATCGTCAACGTGTCGCGCGCGCCGGCATGCGCCGGGTCGGGGATCGGATGGGCGCTGGCGGCTGCGACCGCGACGCATTCGGCATGCAGGGCGGCCATGAACTCCTTGCCGCCCTCGCCCGCCACGATCGTGCCGATCGGCGCGCGCATCAGGCAGGTTCCCGCCGCGAGCGCGGCAAGGAAGCTGTACTTCACCCATTGCGCCTGTGCGATGTCCGGCGTGTGCTGATGGTCGATGCTGGCCTGCGCGCAGGCGGCGGCCAGCGCCTGCAGGCGCGCATCGGGCGACTGGCCTTCGCGTTCGCCGAACGTCATCGATGCCGGCTTGCCGAGATGCAGGATCTCGCCTTCGCCACCCAGCGTGGCGCTGATGAAGCAGAGGCCGCCGAGGACGTTCGGGAAACCGAAGCGTGCATCCAGGGCTTCGTAATGGCGCAGGCCGTTGAGCAGCGGCAGCACGCGGGCACCTGCCTCGACCGCCGGCACGATGGCGTCCATCGCGCTGTCCAGGTCGTAGGCCTTGCAGCTCAGCAGCACCAGGTCGAACGGTGTGGCATGGGGCAGTTCGTCCGCCGTCAGCACCTGCACGGGCAGATCGGCATCGCCCAGCGGGCTGCGGATGCGCAGGCCGCGATCCCGCAACAGGGCCGCGCGCGCGGGACGGACGAGGAAACCGACATCGACGCCCGCCTGCGCCAGCCGACCACCGAAGTAACCGCCTGTACCGCCGGCGCCGAGCACGAGCACGCGCATCAGCTGCGCAGCCCCACGCCCTTCTTCAGCAGCCACAGGCCCAGCGATGCCAGCGCGACGACGAACCCGATCATCAGCGCATACGCCACCCACAGCGGCACGTCGCTGGTGCCGAGCAGGCCGTAGCGGAACGCGTTGACCATGTAGAAGATCGGGTTGGCGTGCGTGAGCGCTTCGGCCCACGGCGGCAGCAGGGTCACCGAATAGAACACGCCACCCAGGTAGGTGAGCGGGGTGAGGATGAAGGTCGGCACGATGGCGATGTCATCGAACTTCTTCGCGTACGCCGCATTGACGAAGCCGGCCAGCGAAAAGATCGTCGCGCCCAGCAGCACGGTGGTGATGGTCACCAGCGGGTGCGGCACCCGGACCTTGGTGAAGAACATCGCGATGACCAGCACGATGGCGCCCACCATCAGGCCGCGCAGCACCGCGCCGGCCACGTAGCCGAGCAGGATCACCCAGTTCGGCATCGGGCTGACCAGCAGTTCTTCCACGTGGCGGCCGAACTTGGCGCCGAAGAAGCTGGAGCTGATGTTGCCGTAGCTGTTCTGGATGATGCTCATCATCACCAGGCCCGGCACGATGAACTCCATGTAGGTGTAGCCGCCCATGTCGCCGATCTTCGAGCCGATCAGGCCGCCGAAGATCAGGAAGTACAGCGTCATGGTGATGGCCGGCGGCACCAGGGTCTGGCCCCAGATGCGCAGGATGCGGTTCACTTCGCGGCGCACGATGGTGCCCAGCGCGACGAGGTTCTTCTGCAGCGGCGTCGTCATGGCCGTCTCTTGCGGATCGACGGCGCTCATGCGGCCTGCTCCCGCTTGGCGGCGGCTTCGTCGCCGGTCAGGCGCACGAACAGCTCCTCCAGCCGGTTGCTCTTGGTGCGCATGGAGCGCACGCGGATGCCGGCGTCGCCCAGGGCAGTGAAGACGCGGTTGAGGTCCATCGCACGCGGCATGTCCAAGTCCAGGGTGTGACTGTCGGTGGCGGACAGCGTGGTGCCTTCGATCACCGGCAGCTGCGCCGGCAGCTCGCCGTCGATGTCGAACAGGAAGCCCTCCACGTCCAGCTTGGCCAGCAATGCGCGCATCGGCCCCTGTTCGACGATGACGCCACGGTCGATGATGGCCAGGTTGCGGCAGAGGCTCTCGGCCTCTTCCAGGTAATGCGTGGTCAGGATGATCGTGGTGCCTGCCTCGTTGATGTCCTTCAGCGTCTTCCACATGCCGCGGCGGATCTCGATGTCGACGCCTGCGGTCGGTTCGTCCAGGATCAGCAGGCGGGGGCGCGTCATCATGGCGCGGGCGATCATCAGCCGGCGCTTCATGCCGCCCGACAGGGTGCGGCTCATGACGTGGGCCTTTTCCCACAGCTGGGCGCGCTTGAGTTCCTCTTCGGCCCGCACCAGCGCTTCGGCGCGCGGGATGCCGTAGAAGCCCGCGTAGTTCACGCAGATGTCGAGCGGCTTCTCGAACATGTTGAAGTTGATCTCCTGCGGCACCAGGCCCAGCAGGCGCATCGCGCCGTCGCGGTCACGGTCCAGGTCCACGCCGAACACGTCGACCTGCCCGCTGCTCTTGTTGACCAGCGAACTGACGATGCCGATGAGGGTGGACTTGCCTGCACCGTTGGGGCCGAGCAGCGCGAAGAAGTCGCCGGGCTCGACCTGCAGCGACACGCCCTTGAGGGCCTGTACGCCGGTGTCGTAGACCTTGCGCAGGTCGGTGATGGCCAGCGCGGGAGCCGCCGCCGGAGCCGTTGTTGCGGACGCCATGGGATACCTTGTGGCGCCGCGAAGGCGCCCGGGGGATGCGAGCGCTTATTATAGGCGTCCCGCCGGGGCCGCCCCGGGCCACACAGTGTTCCAGCCGCCTTGGCGATCGTGCATTTCCCGTTGAAGCTCGTCGGACGCCGCATGCTGGCACCCAGCGTCGGGCATTACAGCTTCGTCCGCGATGACGGGCAGCCGCTGGACTTCATCCCCGGCCAGTTCATCCAGGTGCACTTCGCCTATGCCGACGGCACGGCGACCAAGCGCAGCTATTCGCTGGCCACCATCCACGACCATGCGATGGGTCCGGGCGAAGCGGTCGAGATCGCGGTCAGCTACGTGCCGGGCGGGGCGGCGACCGCGTTGTTCGAAGGCCTGCCGGAAGGCGGCCACGTGGAGGCCAGCGGCCCATTCGGCCGTTTCTGCCTGATGCCCGGCGACCGCAACGCGCGCTATCTCCTGATTGCCACTGGCACCGGCGTCACGCCGTACCGTTCCATGCTGCCGCAACTGGAAGCACTGATCGCCGAACGCGGCGTGGAGGTCGTGCTGCTGCAGGGCGCGCGCACGCCCACCGAACTGCTGTACGGCGACGAGTTCCGTGCGTTCGCCGATGCGCATCCCGGCTTCCGCTTCGTGCCCTGCCTCTCGCGTGAACTGCCGTCCCATCCGCACCCTGACGTGCGCCAGGGTTATGTGCAGCAGCACCTCGCGGAGTTCGCGCCGGATCCGGCGCGCGACATCGCCTACCTGTGCGGCAACCCGGACATGGTGGACGCCTGCTTCGAGGCGCTGAAAGGCTGCGGCCTGCCGATTCCCCAGATACGCCGCGAGAAGTACGTCAGCAGCAAGTAGTCCCTGCCGGGCAGCGACCTTCCGCTATCCGCGCCCGCACTTGTCCGGTCACATCCGCCGCGCTGCACCGTCATGGCATGCTGGAACCCGCCTACAACGGAACAGATGCATGGACTCCACTCTTCGTAGATCCCTCGCGCCGGCCCTGGGCGTCCTGCTGCTGGCAGGCTGCCAGGGCACCGCTACCAGCCCCGACCAGCAAGCCGTGCGCCACTACGGCGATATCGCCTTCAAGCCGTGCACGCTGACGGCGCCCCACCTGACCACCACGGTGGAGGCGCAGTGCGCGACCTTCAACGTGGCCGAAGACCCGGCCAAGCCCACGGGCCGCAAGGTCGCGCTCAACATCGCGTGGCTGCCGGCGACCAATGAGGGGGCCGCCACCGACGATCCGGTGTTCTTCCTCGCCGGTGGCCCCGGACAGGCCGCAGTGCAGGTCTGGCCCGCCATCGACGCCGCCTTCCGCGAGGTACGCAAGTCGCGCCATATCGTGCTGGTCGACCAGCGCGGCACCGGCAAGTCGAACCCGCTGTCGTGCAAGGACGACAAGGGCCGCAATGCCTACAGCGATGCGGAGGACCTCAGCGAGACCGCCGCGGTCGCGTTCGCACGCGACTGCGCCGCGTCGCTGCAGGCCGACCCGCGCTTCTACACCACCACCGATGCCGTGCGCGACCTGGACAGCGTGCGCAAGGCGCTGGGCGCGGCGAAGATCAACCTGGTCGGCGGCTCCTATGGCACACGCGTGGCGCAGCAGTACGCCATGCGCCATCCGGACAGCACGCGCAGCGTGGTGATCGACGGTGTGGTGCCGAACGAGCTGGTACTGGGCAGCGAGCACGCGCGCAACCTGGACGCGGCGCTGGCGCTGCAGTTCCAGCGCTGCCAGGCCACGCAGACCTGCAGGGACCGTTTCGGCGATGACCTGCGCGGGCAGCTGCGCACGCTGATGACGCGGCTGGCGGCCGCGCCGGTGAGCACCGAGTATCGCGACCCCTCGACCGGCGAACTGGTCACTGGCGAAGTCACTGCAGGCACCGTCGCCGGCATCACGCGCATGTACTCCTACTTCCCGCAGGGCACCGCACTGCTGCCACTGGTGTTGAACGAAGCACAGCAGGGCCGCTACGGCTCGTTGATGTCGCTGTCCAAGCTGCTGGAAACGCAGGTCGGCGACCAGTTCATGCACGGCATGCAGCTGTCGGTGATCTGCGCCGAGGACGCCGACCTGCTGAAGGCCGACCCCGGCGACGCCGACACGGTGCTTGGCAGCCTGCTCGGCGACACCCTGAAGACGCAGTGCGGTGCGTGGCCAACGGGCAAGCGGCCGGCCGACTTCCACACCGCGTGGACATCCGACATCCCGACACTGCTGACCTCCGGCGAGCTGGATCCGGTCACGCCGCCGCGCTACGGCGACCAGGTGCTGCGCACGCTGTCGAATGGACGCCACCTGGTATTGAAGGGTCAGGGCCACGGCACGTTCGCCGTCGGCTGCATGCCCAAGCTCCTCGGCCGCTTCCTGGAGACCGCGAGCGCCAAGGACCTGGACGCGAAGTGCCTCGACAGCCTCGACTACGTACCGCCTTTCACCAGCTTCAACGGCTGGGAGCCGTGAGCCGCGCCCTGCGCGCCCGCCCTTCTTCAATGGACATGACCGAATGATCATCGCCAACGACCTGCACAAGTCCTTCAAGACCAAGACCGGCACGGTCACCGCCGTGGACGGCGTCAGCTTCACCGCCCACGACGGCCAGATCACCGGCCTGCTCGGCCCCAACGGCGCCGGCAAGACCACCACCATGCGCATGCTCTACACATTGATGACGCCTGATCGCGGGCAGGTCACCGTGGACGGCATCGACACCGCGCGCGATCCTGTCGCGGTGCGGCGCGCGCTCGGCGTTCTGCCGGATGCGCGCGGCGTGTACAAGCGCCTGACCGCGCGCGAGAACATCGCCTACTTCGGCGAACTGCACGGGCTGTCGTCGAAGCAGATCGCCGAGCGCACGAAGGCACTGTCCGACGCGCTGGACATGGGCGACATCCTCGACCGCCAGACCGAAGGCTTCAGCCAGGGCCAGCGGACGAAGACCGCCATCGCACGCGCACTCGTGCACGATCCGCGCAACGTCATCCTCGACGAACCCACCAATGGCCTGGACGTGATGACCACGCGCGCGATGCGGGGCTTCCTGCGCCAACTGCGCGAAGAAGGCCGTTGCGTGATCTTCTCCAGCCACATCATGCAGGAGGTCGCGGCGCTGTGTGACCGCATCGTCATCATCGCCAAGGGCACGGTGGTCGCCGCCGGCACCGCCGACGAGCTGCGTGCACAGGCAGGCGAGGACAATCTGGAGGATGCGTTCGTCAAAGTGATCGGTTCGGAAGAGGGCCTGCTGGCATGAACATGTTCCGTACCCGTCTTTTGTCTACGGTGTTCACCGTGATGCGCAAGGAATTGCGCGACCTTTCCCGTGACCGCCGCACGCTGGCGCTGGCACTGTTCCTGGGGCCGCTGCTCTATCCGGCACTGATGCTGGGCATGGGTTACCTGACCGAAAACCGCATCCGCACCCAGGTCGACAAGACGCTGGAGGTTCCGATGGTGGGCGCCGAACATGCACCGAACCTGGTGAAGTTCCTTGCCACCAACGGCATCACGGCGGCGAAGGCGCCGGCCAACCTCGATGCCGCGATCCGCACGCAGGAGATCGATGTCGCGTTGCGCATCAGCCCCGGCTATGCGGAGGACTGGCGCAACGGTCGTCCCGCGCTGGTGGAGATCATCCGCGACAGCACGCGTCGTGACGCGGACATTCCCACCCAGCGCGTCAATGCCGCGCTCTCGGCCTACAGCCAGCAGGTCGGCGCACTGCGTCTGCTGGCACGTGGTGTCGATGCGTCCGTCGCGCGGCCGGTGAACGTCGGCATGCAGGACCTGGCCACGCCCGAGGCCAAGCAGGGCATGCTGCTGTCGGTACTCTTGCCCTACCTGCTGATCCTGACGTCCTTCATCGGTGGCGCCTACCTGATCCTCGACGCAACGGCCGGCGAGCGCGAGCGGCAGTCGCTGGAGCCGTTGTTGGCCACGCCGGCACCGCGCAGTGCGGTGGTGAGCGGCAAGATCGCGGCGGCGTGCGTGATCGGCCTGACCACCCTGCTGCTGACGTTGCTGGCGTTCAAGTTCAGCGCGCAGTTCGCCGGCACGCTGGGCCGCCAGTTGAATGTGTCGTTCCTGTCGATGGGCAAGATGCTGCTGATCCTGCTGCCGATGCTGTTCATCGGCACCTCGCTGCTCACCTATCTCGCGGCGTCGGCCAAGAGCATGAAGGAGGCACAGAGCCACATGACCTGGCTGATGCTGCTGCCGATGATCCCGACGTTCGCGCTGATGGCGAACCCGTTGAAGAGCCAGCCGTGGCAGTTCGCCGTGCCCTTCCTGGCGCAGAACCAGCTGCTGCTGAAGGTCATCCGCAACGAGTACATCGGTCCGCAGACCTGGGCCATCTACATCGCTGCGGCGTTCGGCGTGGCTGCACTGTTGTGGTTCGCCGCCGTGCGCAGGTACCACCAGGAGAAGCTCGCCGTCGCCGGATAGTGCCTGCCGTCTCGATCCTTCGAAAGAAAACGGCCACCTTCGGGTGGCCGTTTTTCGTGCGCGCTTCGGGCTGCTTCAGAAGCGGTATTCGTAACCCAGCGTCAGCGTCTGTGCCTTCACATCGGCGTTGAACAGGTCGGCCTTGTTGTAGTCGTAGTTCAGGCTGAGACCGTTGTGGTGATCGAAATCGTAGCCCACGCCAATGCCCACGTAGGGTTTGATCGACCGTTCGCGCAGGCGAAGGCCATCCACGCTGAGCTTGGTATTGACGCTCTGTGCACCCGCACGTCCGGCGATGAAGAAGCCGGTGTCGTCGGCACCGAAGTTCTTCTTGCCCACCACGCCCATGCCCACTGCATCCATGTCGAACGACACGCCTTCCAGCGAGCGATCGCCCAGGATGGAATAGAAACCTTCCACGGCGAAGCTGGGGTGGAAGTAGTGGCCCACGCGCACGCCATAGGCCGTATCGGTGTCGTCGGCGCTGAGGCCATCGACGCTCAGCTTGAGGTCGCTGTGGCCGATCTCGAAGCGGCCGTACCACTGGCCGGCTTCGGTGGCCATGGTCGGCGCGGACAGGGTTGCGAGGAACAGTGCGCAGGGAAAAAGAACGTGCTTCATGGAATCCTTCCTTGAGTGTGATGTGTTGCCCGCCATGCGGGCGGCGCACATTAAGCACCGGGAAGACGATTGTCTACTGCGTGCGATCACATCACATTCAATCGCTGCGTCGCGCGCGCGGCCCACTTCGCATCACCATTCGTCTCACAAAAAGAAAGAGCCGGCGCATGGCCGGCTCTTCTCTCTTCTCGCCGAAGCGTGGATCAGCCGGGGCTGAAACCAATCGTGCGGCGCGTGGTGACCGGCGCATCCAGCGGTTCGAAGCGCCAGCGTCGCACTGCGTTGAGCGCTTCGCGGTCGAAGACGCGCGCCGGGGTGGCACGCACCACGCGTGCGTTGGTCACCGATCCGTCGGTGCCCACGGTGATTTCCACCAGCACTTCACCGCTGGTGCCCGAGCGCAGGGCTTCAGGCGGATAGCGCGGTGCCGGCGTGCTGACTGCACGCAGCGATTGCGCCGGCGCAGCGGCGGGAACGGCGGCACGGGTCGCGGCTGCCTGGCGTTCCGCGGCTTCACGCTGGGCGGCTGCCTGGCGTTCGGCTTCCTGGCGAGCGGCCTCGGCGCGGGCCGCTTCCTGCTGCTGGGCCAGTTGCTGTGCCGCCGCGGCCTCGCTGGCGCGTTGTTGTTCGGCCTGCTGGGCCAGGCGCTGCTGTTCCTTCTGGCGCGCCTCATCGTCAGCCTTGGTCTTGGCATCGTCGGTGACCGCGCGCTCGGCCACCGCCTGTTGCGCGGCGGCGATGCTCTGCTGCAGGCGCGGCAGCGCCGGTGCCTTGGGGTCGGCCTTTTCGATGATGGCGGACAGGCGCTGGGCCTCCGTGAATTCTTCCCGCGCGATGCTCTGCTCGGCGGCGATCAGCGTGTACGGCATCAGGTCGGTCAGCGCGCTGCTGACACCGGGATCGTTCGGCAGTTTGTCGCGCAGGGCGAGGTAGTACTCCATCGCATTGTCGCCACCCGGCGCGTAGATCCGGTTCTCGCGCAGCGCCTTGGTGGCGGCATCACGCAGGGCATCGGCGTTCATGGCCTGGACCTCGGCGGACACGGCCGGCGGCGGCGGTGCGGCGGGCGTGGCAGCCGCGCCGGCGGCGGGTGCGGCGGGTTCTTCCTTCTTCGAGCACGCCGCCACCGCGACGATCAGCAGCAACGGCGCGATGTAACGCAGGCGCCCGGTCGTTTTGATCAAGGACATCAGTTTCTACTCCCCCAAGTGCGTTTCTAATGATGGCGACACAGCCCCGACCCGCATAGGACGCGGGATCGGACGTTGGTTGTCAACGTGGGCCCGTCGCCGCACGCCGACACTTGGTCAGGCGGGAAACGGCGCGATGCCTTCCGGGTACCCCTACCCGGTGGTCAGGGTACGTCGCCTCATCATCATCGACACTTGACGTACGTCACAGTTTTGGCCAGACCCGGACGGAGGCGCGTCACTTGCCGATGCAGAACGTGGAGAAGATGTGGCCCAGCATGTCGTCCGCGCTGAGGCGGCCGGTGATTTCGCCCAGCGCGTCATGGGCGAGCCGCAGTTCCTCGGCCGCCAGTTCCAGGTGTTCGTACCGCAGTTGCTCCGCTGCGGACGCCGCATGGAGGGAGGCGCGATGCAGTGCTTCCACATGACGGGCACGCGCCGAGAACTCGCCTTCGCCTCCCGCGGCAGCCGGCTCTCCGGCCAGCGCGCGCAGGCGCTCGTGAAGATGCGCCAGGCCGGCGCCCGTCGCGGCGGAGACATGCACGCTGGCGTCGTCATCCGCGGGCACCTCGACCAGCAGGTCGGCCTTGTTGTGGATCCAGAGCACCGTGGGCACACCGGCGATGCTGTCGGCGATCGCAGCGCGGCCGGCGTCGGGATCGCGCGCATCGACCACCGCCAGCGCGACATCGGCGCGCGTGAGCTCCGCGCGCGCGCGCCGCATGCCCTCGCGTTCGATCGCGTCGCCGCCATCCCGGAGGCCTGCGGTATCCACCAGATGCAGTTCCAGGCCATCCAGCCGGATGGTTTCGCGCAAGGTATCGCGCGTGGTGCCCGCCACGTCGGTGACGATGGCCCGCTCGCTGCCCGCCAGTGCATTGAGCAGCGAGCTCTTGCCGGCATTCGGCGGACCGACGATGACGGCGTGCATGCCGTCGCGCAGCTTGCGCCCGCGCTCCGCATCGGCGATCAGACCGGCAAGCGAATCGCGGGTATCCGCCAGACGTGCGCGCACTTGCTCGCCTCCGAGCGTGTCGATCGATTCGTCGGCGAAGTCGATCGCGGCTTCCACATGCACGCGCAAGGCCAGCAGCGACTGACCGATGCCGTCGACGCGCGTGGAGAACACGCCGTCGAGCGAGCGCCGGGCCGCGCGCGCCGCGCGGGTATCCGCGGCGGCAATCAGGTCGGCGATGGCTTCGGCCTGGGCGAGATCGAGTTTGTGGTTGAGGAACGCGCGTTCGGAGAACTCGCCCGGCCGTGCCATGCGCGCGCCCAGTGCGCATGCGCGCGCCACCAGTTGCTGCAGCACGACGGGACTGCCGTGCGCCTGCAGTTCGACCACGTCTTCGCCGGTGAAACTGGCGGGAGCAGGAAACGAAAGCGCGATGCCGTCGTCGATGACGCGGCGTTCTTCATCGAGGAAACGCACGTAGTGTGCATGCCGCGGAGTCAGCGTACACGCGCAGATATTCTTCACGATGGCCTGCGCGACAGGCCCGGACAGACGCACGATGCCGACACCGCCCGCGCCCGGAGCGCTGGCAATGGCGACGATGGTGTCCTGTGCATTGTTCATGGGGAAATGCCGGCGGGTGGGCTTTCAGCGTAGCGGAAACACGAAGCCCGCCGGAGGGCGGGCTTCGTGGCGCAGCGGTGGGCGGCAATTACTTCGCCGTCGCGGCCTTCGGTGGCGTGGCCGACTCCCCGTGGCGCTTGGTCATCCACCACTGCTGGAGCAGGCCCAGCGCGCCGTTGGTGACCCAGTACAGCACCAGGCCGGACGGGAAGAAGGCCATCATCACGCCGAAGACCAGCGGCATGAACTGCATCATCTTCTGCTGCATCGGGTCCATGCCCGGCGCCGGCGTCAGCTTCTGCGTCAGCCACATCACCAGCATGTTGAGCACGGGCAGGATGAAGTACGGATCGCGCGCGG
>Ga0247823_10002110_pt1 | contig 16461 bp, 10 predicted proteins | sample 13C_PalmiticAcid_2_FD_192426 | JGI IMG/M metagenome (GOLD analysis project Ga0247823, IMG submission 192426) | Soil microbial communities from agricultural site in Penn Yan, New York, United States - 13C_PalmiticAcid_Day30 | ecosystem: Environmental > Terrestrial > Soil > Agricultural land...
CCGAACCACTGGCCGAGCACCGATGCGTAGACCTGGCGGAAGTCGAACTGCATCCGGATGTTGCCCTGTCCCTCGAGATCGGTGAGGTTCGGATCGTTGCCGATGAAGCCTCCGCGCACGCCGCTGCCGATGACGAACAGCGGCGCGGCCGAGCCGTGATCGGTGCCCGTGCCGTTGCTGGCGACGCGGCGTCCGAACTCGCTGATGGTCATCGTCGAGACGCGCTGGTCCAGGCCGAACGCCTCGAGATCGCGCTGGAACGCAACGACCGCGTCGGCGAGCGCGCCGTGCAGGTTCGCCTGCATGGTGAGCTGGTTGGTGTGCGTGTCGTAGCCGTTGAGGTTGACGATGTAGAGCTTCGTGCCGAGCCCCGCCGCGATCAGCCGCGCGATCGCCGAGAGCGCCGTCGCGAGCTGGTTGTTCGCCGGATAGGTCACGCGGTTGGTCGTCTGTCGCGTCGCCGCGGCGATGATCGCGTTCGAGAAGATGTTCGACTGCCGAGCGATCTCGCGAACGTACGCCTCCTCGTCGCCCGCGTGCGTCGCGGCGACCGGATCGGGATCGGGCTGTCCGGGCACGTAGCTCAGGTCCGCGACGGCGACGCCCATGTTGTTCTGCCGCCCGACGAGCGTCGTGCTCAGGTACGTGCCGAGCTCGATCGCGAACGGATCGGCGGGAAGGACCGAAGGGTAATCCGGATGCAGCGTTTCGAGGTAGCGCGCGTACCAGCCGGAGTTGTCGTAGACGTTCGGGTCGCTTCCGGAGAGCCAGATGTCGGTCGAGCGGAAGTGCGAGAGGTTCTGGCCCGCGTAGCCGACGTTCTGCACGACGCTGACCTTCCCCTCGCTGAACAGATCGCTCAGCGGCTCGAGCCGCGGGTGCAGTCCGAGCGTGTCGCTGCCGTCGACGCGCACGACCGACGCGGCCGCGATCGACAGGTCGTCGGCCGAGCCCTGCTTGCGCGCCTGGTAGTACGCGGGGTTCGTGAAGGGAACGAGCGTGTTGAGTCCGTCGTTGCCGCCGGCGAGCCGGAGCATGATCATGACGTTGTCGGTCTCCGCGCCCATGAGCGTCGCGAACGGCGAGCCCGCTGGACTCTTTGCGAACGCGCGGAGGCGGGGGAAGCCGAGGGCAATCGGAAGGACGATCCCGGTGCCCGCCAGTCGCTGGATGAAGTCTCTGCGTTTCATCGGTGTTGGGTCGTTGGTCTGTGACTGGTGCCGGGAATTACATGAGCTGGAACTTCGCGAGCTGCACGAGCGCCTTGAGGAAGAGCTTGACGCGATCGGTGCGCTGGGTCTGGTCGAGCCGCGGCCACTCGTACACGGGCGAGCCGTTGAGCAGCGTCGCCAGCAGCGTCGCGCGCTCCTTGATCGACGGCGTCGTGTTGAGCAGGTGCCGCGAGAGCTCGTCGACGATCACCTCCGCATCCTCGTAGTCCGAGACGCCCCGCGCGTACGCGTTGACGTCGAACGTGTAGAGCGTGACGCGGTTGGCGCCGACGATCTTCGCGTCGACGACGTCGAGCGCGAACTTCTGCCGCGGCGGCAGCGTCGAGGTGCTGATCCACGTGCGCCCGCCGGGCCATCCCTTGACGTTCGGCGGATCGAAGACGCGCTGGCCGAGCGTCGTCAGACGACCGCTCAGATCGCGTGAGAAGCGCGTGCTGACCGTGAGATCGAAATCCGGAACCGAGCCGAGCGCGAGGCCGCGGATCATGCCGAGCAGATAATCCACCGGACTCTTGTCGAGCGCCCCGATGTTGGTGACGTCGTAGAAGTGCTCGCTCAGCAGAAGCTGCTCGACGACCGGGCGGATCTCCCAGTTCCCATTGCGCAGCGCCGCGGCCATCTCGGCGATCACGACGCGATCGGGCACGTCGTAGACGAGCGCGCGGTAGATCTTCTCGCAGGCGAACTTCGCGACCTGGTCGGCGCGCTCGCTGAAGATGATGTCGATGACGTCGTCGGCCTTCCACGCGCCGGTGCGGCCCAGGTACGTCTTCGTGCCGTTGTCCCAGCGGCTCTCGAGGAACGCGCTCTCGAGTCCGACGTAATCGGCGCCCTGCGCGCTCGGCGTCGGCACGTATCCCGACAGCGCGCGCGCTCCCTCGACCACGTCCGTCTCGGTGTAGTTGGCGTTGCCGTCCCAGTCGGTGACGCCCATCGAGAAGAGCTCCATGAGCTCGCGCGAGTAGTTCTCGTTGATGTTGCTGCGGGTACCGGACTTGAAGTTCTTGAGCCCATCGAGGTAGATGAGCATCGCCATGTCCTTGGTGATCGCGCGGGTGAACTCCTTGAGGTTGCCGAGCGCGTGCTGGCGGATGCGGCGGTTCTGCCAGTACATGAGCTCCGCCATGTTGACGACCTGCAGCTCGCTGGTGAAGTGGTTCGACCACATCAGCACGAGCCGCTCCTGGATCGAGGCCGGCGAGGTCGCGATCGTGCGAAGCTGCCAGCGTCCGAGCAGCTCGCGGCGGAGCTGGACCTGCGCCTGGTAGTCCCGGTACTCCTGCGACGCCGTGTCGCGCGGACCGCGGATGCGCGCGTCCTGTCCGGCCCAGTCGCTGATGCCAGTGAGATCCGGCTCGAACGGCGCGAGCAGGCTGGCCACCGTCGCCTCCATGCCATCGTCGATCGCCGCTCGGATCTCGACGTCGCGCGGACCGACCATCGCGCGGCGCAGCAGATGCGCCGCCTGGGCGTAGGTCCAGGCGCCGGTGTAGCGGCCGAGGCCGGTCTCGCTGCGGCGGGCGTGCGTCAGCCGCGGCGTCTGCGCGCCGTCACCGTCGCGGGCGGCAGGGCCCACGTCGCGACGGCGCCCGGCCGGCGCGGGAACTGTGAGGAACTCTCGACGATTCATGATCGACTCCGATCGGTGTGGACGGATGTAGCGTTGGGAAGGATGTTGGAGACCGCTGGGGCGGAGGGGTTCCCGCTAGCGAACCACGCGCACGCCGGTCGAGATGATGCGGCCCTGAACGCTCAGACGCGCCTGGTAGGCGCCGGCGGCAAGACCGGCCAGATCGAGCTCGACGCGATGCGTACCTGCTGTGAATGATCTGTCGGCGACGATGCGCACCCTTGCGCCGAGCGCATCGAAGAGCTCGAGCACGCCGTGCGCGGGCGTCGCAATGGAGACGACGATCGTCGCGCGATCGAGTGCGGGATTCGGAATCACGCGCAGCGTCGTCGAGACCGTCGCATCGATGGGCGCCCTCACGACGCCCGCAGGCGGAGTGAGCACGCCGATCAGCGATGTGCCGCGGTCGCTCGTGAAATAGAGATTGCCCCGGGCGTCCGATTCGAGCCCGCAGGGACTCAGCCAGTCGATCGGGCTGCCCGGCTCGAGCGTGTCGGCCGAGAGCACGAACGAGACGGCGTCGGCGATCGTGTCGAGCGGGCCGTCGAGCTCGAGGTGCACGATCGTATGTCCGCTCGGCGTGCTCCTGTTCCAGGAGCCGTGCAGCGCCACGAAGGCTCCGTCGCGATAGGGCTCCGGCATCGAGGCGTCGGCGAACTCGATCGCCATTGGAGCGGAGTGCGCGGTCACCTCCGCACTGAACGGACGCATCGAGCGCACCTTCGCGCTATCCGCCGGGGTGATCGGCAGCAGGCCGCGGTATTGCTCGTTGATCTGGAAGTCGAAGTAGCGCTGATCGGAATACGCAATGGGGTATCCGTAGAATCCCCCGTCGCGAACGATCGAGATCCACTCCGGAGGGACGTCGTCGCCCTGCCAATCCTGACCGTTGTTCGTCGCCCAGAGCTGGGAGGTCGTCGGGTGCAGGCTCAGACCGACGGCATTGCGCACGCCGCTGGCGAAAATCCGGCGATTGCCGCCGTCGAGATCGAAGGCCCAGACGACCGCCTGCACCGAGTCGCGGCAGGCGTTGCAGCTCGAGCCGACCGAGACGAAGACCAGAGCGCGGACGGTGTCGAAGACGATCGTGCGGGTGATGTGCCCGCCGGCCGGCAGCCCGTCGATGAAGACCGAGCGGCTCTCGTACACGCCGTCGCCGTCGGCGTCGACGAGGCGGAGCACGCGTGTCTCCTCGGCCGCGTACATCGCGCCGCGGAAGAACTCGACGTCGTGCGCGAACACGTTCGAAGCCGCGGTGAACGCCGTGTCGGCGACGCCGTCACCGTCGCGATCCGGCAGCGCCAGGACGCGGCCGCCCGCAAGGTTCGCGACGTGCAGCACGCTGTCCGGCCCCCACGCGAGGAACCGCGGCTGCTGCAGACCGCCGGCATGGAAGACCTTCACGCCCCATCCCTTGGGCACCCACACCCACCGATCCGCGGGCGCCATGCCGGTGTATTTCGCCGGCACGCCGAATCGCACGCGCTCCATCGGACGATGCACGCGCGGGGTGAGCTCGGGGGCGATCTGCACACGGTAGAGTCCCCACTGTGTCCCGGCGTAGACTGCTCCGTTGGCGGCGGCGAGACCGCTGATGGACCCATAGGGACGTCCGTGCTCGAAGCGCGACCACGTGCGGCCGTCGTCGGTCGAGCGCCAGGTCTGGGGACGGCCGCGATGGTAGCGGATTCCGGCGTTACCGGATGCGATGATGCTCCGATCTGCTGCAATCGTGAAGTGGTCGACCCAGAGAGAGTCCAGCGTCAACTGCCATGTCTCGCCGTCGATCCGATAGATGCCTGGCTCCGAGTGCCATGTCAACGATTCGCCCGGTCCGGCGAATTCCCGCATGTGCTCGGCGGCGCCGCTAAGAAGGACGGTACCGGCGTGCGTGCGCATGGCTGCAACCGCGAAGAAGCTGTCGCGAGCCATGAGTGCGGAGTCACCGACGATCTTCCAGACTTGCGAGTATGCCGTGCCGCCATCGTTATTCTCGCGCGTCGCGACCCACGGTGGTGTTCCTGCCGCGATCGCGCGCACGGCGCCGTTGCCGGCCTGGCTTCGCCACGTCACACCGCGATCGGTCGACCGATACACGGCCCCGTTATGCGTGTACGAACCGGCGGGAAACGAGTATCCCGCATACACGGTGTCGAGCCCTGCGAACTCGAGGACGCTGAGCATCGTTCCGATGTACTGCCAGTTACCTGGAGCCTCCAGCGCGTGCGTCCAGCTGAGTCCGGCATCGGTCGAGCGATAGAGGATGTCGCGAGTGCTCGTCGGCGGCGAGCTCGCGCGCTCGACGACGCCGAAGAGCATGCCCGTCGGACCCGCACGGACGAACTCGATGGAGTCCAACGGGATCTCGCGCCAACGGGCGCCACCATCCTCCGACATCGTCAGGCGCCTCGCGGTCTTCGCGAAGAGCCGTCCGTCACTCGACGCGTCGAGCGCCCAGATGCTCGAATCGGAGAGTCCACCCTGGACACGGGTCCACTGCGGCGTCGTCGTGACGCGGTCATCCGCGGGGGTGACCCGTGCGCGATACAGCGATCCGTTCGCGATCGCGAAGAGCCAGCCGTCCGGCGAGACGGCGAGGCGAGAGATCGAGCGGACGGAGTCGTCGGTCAAGGGCTCCCAGGATTCGCCGAGGTCACTCGAGCGAAGCAGCTCGCCAAACCCCACCGCGTAGTACGAGCCATCGGGAGCGAAGACGATCTGCGTCACAGAGACATCTGCTGCGACGCGTCTCCAGGTACGGCCGCCGGTCGACAGCGCGATGCCGGTCCAGCCCGGCACGAGCGTCCCGAGGGCGCCGCCGGGCTGGAGCTCGGCCAGGGCTGCGACAATGCGCCAGTCGTCGGATATGTGGAGCGCCGAGACGAGTACGCTGTCGCGAATGAGCCGCAGTGAGTCGGTCGCGCTGAGTCTCGAAAGCAGGCTCGCACCGAGGATTCCGGTGTCATCGCGATCGAGCACGCCGACGACGGAGTGACCGCGCGGCGACACGGCAATCGCCGTCGCCTCCTCGGTGCCCATGGTCTTCCACGCGGAGCCGTAGCGCTCCTGTGCATAGATCGCGCCCGACGACCAGTAGGGTCCGTACAGCGGCACGCTCACGTGCGCCGCACCGGACTCGTCGAAGACGACATCGCCGATGCCGCTCGAGGTGTACAGTCCGGCCGGTCCGTTGAGGATGCGCGTCCAGGTGAGTCCGTCGTCGGTCGAGCGCAGCAGGTCGACGGCGGTCAGGACATCGGTCGGTCCCTGCACGTCACGCAGCGCGATGGTATGGAGCGCTCCGGAGGGACCCACCCTCAGCATCCCGCGCACACTGTCGGTCGCGACGCGCGACCAGGTGGTCCCGTCATCGGTCGAGCGAAACAGTCGCTCTCGACCACCGTCACCCGCCCAGCGGACATAGACCTTCCCACGCTCGCCGATCTCGACGTCCTGCAGCGACTGCGCCGGGATATCGGGACCGATGCGCTCCCACACGAGTTGCGCGTGGACGCTGCCGTTGAGCGCGAGGCCGAGCAGGACGAGGCCGAGGAGGCGGTGGGCGAAAGGGCTCATGGCGGGACTCCGGGGATGAGTGCAGAGAGACGCTGCAACCTGTGCGATTCGAGTCACCGGCGCAAGTCGCTACTTCCGCGGCTTCGGCTTCGGCTTGGACTTCTTCGCCGCGTGGCCGACGGCGATGGCCTGACGCGTCCACTCGGCGAACGTCGCATCGTCCTCGAGCACGTCGGCCGGCACCTGATGGTACCCCATCGACATGCCGCCCGGCATGAACGCCGGAGCGCCGGCGTCGACGTAGGCCTGGCGAGTGCTGTCGTCGGTCTTGAAGTATAGCGTGTCGTCGTTGACGATCGCGAAGATGTCGGCGCCGTCATAGACCCCGAGCGCGCCGAACATTTTCCGCGACGTCACGGGAGTGATGCGGCCGAGTTTCTCGAGGATGAAGTCGGTGTAGGATTCGGAGATGGGCATGGTCGGTCCGGTTACGTGCTCTATTCCTTACGACGCGCCTACCACGTCATCCTCGAGCGAGCGGAGCGAGCTCGGGGATCATTGTTCGGCGGTAGCCGTGCCGGCCGGTACCGCTACCGCGGAAGAATTGGGATCTGCCATTCTCATCACCATCTTCCCCCGGCTCCCGCCGCCACCACACTTCCATCACATCAATGGATCGTCCCGACGTCGCCGTTTACGTCATGGCGAACGCGCGGCCGACGTTGTACGTCGGCGTCACGAGCAATCTTCCCGAGCGGGTCATGCAGCACAAGTGCGAGGACGACCCCGACTGTTTCACCGCCCGCTATCATCTGCACAGGCTCGTGTACTTCGAGCGCTTCGACTCGATCGCCGAGGCGATTCGGCGTGAGAAGGTTTTGAAGAAGTTCACGCGTGCCAGGAAGCTCGAATTGATCCGAAGGCACAATCCCGGCATGAAGGACTTGAAGCTCGATGAGCACAGGGGGCGGGTTCCGACTCCGATTCCGACTCCCATTCCTCCACGACGCTGACCACGTCATCCTCGAGTGAGCGGAGCGAGCTCGGGGATCGTTCTTCGGCGGTAGCCGTGCCGAACGGTACCGCTGCCGCGGAAGAAAGATCCCCGCTCCGCTTCGCTCCGCGAGACCGTATGTTGAAAAGCGAAAGCCTCACGCCTGATGGGTAAGTTTTGTTGACCAAAACAACCCATCCACCAAGCGGAGGCTTCCGACAATGACGGAAACTATCACCGCCGACGTCCATGGACAAGACGTCTATGTCGGCATCGACACGCACAAGCGAAACTGGTCGGTCTGTGTTCTCGGAGAGGGTTGGGAGGAACGCCCTTTCTCGCAGGACCCGCGGCCTGGCCAGTTGGTCGATCATCTGCGCCGCAAGTTCCCTGGCGGTCGCTACCATCTGGCATACGAGGCTGGCTTCGCCGGTCACTGGATCGCACGCGAGTTCGCTCTGCATGGCGTCGACTGCATAGTCGTCAACGCAGCGGACATTCCGACCAACGACAAGGATCGCCGGCGCAAGACAGACGCTCGCGATTGTCGCAAGATCGCCCGCGCGCATCGTGCACACACGCTCGAGCCGATCTACCTGCCGACACAGCAGTCCGAAGAGGACCGGAAGTTCATGCGCACGCGCCTGGAAATGGTCCGCAAGCAGACGCGCACGAAGAACCAGATCAAGTCGCTGATCGCAATCAGCGGTACCGAGCTGCCCCCTGCTGCGGAGCTCCCAACCTGGTCGCGGAGTTTCATCGTGTGGCTCGAGGGACTCTTCGCGGATCGACCGAGTCTGAAGATGTCACTCGATGTGTATCTCGAGGAACTCAGGAGTCAGCGCACCTGGCTGGTCAAGCAGTTGCAACAGATCCGGGAGCTAAGCCGCACCGACCGCTTCGCACCGAACGTCAAGCTATTGATGAGTGTCCCCGGCATCGGCCTGATTGGCGCGATGACTCTGCTGTGTGAGCTAATTGACATCGGCCGATTTCGCGACCTCGATCATCTCGCAAGCTACATCGGCCTTGTGCCTGACACACGCAGCTCGGGCGATTCGGAGCACACAGTCGGCATGACTTCACGTGCGAACAAGCACCTGCTCGTGATCATCATCGAGGCTTCCTGGGTCGCGATCAGAAAGGATCCGTCGCTGACGGAGAAGTTTGAAAAGGATGCGCAACGGATGAAGCGATCGCAGGCGATCGTGCGGACCGCGCGCAGACTCCTCTCTCGCATCCATCACGTGTTGCGCGAGAAGGAGCCCTATCGGATCGCCGTCTCGACGACGAGCTTGATCGATCAATCGTAGGCACATCGCCGGAGCACTTCGGCGATGAGCAGTGGACATCAACGCATTCGTCATCCTGCGGCAGTCAGCCGCTCGATCATCGCTGATGGTCGAGCAGCTTTCGGACCGTTCTCGCCGAGGCTGCGTGTCCACTTTCAGTGTCGCTGAGAAGCGGTCTTGCGGCGACCACGCGGTGGCCGACCGTTTATAGGAGGTTGCTCACACTGGAGTACGATTCCTCCGGCGCCTCAGCCGGGCGTTGCCCGGCCGAGGAAGGAGAAGACAAGAAGAGTGTGTAGGGGGCGTAGTGCCCACGATACTCTCCGGCGGAGCTTGCCCAATGCGGCTGGGTGCCACGAGCTCTCTCATCGGAAACTGATTTTTCCGCTGGGTGCCCTTGACTTTTCACATAGGAGGATGACGAGGTCGCGCCTGAATGGGGGAAGGAGGTATTCCGAGGAGTGCCTGGAAGCCCGAGCGTGCCGCGCGTCACGACCCCCTCTTCACCCCCTCGATCCACTGCGTCACGATCGTCTCGAGCACGTCCAGCGGCACGGCGCCGCTTCCGAGGACCGTGTCGTGAAAGGCCCGTACGTCGAAGCGGGCGCCGAGCTCGGCGGTCGCGCGGCGGCGGAGCTCCTTGATCTTGAGCTCGCCGAGCTTGTAGGCGACGGCCTGTCCCGGCCAGACGATGTAGCGGTCGACCTCGACGGCGATGTCGTGCTCGGTCTTCGCAGCGTTCGCGCGGAAGTAGCTGATCGCCGAATCGCGCGACCATCCGAACTGATGAATCCCCGTGTCGACGACCAGTCGGATCGCGCGCCACATCTCGTAGGTGAGCTGTCCGAACTTCGAGTAGGGATCCTGATAGAATCCCATCTCCGTGCCCAGGCTCTCGGCGTACAGGCCCCACCCCTCGACGTACGCCGTGTACGAGTCGTACTTGCGGAACTCCGGGCCTTCCTCCATCTCCTGCGCCAGTGCGATCTGCAGGTGATGTCCCGGCACCGCCTCGTGCAGCGTCAGGGCCTCCATCTCCCACTTCGGCCGCGACGAGAGCAGGTAGGTGTTCGCATAGAAGAATCCTGGCCTGCCTCCCTTGAGCGAGCCCGAGTAGTAGTACGCCGTCGGCGCCGAGCGCTCCATGAACGACGGCGTCGCGATGACGCCGTAGGGGAGCCGCGGCAGGCGGCCGAAGAGCCGGATGAGTCCCGGGTCGGCGCGCTTGGCGATGTCGCGGTAGCCCTGCAGCAGGCTCGTCGTGTCGGTGTGGAAGAACTGGGGATCGGTGCGCAGGAACGTCATGAACTCGGCGAGCGTGCCGTTGAACGACGCGTCGCGCATGACCTTCTCCATCTCGCCGCGGATGCGCGCGACCTCGCGGAGCCCGAGCTCGTGGATCTGCCGCGGGGTCAGATCGGTCGTCGACGACTGACGGACGCGGAACGCATACCACGCCTCACCCTCGGGCATCGCGCTGAGCCCGATCGACTCGCGCGTCTTCGGCAGGTACGTGCCGGTGAAGTAGTCGTACAGCCGCTGGAACGCCGGACGCAGCGACGACGCGTAGATCGCCGACGCACGCTCGCGCAGCCGGCGCGCGTCGGCCTCGGGGATCGTCGCGGGCATCTTCGTGAACGGACGGAGGATCGGTCCGCTCATCGGATCGTCGACGAGGTTGACGCGGATCTGCTCCGGCACCGCCGCGAGCGTCACGCGCGGAGGCGTCACCCCGCGGTCGAGTCCGATGCGCAGGCGCTCGATCGTGTTGTCGACGAGCTTCGATGCGGTCTCCAACCGCTCGATCATGTGCTCGTAGTCGGCGAGGTCGTCGGCCGGCATCGAGCCGAGCGACTGCGCGATGTCCTGCTGCACGCCGCCGAGCTGGTTGATCGCGAGGTAGCGGCCGGGATACTTGTTGCCCTCGATCGAGGACTCGATGCCCTTGAGGAACAGGTCGTAGTTGACACGGTCGCTCGGACCGAGCTTCGAGCGATCGATCGAGCGGATCGCCTCGAGACTCCAGGCGATCTCCGCATCGCGCCGATCCTCCGCCGCCAGCGAGTTGTCGTTCCACTCGCCCTCGCGGCCCTTGCGCCCGAGCTCGCTCGCCCACTCGGGGTACTCGTGCAGTCCGTACTCCCAGCTCACCGCGAAGAGCTTCGCAAGGCGCGTCGAGTCGTCGAGCCGCTCGGGATTGCGGGCGATGTCGGCAAACTGCTGGCGGAAGCTCGGCGGTCCCTGGTTGCCCGTCGACTGCGCGTGCGCGGCGGTCGAGACGATACCGCCGAGCGCGAGGATCGCGAGCGCGTGTGTGTGCTGGCGTCGCATGCGGCTACTCCTTCGGCAGGTGTGCATAGCTCTCGAGGTATCCGCAGCCACTGCAGCGATAAGTGATCACGTCGTAGGTCTGTCCCTTGACCTTGAGCCCGCCGGTGAGCATCGACGTGCGCGGCTCGCCCTCGAGCCACTCCGGCTGCGCGTAGCCGCTGTAGTTGTGATCGACGAGAACCCCGAGCTCCATCGGACTGGAGCAGCGCGGGCAGGTGAGCGTGGTCGTGTTCATTCTGCGATGGCTGGATTGCTGTGCGTTACGCGACCGGACGATCCGTGGGCTGTCCGGCCGCGGGCGCGCCGTCGACGACGGTCGCTGTCGGGGCGACGGCGGCGCTGTTGGTGAGCTTCGTGATGAGCGCCTGCACGTCGATCCCGCTGACGCTGCGCAGCATCTCCGGCGCCGTCGCCATCAGCGACGTGACGTAGTTGCTCAGGCGCGCGGCGCCGTCGCCGGAGCCGGTGTCGACGATCGTCAGCTTGTCGATGCTCGACAGGGGAGCGGCGATGCGCTCGGCGAGCTCGGGCAGCATCCGCGCGACGATGTCGAGCACGGCGGCCTCGCCGTACATGCGGAACGCCTCGGCGATTTTCGCCTTGGCCTCTGCCTCGGCGAGTCCCTTCAGCCGCGTGACGTCGGCCTCCGCCGTTCCGCGGGCGCGCTCGGCGTCGGCGATCGCGGCGCCCTCGACGCGCTTCTGCTCGGCGTTGGCGTGCGCCTCGGCCTCGATGCGGTACTGCTGCGCGTCGGCTTCGCGCATGCGGCGGACTTTGTCGGCCTCGGCGTTCTGCTCGATCGCGTAGCGCTCGGCGTCGGCCTTCTTTTTGACCTCGGCGTCGTACTGGTTGGCGCGCCGGCGGATCTCCTTCTCCTCCAGATCGATCTCGCGCTCCTTGCGCACGAGCTCGACCTTCATCTGCTCCTCGACCGCGATCTGCTTCGAGCGGGCCTCCTGGATGTGGTACGCCTGGTCGGCGTCGGCGCGCGCGATGTCCTGGTCGCGCCGGAACGCGGCGACCTTCAGCTCGCGGTCGCGCGTCGCCTCGGCGACAATCGTGTCGCGCGTCAGCTCCGCACGCGTGCCCTCCTCCTCGGCCGCCGCCTTCTTGATGCGCGAGTCGCGCACGGCTTCGGCCTCGGCGATGTCGGCGTCGCGCTTGACCGCGGCGATGCGCGGACGTCCGAGTGCCTCGAGGTAGCCGTGCTTGTCGCGCACGTCCTTGATCGTGAACGAGACGATCTGCAGTCCCATCTTCTTGAGGTCCAGCGCCGCGACGGCCTGGACCTCCTGCGCGAAGCGATCGCGGTTGCGGTAGACCTCCTCGACGGTCATCGTGCCGAGGATCGCGCGCAGGTGTCCCTCGAGCACCTCCTGCGCCTCTGCCTGCAGGGCTTCGGAGGGCTTCGACAGGAACTGCTCGGCCGCGGTGGCGACGTCTTCGATCGCGCCGCCGATCTTGATGATCGCCACGCCGTCGGCCATCACCGGGACGCCCTGCTCGGTGTAGACCTCGGGCGTCGAGACGTCGAGCTTGTGCGACAGCAGCGAGAGCTTCTGCACGCGCTGGAACACGGGGATGATGAACGCGCCGCCGCCGCGCACGATCTTGATCTTGCGACCCGACGCGTCGGTCGTCGCGTTCTTCGTGCCGAGACCCGATCCGGTGACGATCATGGCCTCGTCGGGACTGACCGTCTTGTAGCGCGAGGCGAAGGCAAGCGCCAGCGCGATGATCGCTCCGACGACGAGTATGGGGACGATGAGGTAGGCTGGCATGGCGTATCTCTTCTGCGGTGTGAGTGGGGAAGTTCGGTTCGCGTGAAGCGCCGCGGCGATCGCGCGAGCGTCTCAGACGGGGGTGTGCGTCGCGCGTGGCAGTCGCGGGATGGGCTCCTGGCCGATGCCGCCGTCATCCAGCGGCGTGACCATCAGCGTGTCCTCGCGCACCTCGACGACGACGACCTGCAGTCCGGCGGCGATCGGACGACCGTCGAAGCTGGCGGCGATCTGGTTGGTGTTGCCGGCGCCGATGCGGATCATGACCTCGCCGTAGCCGCGCGCCGGGATCGCGATCGTCACGGCGCCGATGAGCCCGGGGAAGTCCTTCATCGAGAACGCGACGGAGTTCTCGCCACGGCGCATCGGCCGGACGTACAGGAAGTGCAGTCCGATGCCGAGGCCGATCGCGAACGCCGCGGAGAGAATGGCTCCGGGGAGCCCGTCGACCGACGTGTATTCGCTCAGGAGAACTCCCGCGCCACCGAAGGTCGTCAGCGCGCTGACGAGCGTGGTCGGGTTGAGGAAGTCGAGGTGGTCGACGCCCATGCTGTGGCCGATGCCGTCCATCGCATGGTCGAAGATGTCGCCGGCCAGAAACGTGATCACCGCGAAGACGATCCCGCCGATCAGACAGCTCCAGTAGACCTCCGCCATGTCGATCACTCCTCGTCGTGGTACACCGAGAGCGTGAACTGCGGGACGACGTCGCGCGTGCCCTGGAGCTTGCGCTCGAACTGCAGCACGTCGTAGTAGACGCAGCGCTTCGTCGGAGGGTAGGCGCGACAGGTGTCCGGCCGTCCCTCGTAGATCGAGCACAGCCGCGTCTCGAGGTTCAGGAACGCGCAGGCCTCGCCGAGGACCGGATCGGGCTGGCGCTTGAGCACCCGCTCCTCGTACCGGATCTCGGTGTAGCGACGCTTCGCCGTCGTGAAGCTGACGCCGAAGTGATCGGCGAGGCGCTGGATGTCGAAGTCCTCGACACCGACGCGCTCGTAGATCGAACAGCAGAAGGCGAGGCAGTTGGTGCAGTCGAAAAGAGCCTTGGCCATGACGCGACGAGTGGTTGTGGGGAACGGGAGTGTCGTCGCTAATCTACGGCCCCAGCACCGTAATCGAGCGCGTCTCGGTCGCCTCATCGACATCGACGCGCAGGAACGCCGCTCCCGGCCTGATTCCGTGCGCCGCTGGAACGATCGCGAGCGTCCTCGAGCCGGCCGGCAGCGGCCCGTCGTGCACTGTCGCGACGAGCGATCCGCGCGTGTCGAAGACGCGCGCGCGAACCCGGCGGGCTCCCTCGGGCACCGCGAGCGTCACCGTCGCGCGCTCCCCGATCGGGTTCGGGGCGATCGACGCGATCAGCGAGCTCCCGGCCGTCGACGGCGTAGCGACGCCTGCGACGTCGATCGTCGTCGACCAGACGCCGAAGCCGTGCGTGGCGACCGCGACGAATCCGTCGGACTGGCGCACGTCGATCATCGTCACGACGGTGTTGCCGATCGACGAGGGAGCCTCCTGCGTCCACTCGGTCTTCGTGCCCGCCAGGTGCGTCGTCGAGAACAGGCCGACGCTCGTGCCGACGAGCCAGACGGTCTCGTTCGGACGATGAAGGATGGCGACGGTGCGGATCGACGGACCCGAGCCCGCGCCGCTCGGTGTCGCCTCGAGGTTGCCGCCGATCGGTGTCCACGTGGCGCCGCCGTCGGTCGACGAGAAGAGACTCTGCACCTGGTAGTTCGAGAAGGCGACGACGACGTTGTCCGCGTTCAGCGGATCGACCGCGATGCTGCTCAGGTACGCGTCGCGCGGGAATGCCGCCGCGGTGATCGCGCGCGGCGTCGAAGTGTCGAGGGTCGCGTCGTCGAGACGGTAGAGCGCGCCGAGGCTCGTGCCGAAGTAGAGCCGGTGCGACGGAGCTGCCTTCGAGGCGCCGAGCGCGGTGATGTAGACGCTGTCCGCGATGCCCGTCGTGATGCGCGACCAGTTCGTCGTCGCCGGCTGCGTCGAGGCCATGGGGATCGCCGTCAGGTCGCTGTTGCGCCAGAGCTCGGACTTGCCCGCCAGGTACATCACGCGCGAGTCGGACGGATCGAGGATGAAGGGATTGATGAACAGGTACTGCCGCACGCCGAGCGGATCGACACGCGTCGACGCGACGGTGTTGCCCGCGGCGTCGAGCACGACGCGGTAGGTCTTGCCGAGCTGCTTCGAGACGTACAGCGATGAACCCCCGTCGGCGAACGCCGCGAACGACCCGTCGCCGGTGCCGACGCGCAGCCACGGCTGGGCCGATGAGGTCGCGCGCGTCAGGAACGTGCCGTTGTCCTGCATGCCGCCGACGATGGTCGCGTCCCCGGGCGTCACGCGATCGATCGCGACGGTGTAGAACTGCGTCGTCAGGTAGCCGTCGTTGAGCGACGTCCACGCGACGCTGTCGGCGTCGAGCGCGTCGGTGCGATGGACTCCGCCGTCGCTCGCGCTGTAGAGCACGTTCGGACGCGTCGGCGAGAAGATCGCGCGATGGAGATCCGGATGGTGCTCGGGATACTCGAGCTCGACGACGACCGTGCTGTCGAAGCGCGTGTTCTGGTAGCCGCCGATCCACCGCGTGTTCCCGCTCGTGCGGAAGCCGTCGGTCGAGCGGTAGAGATTCGTTCCGCCGATGACGACGCGGTTCGAGTCGAACGGATCGACCTCGACGAGCATGTCGTAGGATCCCTGCGTGAAGAAGTCGCCGTGCGGCGGTCCGAGCATCGGGAGGTTCTCCGTCAGATCCTCCCAGCGTCCGCCGTCGCCGGAGCCATCGCCGGAGAGCCAGGTATAGCGCCACAGGTGCTGCCACGACGAGTCGCCGCGGAAGTTCCTTCCGAGCGCGCCGGTGCCGGGAGTCTCGCCGAGGAAGTAGACGACGTTCTCGTTCTGCGGGGTCACGCCGATGACGATGCGGTTGTACTCGACGGGCATGTCCGGCGGCGCGATCTTCGACCACGTCGTGCCGTTGGTCGAGCGCCAGATGCCTCGGCGCCAGCCGTCGGAGGAGATCGTGGCGTAGGCAACGCCGCTCGGCGTGACCGCGATGTCGGTGTAGTAGCCGCTGTAGCGTGTTCCTCCGGGAACCTGTTCGGCGCCGCCGAGGACGTGCCGCCAGGAGGTACCGCCGTTGGACGAACGCGCGATCGTGCCGTAGAGAGCGGCGTAGACGACGTTGCTGTCGAGCCGCGAAGGATCGATCGCGATGCGCCACACGTTGTCGGTGACCTTGTCGAAGAGGTGCGGCGTGCCCGAGGTCGTCGCCGACAGCGGCGTCCACGTCCGGCCGTTGTCGGTCGACTTGCACATGCCGTCGCCGCCGTAGAACGCGCGTCCGCCGGAGGCGCTGTTGCCCAGCAGCTCGCCGGTGCCGTAGTACCACGTCGCGGTGCGGCCCGGCCGCACGTCCTGCGCGATCGCGGTGACCGACGGCAGTTGCGTCGGAAGGGTCATTCGCATCCAGGTCGCGCCCGCGGTCGTCGAGCGCCAGAGTCCGCCGGAGACGCCGCCGGCGAGCATCGTGTCCTCACCGGTCACGTCGAGCGCGAGCGCGCGCGTGCGGCCGCCGATGTGCAGCGGACCTCGCTGCATCCACTCGTAGGCGAGCGCCCGTCCGCTCTTCGAGAGCATCGGCCGCGCGTCGCGCGTCGGCAGC
>Ga0247823_10002112_pt1 | contig 16449 bp, 19 predicted proteins | sample 13C_PalmiticAcid_2_FD_192426 | JGI IMG/M metagenome (GOLD analysis project Ga0247823, IMG submission 192426) | Soil microbial communities from agricultural site in Penn Yan, New York, United States - 13C_PalmiticAcid_Day30 | ecosystem: Environmental > Terrestrial > Soil > Agricultural land...
CCGGATCAATGATTGCGTGGCGTTTGACGTCGCGGCGGTGTGCTCGGGCTTCCTCTATGCGCTTCAGGTCGCGGAGAGCATGATCCGCGCGGGCAGCGCCCAAAAAGCGCTGGTGATCGGTGCCGAGACCTTCAGCCGCATCCTCGACTGGGAGGACCGCGCGACTTGCGTGCTGTTCGGCGATGGCGCCGGGGCGATCGTGCTTGAGGCACAGGAAACCGACGCGGCGGGCGGTCGCGGCGTGCTCTCGACCAAGCTGCATGCCGACGGACGGCACAACCAGCTCCTCTACGTCGACGGCGGCCCCTCGACCACGGGCACGGTCGGCAAGCTGCGCATGAAGGGCAAGGAAGTATTCCGCCACGCGGTGGTCAACCTTGCCAGTGTGATGGGCGAGAGTCTTGCCGCGGCGGGGCTGGAGTCCGCTGACGTCGATTGGGTGGTACCTCATCAGGCTAATGCCCGCATCCTCGATGCGACCGCGAAGAAGCTCGGTCTGGCGCCCGAGAAGGTGATCGTCACGGTAGACCAGCACGCCAATACCTCTGCCGCTTCGGTGCCACTCGCGCTCGATACGGCCGTGCGCGACGGACGTATCCGAAAGGGTGATCTGCTGGTGCTTGAGGCGATGGGTGGTGGTTTTACCTGGGGCGCGTCGGTCGTCCGGTTCTGACACAATGTCGTGACCCTGCTCGTCACGATGGCGTAACGACGGTTGCGCCATGATATCCGTGTGTTACAGTGACGTTGCCGGAGTTGGAGAGTTTTCGATGGCCACCGCTGCGACGCTGACGAGAGCCGATCTTGCCGATGCGCTGCATCGCGAAGTCGGGCTGTCGCGCGCCGATGCTTCGCGGCTCGTCGAACAGATCCTGCGCCACATGTGCGAAGCGCTCGCCGAGGGCGAGAATGTGAAGATTTCCGGCTTTGGCAGCTTCATCCTTCGCGACAAGGGCGAACGCATCGGCCGCAACCCCAAAACCGGTGTCGAGGTGCCAATCGCCCCGCGTCGGGTACTGACCTTCCGCGCCAGCCAGATGCTGCGCGACCGGATCGTCAACGGGGGATGAGATGAGCATCGGTCCGGAGAAGGGGCCAAACGCCTTCCGGACGATCGGTGAGCTTGCACAGGAAATCGGGCGGCCCCAGCACATTCTGCGCTATTGGGAGACGCGTTTCACGCAGCTCCGTCCGCTCCAGCGCGCAGGCGGCCGCCGCTACTACCGCCCTGAGGATGTCGCGCTGGTCCGCCGCATCGATACGCTGCTCGGCAAGGAAGGCTATACCATCCGCGGCGTCCAGCGACTGCTCGCGGGTGAGCGGACTGCAGGCCGCAAGCCGTCGGCCGAGACGCTGACCGATGTGCGCGAAGCGTTGGCGCAGGCGCTCAAGGACGACGAAAGCTAGCGGTCAGTCGCGATCGGGGCCCAGCGCAGGATCGAGATCGCGCGGCCGGATGAAACGGACCAATATTCCGGCATCGGCGCGGATCGCGGTCCAGTCGGCAACATCGAAGGTCATCTCGGCTATCGCGGCGGTCGGGAATTTCTCCTCGACCGAGTCGCGGAGCACATCCCCGGCGCGATCGGGGATCAGGGTCAGGATCAGATCCTCAAGCCCGGGATTGTGGCCGATCAGCAACGCCGTCTGCGCCTGGGCGGGCAGTTCGTGCACGATATCGAGCAGGCTTCCGGCCGAGGCGAGGTAGATGCGCCGGTCCCACGCTGGCGCGAGATCGCTGCCATAGCCTGTCTCTACCTGTTCGACGGTCTCGACGATGCGCACCGCGGGGGAGGCGACGACGTGGTCGAAAGTCATCCCTTCACTGCGCAGATAGCGGCCTACCGCAAGTGCCGCGCGCTGTCCCTTGCCATTGAGCGGCCGGTCGAAATCGCGTGCGACGGGATCGTCCCAGCTTGATTTGGCGTGGCGCAGCAACGTCAGCGTCTTCATCAGGCCTCCGGGGGGACGATCGCGGGCGCCTTCTGCCCCAGCGACGCAACAGATGAAAGATGTTCGACTCGTCGCACCGCTTCGTCGAGCGTGATCCGCGACACCGGCGTTCCTGGTGGAAAGGCACCGAGCAGCCGAGAGGGCATCGCGGCGGAGAGCAGCACGAAGGCACCGGCATCGTCGGCGCGGCGGATCAGCCGCCCGAAGGCCTGTGCCAGCCGTGCACGAACGATCCGGTCGTCGTAGGCGCTGCCGCCCCCCGCAAGGCGTCGGGCCGCGTGCAGCACGCTCGGCTTGGGCCAGGGCACGCCCTCCATCACCACCAGCCGCAGCGAATGGCCGGGCACGTCGACGCCATCGCGCAGCGCGTCGGTGCCGATCAGCGAGGCGCGCGGATCATCGCGAAAGATGTCCACAAGCGTGCCGGTATCGATCGGGTCGACATGCTGAGCGTAGAGCGGCAGCCCTTCGCGCGCGAGCCGGTCGGCGACGCGGGCGTGGACGGCGCGCAGTCGGCGGATCGCGGTAAACAGGCCGAGTGTGCCGCCCTGTGCCGCGACGATCAGCCGCGCATAGGCGCCGGCAAGCGCGGCGGTGTCCCCGCGCTTGACGTCGGTGACGATCAGCACTTCGGAGCGGTTGGCATAGTCGAATGGCGACGGCGCCTCGAACCGCACCGCCGGATGGAGCAGATGCTGCGCTCCGCTTCGCGCTTCGGCGACCTCCCAGTCGCCGCCCGCGCGCAGGGTTGCGGAAGTGACGAGCGCGCCATGCGCGGGCTTGAGCACGGTCTCGGCAAATGGCTTGCTGGGGTCGAGCCAGCGGCGGTGGAGGCCTATGTCGATTTCGCGCCCGTCGATGCGCTCGACGGAGAGCCAGTCGACGAAGTCGTCGGTCGCGGGGCCGCCGATGCGGGCGATGAGCGCGAGCCACGCGGCCACGGTTTCAGCGCGCCAGCCCAGTGATGCGATCGCCCCCTCGACCCGCGCGCGGGCCTGTCCGTCCATCCAGTCCGGCGCCTCGTCGAGCACGGCTTCGAGCCGGCGCCCGAGCGCCATCATCGGACGCAGCAGCCGCTCGAGCGCGGCGGCGGCGGGGCCGGCGGCGTCGATCAGCGTCGCGTCCGGCTCGGCCAGCTCGGTTTCGATGCCATAGCCCGCCTCGCCCGAGCCGTTCGCGTCGCGGGCATAGGTGAGGCTGCGCACCGCGGCGAGAAGCTGTTCGACCGCGCCGAAGGGCTGGCCTTCGGCAACCCGCTGGAGCCAGCCGTCCGACGGGAGCGCGCGTGCCGCATCGACCGCATCGGCGATTGCCTGCGCACCCGCATCATCATAGCTCGCCACGTCGGACAGGCGCGCGGCAAGCCCGCGGCGGCGTCCGCGCGATCCGGATTCGGGTCCGGTGATCCAGCGGCGCAGCTCGATCGTCTCCTGCCCCGACAGCGCCACCCCGAACATCGCGTCGGCGGCGTCGAACAGATGATGCCCCTCATCGAAGACATAGCGGGTCGGGCGGGTCGTGGTCTCGCGCCCCCGCGCCGCGTTGACCATCACCAGCGCATGATTGGCGATGACGATATCGGCGTCCGCGCTTGCCCGCGCCGCGCGCTCGATGAAGCATTTGCGATAGTGCGGACAGCCCGCATAGACGCACTCGCCGCGCCGGTCGGTCAGCGCGGTCGATCCGTTACGGCGGAACAGCGCGGGCAGCCAGCCGGGCAGGTCGCCGCCGACCATGTCGCCATCGGCGGTATAGGCCGCCCAGCGCGCGGCAAGTTGCGCGAGGATCGCAGCGCGCCCGGCAAAGCCGCCCTGCAACGCGTCCTCAAGGTTGAGCAGGCAGACGTAATTTTCGCGCCCCTTGCGGGTGACGATGCGCCGCTTGCGCACCTCCGGATCGGCGAACAGCCGCTCGCCCTCATGGCCAAGCTGACGCTGCAACGCCTTGGTGAAGGTCGAGACCCACACCGCGCCTTCGGCGCGTCCCGCCCAGAGCGAGGCGGGGGCGAGATAGCCCAATGTCTTGCCGATCCCGGTGCCGGCCTCGGCCAGCACGAGATTGGGCGAATCACGCATGGTGCGCGGCGCGAAGGCGCTTGCCGCGGCTTCCGCGTAAAGCCGCTGGCCCTCGCGTTCCTCCGCGCCGTTGCCGGTGAGTTCGGCAAGACGCGCGCGAACCTCGTCGGGTTCGAGCGATACGGTGCGCGGCGGGGTGCGCGGCGCCTGCTCGGTCCATTCGGGCAAGCGTGAGAACAGCCAGCGCTCGGGCTTTTCGGGTCGGTTCAACCGCTGGCTGACAGCCGGCGCCCAGCTCCAGCGCAGCCGCGCGAGCGACTGGGCGGCGTGCCACGCGCCTTCACGCTCGGGCCACTCGGTATCGGCGATCGCAAGCATCGCCTGCGCCGCGTCGCGCAGGAAGGCGGCGACGTCAGCGTCGCTTTCGGGTTCGGGCAGGGCGAGCGCACGCGCGACGCCGCGCGGGGTCGGTACCATGAAGCGCGCGGGGCGCAGGAAGGCGAACAGCTCGAGCAGGTCGAGGCCTGACAATTCGGCATAGCCCAGCCGCTGCGCGGCGAGCGGTGCGTTGAGCAGTACCATCGGGGTGTCGGCGGCCATGCGCACCGCCTCGCCCCGGCTGACGCTGCGCGTGCCGTCTGCGGTCGCGATCCAGATTCCGCCATGGCTGGCGTGGAGGGCGGGATAGGGGAGCGCGTTCACCGCGCGTGATAGCGCAGCCGGCCGATGAAGCGCGACATGCTGAAGCGATGGTCCTTGCGGCCCGACAGCTTCGCCTTGGCCTTTTCGAACTGCATGATGTTCTCGATGCGGCGGCCGAGAAAGGCGCGCGTCTCGGCTTGCCCCTCGCTGTCGTCGTTGAGGAACACGGCGATGGTCGCGGCATAGATTCCGGCAAGCATCGTGCGCTTGGTATAGTGGTTGTAATCGGTCGCGGTATCGCCGGCGAGCCGCCACATCGTATCGGCGGAGCGCCAGCCGAGCTTCGCGGCGCGCGCGGCGTTCTGCGGCATGGCGAGGATCGCGACGGCGCGGCGCAGCGCCTCGCGGTTGGGGGCGAGGGCGTCGAGCCGCGCTTCGACCAGCGCGGTGATCCTGGCGCGGATCTTCATCGCGCCGAGCGTTTCGGACGGCAGGGCCTGCGCCATGCGGCGGTCGATCTCGGCGAACCACAGGTCGATCATCTCGACCGCGTTGCCCGGCACCGCGAGCCGCGCGACGTCATGATCAGCGCCGATCGCATTCGCGGCGGCCACCACCGCCTTTTCGCTCCAGCCGTCGAACGCGGCATTGGGGGCAAGGTGCGGCGCCAGCACGGCGCGCAGCTCATCCAAAGTCATGTCGGCGACGGCGACCATGTTCATGACTTAACCTCGTCCGCTGCGGTTGCAACCTGCCCGGTCGGTGCCGAGCCGCGGCGGACCAGTACCAGAGCGATCGCCACCAGTATCGCACCGATGAAGTCCGGCACGCCCAGCCGCTCATCATAGACGATCCAGCCGACGGTGCCCGCGACGACCGGTTGCGAGAGCAAGGCGATCCCGACGACCAGCGGTGAGAGATGGCCGAGCGCGTAGATCATCAGCCCCTGACCGAACACCTGGCTGGCCAGCGCGAGGCCAACGAGCACGCCCCAATTGCCGGGCCAGACCTGTTCGCCCGTCGCCATCGCGAACAACAGCAGGGGGAGCGCGCCCACCGCGCTGCACAGCGCCAGCGCGGACAGCGGGGTCATCGCCGCGCGCGCGCGCGCCATCAGGATGAAATAGACGGTGTAGAGCGCGCCCGCGAGCAGGCACAGCAGGTCGCCGAGCAGGTTCTGCGGCGACAGGCTGTACGACCGGCCGAGCAGCAGCCCGGCGCCGACCGCGGCGAGCGCGAGCGCCACGCCCTGCTGCCGCGTCGGCCAGGCGCGCGCCACCAGGAAGCCCCAGATCGGGAACATCAGCGTTGCGGAATTGCCGAACAGGGTCGCGTTGGCGAGCGTCGTGTGAAGGATCCCGATATGCCAGGATGCGAGGTCGGCGGCGAAGGCGATGCCGGCGAAGAACAGGGTGAAGCCAAGCCCCCTGGCGTTGCGCAGCGGATTGCCTTCCATCGCGAAGACGATCGCGAACAGGAAGGGCACCCCCAGTGCCAGCCGCCAGAATCCCGCCGCCACCGGCCCGACATCGGCGGCGCGCACGAACCACGGTCCGAAAGCGAGCGCCATGTTGCCGGCGATCAGCGCCGCGAAGGGCACCGCAGTCCCGCTATGCCGCGGCGCAGCTTTTCTTGGGGCAGCGGAGTCGTGCATGCGGCCCTTAGCGCCCTAACTGTTGCATATTGCAACCCATCGGGAGGAAATTTCGATGCCGAGTCTGTTCGATCCCATCGCCTTTGGCGCGATTCAGGCGCCCAACCGCATCCTCATGGCGCCGCTGACGCGCGGCCGCGCGACGCGTGAAGCGGTGCCGACCGCGGTGATGGCCGAATATTATGCGCAGCGCGCGGGCGCCGGGCTGATCATCTCCGAAGCGACCGGAATCAGCCGTCAGGGACTGGGCTGGCCGTTCGCGCCGGGCCTGTGGAGCGATGCGCAGGTCGAGGGCTGGAAGCCGGTAACCCGCGCGGTCCACGACGCGGGCGGACGGATCGTCGCGCAGCTTTGGCACATGGGGCGGCAGGTCCATAGTTCGGTGATCGGCGAGCAGCCGGTCTCCTCATCCGCGACGACCAGCCCGGGGAAGGTCCACACCTATGAGGGTCGCCAGCCCTTCGAGGAGGCGCGGCCGCTGACGCCGGACGAGATTCCGGGCATCCTCGACGATTATGCGCGCGCGGCGGAGAATGCGCTCAAGGCCGGGTTCGACGGTGTGCAGATCCACGCAGCGAACGGCTATCTCATCGACCAGTTTCTGCGCGACAACGCCAATTTCCGCACCGATGGCTATGGCGGCAGCGTCGAGAACCGTATTCGCTTGCTGAGCGAAGTCGCCGAGCGCGTCGCCGCGACCGTGGGTGCCGGCCGCACCGCCGTGCGCCTGTCGCCCAACGGCGCGACGCAGGGCGTGGACGACAGCAATCCGGTAAGCGTGTTCGTGCCCGCCGCGAAGCGGCTCGGCGAGATCGGCATCGCCTTCCTCGAACTGCGCGAGCCGGGGCCGGAGGGGACGTTCGGCAATACCGAGGTGCCCAGGCTCAGCCCCGCGATCCGCAAGGCCTTTGCCGGGCCGCTGGTGACCAATTCCGACTATTTCACCCGCGAGGCGGCGCAGGCCGAACTCGACGGCGGAGTCGCGGATGCGGTGAGCTTCGGACGCGCCTATCTCGCCAACCCGGACCTCACCGAACGGCTGCGCAACGGCGCGGCGCTCAACGAAGGCGATCCGGCGACCTGGTACAGTCAGGGACGCGAGGGCTATGCCGACTACCCGACGCTTAGCGTCCAAACCCAATCGGGTTCGGACCCGAAGGATCAGGAAGCGGCCTGACTGGCCTCATCGAGCCGCGCGGTCATCCAGTTTCGGAAAGCCGCGCGGGTCTTGGGCTGGAACAGGATCACGACCGGAACCAGCCAAAGCAGCGGGAAGAACAGCGTCGCCACGACCGCGAAGACAAGCGCTCCGATCAGCCAGCCGCCGATCGCGCGGCTGAGCCGGTCCGAAAAGGCCTGAGTCATCACGATCTCGCGCGGGGCCTTGAGGTCGTAGAGACGGTTGGTGCGCAGGATCGCCGCGCCGCTGCGGTCGTCGACGCTGCGGGGAGCCGTGCTTTCGATCGGGGCTGCCTGCGGACGGGGCGCGGAAGGCGTGACCGGCGCCGGTTCGCGTGTGGCCGGCTTGCCCGTCCGCATATCGATCACCACCAGCCGCCGCCCGCGCTCAACCACCTTGTAGCGGCCGGGCGGCGCGTCGGTCATTTCGCGGTACGTCCCGCAAGCCCGCGCTTCGCCCGCCATTCGTCGGCGGTCTGGCCCCACGCGTCGACGCGCTCGTCGAGATAGGGCTCGGGCAAGCGCACCGGTCCCATATTGTACGATCCCAGCCGCTGGGCGAGGCGGATCGAGTTCACATTGTCGGGATTGATCGTGTGGATCACCGTGGTCCAGCCGAGCACCTCGACCGCATAGTCCATCGCCGCGGCGGCGCCCTCGCAGGCGTAGCCCTTGCCCGCATATTCGGGCGCGACGCCCCAGCCGACTTCGGTGCCCGGCCAGCCGTCCGGCTGCCAGGGTCCCAGTCGTCCGACCCAGTTCCCGGTGGCGCGCTCGATCATCGAGAACATCGCGAAGCCGTTGATGTCCCACGACCCCGACATCGCGCAAAGCTGGCGCCAGGCGAGGCTGCGCGCGACCGGTCCGCCGATGAAACGGGTGCTTTCCGGATCCGCCGCGAACGCCGCCCAGGCGTCGAGGTCACTCGCCTCCGGACGGCGCAGGATCAGCCGTTCGGTGAAGAGGACCGGATGGCTCACCCGAGCTTCTCGCGGAGCGCGAGCATGGCCAGCGCCGCTTCGGCCGCGCCGCCGCCCTTGTTCAGATGCCTGGGGTCGGCGCGTGCGATCGCCTGCGCTTCGTTCTCGGTCGTCAGGATGCCGTTGCCGATGGGGATGCCGTCCATCGTCAGCGCCATGATGCCGCGCGCACTTTCGTTCGAGACGATCTCGAAATGATAGGTCTCGCCGCGGATCACCACGCCAAGCGCCACGAACGCGTCGTAGCGGCCGGTTTCCGCCGCCATCGCGATCGCGCCGGGGACTTCGAGCGCGCCGGGGACGGTGATCGTCTCATGGCTGTGTCCTGCCGCCTCGACCGCGGCGCGGGCGCCGGCGAGCAGCATGTCGTTGAGATGGTCGTAGAAGCGCGCTTCGATCAGCAGAACCCGGGCCATCAGGCGTCACCTCCGATATCGATCGCGCGTTCGCCGACGATCGACAGGCCATAGCCGTCGAGCCCGACAAGTGTGTGGTGGGTGTTGGTGAGCAGGATCATTTCCTCGACCCCAAGCTCGGTCAGGATCATCGCGCCGACGCCATAGTCGCGCAGCTCCTCCATATCCGCTTCGGTGCGGATGCCCGCCTTGCGTTCGACCGCCATGGTGAAGGCGTCGGCGCGCGGCTTGTTGATGACGATGATGACGCCCGCCCCTTCCTCGCCGATGATCTCCATCGAACGCTGGAGAAGCTTGCCACGCGCGCCTTCCTCGCCGAACAGGTCGCCGAAGGGCGAGAGCGCGTGCATGCGGACGAGCGTCGGCTTGTCCGGGTTCACGCGGCCCTTGAGCAGCGCGATCTGTTCGGTGCCGGCGGCGGTGTTCCAGAAGGTGATGACGCGCCAGTCGCCGCCCCAGCGGCTGGTGAAGCTCGTCTCCGCGCGGCGCTCGACCAGATGGTCGTAGCGGTGACGATAGGCGATGAGGTCGCGGATCGTGCCGATCTTGAGATTGTGGAGCTGCGCGAACGAGACGAGGTCGTCGAGCCGGGCCATCGTCCCGTCGTCCTTCATCACCTCGCAGATCACGCCCGAGGGATTGAGCCCGGCGAGACGCGCGACGTCGACCGCGGCCTCGGTATGCCCGGCGCGGACGAGCACGCCGCCCTCACGCGCAACGAGCGGGAAGACATGGCCGGGCGAGACGAGGTCGGCGGGGCCGTTGCCGGCATCGATCGCCACCGCGACGGTGCGCGCCCGATCGGCGGCGGAGATGCCGGTGGTGACGCCTTCCTTGGCCTCGATCGACACGGTGAAGGCGGTGCCCATGCGGGTGCCGTTCTTGCGCGCCATCGGTTCGAGCCCGAGCTGGTCGATGCGCTCGCGCGTCATCGCGAGGCAGATCAGCCCGCGGCCGTGCTTGGCCATGAAGTTGATCGCGTCGGGTGTCGCCATCTGCGCGGGAATGACGAGATCGCCTTCATTCTCGCGGTCCTCGTCGTCGACGAGGATGAACATACGGCCGTTGCGCGCCTCGTCGATGATCTCTTCGGGCGAGGACAGGAATGCGTGGCGCAGGCGCGCCAGCTCAGGCTTGGCCACGATGGGCCTCCATGCGTTGGAGATAGCGTGCGAGCACGTCGATCTCGAGGTTGACGGCCTGACCCTGCGCGAGTGCGCCGAGGGTGGTGACGGCCTGGGTATGGGGAATGAGGTTGATTGCGAAATGCGCGGTGCCGTCGCTTTGGTCCGACACCTCGTTCACGGTCAGCGAGACGCCGTCGATCGTGATCGACCCCTTCGCGGCGATGAAGGGCGCAAGGCCGGCGGGCACTGCGAAACCGATGCGCTGCGACTCGCCTTCCGGGCAGATGCCGAGCACGGTGCCCGTGCCGTCGACATGGCCGGTGACGATATGGCCGCCAAGCTCGTCGCCGAGTTTCAGCGCGCGTTCGAGATTGAGGCGGCGGCCCTGCGTCCACTGGTCGGCCGCGGTGCGCGAGACGGTCTCATGCGAGACATCGACCGCGAACCAGCCGGGAGCTTTGTCGACCACGGTGAGGCAAACGCCCGAACAGGCGATCGACGCGCCGAGATCGACGGTCGCGGTGTCAAAGGCGGTGGCGACGCGGACGCGCAGATCGCCGCGGTCCTCCACGGCTTCGATGGTGCCGACGTCGGTGACGATTCCGGTGAACATACCTTTAGTCTGAATCCCGTTTTCTGGCGCGCTCGTAGACCTCGAGCCGGTCGCTGCCAAGCATGCGCGTATCGGTGAGCTGCCAGCGGCCATGCGCGCCGCCGAGTTCGGTGAGGCCGAGATCGGCGATACCGGGCTTGCCGCCCAGCAGAACAGGCGCCCTGTAGAGCAGCAGACGGTCAACCAGGTCGGCGCGCAGGAAGGTCGCGGCGGTCATCGCGCCACCCTCGATCAGCAGATGATCGACCCCGACCAGCGTCGCGATCGCGGAAGGCTGCGAAATCATATGCCAGCCGTCCGCCGTGCGTGCCGAGAGCAGGACCCGGCGCGGGGAGCGGTCCTCGAGGCCGGGCAAGCGGACGTCCAGTTTGGGGGCGTCGCGCTCCAGCGTGCCGCGGCCCACCAGGATCGCCGCATGCCGCGCGCGTTCGAGATGGGTATGCGCGCGCGCCTCCGGACCCGTGATCCAGCGGCTCTCGCCATTGGCGAGCGCGATACAGCCGTCGAGCGAGGTAGCGAGCTTGAGGGTGACGTAAGGGCGTCCCTTGAACCGGCGGGTGAGGAAGCCGGCGATGGTTCGGCGCGCCTCGTCCTCGCCGGTGCCGGTCGCGACCTCGATCCCCGCCTCGCGAAGCCGGGCAATGCCTTTGCCGTCGGTGCGCGGGTCGGGGTCACGCATCGCGACGACGGCCCGCGCGATCCCCGCGGCGATCAGCAGGTCGGTACAGGCCGGCCCGCGCGGCGATTCGTGCGCGCAGGGCTCGAGCGTGACATAGGCGGTGGCGCCGCGCGCGGCCGCACCCGCTTCGTCGAGCGCCATCGCTTCGGCATGCGGACGGCCGCCGGGCTGTGTCCAGCCGCGCGCGACGACATGTTCCCCCGCCTGAGCGGAGGCAGGCCTGACGATGACACAGCCGACATTGGGATTCGGTGCCGTCACCCGCTGGCCGCGCGAGGCCAGCGCCAGTGCCGCATCCATCCAGCGGACGTCGCTCAAAGACCCCATGACTTCAGCTTGTCGTCGACTTTCTTATATTCGAGACGCTTCTTCTCGGCCTTGGCCTTGGCCTCCGCCTCGCGCTTCTGCCGCGCTTCCTCGTCGATCTTCTGCTGTGCGATGATCTCGTCGAGGGAGCGGTCGGCGCGCCAGTTTTGGACGTAGATGATCTCGCGCTTGTAGGCGCGTTCGAAATAGGAATCGAAATAGAAGCCGGCGAGGATCAGGCCGGTGGTCGCGAGGGCCGCGAGGAGGAACCAGAACTGGTAGCGATGCCGGATGCGCAGGACGTCGCGCAGGTCCTGAAGCGGCCCGACCGACGAGACATGCTTGTTGCGCCGAAGAAAGAACATGGAGCGCAAGATAGGCGTGCCGCGCGGCCGGGACCAGCCCCGCTTACTCGACGATCTGGAAACGCAGCGTCATCGTCTTCCACCCCTCGACTGCCACGCCGTCACGGGTCGCGGGCCGGAAGCGCCAGCGGGCGAGCGCATGCTTGCGAGTCGCTTCCGACAGGCCGTCGCTGGGACTCCTCATGATGTCGATCGCCTTCACCCGCCCGTCGGCGCCGATCAGCACACGCGCGGTGAGGTTCCCCTCGGTCCCGCGGCGAAGCTCGGCGGGGGGATAGGGCGGCTGGAGCGCGTCGGCATATTTGGGATCGACCGAGGCCCCGACCAGCACCGGCGGGCGCGGCGGATCGACCGGGACGGTGCCTCCGCCGCTGACGGGGCCGATGGGGCCGGGAGGCTCGGTGGTGACGGGGCCGATCACATCGGTACCCGTGATGCCGCCACTGTCGGTCGGAAGATCGACAACCCGGTCGGGAACATGCGGCAGCGGCGTGGTGACGGCCTTGCGCTGATCGGCCCGTGGCTGCGGTTTGGGGTCGACCGGCTTGGGATCGTCGATCGGGACGTTGATGATCTTGATCACCTTGTCGAACGTCCCCGGAGCGATGGTCGGCCCTGCATAATACAGGCCGAGGATCATCGCGCCGCTGATCAGAAGCGCGGCGCCGGCCCCGGCCGGGCGCGACGCGGTGGAGTGATACCTGTCGGCATACATGGCTGCTCTCCTTGTCTCCGGCCTGTCTCTGCCGGATTGATACAAGGATATATCATAACATCATCTTGGCAAAGTTATTTTGTATCATGGTGCACCGCGCTCTCAGCCGCCGAGGCGGGCGAGCGCGCGGTCGCGACCGATGAGCGGGAGCAAGGCGGCCATGTCCGGCCCCGAATCGCGTCCCGTGAGCGCACGGCGCAGCGGCAGAAACAGCGCCTTGCCCTTGCGCCCGGTGGTATCCTTGAGCGCGCCGGTGAGGGCGTGCCACGGGTCGTGCGACCAGTCGAGGCCGGCGGCGGCGGCCGCCGCCTGCGCGAGGAATTCGACATCCTCGGGCGCAGCGGCGGAAACGACCGGCCCTTCGACCACTTGCCACCAGTCTGCGGTTTCGGTGAGGGTTGCGAGATTGGGACGGATCGCATTCCAGCCCGCGGCATCCATCCCGGCGGGCAGGCGCGATGCGACCGAATCATAGTCGAGCTGATGGAGGATGCGCGCGTTGAGCTGCGCCAGCTCGGCCTCATCGAAGCGTGCGGGCGCGCGGCCGAAGCGCGCGAAATCGAACGTATCGAGCAGCGGCGCCACCTCGCCATGCGGCTCGACGGGATCGCTGGTTCCCAGCCGGGCGAGCAACGCGACGATCGCCTGCGGCTCGATCCCCGCTTCCCGGAAATGGTCGGCGCCGAGCGAGCCAAGCCGCTTGGACAGCTTGCCTTCCGCGCCGGTCAGCAGCGCCTCATGCGCGAAGGCGGGCGGCGGGGCGCCGAGCGCGTCGAACATCTGGAGCTGAGCGGCGGTGTTCGAGACATGATCCTCGCCGCGCACGACATGCGTGATGGCCATGTCGATATCGTCGATCGCCGACGGAAGCAGATAGAGCCACGACCCGTCGGCGCGGCGCACCACGGGGTCGCTCATCGTCGCCGGATCGAAGCGCTGCGGGCCGCGGATCAGATCGTGCCATTCGATCGGCGCCGAATGATCGAGCCGGAAGCGCCAGTGCGGGCGGATGCCTTCACCCTCGAGCCGGGCGCGGTCGGCGTCGCCGAGCGACAGCGCGGCGCGATCGTAGATCGGCGGCAAGCCGCGTCCGAGCTGGATCTTGCGCTTGAGGTCGAGTTCCTGCTGGCTCTCGTAAGCCGGATAGACGCGGCCCGCGGCGATCAGTTCGGCGAAGCGGCGCTCGTAAAGATCGAATCGCTCTGACTGACGCTGTTCGTCATCGGGGACGAGGCCGAGCCAGCTCAGGTCGTCGCGAATCGCGACAACATGCTCCTCGCGCGAGCGTTCGCGATCGGTGTCGTCGATGCGCAGCAGAAAACGCCCGCCGTTCTTGCGAGCCCACATCCAGTTGTGGAGCGCGGTGCGAATATTGCCGACATGGAGGCGGCCGGTGGGGCTGGGGGCGAAACGGGTGACGACGGTCATGCCACGCCCGCTAGCCGATTTCGCACGGCCGGGAAACGCTGCCCGGTTTACGCGCGCGCCGAACCCGCCTATCGGGGCGCACACGGCCATGCGCCGGGCGCTTAGCTCAGTTGGTAGAGCATCTCGTTTACACCGAGAGGGTCGGCGGTTCGAGCCCGTCAGCGCCCACCATCATTTCACACCGGCGCGTGGCCGGTGCCGCTCAACCAGCCTAACTCGCGGTGATCGTCGCCTTGCCGTTGGCGAGCTTGATGGTGATGTAGCTGTTGTCGCAGACATTGGCGCCGGCCCAGACCTGCGTCGTGCCGTCCTCGAACGTCGCCTTAAGATCGAAGCGGCACTGGCTCGCACCCTTGTCGAAACGGACCGTCGTCTTGGCGCCGGGTTTGATCACCGCTTCGCGTCGGGTTTCCGGATCGACGGTTTGCGGCTTGAAGTCCGGTGTGCCGGCGGGGGCCAGCTCGATCGTCTTGATCGGTTTGCCGGAGCCGTTGGTGAGCATGAAATCCCAATCTTCGGCCGATGCCGGCGACGCCACGACCAACGCGGCCGCCAACGCGAATACATAGTTCATCGGTGCATCCCTCCCCTAAAGGAACACCCTGAGCATGCGCCTCTCACGGGCGCTTCGCAAGCATTCGCTGGTACCCCGGCCCTGCGCCGGAAACCGGTGGCTATAGCTGGCGGATCAGTTGCACCGCGCAGGCGATCCACGGCGGATCGGCCACCACCTGCTGCCGTGCGCCGGGACCGAGCGGGAGGATGTTGAGCCGGCCGCCTTCTCCTTCATGGGCGATCAGCCGGCCGAACAGAAAGCGCCCGGCTGGGCGCGGGATCAGCACGTCGCGGTTGAGCGCGGAGGCGAAGGCGCCGGGCATGAGGCGGCGGCACCAGATGACGTCGCCCGCGCGATAGTCCCCGACTCCGCCGCTGACCGTAACGGCGACCAGATCGGCATCGGCATGCGGCGGCGCGACGGTTGCGGGGCGGCGCAGTGCCTGAGCGCCCGAGGCGTCGAGCGTGGCGGCGACGCCAAGGTCGGGACGGTCGGGCAGACGAACCAGATCGGCAGCATCGACATCGAGCGCGGCGGCGATCCGGTTGAGCCAAGCCACCGAGACAGTGCGCGTGCCGGTTTCGAGCCGGCCGATCGTCTGCGCAGTGGTGGGCGGGGCGCAGCGCTGCGCCACCTCCTCCAGCGTCAGGCCCCTGGCGCGGCGAACTTCGCGGATGGCGGTGATCATGACGCTTCCCGTATAACCGATGTGGTTAAATTACTTTCCTACAAGCGTGACGATATGGCAAGCCCGATTCGCTAATGGCAGGAGATGCAAATGCGCGAGCTGGCGGAACGGTCGATCGAGGACGGGTTTGTGATCCGCAATGCGCCCGCGCGCAAGACGGGGCGGCGGGTAACTGTGAATCTCGCCGAATCGCCGCTCGGCTGGTTGCGTGCGCGCGGTCTGGTGGATGTCCGTCAATTCGAGGCGGGCGAACGGTTGCGCGGCGACTATGAGACGGCGGCGCTGGGACCGCGCGTGACGATGCGCTGGGATGCGGCGCCCGCCGCGCGGCGCGGCGGGATGCGGCATGGAGGGCTCGATCCCACGACGGTGCAGATTGCGGCCAAGCGGCGCTTCGACGCGGCGGTGGCGGCGGCCGGGCCGGGGTTGGCCGACATCCTGTGGCGCGTGATCTGCGCGGGCGAGAGCGTGCCGGTGGCGGAGAAGGGGCTCGGCTGGCCGGCGCGCGCCGGACGGCTGGTGCTGACGCTCGCGCTCGACCGGGTCGCGGACCATTACGGGCTGGGCTGAGGCTGTGGCGGTTTCGGCGTGGCGGCAAGGAAGCGCGTATAGACCCAGCTGAGCGCGATCAGCGCGACGCCGAGGCCGAAGAAGGAGAGGATGCGCAACAGCCCGTCGAGCGCGGCCGCGTCGATCAGAAAGACCTTGAACGTCACAGCGGTGAGCAAACTGAGTCCCGCGAGACGCAGATCGCGCGCGCCACCGCGAATGCCCAGCGCCAGCCAGCCAAGTGCGAGCAACAGGAACGCGGCGGAATAGCCGTAATTCTCACCGGTCGTGACCGGCCCGGTGAGCAAGGTGCCGTGCGCGGCCTGCCGGACGGCGGCGGCGACCGCGCCGAAGGAGAAGGCCATCGCCAGATACCGCCACAGGCGGCCGGGCGCGAAGGTCCAGCTCCACGCGGCGGCGGCCGCGAGGTGGATCACGGCGGTGTTGAGCAGCGGGATACTGCCGGCTTGTTGCGCAACGAAGACCGGGTTGAGCAGCAGCAGGTCGAACCAGACGATGCGGACCAAGCCGAGGCCGAACAGGCCGAGGCCGAGCGCGGGGAGGCGGCCGCCGCCGCGTGGAGC
>Ga0247823_10002113_pt1 | contig 16449 bp, 10 predicted proteins | sample 13C_PalmiticAcid_2_FD_192426 | JGI IMG/M metagenome (GOLD analysis project Ga0247823, IMG submission 192426) | Soil microbial communities from agricultural site in Penn Yan, New York, United States - 13C_PalmiticAcid_Day30 | ecosystem: Environmental > Terrestrial > Soil > Agricultural land...
CGCGGATATCGTGCGCCGCGAGCAACGGGTCGGGATTGCCGTCGGGGCCTTCCGGATTCACATAGATCAGGCCCATCTGCACGGCGCCGAGCGGGTTCTCCAGCCGACGCGAATGCACGTCGCCGTCGGCATCGTCGTCGGAGACGAGCACGCCTTCATCGGCCGGCTTCTCCACGCCTTCCGAGCCATGCGCGTAGCGGACGTCGCCGCCCAGCCACGTCGTCTCGCGGCCCCAGTACACATCCTGGTCGGGTTCCCACACATCCTCGCGGCCGCCGCCGAAGCCGAAGGTGCGGAAGCCCATCGTCTCCAGTGCGACATTGCCGGCCAGGATCATCAGGTCGGCCCATGAAATGGCCTGCCCGTACTTCTGCTTCACCGGCCACAGCAGGCGGCGGGCCTTGTCCAGGCTGACGTTGTCCGGCCAGCTGTTGAGCGGCGCGAACCGCTGCTGACCGCGCCCGCCGCCGCCGCGGCCATCGCCGATGCGGTAGGTGCCGGCGCTGTGCCAGGCCATGCGGATGAAGAGGCCGCCGTAATGGCCGAAGTCCGCGGGCCACCACTCCTGCGAATCGGTCATCACGTCGCGCAGGTCCCTTTTCAGCGCGTGGTAGTCGAGCTTCTTGAAGGCGGCTGCGTAGTCGAAGCCGTCATCCAGCGGATTCGAACGTGCGGAATGCTGATTGAGCAGGTCCAGCCGCAACTGGTTGGGCCACCAGTCGCGATTCCCGGTACCGCCGCCGGCGGACGCGTGGAACGGGCATTTGGATTCGGTCGTCATGGATTTCCTTCCTGTGGCGGTGGGTGGGTCGTCGGGTGGAATGGGGAGCGCACGATGGCGTCGCGCGCGAGGGCTCGGCGAAGTCCTCGTGCGGCGTGTTCTAGGGAGGCGGGGGAGGACGGTCCGCAGGCGCGGCGTCGGGGCGGACCTGAGTGGGAAGCATGGGCTCACGTCCTCGAGGGCGTTGGCGGATGACGACCAGACTAGGTACTGCGGACGATCAATGAAAATCGTTTGTGGCGAAGGATCCGATAGCGCCATTCAATGGTGCGCTGCGCCATCAAAGCCCCGCCGGGGGAGCGTCACGATACTCCGCGCGCGTTACGCAGGTGTTGTAGGGACGTGCGCGCATCACCTGCCGCAGTGAAGCCGGCAGGGTGTCGTTGCGGAGGGCGCCCGGCCTAGAGCAGGGCCTTGAGCCGGTACAGCGCTTCGAGAGCCTGCTTCGGCGTCAGATCGTTGGGGTCGAGGGCGGCGAGCGCCTCCTGCGCGGCCGACGGGGCGGCGGCGAAGAGCCCGAACTGCTGCGGAGCATCGAGCGCCTGCGGCGCCATGTCCGACGCGTGCGTCTCGCGGCCGCGCTGTTCCAGTTCCGCCAGGCGCCGGCGCGCCTGTTGCAGGGTGGTCCTGGGCAGGCCGGCCAGCGCGGCCACCTGCAGGCCGAAGCTCCGGTCCGCCGCGCCTTCCTTCACCGCATGCATGAAGACCAGGGCATCGCCATGTTCGACCGCATCGAGATGGACGTTGGCGATGCCGCTGCCGCGTTCGCCGGCCAGTGCGGTCAGCTCGAAATAATGCGTGGCGAACAGCGTGTAGCAGCGGTTCGCCGTGGCCAGGTGGCGCGCCACCGCATCGGCGAGCGCCAGGCCGTCGTAAGTGGAGGTACCGCGGCCGATCTCGTCCATCAGCACCAGCGACTGCGCGGTGGCGTGGTGGAGGATGTAACTGGTTTCCGCCATCTCCACCATGAAGGTCGATTGGCCGCGCGCGAGGTCGTCGCCGGCGCCGATGCGGGTCAGGATGCGGTCGATCGGGCCCAGCACCGCGCGCGAGGCGGGCACGAAGCTGCCGATGTGGGCCAGCAGCACGATCAGCGCGTTCTGCCGCATGTAGGTGCTCTTGCCGCCCATGTTCGGGCCGGTGATCACCAGCATGCGACGTCCGTCGTCGCCGTCATCGCCTTCCAGCAGCAAGTCGTTGGGCTCGAAGGGCTCCTTGCGCACGGCTTCCACCACCGGGTGGCGGCCACGCTCGATGCGCAGGCCGGGCGCCTCGCTCAATTCGGGCAGCGCCCAGTCCAGCGCCTGCGCGCGTTCGGCGAAGCCGGCCAGCACGTCGAGCTCGCTCATCGCGGCGGCACAGCGCTTGAGCGGTTCCAGGCGCGCATTGAGGGCGTCAAGCAGGGCGTCGTACAGCAGCTTCTCGCGCGACAGCGAGCGCTCGCGCGCGGAGAGGACCTTGTCCTCGAACTGCTTCAGCTCTTCGGTGATGTAGCGCTCGGCACCGGTCAGGGTCTGGCGGCGCGTGTAATGCACCGGCGCGCGTTCGGCCTGGCCCTTGCTGATCTCGATGTAATAGCCGTGCACGCGGTTGTAGCCGACCTTGAGCGTGGCGATGCCGCTGCTTTCGCGCTCACGCGCTTCCAGGTCGACCAGGAACTGGTCCGCGTTCGTGCTCAGCTGGCGCAGTTCGTCCAGTTCGGCGTCGTATCCGTTGGCCAGCACGCCGCCGTCGCTGAGCTTCAGCGGCGGCTGCGGCGCCACGGCGGCGAGCAGCAGGGCCGCGGTGTCGGCGTGTTCACCGAGTTCCGCGGCCAGCGCGCCGAGGCGCGGCGAATCCAGCGGTGCGAGGTTCGCCCGCACGTCGGGCAGCAGCGCCAGGCCATCGCGCAGGGTGGACAGGTCGCGGGGGCGCGCGGAGCGCAGCGCGACGCGGGTGAGGATGCGTTCGAGATCGCCGAGCGCGCGGAAGCCGATCCGCAGGTCCCGTTCCACGCCGCCCATCAGCGTGGCCACGGCGTGGTGGCGTTCGCCGAGCACGCGGCGGTCGCGCAAGGGACGGTGCAGCCAGCGCCGCAGCAGGCGGCCGCCCATCGGGGTCACGGTGGTGTCCAGCACGCCGAGCAGGGTGTGCCGGGTATCGCCATCGACGCGGGTATCGAGCTCCAGGTGTCGGCGCGTGGCTGCGTTCATCGCGATGGCATCGCCCGCCGATTCCACCGCGATCGCGGTGAGGTGGGGCAGCCGCTGCTTCTGGGTTTCTTCCACATACCCCAGCAACGCGGCGGCGGCGGCGGTCGCCAACGCCTTGTCCTCGATGCCGAAGCCGGTCAGGTCGTGCAGGCCGAAGAACTGCAGCAGCTGCCGGCGGCCGCTGTCCGGATCGAACAGCCAGGGCGCGCGCCGGCGCGTGCCCGTGCGCTGCTGCAGGAACGCGGGCCAGCCTTCTTCGTCCGGCAACAGCAGTTCGGCCGGCTCCAGGCGCGCGAGTTCGGCCTCCAGCGCGTCGTCGCTGTCGACTTCATTGACCAGGAAACGGCCACCGGCCAGGTCGGCCCACGCCAGGCCGTAGCCGGAACGACCACGGGCCACCGCCATCAGCAGCGTGTCGCGGCGCTCGTTGAGCAGCGCTTCGTCGGTCACCGTGCCGGGGGTGACGATGCGGACGACCTTGCGCTCCACCAGGCCCTTGGCCAGTGCGGGATCGCCGATCTGCTCGCAGATCGCCACCGATTCGCCCAGCGCCACCAGCCGGGCGAGGTAGCCCTCGTAAGCGTGAACCGGCACGCCGGCCATCGGGATCGGCGCGCCACCCGAGCTACCGCGCTGGGTCAATGTGATGTCGAGCAGCCGGGCGGCCTTGCGCGCATCGTCATAGAACAATTCGTAGAAGTCGCCCATCCGGAAGAACAGCAGCAGATCCGGGTACTCCGCCTTGGCGGCGAAGAACTGCTTCATCAGGGGCGTGTGTTCCGACTTGTCTTTGCTCACGAGGCCAGCGGGAAGGGGAGGCAAAAAGGACGCTGATTGTAGCCGCAGGCCGCACCGGCACCGCTCGCCTCGGCAGCCCTCGGGAAGGCATTGCGGCACCCTGTCCACGGTGACGGCGGGCGGAATGAGTGAGTTTGGCGTAACCATGGTTCCGCACGATCGTTCGTAAAATCAGTGGCTTATCCATGCCAAAGTGATGGCCTGCGTATCGACGCAGTGCAGAATGCCGCGCTGTGAAGCGGGTGTTAATTTCGCAATGGACGCAAGGGGAGTTGCGTTCTTCATGGCGGCATCGCCGCGCGCCAACATCGGGATCACTGCAAGCCCGTCGCTCATAAAAATGACCCTTGGGAGGGGAGAACATGGTCAAGGCATTGCCCAGGCACAAAGCGCTTTCGCTCGCCGTTTTCGGCGCGCTGTGCGCGACTTCGCAGGCTTACGCACAGCAGGCCGCCGCGCCGGCTGCAGAAGAAGAGCCCACCACACTGGCGACCATGACGGTCACCGCGCAGAAGCGCGAGGAGGCCATGCAGGACGTGCCCATCGCGGTAACCGCAATATCCGAGCAGCTGCTGCAGGATACCGGCGTGCGCGACATCAAGGACCTGCAGGTGCTGGTGCCGGGCATGACCGTGACCAGCACGCAGAGCGAGGCCATCACCACCGCGCGCATCCGCGGCATCGGCACGGTCGGCGACAACGTGGGCCTGGAGTCCTCGGTCGGCGTGGTCATCGACGGCGTGTATCGCCCGCGCAACAGCGTGGGCTTCGGCGATCTCGGCCAGCTCGAGCGCATCGAAGTGCTGAAGGGTCCGCAGGGCACCGTGTTCGGCAAGAACACCTCCGCGGGCGTCATCAACGTGGTGACCCGCCGCCCGGGATACATGCAGAGCGCCGAGGGAGAAGTCACGGTGGGCAACCACGGTGCGATGGGCGTGTCCGGAGCCTACAACGACGCGCTGGGCGAAGTCGGCGCCTTCAACATCTACGCCGCCAAGCGCAAGCGCGACGGCTGGATGGACGTGCGCACCGGCAATGGGCCGCGCAAGGAAACCGACGACTACGACCAGAACTTCCACACCGTGCGCGGCAAGTTGCTGCTGGAGCCGACCGACACCCTCGACATCCTCGTGGCCGGTGACTTCACCAGCCGCGAGGAGAACTGCTGCACCGCCGTGCAGACCACGGTCGGCGCGACGGCCGCCATCCTCAATCGTCTGGTGAATGGCCAGGCCGTGGCTGCCCCGGGCGACGATCCGTTCGACCGCGTGGCCTACAGCAACCGCCCGACCACGCAGGACATCAAGGACAGCGGTGTGTCGGTGGAGGTCAATTGGGACTCGCCGTGGTTCGGCAATGCGACGCTGACCTCGATCACCGCCCAGCGCACGTGGGAGGCCATCAACGGCCTCGACTACGATTTCAGCACGGCCGACATCCTGTACCGCAACGCGGATGAGGACGAATCCTTCACCGGCTTCGACACCTTCAGCCAGGAATTCCGGCTGACCGGTTCGACGGAACGTATCGATTGGATGGTGGGTGCGTTCTACTCCGATGAGGACCTCGACCGCACCGAAACGTACCGGATCGGCCCGCACTACGAGCCCTACCTGTCGGTCGCGCTGCTGTCGATCATCAATCCGGCCCTGGGCCAGTCGCCGACCGCGCCGCTGTTCCTGTCCCAGGCCTCCGGCCGGCCGTTCGGCACGGTCTTCGCCGGCCTGGGCGCGCTGGACAATTACAAGCAGAATGCCAAGAGCACGGCGCTGTTCACCAACAACACCTGGCACGCCACGGACGCGCTCGACATCACCCTGGGCCTGCGCTACACCCGGGAGAAGAAGCATCTGGTCTCCAACTACAGCAACCCGAACGGCGGCGCCGGCTGCGGCGCGATGCTCGCCAACCAGGCGGGTGTGGTGGGCGCGCTGATGGCTCGGGGCCTGACCCAGGCGCAGGCGGTCGCCGCCGCCCCGACGGTGATCGGCTACGGCTGCCTGCCGTGGGCGAACCCGCTGCACAACGCGGCCACGCGCGACACGGTGCAGGAGCGCGAAGAGAAGGAGTGGTCGGGTACGGTGAAGGCGGCCTACCGCTGGAACGACAACATCATGACCTACGCATCGTTCGCGCGCGGCTACAAGGGAGGCGGCTTCAATCTGGACCGCGTGCAGTCCTCGAACGGACTGAGCAGCGGCAGTGCGAACGGCATCACCCCGGTGCTGGACACCTCGTTCCCGGGCGAGTTCGTCGACAGCTACGAGCTCGGCACCAAGACGACCTGGCTGGATGGCAACCTGCTGCTGAATGCCACGCTGTTCCACCAGAAGTACGAGGACTTCCAGCTCAACAGCTTCCTGGGCACCAGTTTCGTGGTGCGTTCGATTCCGGAAGTCACCTCGCAGGGCCTGGACGCGGAACTGCTGTGGCAGCCCCGTTCGATCAAGGGACTGATGTTCCAGAGCGGCCTGATGTATGCCGACACCAAGTACGGCGACAACATCCCCGGTGGCGATTTCGTTGCGCCGACGGGTGCGCTGTACAAGCTGCCGGGCTCGCAGATGAGCTTCGCGCCGAAGTGGTCCGGCTCGGCGTCGGTGACGTACGAATGGGACGTAGGCAGCCTGACGGCGCGCTTCAACATCGGCGCCAAGTACGTGTCCAAGTACAACACCGGCTCCGACCTGGATCCGGAGAAGATGCAGGACGCCTACACCGTGGCCAATGCGCGCTTCGGCATCGGCGCACAGGATCAGCGCTGGATGCTGGAGTTCTGGGGCACCAACATCACCGACGAGGACTACGTGCAGGTCGGTTTCGATGGTCCGCTGCAGAACGTCTCGCCGGCGCCGAACAATCCGTTCAACACCTTCAACGCCTTCCTGGGTGCGCCGCGCATGTACGGCGTGACCCTGCGCGTCCGCTACTGATCCCCCTTCGCTGATCGTGGCGAGCGGCCCGCCCCCTGGCGGGCCGTTTTCTTTCCGGCGTCCGCAGACGGCGCGACAGGCGGCGGGCAAATGGGCTACAACAGGCATACCCCCACCATGCAGGAACCACGATGTCCGCTCCCTCGGATGAAGCACTGCGCGTCCTCGCCCAGGCGCTGGGCGATCGATTGCGTCAGGCGCGCGACCACCTGGTCACCGCAGAGAGCTGCACCGGAGGCTGGATCGCCAAATGCGTGACCGACATCGCCGGTTCTTCGGACTGGTTCGACTGCGGCATGGCGGCGTACAGCTACGAAGCCAAGCAGGCATTGCTCGGTGTGCGGCCGCAGACCCTCGAGACGCACGGCGCGGTCAGCCGGGAGACCGTCATCGAAATGGTGTCCGGTGCGCTGGTCAATTCGGGCGCGAGCATCGCGGTCGCGGTGACCGGCATCGCGGGCCCGGGGGGCGGGAGCGCGGACAAGCCGGTGGGCACCGTCTGGATCGGCTGGAAGCGGCGCGGTGGGTACGCCCGCGCGGAAGTCTTCCATTTCGACGGCGATCGGGACGCCGTGCGTCGGCAGACCGTCGCCAGGGCGTTGCAGGGGCTGGAGCTCCTCTAGCCACGTATCGCCAACCTATCGAGGGCGAGAGGGTATTGCCAGCACGCCGCGTTAGTAGTATTACTACTAACCATGGACCTGACCGATACCCAGATCGCCATCCTCGCCCTGATCGCCGAACGGCTCGAAGCCGAAGGCATGCCGCCGTCGCAGGCCGAAATCGCCAAGGCGTTCGGCTTCAAGGGCGTCAGGGCGGCCCAGTATCACCTGGAAGCTCTGGAGCAGGCCGGAGCCATCGAGCGCGTGCCCGGCCGCGCCCGGGGTATCCGGGTCCTCAAAGCACCGCCGTCGCCTCAGCCCGACCTGGCGTTCCCGGCGGCCGCCAACGACGAGGGACTGCGTGTGCCCGTACTCGGGCAGGTGGCGGCCGGCGCGCCCATCGGGGCGGACGCCGACCATCACGACTATGTCCTGCTGGACCGTGCCTTCTTCGCGCCGGCGCCGGATTACCTGCTGAAGGTAAAAGGCGATTCGATGCGTGATGAAGGCATCTTCGATGGCGACCTGATCGGCGTGCACCGCACCCGCGACGCCCGCTCGGGCCAGATCGTGGTGGCACGCATCGACGACGCCATCACCGTCAAGCTGCTGAAGATCGGCAAGGACCGCATCCGCCTGCTGCCCCGCAACCCCGACTACGCGCCGATCGAGGTGCTGCCGGACCAGGACTTCGCCATCGAGGGCCTGTACTGCGGGCTGGTGAGGCCGAACCGGTGAGTGCCTGCGTCCCCTTCGCGCTTCCCGGCCCTGTCACGGGGCAATCTCCGACCGGTACATGCGTCGATCGCCGATCCATTGGCGCTGCGTCGGTAATTAATCTCCCTCATGCCCGCTCCGTCGCAGCCTGTGCGATGGGCCCCCTCCACACTGATCGCACCTGACCACTTTGACTAGGACCACGACGATGGATGAGAACAAGAAGCGCGCCCTTTCCGCCGCCCTGACCCAGATCGAGCGCCAGTTCGGCAAGGGCTCGGTGATGCGCATGGGCGACCGGGTCATCGAGCCCGTCGAGATCATCCCGACCGGCTCGCTGATGCTGGACCTGGCGCTGGGTATCGGCGGCCTGCCCAAGGGGCGCGTGGTCGAGATCTATGGTCCCGAATCCTCCGGCAAGACGACACTGACGCTGCAGGCCATCGCCGAGTGCCAGAAGCAGGGCGGCACGGCAGCCTTCATCGATGCAGAGCATGCGCTGGACCCGATCTACGCCGCCAAGCTGGGCGTCAACGTCGACGATCTCCTGCTGTCGCAACCCGATACCGGCGAACAGGCGCTCGAGATCGCGGACATGCTGGTGCGTTCGGGATCCATCGACATCGTCGTCATCGACTCGGTGGCCGCGTTGACCCCGAAGGCGGAAATCGAAGGCGAAATGGGCGACCAGTTGCCCGGTTTGCAGGCACGCCTGATGAGCCAGGCGCTGCGCAAGCTGACCGGCAACATCAAGCGCTCCAACACCTTGGTGGTCTTCATCAACCAGCTGCGCATGAAGATCGGCGTGATGATGCCCGGCCAGAGTCCCGAAACCACGACCGGCGGCAACGCGCTGAAGTTCTACGCCTCGGTCCGCCTGGATATCCGTCGCATCGGCGCCATCAAGAAGGGCGACGAAATCATCGGTAACCAGACCAAGATCAAGGTGGTCAAGAACAAGCTGGCCCCCCCTTTCAAGCAGGTGGTCACCGAGATCCTGTATGGCGAAGGCATCAGCCGCGAAGGCGAACTGATCGACATGGGCGTGGAAGCCAAGCTGGTCGACAAGGCGGGCGCCTGGTACGGCTACGGCGGCGAACGCATAGGCCAGGGCAAGGACAATGCGCGGACCTTCCTCCGTGAGAATCCGGCGGTGGCAGCCAAGCTGGAAGCCGAGCTTCGCGAGAAGTTCCAGCCGGAAGAAGCCAAGCGTGATGAGAAGGCCGACGACGACGGTGATGAGTAAGCGCTGATGGCGTCGCGGGGTGTCCAGCGTGGCGGGTGAAAGCGAGGGCGGCCGCAAGCCGCGTCGCCGGACCGCCGAGCAGACGCCCGTGCAACGCGCCCTGGGTCTGCTGGTGCGCCGGGAACACTCCCGGCGAGAGCTGTCCCGCAAGTTGACCGCCCGCGGCCTGGACGCGGCCGAAGTGCGATCGGCCGTGGATCGGTTGGTGGACGAGGGATGGCAGAGCGACACGCGCTTTGCCGAGACCCTGGTCCGCAGCCGGGCTGCCGGTGGCCATGGCCCGCTGCGGATCCGGGCCGAACTGTCCACCCACGGGCTGGATCGTGAGGCGGTGGAAGCCGCCATGGCCACCTTCGACGGCGACTGGACCGAAACGGCGTGCGACCTCGTCCGCCGGCGTTTCGGTCCAGTCGATCCGGCCGATATCGCGCAGCGGCGCAAGATCGCCGATTTTCTGCTCCGTCGTGGTTTCGATGGCGCGAGCGTCAGGGCCGCCAGCCGGGCAGGGGCGGAGGACTGGGACGGGGCGGCCTGATAATCTAGTGCATTGGGTTGCTTCCGCCCGGCCGCACCCGCATATCGCGGATACGCGGCGCCAGGATGCGCCTTCCAGCCAATGCCTGCCAGATGACCACGCCCACGACCTTCAGCACCCGCCAGATCCGCCAGGATTTCCTCGATTTCTTCGCCGGCAAGGGCCACACCATCGTGCCCTCCGCCTCCCTGGTGCCCGGCAACGACCCCACCTTGCTGTTCACCAACTCCGGCATGGTGCAGTTCAAGGATGTGTTCCTGGGTGCGGAGAAGCGCAGCTACGTGCGCGCGGCCGATGTGCAGCGCTGCTTGCGCGCGGGCGGCAAACACAACGATCTTGATTCCGTTGGCTACACGGCGCGGCACCACACGTTCTTCGAAATGTTGGGGAATTGGTCCTTCGGCGACTACTTCAAGAAGGACGCCATCGCCTGGGCGTGGGAGCTGCTGACCGAAGTCTGGAAGCTGCCCAAGGAGCGCCTGCTGGTCACGGTCTACCACACCGACGACGAGGCCTACGACCTCTGGCACGACATGATCGGCCTGCCGGCCGAACGCATCGTCCGCATCGGCGACAACAAGGGTGCGCCCTACGCGTCGGACAACTTCTGGCAGATGGCGGACACCGGTCCCTGCGGTCCATGCACCGAGATCTTCTACGACCATGGCGACCACATCGCCGGCGGCCCTCCGGGTTCTCCGGACGAGGACGGGGATCGCTACATCGAGATCTGGAACAACGTCTTCATGCAGTTCGATCGCCAGCCGGACGGCACTCTGGTGCCGCTGCCGGCCCCATGCGTCGATACCGGGATGGGCCTGGAGCGCCTCGCCGCGGTGCTGCAGCACGTCCATACGAACTACGAGATCGATTTGTTCCAGGCGCTGATCGGCAAGGCGTCCGAGCTGACCGGCACGGCCGATCTGGAGAACAAGTCGCTGCGTGTCATCGCCGACCATATCCGCGCCTGCAGCTTCCTGATCGTCGATGGCGTGCTGCCTTCCAACGAGGGTCGTGGCTATGTGCTGCGCCGGATCATCCGTCGCGCGCTGCGCCATGGCTGGATGCTGGGCGTGCGGCAGCCGTTCTTCCACAAGATGGTCGGCACGCTGGCCGACCTGATGGGGGACGCCTATCCGGAACTGCCTGCTGCCCGGGACCTCGTGGAAAAGGCGTTGAAGGCCGAAGAGGAACGTTTCGCCGAGACGCTCGACGCCGGCATGCGCATCTTCGACGACGTCGCGTCGCGTGTGTCCGATGGCGTGATTCCCGGAGCGGATGCCTTCCGTCTGTACGACACGTATGGCTTCCCGGTCGACCTGACCGCCGACATCGCGCGCGAGCGCGGATTGACGGTGGACATGGCCGGCTTCGATGCGGCCATGGAGCAGCAGCGGGAAACCGCGCGCGCTGCCGGCAAGTTCGCCTCCAGTACCGGCCTGCCTGCCGATCTGGTCGCGCAGATGTCGCCGACGGGCTTTCTGGGTTACGACCAACTCGATGCCGGTGGCCTGCAGATCGTCGCACTGCTGAAGGACGGTCGTCCGGTGGCATCCATCGATGCGGGCGACGAGGCGGTGGTGATCCTGGACCGCACGCCGTTCTACGCGGAGTCCGGTGGCCAGGTCGGCGACACCGGTGTGCTGGCGGAGCAGGGCGTCGAATTCGATGTCGCCGATACGCTCAAATTCGCGGGCCAGTTCCATGGCCATGTCGGGCGCGTCGCCAAGGGCAGCCTGAAGGTCGGCGACCATGTGGTCGCGTCGGTCGACGCCGCGCGCCGCGCCAGCACCATCCTCAACCACTCGGCGACGCACCTGCTGCACGCAGCGCTGCGCGAAGTGCTGGGCACGCACGTCCAGCAGAAGGGTTCGCTGGTGGCGCCGGATCGCCTGCGCTTCGATTTCTCCCATTTCCAGCCGCTGACGGCCGCCGAACTGGCCGAAATCGAGCGCCGGGTCAACGCGCAGGTCCGTGCCAACCACGAAGCCGAAGTCCACAACATGGGCATGCAGGAAGCGTTGGACTTCGGCGCCATGGCGCTGTTCGGCGAGAAGTACGGCGAACACGTCCGCGTGCTGAAGATGGGTGGCTATTCCACCGAATTGTGCGGCGGCACGCATGTCGGCCGGACCGGCGACATCGGCCTTTTCAAGCTGGTCAGTGAAGGCGGCGTGTCGTCGGGCGTCCGTCGCATCGAGGCCGTCACGGGGCAGGGCGCGCTGGACTACGTGGCCGACGAGGAGCACCGGTTGGCCGAGGCCGCCGCGCTGCTGGGTGGCAACGCGACAGAGGTGGTCGAAAAGGTCCGGGCGTTGGCCGACCGTCAGAAGAAGCTCGAGCGGGAACTGGAGGGGCTGAAAGCCAAGGCCGCTTCCAGCGCCACCTCGGACCTGGCCGGTTCCGCCGTGGACGTGGGCGGCATCCGGGTCCTGGCTTCCCGCCTGGAGGGGTTCGACGGCAAGGCGCTCCGCGACGCCATGGACCGCCTGAAGCAGCAGCTGGGCGACGCGGTCATCCTGTTGGCCGGCACCGCGGACGGCAAGGCGGCCCTGGTCGCCGGCGTGAACGGTGCCGCAACCGGGCGGGTCAAGGCCGGGGAACTCCTCTCCCACGTCGCCAGTCAGATCGGGGGCAAGGGCGGTGGTCGCCCGGACCTCGCCCAGGGTGGTGGTGAGGACGGACCCGCCCTTGCCACGGCCCTTCAGGGCGTTCCTGAATGGGTTCAGCAACGCCTCGGCTGACCCCCCTTATTGGACTATGCGGTGCTTGCGGCCGTGCGCCCCCGGCCGCTAACATGCTTTAGGTTCATGAATGTACCAGGAAGCCGCCGGCCCCTTTTCACGAGGCAGGCGCGCCCCCGGCACTATCCTTGCCGGATTACGGAGAAGAAACATGTTGATCTTGACCCGCCGTGTCGGCGAAACCCTGATGATCGGCGATTCGGTCACGGTGACCGTGCTTGGCGTCAAAGGCAACCAGGTGCGTATCGGCATCACGGCGCCGAAGGATGTGGCCGTGCATCGCGAAGAAATCTATCAGCGCATCCAGCGCGGTGAAGAAATCGGTTCGCCCTCCGCATCGGAGAACGCCACTTCGGAGTGAATGTGTTTGCCGCCTGCGCGGTGAGCCGCTATTCTATGCGGCCGCTGCGGTACGACTGCGGCGGGCAACAAGACCCGGAGTGATGCCCGAGTGGCCGAAGGGGCTCCCCTGCTAAGGGAGTATAGGGTCAAAAGCCTTATCGAGGGTTCGAATCCCTCTCACTCCGCCAGTTTGAAAAAAGAAGGCCCCGCATCGCGGGGCCTTCTTTTTTTTGATCGGCTCGCCGCGCCGGCCGCGCGTGCGGGAGCAGCATGCGGACGAAAAAAAACAGGCAGACCTTAAGTCTGCCTGTTTCGAGATGGCGCGCCCGGAGAGATTCGAACTCCCGACCGCCTGGTTCGTAGCCAGGTACTCTATCCAGCTGAGCTACGGGCGCGTTTCGTTAGACGCGGAATTCTGCACGAAGCGGTTTCACCCGTCAATAACTTCCCGGCAACATTTTTGGCGGCAATACGGCCGGGCGAGCATGCTCCTGTCGTGTTGGATGACGATCCTGTGCCGGATTTGAGGAGGGCGTCTCATCCGCTTTGCCGAATCGGGGCCCGGATTAGCAGGGCATTCACGCCCGGGCCGCGAGAATGTGCGGGCAGGGGATACAGAACGCGCGTAGTCGCGGGAGTCGAATTGATGCATTTTTCCAAACCCCTGCTCGGGCTGGGGCTGCTGGCCGCTGTGCCTTTGAGCGCAGCCGCGGCGACATACAACGTCGGACCCGGCCGCCAATACACGCAGCTCACCACGTTCTTCAACAGCGTCAACCTGGCACCGGGCGACATCGTCGAGGTCGACGGCAACACCACCTACGCGGGTAACATCGTGGTGGGCGACGACGACAGCGGCACTGAGGCGAGCCCGGTGACCATTCGCTGGCGCCGCGTCGCCGGTGCCACGCGCCCCGTGTTGTCGGGCGGCGCCCACACGATCAAGTTCCAGCAGTCCAACCACATCGTCTTCGAGGGCTTCGAAGTCACCGGCGGCACCAGCAGCTGCATCTTCAGCGAAGCCCATAACGCGACCGTTCGTGACGCCTACGTGCACGACTGCCCGTCGCACGGCATCCTCGCGGCCGACCAGAACTCCGGTTCCTTCACGCTGGAATACAGCGAGATCGCGCGTTCCGGGCAGGGCGATCGCCGGCACGCCCTCTACATCCAATCGGACGAGGTGGCGTACCCGGATACCGTGTTCCGCATGCGCTACAACTACGTGCACAGCGCCACCGGCGGCGTGCTGGTGCGCGTGCGCCACCAGCGTGCCGAGATCCACTACAACTGGATCGAGGGCTCGGACCTGCATGAAGTCGAGCTGATCGGGCCTGACTGCGAAACGCAGAAGTCCGGCTGGACCGCCGACCTGCGCCGCGAGGACGCCGAACTGGTCGGCAACGTCATCATCCACCGCTCGACCAGCCGCTCCGGCAATGCGCTGCGCATTGGCGGCGACCTCAACGGACGCAACCAGGGCCGTACGAGGCTCGTGAACAACACGATCCTGCTGGACCGTTCCGGCTCGGCGAACGCCGTGCTGGTCCAGCTGGGCCAGGGCTCGCTGGAGATGCACAACAACGTCGTCTACCAGCCGGCCTCGGGCAGTACGCCCGCCATCGTGCGGGAGAATCCAGCCAGCAACGTCGATACGCCTTACTGCGGCCCGCAGAGCCGCGAGCCGTGGTCGGACGGTCGCAAGGTGGCCGGTTCGAACAACTGGGTGCAGTCGGCCGCGACCCTGGTGCCGACCGAATGGAGCGGTACGCTGCGCGGCACCGACCCGATGTTCGTCGACCTGGCCCAGCGCAACCTGCGTCCGCGTGCGGGCAGCCCGCTGCTCAATGCCGGCAACAACACGCCGGCCACGCCGGCCGCGTTCCCGTTCCCGTCGCCGCAGCTGCTGCCGGCCTTCGATCCGCCGCTGCGGACCAAGCTCGCCATCGGCGACGCGCACGCCCGCCTGTTGTTGGAGAGCCGGATCGACGTCGGCGCGTTCGAGCAGTTCGACATCGACCAAGTGTCCGACCCGATCCGGGTGAACGGCTCCCAGCCGTTGGTCCACGGCGGCGTGTCGGGCAGCGCGGCCCAGCCGGTCACGGCCTCCCAGCCGGCGGTGACCTCCCCCGACGCGTCCGCGCCGATCCCGCCAAGGGACCGCCCGCGTTGGAGGCAATCGCCGGTGACCCGCTATCGCCGGGGCGTCGTCAGGCCCTGAGTCACCGAATTCCCCTGTATCTCCCAGGCCGCCCCTCGTGGGCGGCCTTTTTTTTGGACCAGCTGTCCGGCGATGGCGGCAAGTCGCGTTGGAACGGGTATGTCGGAGATATACGCGTACTGGGACGCGGCGGTTTCAGGCCCCGGAGGGGCACCACCGTCCGCGTCGGAACGAACGTAGCGCGGCCGGGCTTGGGAGCCTGGCCCTGCGCCGCATCAGGGGGATGTCGATGAAGGCAACACACAAGAGCCGCAAGGACCGGGTGATCCGGTTCCTGTGGTTGGGGGAAGTGGTCGTTCTGTTCGCGGCCGTGATCGCGGCGGTGTGGATCCGCTTCCATACCGATCCAGAGTACCAAGTGCAGTTCCTGGAACAGACGCCGTGGCGCGCACTGATCGTGGCCCTGGCGCTCACCGGTGCGATGACCGCATTCGGGCTGTACCAGACGCATGTGCGGCACACCCGCATGGATTTCGTCCTGCGCGTGGCGCTGTCCTTCGCCTTCGGTGGCATCGCGCTGGTGGTCCTTTATTACCTGCTGCCACAGGCCTACCTGGGGCGCGGCGTGCTGGCCCTCTCGCTGGCCATTGGCCTGGTGGGTATCGTGCTGGTGCGCGTGGCCTGGGTACGCCTGTTCCACTCGGACGTGCTGAAGCAGCGCGTGCTGATCCTCGGTGCGGGCCGCAACGCCGACCTCATCAATTCCTGCATGCGCCGTCGCTCGGACCGCCGCACCTTCACGGTGGTGGGTTTCGTGCCGGTTCCGGGTCAGCCGGTGCTGGTGCGCGAGGATCTGCTTATCCATCGCGATGAGGAAGGGTTGCACGATCTCGCCGAGCGTTTGCAGATCGACGAGTTGGTGATTGCGCCGGACGAACGTCGTGGCGGCCTGCCGATGGAGCAGATGCTGCTGTGCGTGCAGCGCGGCATGTCGGTCGTCGACCTGTCCAGTTTCTTCGAGCGCGAGGCCGGCATGGTCCAGCTCAATGCGGTGGATCCGTCCTGGCTGGTGTTCTCGGGCGGCTTCGATTACTCCACGCCGCGCCGCCTCAGCAAACGGTTCTTCGACCTGGTCGCAGGCAGCGTGCTGCTGCTGGTGAGCTGGCCGCTGATGATCCTGGTGGGCCTGGCCGTGTGGCTGGAATCCGGTGGCCCGGTGTTCTACAGCCAGACACGCGTCGGCGAACGTGGGCGCCATTTCACCCTGACCAAGTTCCGCAGCATGCGGGTGGATGCCGAGAAGAACGGCGTGGCGGTTTGGGCCAGCAAGGACGACGACCGCAGCACGCGGGTCGGCCGCATCATCCGCAAGACAAGGCTGGACGAGCTGCCGCAGAT
>Ga0247823_10002114_pt1 | contig 16440 bp, 13 predicted proteins | sample 13C_PalmiticAcid_2_FD_192426 | JGI IMG/M metagenome (GOLD analysis project Ga0247823, IMG submission 192426) | Soil microbial communities from agricultural site in Penn Yan, New York, United States - 13C_PalmiticAcid_Day30 | ecosystem: Environmental > Terrestrial > Soil > Agricultural land...
GCCGATCGCATCCGGCCCATAGCCCGCTTCACGCAGGGCGGCACTGAGGATGGCTTCGGTATCCATGAGGGGTCCAGATCGAATGAGGGCGTCGCATTGTGCGCCAGTGCACCAGAATTCGGGAAACCGGCGCAACGGCCACCGTAGGAGGGATAGAGCCGAAGGTGCCTTTCAACGGCGAAGCCGGTCTGCCCATCGCGCAGCACGCACGATGGTTTGATCGGCGAGAGAGCCTCGAGGACTGCACGCCGCTCTTATCAACACCCCATCGGCAGTTCGAACGCCACCGTCGTCACCACCACCCAAACGCCCTTGCGCTTGACCTCCACGCGCACCCGCACCGTGCTGATGCCCACGTAGGGCGTCACTGCGCCCACGGCATCGCCCTTGTCGAGGTTCGGAAGCCAGCCGTCGGCCAGTGTCGGGTCGCCCTGCTTCACGCCGTGGGCGCGCACGGCGGCCTCGAGTTCGGCGCGCGTATAGGCCGGGAAGCAGCTGTCTTGCTCGGCCGTAGGCGTCGGCAGCACGAAGGACACCGCATCGACGGCCTTGGCGGGTTGCCACGCCGACGTGCAGTGCTTCCAGTCGATGAGGTCCAGGTGCGGGCCTTCCGCGCCCAGGGCGAGGCTGGTTTCGTACTGCACGCGCACGCGATAGGTGTCGCCGGGCTTCGTGGGTTGCAGTTGCAGCGTGGTACCGGACAGATCGTCCCCCAGTTCGACGGACGCGGCCAGCGACGCGGGCACCGGCCCGTCATGCGTCCAGCCGGTAAACGAGGTCTCGCGGTCCGCGTGCGGCAGCACGCGCAGACCGTTCAACGCCGGCGTCTGCGCCAGCAGCGGCGCGCACAGCAGCGCGCCCCACACCAGCATCCCCCACACCGGCACGCGCGTCCGACGCCGCGGCCGGCTTCCCTGTATCCCCTTCATCCCTGCACCCCGTCGGGACGCCGACGTCCCTGGGGCGATGGTAGCGCGATGGTGCGGGGCCGGCAGTCGCGCATGGTTCGGCGGGCGGGTTAGGATGCCGGCGGGCCCGGGAGGGGATGACCGGCCCCCACGACGATGCCCTGACGTCTGGCCGCCTGCGGAGGGCCGCCATGCTGCGCAGTCTTTTCCTGACGGTCCTGTTGGCTGCAGCCGGCGTGTTCCTGGGCGCGGCGCCCGCGCGTGCGCTGGATCCGGGCGTCGGTCTTGCCCAGCTCAAACACAGCCGCTGGATGGCCGACGACGGCGCGCCAACGGGCATTTATGCCCTGGCGCAGACGCCCGACGGCTTCCTGTGGATCGGCAGCGATGCGGGACTGCACCGCTTCGACGGCGTGCGGTTCGACGGGAGCGCCGTGCCCGGCGGTGCGGCACGCAACCTGCCGGTGTCGGCGTTGATGGTCGCGCGCAACGGCGACCTGTGGATCGGTTACCAGTCCGGCGGGATGGCGCTGCTGCGCGACGGAAACCTGCTCGACCGCTCGACGCCCGCCAGCGATCGCTGGGTGTTCCGGTTCTTCGAGGATCGCGCGGGTGCGGTCTGGGCCGTCACGGGCAATACCCGCCATCCCCTGATGCGCTATGCCGGTGGCCGTTGGGAGAGCATCGACGCCACCTGGGGGTTCGATGCGAACTTCACCTGGTCGATCACCGAATCCGGCGATGGTCGCCTGTGGGTGGATGAAGGCAGGGAGGTCAAGGTGCTGGACCGCGGCACGCGCCGCTTCATCAGCACCGGCAACGGGATCGAACGGCGCGACGATTCGGGCGACAACTTCGACCTGGTGACCGACCGCACCGGGCACGTCTGGCTGTCCAGCCCCCTGACCGGCACGCAGCGCCTGCCGGAGGCAGCGGGCGCCGATCGCCCAGCCCCGCCCGTGGTGCCGGTGGCGACGCCCGGGCATTTCTATCGCCGCGCCCTGTTCGACCGCGATGGCGCGCTGTGGGGCGTCACCTATTCGGCGGGCCTCTTCCGCATCGCCTACCCGGGTCGCCTGTCTGCGGGCCATGCGTTGACGGAGGACACCTTCACCGCGAAGGACGGCCTGTCTTCGGATCGCGCGCAAGCGATCCTGGAAGACCGCGAGGGCAATCTCTGGATCGGCACCAGCGCAGGCCTGGACCGCTTCCGTCCGGCGGATATCCGTCCGGCAGCCGTCGTTCCCCCGCATTCGCCGCTGGGCTACGTGCTGATGGGCGCACGCGACGGCAGCGTGTATGTCGCCGATTCGGACAGCCTGTTCCGCATTCCGCCGGTGGGCGAAGCCACGCGCGTGCTCGAAGGCCTGAAGAACCCGCAGGCGCTCTGCGAAGACGCCTCCAGCGCCATCTGGGTAAAGACCGGCGATGCGCTGCTGCGCGGGGTGGACGGACGCTTCGAAGCGATGCCGCTTGCGCCCAAGCGTCGCGCGGGCCTGGACTGCGTCACCACCACCGACGGACGTACCTGGTTCAGCCGCGTCCAGGGCGGACTGATGCGCTACGAACACGGGGAATGGATCGAAGCCCTGCCGACGGATCCGGATGGCCCGTCGCGGATACCGACGATGATCGCGATGCCCGAGGGCGGGTTGCTGGCGTACGTGCGTTCGAGAGGCCTCATGCGCATCGACCCGCCCGCGACGCGCATGCTGTGGAAGCACGCCGACATCCCCGGCGGCGAAGTGACCATGCTGCATCGTCTCGGCAAGGACGTTCTCGTGGCCAGCCTCGGTGGCCTGGCGCGCCTGCGCGATGGCGAGGTCGTGGTGCTGAAGCGACAGGATGCGTGGCACCAGGGCATCACGGGCATCGTGGAAAGCCGCGACGGCCACGTGTGGCTGCAGTCGCGCGCCGGAATAGCGCGCGTGCCCCGCGACGCCCTTCTCCGCAGCTTCGACGAGCCGGCGCAGCCGCTGGAGGTCGAGGTGCTGGATTTCGAAGACGGCCTGCGGGCACCCGCGGCACCCGGCTACGCGCGCAACAGCGCGGTGATGGGCGGCGACGGCAGACTGTGGTTCGTGACCACGGACGGTGTGGCGCAGATCCACCCGGATCGTCTCGCCCGCAATCCCCTGCCGCCTCCGGTGCGCATCGTGGGCCTGGCCCATGGCACGCAGCGCCTCCGCGACCCCGATGCCCCCACCCTGCCTGCGGGCGTATCGCGGGTCGAGATCGACTACACCGCGCTGAGCCTGCGCAACCCCGCGCGCGTGCGCTTCCGCTATCGGCTCGAAGGGGTGGATGAGGACTGGATCGAGGCCGGCCATCGACGCCAGGCGTTCTACACCAACCTCGATCCCGGGCAGTACCGTTTCCAGGTGATCGCGGCGAACGAGAGCGGCGTGTGGAACGAGGAGGGCGCGACGCTCGCGTTCGCCGTGCCGCCGACCTTCCTGCAATCGGCCTGGTTCAAGGCCCTGCTCGTGCTGGCCGTCGCGTTGCTGCTGTGGGGCCTGTACGCGCTACGGCTGCGGTACGAGACGGCGCGGTTGCGCGACCGCTTCGACGGACAGATCGCCGAACGCACGCGGATCGCGCGCGAGCTGCACGACACCCTGCTGCAGGAATTCCAGGCGCTGACCCTGCGCTTCCAGGGCGCGGTCGACAGCCTGCGCGCGGACGGACGCACGCACGAGGCGCTCAACCGGGCGCTGGATCGCGCCGACGAGGCCTTGAAGGCGGGCCGCGAACGCGTGCACGACCTGCGCACGCCGCATACCGGCGATGATCTGCCGGCCGCGCTCCGGGACACGGCCACGCAACTGATCGAGGACGGTTCGCTGGACCTGCAGGTCACGGTGGAGGGCACGCGACGGCCGCTGGTGGATACGGCGGCCGAAGAGGTGCGGCGCATCGCGGAGGAAGCACTGCGCAACGTGGTGCGGCATGCGAAGGCGCGCAGCGCGTGCATCGCGCTGGCCTACCGCGCGGACGGCCTGGCGATGACGATCCGCGACGACGGCATCGGGCTCGCTGCCCTGGCCGGTGCCGACGGTGGCGATGGCCACTTCGGCTGCGCCGGCATGCGCGAACGCGCCGACCAGCTCGGCGGTCGGCTCGACATCCGCACGTCGCCGGACGGCGGCACGCGGGTCGAACTGTTCGTGCCGGCCCGGCACGTCTACCGTCGCCGTCGCTCCGGGTTCTGGCGCTGGCTGACGCAGCGCCATCCGGCCACCCCGAACGACACGGCGTGAACGTCCTGCCTGCGTCCACCGTCTTTGGGGTGCTTACGCGTCCGCCTTTCGCGACAGGGCCTTCTCGATGGCGGCTTCCAGTTCCTGGATGCGGTACGGCTTGGCGAGGATCGTGATGCCCAGCGCCTCGGCATCGTCGCGGAAGGCATCGGAATAGCCACTGCTCAGCAACACCGGCACGTCCAGCCGCTTCGCCCGTATCTCCTTGGCCAACCCGATGCCGTTCATGCCGCCCGGCATCATGATGTCCGACAGCACCAAGTCCACGCTGCGGCCGTCGGCCAGGGCGCCGAGTGCCGAGACGCCGCTGGTGGCATGGGTCACCTCGAATCCGAGGGTCTCGAGCAGCCCCAGCAGCATGGCGGCGACGTCCTGGTCGTCTTCCACGAGCAGGATCGAACCGGATCGTCCGGGACCCGCAGCCGGCACGGTCGCCGGCGCGGCCTTGCCTTCGCCGGACGCGCTGCCCGCGCGCGGCAGGTGCAGGGTCACGGTACTGCCGGCGCCCAGCGTCGATGCGATCTCGACCGAGCCGCCGGACTGGCGCGCGAAACCGTACACCTGCGCCAGGCCGAGACCGGAGCCTTTCCCCACTTCCTTCGTGGTGAAGAAGGGGTCGAATACCTTCGCCTGGATCTCCGGCGGCATGCCCGTTCCGCAGTCCGCCACGCTCAACCGCACGCTGCCGCGCACGCTCGCGCGGTCTTCGCCCTCATTCGCCGCCGAGATCGTGATCGTCCCGCCCTGCTCCATCGCATCGCGGGCGTTCACGCACAGGTTGAGCAGCGCGATCTCCAGCTCGCCCGGGTCGACGTAGACCGGCCAGATGCCGGGCGCGATGTCGAACTTGACCTCGATGTCGCCCCGCAGGCTGCGGTGCAGCAGGTCACTCATCTGGGTGACGAGGCCGCGCACGTCCACGACCTCGGGCTTCGACGCATGGTTGCGGGAGAAGGACAGCAGCTGTCGCGTCAGGCTCGCGCCGCGCTGGGCCGCCTGCTTCATGCCGGCGACGATCCGTTCGCGTTTCAGGGGGTCGGCGGCGCGGTCGAGCACATCGAGGCCGGCGGTGATCACCATCAGCAGATTGTTGAAATCGTGCGCCACGCCGCCGGTCAGCTTGCCGAGGGCATCCATCTTCTGCGCATGGCGCAGGGTCTCTTCCACTTTCGCGCGTTCGTCGATCTCGGCCCTGAGCTGCGCGTTCGTCTGCTGCAGCTGGACCGTCCGTTCATCGATCAGCGACTCCAGTTTGTTCGCCGCATGCGTCTGCTCGTCCAGCAGGGTGCGCACCTCGCGTTGGCGACGGCGTGCGCGCAACGCGGCCTGCACCAGGCTCACCAGGGTGATCGGTTGCACCGGCCGTTCGAGCAGCGACACGTTGCCCAGCTGCTGCATCATCTTCTGCCGCCAGTCCCGGACCTGCGGTTGATCCTGTCGGCTGGTGAGCAGCACGAACGGGAAATCCGACCAGGGCGCCTGCCGCGCGACCCACTCGGCCAGATGCTCCGTATCGTTGGCGAACAGGCCCTCCTCGGCGATGAAGGCCGCACCCGCCCCGTCATCGAGGCGCTCGACCAGCGCGGTGATGGTGGGACAGACCTCGGCCAGGATGCCGGAACGCTGGAGCACGTCCGCCACCGTCACGGCATCGCGGCCGATCGGGGCGAGGACGAGCACGGTTTTGTCCAACTCAGGCACCCCGTTCGGGATCGGAGTCCAGCAGGGGTTCTCCGCCGCCGATGTACGTCGGGGTCCCCGAAAGCACGCCGCTGAACTCTTTCAGTGGCGGGCCCAATACCAGTCCGTGCGAGCTGAGCTTGAACTCGCGGATCGTGTGTTCGTGCTCGCCGCTGCGCTTCTTCACCACCGAAAGGGCCCGGCGCACCGTGCCCGCGTACTCGAAATACCGCAGCATCAGGACCGCATCGCTGAGGTAGCTGATGTCCAGCGGTGTTTCCATCGGGCCCACGAGGCCGTGCTGCGCCATCACCAGGATGGTGAGCACGCCCTGCTGCGCGAGGAAGGTCAACAGCTCGTGCATCTGCAGGATCAGGAACCTGCCGTCCGGCATCGCATTGAGGTAACCGTTGAGGCTGTCGATGACGACGATGCGGGCGCCGTCCTTCTGCACGCGCTCGCGCACGATCTTCGCGAACTCGCCGGGGGACAGTTCGGCGGGATCGATCTGCTGGAACAGGATGAGTCCCGCGTCCAGCGCCGGCTGCAGATGCAGCCCCAGCGTCCTGGCCCGGGCCTCGATGGTGCCCCTGCCCTCGTCGAACGCGAAGAACGCGCTCTTCTCGCCCCGCTCCGCCGCCGCGATGGCGTAGGTGACCGCGAGCGACGACTTGCCGACGCCGGCCGCGCCGATCAGCAGCACGTTCGTGCCACGCTCGAGTCCGCCACCCAGGAGCTTGTCCAGTTCCGCGTTGCCGCTCTTGGTGAACTCGCCAAGGAAGCTGGTGTGGTGTTCCGCCGCCACCAGGCGGGGATAGATCTCGAGCCCGCCCTTGCGGATGGTCAGGTCGTGATAGCCGCCGCGGAAGTTGATGCCACGCATCTTCACCACGCGCAGGCGCCTGCGTTCCGCGCCGTATTCGATGGCCAGCTGCTCGAGCAGGACGACGCCGTGGCAGATCGAGTGCAGCTGCAGGTCGTTCTCGTGCGAGGTCATGTCGTCCAGCAGGACCACCGTGCAGGCGCGACTGGCGAAGAAGTGCTTGAGCGCCAGCACCTGCCGGCGATAGCGCAGCGAGCTCTGCGCGAGCAACCGGAGTTCCGAGAGGCTGTCGATCACGACCCGTTGGGGGCTGTGTTCCTCCACCCGGTCCAGGATCAGCTTGGTGGTCTCGGCGAGATCGACCTCGGCCGGATGCAGGACGGTGAGTTCCTGCGTGCGATCCAGCGTGGTCTCCGGCGGGATGAGTTCGAAGATGTCGACCTTCGACACGTCCCAACCGTGGCGCGACGCCACCAGTTCCAGTTCCCGCTGGGTTTCCGACAACGAGATGTAGAGCGTCTTCTCGCCGTTGCAGACGCCGTCCAGCAGGAACTCGAGCGCCAGCGTGGTCTTGCCGGTGCCCGGGCGACCCTCGTACAGGTACATCCGGTCGGCGTCGAAGCCGCCCCCCAGTATGTTGTCCAGGCCCTCGTTGCCGGTGGAGATCCTGCGTTCCTGGTGTGCGGTGGACGACGAATCCTGATCCATGACGACCTCGTGATGGCAACCCGTGGCGATAAAGGCCGGGCCGCTACGGCCGACCATTGGTCCTGACTATGGATGGCGCGTCGTTAAGGAAGCATGTAGCGGTAGTGCCACAACGGGGCTGACTTCACGGAGAGACGACCCGGGCCGACCTATGTTCGGCGGGACTTGAAAGCGCCTGGCGCAGAGGATTCCCATGACGATGATCAGACTGCGGGCCACGGGCACGCGTACCGGGTTCGATGCGCTGGTGGCAGCCCTGCATGGCGTGGACGGCGTGGAGCGTGTGGAGGAGCTGGCGGACCTGATGCCGCACATGGACGACGACGACTCCAGTTCCGCCGGCCTGACCGACGACCGGGGCGGCGATCTGCATGCATTGGAAGTGGAAGCGCCTTCGCCCTATGCGGACAGCGTGCGCGAGACCGCTGACGACATCGCCGGCCGCTACGGGCTGGTGCTCGAGTACGTCGACGAGTTCTGAGGCCGCGTGGCCGGCCTGCACTACACGACCGACACCGTGCCCGGCCTGCGCCGGCAGCGGCGCGGGCGTGGTTTCGTCTACCTGGATCCGCGCGGCCGTGCGGTGCGCGCACCGGCCACGCTCGACCGCATCCGCATGCTGGCGATCCCGCCCGCCTACACCGACGTGTGGATCTGCGCCGATGCGCACGGCCACCTGCAGGCCACCGGCCGCGACGCGCGCGGGCGCAAACAGTACCGCTACCACCGCGACTGGCAGGCCGAGCGTGGCGCACGCAAGTACGACCGCTTGCTCGCCTTCGCCGATGCCCTGCCCCGTCTGCGCCGCCGCATCCGCGCCGATCTCGCCCTGCCCGGCTTCCCGCGGGAGAAAGTCGTCGCACTCGTGCTCGCCCTGCTCGGCCAGACCCTGCTGCGCGTGGGCAACACCAGCTACGAGAAGAGCAACGGGTCGTACGGCCTCACCACCCTGCGCAACGTGCATGCGCGCTTCGTCGCCGGCAGCGAGGTGCGCTTCGCCTTCCGCGGCAAGGGCGGCAAGCCGATCGAAGCGCGGGTCAGCGACGCGCGGCTGGTGCGGTTGGTACGGCGCTGCCGCCAGTTGCCGGGCCAGGCGCTGTTCCAGTACCGCGACGGCGATACCGTGCAGCGGATCAGCTCGGGCGACGTGAACGCCTATCTGCAGGACGTGATGGGCGGCCCGTTCACGGCGAAGGATTTCCGCACCTGGGGCGCGACGCTGTTCGCGTTCCGCACCCTCGCGGCGACGGACGTGCCGGAAAGCGACACCGCGCGGCAGCAGGCGCGCATGGGGGTCCTGCGCGAGACGTCCGCCATCCTCGGCAACACGCCGCGCATCTGCGAGCGCTGCTACGTGGACCCGCGCGTGTTCGAAGGCTGGGAGGACGGCCGCGTGCAACGCACCGCGACCCAGGTGCGCGGCCAGCGGCAATGGGAACAGGCGGCGATCCGTTTCCTCAGGCGTGCGCGTCGCGGCTCATGAGCGGCGGCGGCGTTTCTTCTCGGGCGCGGGCGGCGCCTGCAACGTGGACAGGGCGTCGCTGACGGCGGCCAGGTCCTGTCGGCGGCGTGCGTAGTCGCCCCAGGGATGCGCGCCGAGGCGGCTCATGCGGCGCGGCGCGGTGGACAGGGTGTAGGCATCGCCGCCCTTGATCCGACCCAGTTCCTCCCACCGCAGCGGCATCGACACCGGCGCGCCTTCGCGCGCGCGCAGCGAGAACGAGGCCACGCTGGTGGCGCCGCGGCCGTTGCGCAGGTAGTCGATGAAGATCTTGCCCTTGCGGAATTTCTTCGTCGCCGTCGCCACGTAGGCCAACGGCTCGGACGCCGCCATCGACTCGGCGAACGCGTGGGCGAAGTCCTTCGCCTGTGGCCACGGGCACGCCGGCTTCAGCGGCACCACCACGTGCAAGCCCTTGCCGCCCGAAGTGCGGACGAACGACGTCAGCCCGAGCGCGCGCAGGCGCTTGCGCACGAGGCGTGCGGCCTCGACCACGTGCGGCCACGGCACGTCGGGGCCCGGATCGAGATCGAAGACGATGCGGTCGGCCTCGTCCGGCGCGTCGGCCCGCGCGCCCCACGGATGGAACTCGATCGCGTTGAACTGCACCAGTTCGAGCAGGCCGGCTTCGTCCCGCACCACCAGGTAGTCCGCGCGCGTGCCGCCTTCCTCGGCCAGCGGTACCGCGTCGACGCGATCCATGCCGGGCGTGTGGTGCTTCTGGAAGAAGCAGGGTCGGCCCGCGCCCTGCGGGCAGCGCACGATCGACAGTGGCCTTCCGAGGATTTCCGGCAGCAGCCAGCGCGCCATCGCGCGGTAGTAGTCGAACACCTGGTGCTTGGTGATGCCGCTGTCGGGAAAGACGACGCGTTCGGGATGGGTCAGCTCGATCGACGCGGACATCGATGCGGACGTGGTCTTGGCGCGTGTGCGGGCGGCGGCAGGCATGGCGGAATCTCCGGCGGGAGCGCGCGTTTCGCGCAGGTCGGCGGCGCGCTTGTCGCGGCGGATCGCTTTCAGCGAAGGCTGCCGCAGCAGGCCCTGGTTGCCGCGCCCATGGTGGAACACCTCGGCGACGAGCTTGGGCGTGACCCAGCGTGCGCGGCGCAGCTCCGGGTCGTCCACCTCGACCTGGGCCGTGGGCGTGGCGCGCGCGCCCTTGGCCAGCTGCGTGGACAGCGATGCGAGCAGCGCATCGCTGAAGCCGGTGCCCACGCGTCCCGCATAGCGCCACCCCTTGTCAGCGTCGGGCGTGGCCAGCAACAATGCGCCGAGCCCGCTGCGGCCGCCCTACGGCGCGGTGAAGCCCACCACCGCGAACTCCTCGGCATCGCGCTGCTTGATCTTGCGCCACACATCGCCGCGACCGGCGTGGTACGGCGCGTCCGCGCGCTTGGAGATGATGCCCTCCAGACCGCGCTCGAGCGCCATCTTCAGCGCCTCGTCGCCGCGACCGACGATGTGCGAGCTGTACACCAGGCGGTCCGGCGGCGACTTCAGGATTTCCGCCAGCAAGGCCTTGCGCTGGTACTGCGGGCTGCCGGTGATGTCCACGCCGTCGACCTGCAGGATGTCGAACAACACGTAGGAGAGCGTGGCGTTCTTCTCGCCCGAGAGCGTGGCCTGCAGCAGGCCGAAGTCCTCCTGTCGCCCGGCGCCGGCGACCAGTTCGCCATCGAGCACCGCATCCTCGAGATCGAGCCGCTCGAGCGCGGCGACGATCTCCGGCGCCTTCTGGGTCCACTCGCGTTCGTTGCGCGACCACAGGCGCACGCGGCCCCGCCGGATCTCGGCGATCAGGCGGTAGCCGTCCCATTTCGCTTCGTGCAGCCAGTCGTCCCCCGCGGGCACCTGCTCCTGCAGCTTCGCCAGCTGGGGGATGCGGAAGGCCGGATGTTTCGAGGTGGCGCGCGCGCCATCGAGCCGGGCCGCGCGTTGCGCCCAGCGCTCGCGCGGTGCAGACGGCTTCTTCGCACGCGACGCTGCGTGGGCACTGGACTTGGCCGGCGTCCGCTTGCGTCGCACCGGCTTTGCACCGGGCGGCGGCTCCACGTCGTCGAGCAGGTCGTCGGCCTCGCGCGGGCCCGCGAAATCGTCGCGCTCCTTGAACAGCAGCCACTGCGGCTGTCGCGCCGGCTTGGGCGTGCGCACCAGGTGCCAGCCGCCCTTGAGTTTCTCGCCGAACATGCGGAAGCGGAGGTGACCCTTCGCCAATTGCGCTTCGGCATCGCCGTCCGTGGTCCACAGGCCGCGATCGAAGGTGGCGACGTGGCCGCCGCCGTACTGGCCCTTCGGAATGTCGCCTTCGAAGTCCGCGTAATCGACCGGATGGTCCTCGACCTCGGCAGCGAGCCGCTTCACGTCGGGGTCGAAGCTGGGTCCCTTGGGCACCGCCCAGCTCTTGAGCGTGTCGCCCACCTGCAGGCGGAAGTCGTAGTGGCGGTGGCTGGCGTGGTGCAGCTGGACCACGAAGATAGGACGTTTGCCTCGCGCGCCCTGCGCTTCCGCCGACGGTTCGGGCGTGCGGTCGAAGCGGCGCTTGCGGCGGTATTCCTGCAGGCTCATGACGGGATCCTCGCCGCTGTTATGCCGCCTGCGCCGTCAACGGCGCGTGCAAGTCGCGGGCGAACGGTGCCGCGCTTCAGCGGGGCGACAGGCTGTTGCGCGCATGCCAGGCCTGCAGGACCGGCGATACCGCACCTTGCAGCGGCAGGTCCAGCGCGACGTACGCGTCCAGCGCGTCGCGGAGCGTCTCCCATGGCGGGCCGGTGTGCGCGGGTGGCCATTCGTCCACCGGACCGAAGCGGTCGACGGCGGCCTGCTCCCCGGCATCGAGCTGGTCGCGCTGGACGCGCAGGCGCGCCGACACCCAATCGCGCAGCGGATGGACGGTGAAGCCCTCGGCCTCCAGCGTGGCCCTCGCCGCCTGCAGGGCCACGTCCGCGCCACGGAACCATTCCGTGCGACCGGCGGCACGCGCGGGCACGGTCAGCGGCGGCGGCGCGGCATGCGCGCGGAGGTCCCGCTTCAGGCGCGTCTCCCATGCGCGCGCCTCGCGCACGCTGCCGGCATCGGCGAGCCAGCCGCGTTCGAGATCGAAGAATGCGTAATACCGGGACGAGAACGCCTGCATGCGCGCCAGCGGGTCGGTGGCGATGCCGAGCTTGGCGTGGTCCTCGTAAGCGCAAGGCATCACGTACAGGCAGGCGCGTCCGCTGGCACCCGTGCCGACGCCCTCCACCGGCACGATGCGGCGACCGCCCGCCATGCCGTCAGCGCGACGCCGTCTTGCGGGCGCGCTTGGCCGGCGCCTTCTTCGCCGCCTTGGCCGCCTTGCGCGGCGCCTTCTTCGCGGGGGCCTTCTTGGCGGCGACCTTCTTCGCCGGCGTCCGCTTCTTGGTGTCGAGGCTCTTCTGCAGCAGCGACATGAAGTCGACCACGTTCGTGGCGGCATCCTCGCGTTCGGGCGCGTCGTCGTCCTTGATCTTCGTGGTGGCGCCGCGTGCCTTGATCCGCTTCTTGATGATGGCTTCCAGCCGCCTGCGGAACTCATCGTGGTAATCGTCGGGCGTCCACTCGGCCGACATGGAGCCGATCAGGCTCTCGGCCATCTCGCGCTCCTTGGGGGTGATGCGGTAGTCGGACGCCTTGCCGGTGGGCAGCTTGTATTCCTCCGGATCCACCAGTTCCTGCGGATAGCGCAGCATCATCAGGACCATCGCATCCCCTTCGGGGACCACGGCGCACAGGTATTCGCGGGTACGGATCACCACCCGCGCCACGCCGACCTTGCCAGTGCTGGCCAGCGTGTCGCGGAGCAGCACGTAGCCTTTCTCGGCCTTCTTGCCGGGTACCAGGATGTAGGGCTTCTCGAAGAACCGGATGCCGATCGCGTCGCGGTCGACGAAGGCTTCCACGTCGACGGATTCATGGGTCTGCGGCGCGGCGGACGCGATGTCCTCCTTCTCCACCACCACGTAGCTGCCCTTGTCGTACTCGAACGCCTTGATGATGTCCTTCCACGGCACTTCTTCGCCGGTTTCGGCGTTGACGCGCTCGAAGCGGATCGGCTTCTTGTCGCGCGAATCCAGCATGCGGAAGCTGATGTCGACCTTGCGCTCGCCGGACATCAGCGAAACGGGGATGTTCAGGAGGCCGAACGAGAGGGTGCCGGTCCAGATCGGGCGCGCCATGGAATGCCTGCCACGGGAAGGGAGGCTCGATGCTCGCCAGACGGGACGAAAGCCCGCGTGAAAACAGCGGCCCGCGCGCAGGGCGCGGACGGGCTTCACATGGTGTGGGTGGGCTTTTCGCCGTTGAGGCTGCCGGCCAGCATCGTCTCGATGCGGTTCTTGATGGCTTCGCCTTCTCCGGTCTCGGCGAACTGCACGCCGATGCCCGCGGCGCGGTTGCCCTGCGCGCCGGCCGGGGTCACCCACACCACCTTGCCGGCCACCGGCAGGCGGTCGCTGGATTCGGGCAGCGTGAGCAGCAGGAAGACTTCGTCGCCGAGGAAGTAGCGCTTCGGGGTGGGCACGAAGATGCCGCCACCCTTCACGAACGGCATGTAGGCGTTGTACAGCGCGGCCTTGTCCTTCACTGCCATTGACAGGATGCCCTGCCGTCCACCTGCTGCATTCATTCCCCGTCTCCGTGCGTGTCGGTCAGCCGCGCCGCGCGCCGACAGCGCGCCCGCGGTCGTTGCCGGCCCAGGCCAGCAACAGTTCCACCATGGCCAAGTCGCCGCGCACCGTGGTCCGCAACAGGTCGCGGGTGCGGTTGGCGGCGTCGAACCACGTGGCCAGCTTGGTCAATCGGGCCGGATCGGTCAAGCCGGCGCGGCCCGCCTGCTCCAGCGCCAGGTCGGCGGCGTGACGCAGGCGCGCGTCGGCGAGTTCGTCGTTGGCCCAGCGCTGCGCGGTTTCCACCACGCCGATTTCACCCTGCTCCAGCCGCGCCAGGTCGCGTGCGACGGCCTGGCGCAACGCGAGGCCGTCGTTACGCAGCCAGTCGTCGGCCAGGCCCGGATGGCCGCGAGCGGCGTCCAGCGCACGCTCGGCATCGGCCGCCGCATGATCCTGCGCCTTCAGCCAGGCGAGCGCTTCGTCGCGCGGCGGCAGGCGGAATTCGATGCGCTGGCAGCGGCTGCGGATCGTCGCCGGCAGCCGCGCGGGTTGCGCGCTGACCAGCCACAGGTAGCGGCCCGGTGCGGGTTCCTCCAACGTCTTCAGCAGCGCATTGCAGGCGGCACGGTTGATCGCGTCGGCGGGATCGAGGATCGCCACCTGCGCCCGCCCGTACTGCGGCGTCAGCGCCAGCTTCTGCGAGATCTCGCGGACTTGGTCGATGACGATCTCGGTGCGCAGCTTGCTGCCGTCCTTGGTGGGCGCGAACGTCACCACCTGCAGGTCCGGATGCGTGCCCGCTTCGATCAGGTGCGCGCTGCGGTCGTTGGGTGCGGGCTCGCCCTGCGCATCGCGCTGCTGCGCCAGGACGCGCCGCGCCAGGCGATCGACCACCGCACGCTTGCCGAGCCCGGCCGGCCCGCAGACGAGCAGTCCGTGGCCGAGGCGGCCAGCCTCCAACGCCGCGATCGCATGGTCGTAAGCGCGTTGTTGCCAGGGCGAGAACGCGGCGCTCATGCCAGGTCGCTGTCGGTCAGCGTGCGCAGGTAGGCGGTGATCGCGGTGTCGACCGATGCCGCCACGCCAGCAGGCGGCTGGCCGGCGTCGATCACGCGGAAACGCTGTGGCTCGCCGGCCGCGCGCGCGCGGAATCCGGCGCGCACGCGTTCGAAGAAGTCGTCCTGCTCGCTTTCGATCCTGTCCGGCCACAGATCGCGGCCGGCGGTGCGCGCACGGCCCTCGCGGACGTCGAGGTCGAGCAGCAGGGTCAGGCCCGGCTTCACCCCGACCGCGCGGCGCTCCAGCGCGGCGATCCACTCGGGGTCCAGACCGCGGCCCGCGCCTTGGTAGGCGTAGCTGGAGTCGGTGAAACGGTCGCTGACGACGAAGGCGCCGCGACGCAGCGCCGGACGCACCACCTCGCGCACGTGCTGCGCGCGCGAGGCGAACATCAGCAGCAGTTCGGTTTCCGGCGCCAGCGCTTCGTCCCGCGGATCCAGCAGCAGCTCGCGGATGCGCTCGGCCAGCGGTGTGCCGCCGGGTTCGCGGGTCAGCACCACCTCGTGGCCCTCGGCCAGCAGGCGGTCGCGGATGGCGACGATGGCGCTGGTCTTGCCGGCGCCCTCGCCACCTTCCAGGGTGATCAGGCGCGGCTGCGAGAGGAGCGCTTCGGTCATGGCGCTTCCGCCTTGCGCAGTGTCTCGCGGCGCGTCACCAGATAGCGCGCGACGGCGGCGTTGTGCTCGGCCAGCGTGGCCGAGAAGAGGTGCCGCCCGCTGCCGTCGCCGACCGCGACGAAGTACAGCGCGTCGCCATCGGCCGGGTTCACCGCGGCGCGCAGCGCATCGGCACCGGGCATCGCGATCGGCGTGGGGGTCAGGCCCTTGCGGGTGTAGGTGTTGTAAGGCGTGTCCGTGGTCAGGTCGCGGCGGCGGATGTTGCCGTCGTAGCTGCTGCCGATGCCGTAGATGACGGTGGGGTCGGTCTGCAGCGGCATGCCGATCTTCAACCGGCGCGCAAACACGCCGGCGATGGCGGGACGCTCCTCGGCGATGCCGGTTTCCTTCTCGATGATCGATGCCAGGATCAGCGCCTCTTCGGCCGACTGCAGGGGAATGTCCTGCGCGCGGCCGTCCCAGGCTGCCGCCAGTGCTTTCTCCATCGCGGCGTACGCGCGCTTGAGCACGTCGAGGTCGGACTCGCTGCGGGTGTAGACATAGGTCTCGGGCAGGAAGCGCCCCTCGGGGTGCTGGCCGGCGTGGCCGAGCGCCGCCATCAGTTCGGCATCGCTCATCTGCGCGGTCTTCTGCTGCAGCGGCGTGGCGTTGCGCAGCGCGGCGCGCAGCTGGCGGATGTTCCAGCCTTCCACCAGGGTGACGCGGTACTGCAGCGTGCGCCCTTCACGCATGCGCTGCAGCAGTTCGCGCGGGGTCAGCGTGGGCTCGAGTGCGTACTCGCCCACCTTCAACTGGCTGGCCGTGTTGGTCTCGCGTGCGAGCAGGCGCCACTGCAGGTCGGACCCCATCGTCACCCCATGCTCACGCAGCTTACGCAGCACGGTGGGGAACGCGTCGCCACTGGCGACCTCGACCGTCGCTTCCGGCGGACCGCCGATGGGGCTGTCGGCGAAGCCGCGATGCCCCTGCCACAGCCATACGCCGGCGCCGACCGCCAGGGCCAGCAGCAGGAAGAACAGGATGACGATGAAGCGGCAACCGCGCTTGAGAGCTGACGCCACGCGATCCTCGGCGATGGGAACAGGCCGTGCAGGATACCCGGTCGCCGTCTCAGCCGGCCACGGTCGCGACCGTGGGAGACCCGGACGGGCTCAGCCTTCCAGCGCTTTCAGCACGCCCCGGGCCTTCGCGCGGGTCTCGTCGAGCTCCTTGTCCGGGTCCGAGTCGGCGACGATGCCCGCCCCGGTGCGGACGCGCGC
>Ga0247823_10002115_pt1 | contig 16437 bp, 15 predicted proteins | sample 13C_PalmiticAcid_2_FD_192426 | JGI IMG/M metagenome (GOLD analysis project Ga0247823, IMG submission 192426) | Soil microbial communities from agricultural site in Penn Yan, New York, United States - 13C_PalmiticAcid_Day30 | ecosystem: Environmental > Terrestrial > Soil > Agricultural land...
GGAGAAAGCCAGGCCAACGGCGATGGCGAGCGCTGCGAAGCTCAGGTTTCGGGTATGGGATTTCATGATCACCTCGGGTTGTTCCTCGTGTTCCTCAATAGACCTGGGCAACGGCGCCATCGGTCGGGTAGCCGTTGGCCGCCATCCAGCGCTGTGTGCTTTCCACGCCGGTCAGCCGCTGCAGGACCGCGACCCGCTCGCGCCACAGGCCGAGGCGGGTGTCGGCCGCCAGCTCCGGTTGCGACAGCGCGACGTCGATACCGGCCACGCGCTCGTTCAACGCGGCGCTCAGCGCCATGGCCGGGCCACTGGCCACGCGGTCGTCGCGGATCTGGGACAGCAGGGCCTCCAGCCGTGCCGACTCGGCGTACAGGGTTTCCAGCGCGGCGGGTGACGCCGGCGTTCCTGCGGCGACGGTGGTTTCGGCAGCTTCGGTGGCGGGACGGGTTGGCGTGTCGATGTGCTTCGCCACGGCTGTGGACGTCGCATCCCGCCGGCTGGATGGGTCCGCATTCGCCGGACGTGGCCGGACGGGCGCGTTCTCGTTCGTGGCGGCGCGTACGGGCGCGGTGGCCAGACCGGTATCGGATGGCGCGCGGCCGGTGATAGATGCGGGGCGCACGGGCGCGCCGTCGGCCTTGTCCGTGTCGGTTTTGGTGGGCACAGGCGCAGGTGTGGAAGTGGCGATCGACGTCGCGGGCGCGTTCGCCGGCGCTACCGTCGACGGCGGATCGGAAACCGCGACCGGCGGTGACTGATCGGGACCGGCGCCACGCCACGGCACCGCCATCGCGAGCGCCAGGCAGGCCGCGGCGGCGGCCGGGATCCAGAACCGATGGCGCGACCGGCGCGTGGGCAACGCGGTCGCCACGCGGTTCCAGCCACCCGTCGGTGGCGTCTCCAGCGGCAACGCGGCGAACGCCTGGCTCCAGTCTTCGGGCGCGGGTGTGGCCGGATGGCGTGCATCAGGCATGGGCGGGTTCCTCGATGTGCAGCAGCGCCCGCAGGCGGCGGGTGCCGCGCGAAAGCTGCGATTTGGAAAAACTGGGCGTGCGCTGCATCAGCCGGGCGATTTCCTCGTGGGTATAACCCTCGGCGTGGTACAGCCACAGCACGCTGCGGGTCGCGGCGGGCAAAGCCCCCAGGGCGCGCTGCAGCATCGCCGCATCGGCGGCGGCCGGTGGCAGGTGTCCCTGGTCCTCGGGAAGATCCTCCTCGTCCATGGCGATCTCCATGTCGAAGCGGCGATTGCGGCGCAGCTTCATCAGCGATTCGTTGACGGCGATCTGGCGCAGCCAGCCCCAGAACGGGCTGCCGCCGCGGAAGTCGTCGAGGTGGTGGAACAGTTTCAGCATGGTGTCCTGCAACACGTCTGAGGCTTCCTCCCGATCGCCGCAGATGCGCAGCGCCAGGGTGAACACGGGCCGCTCGAACCAGCGGTACAACTGCTCGAAGGCGTCCTGCCGCCCCGCGCGGGCGCGGGCCAGGAGGGTGTCGGGCACATCGATGGCGAAGCTGGATACGGGTGGCATGCATCCATCCAGATGCCGGGGACGGCGAAAGGGTTGCAGCCGGGCTCGCGATGGCCGGTTTCGTCCCGGCCGCGTCCCGGGGGCGTCTATACTCCCCTATAACTAAGGACAGAGGGGGTGAGTGATGTTTTCTTCGGGTCTGACCACGTTCGTGGTCATCGCAATCGGCATTTTCATCGTCGTCACCTTCCTCAAGGGGGTGCGGGTGGTGCCGCAGGGCTACGAGTTCACCGTCGAGCATTTCGGCAGGTACACCCACACGATGTCCCCCGGCCTGCACTTCCTGATTCCTTACATGCAGGGGGTGGGGCGCAAGGTCAACATGATGGAACAGGTGTTCGAGGTGCCGTCCCAGGACGTGATCACCAAGGACAACGCCGTGGTGAAGGTGGACGGCGTGGTGTTCTTCCAGGTGCTGGACGCGGCCAAGGCGGCCTATGAAGTGGCCAACCTGGACCAGGCGATGATCGCGTTGGTGCAGACCAACATCCGTACCGTCATCGGCTCCATGGACCTGGACGAATCGCTCAGCCAGCGCGAGACCATCAACGCCAAGCTGCTGGGCGTGGTCGATCATGCGACCAGTCCATGGGGAGTGAAGGTCAACCGCATCGAGATCAAGGACATCCAGCCGCCGCGGGATCTGGTCGATTCGATGGCGCGGCAGATGAAGGCCGAGCGCGACAAGCGCGCCTCGATTCTGGAAGCGGAAGGTTCGCGGCAGTCGGAAATCCTGCGCGCCGAGGGCGAGAAGCAGTCGGCGATCCTGGAAGCCGAGGGCAAGCGCGAAGCCGCCTATCGCGAGGCCGAGGCGCGCGAGCGTCTGGCCGAAGCGGAAGCCAAGGCGACCACGCTGGTGTCCGAGGCCATCGCCAAGGGCGACGTGCAGGCGATCAACTACTTCATCGCGCAGAAGTACGTGGAGGCGTTCAAGGAACTGGCGACCGCGCCCAACCAGAAGTTCGTGTTGATGCCGATGGAAGCCAGCGGCGTCATCGGCTCCATCGCCGGCATCGCGGAGCTGGCCAAGGACGCATTGAACCAGCAGCAGGCGTCGATCGCGTCGCGGCCGCCGCGCATCGGGGGCTGAGATGAGCTTCAAGTTCGCGTTCTGGGCCGGCGCCGCGCTGCTGCTGTTCGCGGCCGAGACGATGGCGCCGGGCGCCTTCATGCTCTGGTTCGGCTTCGCCGCCGCGGCGATGGCGGTGGTGGTCCTGGTACTCCCGGAACTGGGCTGGCTGTGGCAGGCGATCCTGTTCTCGGTGTTCGCGGTCATCTCGGTCGGCATTTACCTGAAGTGGTTCCGGGGGCGTGGCCGGCGCAGCGACCAGCCGCTGCTGAACCGTCGTGCCGAGCAACTGGTCGGCCGGGTACTGGAACTGGATCAGGCCATCGTCGATGGCCGTGGCCGGGCCAAGGTGGACGATGCCTTCTGGTCGGTCAGCGGTCCCGACCTGCCGAGCGGCGCGCGCGTGCGCGTGGTCGCCGTGGACGGGATGACCTTGAAGGTGCAGGCGCACTGATCGCGCCTGCGCCCCCAGGCGGATCGGCACGACGGTTCTGGAACTGAAAACGGCCGTGGCGGCCCCATCGCCTGGAGCGGGTGGGAACTGACCGGGCTCCGTCTCGTTCGCGTCCGGCGATTCCCGGGATGGATCGCCCGGGCGTTCCCGGCAGCACGCGTTCGCACCATGCGCCGGCGTCGGGGGCGTTGCCGCGCCCCATCTGGGATAATGGCGTTCTTTGCCCCGGGAGCCGCCATGACCAACAAGACCATCCTCAACGACACCCATCGCGCGCTTGGCGCCAAGATGGTCGATTTCGGCGGCTGGGATATGCCGATCCATTACGGCTCCCAGATCGAGGAGCATCACCAGGTGCGCCGCGACGCCGGCATGTTCGACGTCAGCCACATGACCGTGGTCGACCTGCATGGCGCCCGCACCCGCGAATTCCTGCGCCACCTGGTCGCCAATTCGGTCGACAAGCTGAAGGTTTCGGGCAAGGCGCTGTACACCTGCATGCTCGACGCCAATGGCGGGGTCATCGACGACCTCATCATCTACTTCATGGACGAGGCCTTCTTCCGCCTGGTGGTCAACGCCGCCACCCGCGACAAGGATCTGGCGTGGATCCAGTCCCAGGCCGCCGCGTTCGGCGTGGAGGTGAAGGAGCGCCCCGAGTTCGCCATGATCGCCGTGCAGGGGCCGACCGCCCGCGCGAAAGTCATCGGCCTGCTGCGCGAAACCGATCGCGCCGCCGCCGACAAGTTGTCCCGGTTCGCCGCCGTGCAGGCGGAGAGCAGCGCCGGCGTGCCGCTCTTCGTCGCCCGCACCGGCTACACCGGTGAGGATGGCTACGAGATCGTGCTGCCGGAGCAGGATGCGGTGTCCTTCTGGAACGCGTTGCTGGAGGCGGGCGTGAAGCCGGCCGGATTGGGCGCCCGCGACACTCTGCGCCTGGAGGCGGGCATGAACCTCTATGGTCAGGACATGGACGAGTCGGTGTCGCCCTACGAGGCCGCGCTGGCCTGGACGGTCGCCCTGGACGCGGGTCGCGACTTCATCGGCCGTCCGGTGCTGGAACAGCAGAAGGCCGACGGCGCGCCGCGCCAGATGATTGGACTGGTGATGGACGAGAAGGGCGTGCTGCGCCACGGCCAGACGGTCCTGACCGCCAACGGCGACGGCGAGATCCTGTCGGGTACGTTCTCGCCCACCCTGGGCAAGGCCATCGCCTTCGCGCGCGTGCCGGCCGGCGAGCCCGGTGCGGTCCGCGTGGACATCCGCGGCAAGGAAGTCCCGGTGCGGGTCGTGAAGTTCCCGTTCGTCCGCGACGGCCAGGCCCAGCCCGGCGTACTGGGTGAATGAAATGACGGTGGTGACGGCCCTGGGCCGGACCACTTTCATGCCCGGCATAAGCAGCTAAACTAGCGTCCTCTTTCCGCCCACCTGATACAAATCCGGAGTAGTCAACATGAGCGAGATTCCCGGCGATCTCAAATTCCTGAAGTCCCACGAATGGGCCCGCGCCGAAGGCGGTGGCCGCGTCACCGTCGGCATTTCCGATCACGCGCAGGGCCTGCTGGGTGATCTGGTCTATGTCGAACTGCCGAACGTCGGCGACCGGGTGGAGGCGGGCAACGCCAGCGCCGTGGTCGAGTCCGTGAAGGCGGCATCGGACGTGTACAGCCCGGTCACCGGCAAGGTGATCGAGGTCAACGCGGCACTGGCCGACAAGCCCGAGACCATCAACGAGGATGCCTACGGCGAAGGCTGGATCTTCGTGGTGGAGGCCGAGGAGCCGGAGCAGCTCAACGAACTGCTCTCCCCCGACGACTACGCCGAGCTGCTGGAAGACGAGGACCACTGAGTCCTCCGACCGCACGGAGCACCGACCGGCCGCCATCGAGCGGCCGGTTTTTTTTTGCCTCTCCCGGAAGGACATGTGCGGGTGCGGAACCGGAATCGGGCATCGGCGGACGCGGCAAGCCGGCGCGTCGGAATTCCGCCACTCCTTCGCCGACGCGACATCATCCGCGGCAACCTCGACAGCGGGTGCGGTGGCGCACGATCCGGACGCCGGACACGGTCGGCGAACAGACGCGAAGGGTGGTGATGCGCATCGCCGGATGCCGACGGGAGGATGCCGATGCATCTCTGGACGGCCGCGAAGACGGTCGCGACGGCGGTTTTTTTTTGCGCAGATCCGCGCAATCGGGCTTGTGCGCCGCCCCAATCCGGACCGTTCGGCGGAAAAATTTTTAGGTGCCGTTTAGCCGCTTGTTGCCATCCCGACGATGCTTCCATCGGGATGGCGGACGATGATCCCGATTACGTGTCGCACGAAGCCATGTCAAAAAAGCGCTCGTTTTTGCGCTTTTTTTTTTTGCGTCGCGTCGTCGCTGGCGTGTCGACCGGATCCGTCGCGGTCATTTCCCATGCCTGGGCGTGGCCGGTCGACCGGGGCAGGCGGCGGCGGCGGCGGAAAAAAAAATCGCCGAGGTGTTGACACGTCCAAAAACCGTGATTAGGTTTCGCGCAGCAGAGAGTGCTGCGGAAGCGAGTGAGTCGGATCAATACGACAGCGCGAGTGACAACAAGGCCAATCGTCCCAGCCCAGGTAGCGGCGGACGCAGGGCCCGCTTCCCCCGAAAAAAAGCACCCCACCTTCCTTATCGCACCCGCGTCGCCCGGCGAAGCGGGTGTTTTCGTATTTGTAGGGGACCACGTCAGAAGGGTCCCGACAAAAGAATCCGGTTCAACGCGCCTGGCGCGTCGACGGTTGCCTGCGGGTCCGACTCCCGCGGCTGATTCCGCAACTGGGCCTGCCTTCGGGCAGAGGTTTCGTACCCCGATGTACCCAATCCAAGTTCACTGACGAGGAGCCATCACATGGCAATGAAGAAAGCTGCTAAGAAGAAACCTGCCAAGAAGGCCGCCAAGAAGGCGACCAAGAAGGCAGCCGCCAAGAAGACCGTGAAGAAGGCCGCCAAGAAGGCTGCCAAGAAGGTCACCAAGAAGGCCGCCAAGAAGACCGTGAAGAAGGCTGCCAAGAAGGTCGCCAAGAAGCCGGCCAAGAAGGCTGCGAAGAAGGCTGCGAAGAAGGTTGCCAAGAAGGCCACCAAGAAGGCTGCCAAGAAGACCGCTAAGAAGGCTGCGAAGAAAGTAGCCCGCAAGCCTGCCAAGAAGGCTGCCAAGAAGACCGCGAAGAAGGCTGCCAAGAAGGCTGCCAAGAAGCCGGCCAAGAAGGCTGCGAAGAAGGCCGCCAAGAAGCCTGCCCGCAAGTCCAAGAAGAAAGCGGCTCCGGTCGCGCTGCCGGCCACCCCGGCTCCGCTGATCTAAGCCAACCCCGATTAGCCGTATCCATCAGACTCTCTCCCTGTGCCCAGCAGGGGGAGAGTTTTTTTTTGCGCGGGCGCTTAAGCTTGTCGCCGTCCGATACGGAGGAACGACATGAAGCTGCTGAAGTGGACCCTTGGCGCCCTGATCCTGCTGGGCGTGCTGTTGGTCCTGGGCAGCCTGCTGCTGCCGGCGCGCACCCACGTGGAAAGATCGATCACCATCCAGCGGCCACCGGCGGAAGTGTTCGCCACGCTCAATTCGTTCCGCCGGTTCAATGAGTGGTCGCCCTGGTTCGCCGCCGATCCCCAGGCGAAGTACACCTACGAGGGGCCGGTCGAGGGTGTCGGCGCGGGCATGCGCTGGTCCGGCAACCAGGCGGTCGGCACCGGCAGTCAGCGCATCACGGAAAGCCAGGCACCGACACGCGTCGTGGTGGCGCTGGACTTCGGCGGGCATCCGTCGGTTGCCACCTACACGCTGGCCGCCGAGGGCGCCGGTGCCACCCGTCTGACCTGGAGCTTCGACATCGAGCATGGCTACAACCCGATGTCGCGCTGGTTCGGGTTGCTGTTCGACCGGATGATGGGCCCCGACTACGAGCGCGGCCTGAGCAAGCTCAAGTCCCTGCTGGAAACCGCACCGCCGCGCTGAACGGCGAAGGCACCAACGAAAACGCCCCGCGCGGATCGCCGGGCGGGGCGTGGGAAGGGTCGACCGCGACCGCTGTCAGCGCGGAGAGGCGGTCGCCTGGCTGGCGGCGGCGCCGCTCTTGCTGTCCGGTTGCGGCGTATCGGCCATCAGCAGATCGCTGGTATCCATCGGCGTATCCAGCCATTGCTGCGGCGACAGGCCGATCGCACGGTCGAGAATGGTCGGCAGCAGCCCGGAGGGCACCGAGCTGTCGCTGTTCCAGAGGATGGCGATGCCCAGGTCGCGCTCGGGGACCAGTGCCACCATGCCGCGGTAACCCTGCACCGCGCCGGCGTGGAAGATCACCGGATGGCTGGCGTAGTCGAAAACGCGCCAGCCCAGTGCGTAGCCGGCCGAATAGATGCGATCACGGCGCCAGCCGGCGCGCATCTCGCCCGGTGTGGGCACCAGCGACGCATGCAGCGTGGCCAGCAGCGGCGCGGGCAGCACGTCCTGGCGATGACCCGTCTGCGCCACCAGCCATTGCGCCATGTCGCTGATGCTGGCGTTGACGCCGGCGGCGGGGGCCAGGCGGTAGTAGGTGGGCTTGGGCGTCAACGCGACCCAGCCGTTGCGGCTGCGCACGTGCGGGCGCGCCCAGCGCGCGCTGTTCTCGATGCCCTCAAGCCCCAGGCTGGCGTCGTTCATGCCGAGCGGCTTGAAGATGCGCCGGTCAACCGCCTGCTCGTAGAAGCCGCCGGTGGCGGCGAACACCACATCGCCGAACACGCTGAAGGCGACGTTCTGGTAGGCGTAGCACTGGCCGGGCACGCAGCTCATCGGCGCGTAGGCCAGCTTCTGGGTCACCGCGTAGTAGTCGGCATTGCCTTCGATGTCGCGGTCGAACGCGTTGTGGGCCTGGAGGCCGACCCGATGGCTCAGCAGATCGGCCACGGTCACCTGGCGCGTCGCCATCGGATCACTGAGGCGGAAGTTCGGCACATAGTCCGCCACGCGGCTGTCCCAGCGCAGCGAGCCATCGTTGACCAGCAGGCCGGCCAGCGTGCCGGCGAAGGCCTTGGAGAGCGAGGCCAGGCGGAACACGGTATGCCCGTCGATCGTCTGCGGCGCGCTGACGTCGGTGACGCCGTACCCCTTGGCCGTCAGTACGCGGCCGTTGTGGACGATGGCCAGCGCCAGGCCGGGAACGCGTTCGCCCAGGGTCAGTTGCTGCGCCATCGCTTCGAAGCGGGCGACGTCGAAGCCCGGCGCGAGCGTGGATGCCGACGCGGTCGCTGCGACAGCCGTGGCGGCGGTATCGACATGCTGGGTGGCAAGGGCGGTGGCGGGCTGCGTCGGCGAGGCGGTGTGGGCGGCGCCGGCGGGAGGCGTCTGCGCCGTGGAAGCCAGCGTCATCGGTATCAGCAGTCCGAGCAGCCCGATACGGAACGGGCGCAACGGCCGCCGAATTACCTTCTTCTTCATGTACTGATCGCCTGCGCAACGGTTGCTGGACGCGATAATAACGTTGCTGTTTCAGATTGCACAAATGGCGACAACTTCCGCACGCATGTCGTTCATCTAGTTGAAGATCCGGGTGCGGTCCGTCGCATTTTTGACGCGCCCTGTTCAGCTCCCTGAGCAGGGATTCCGGCGCATGATTCAGTGCGGAACGCGGAGAGGCGGGTGCCCACGGATGAGGTCGGCGGCACGTTCGGCAATCATCATCGTCGGCGCGTTGGTGTTGCCGCCGATGAGGGTGGGCATCACCGAGGCATCGATCACGCGCAGCCCGCCGACGCCATTCACGCGCAACTGCGGATCGACCACCGCGTTGCCGTCATTGCCCATCCGGCAGGTGCCGATCGGGTGATACACCGTCTCGGCCTTGGCGCGCACGAATGCCGTCAGGCCAGCTTCATCCAGATCGTCGCGGGCCGGGAAGATCGGCGCGCCGCGGTAGTCGTCGAACGCGCGCTGGGCGAACAGATCGCGCGACAGGCGCGCGCACTCGATCATCATCTTCAGATCGAAGCCTTCGGGATCGCTCAGGTAGTTCGCCTCGATGCGCGCCGGCGTGCGCGCATCCGCGTCGTCCAGGCGGATGCGGCCGCGGCTGCGCGGCCTGAGGAAACAGGCATGCAGGGTGTACCCGTCTCCCGCCAGACGATGCCGGCCATGGTCGTCGAGCATCGCAGGCACGAAATGCAGCTGGATGTCGGCATGCGGGCCGGACGCCAGCGACGAGCGGACGAACGCGCCCGCCTCCGCGATGTTGCTGCTGCCTGGGCCACGATGCCCGCGCAGGAAGTAGTCGAAGGCGGTCTTCAGTTCGCTGGTGCGATCGTAGGTCACCGGGCGGGTGGAGTGCCGCAGGGTGCAGATGTCCAGATGATCCTGCAGGTTGAGTCCCACCTGCGGGGCATCCATCTGCACGGCGATGCCGCGCTCGCGCAGATGATCGGCGGGCCCGACGCCGGACAGCATCAGCAACTGCGGTGAGTTGATCGCGCCCCCGGCCAGGAGCACTTCGCGCTCGGCGCGCACCTGCACTTCGCGTCCCCGATGAGCGTACGCCACGCCGACGGCGCGGCCGTTCTCGATCAGGATGCGGCGGGCCAGGGTACCGGTGAACACTTCAAGGTTGGAGCGATGGCGCACCGGATGCAGGTAGGCCACGGCCGAGGAGCAGCGTGCGCCGTCTTTCTGGGTGACCTGATAGAAGCCGAAGCCCGCCTGCTGCTGCCCGTTGAAATCATCGTTGCGGTGGTAGCCGGCCTGCTGTCCAGCCTCGATGAAAGCCGACGACAGCGGGTTGGTATGGCGCAGATCGGACACATGCAGCGGGCCATCGGCGCCATGCAGCGCGTCGGCCCCGCGGGTGTTGCGTTCGGAACGCTTGAAGTAGGGAAGCACGCCGCGCCAGTCCCAGCCCTCCGCGCCCATCGCGTCCCAGCCGTCATAGTCCGCCGGCACGCCGCGGACGTAGCACATCGCATTGATCGAACTGGAACCGCCCAGCACCTTGCCGCGTGGCCACCACAGGCGCCTGCCGTCGAGCTGGGCTTCCGCCACGGTGTCGTAGTTCCAGTTGACGCCCTTGTGGCCGACCAGCTTGGCCAGTCCGGCCGGCATGTGGATGAAGGGATGCCAGTCACGGGGACCGGCTTCCAGCAGCAACACGCGGCAGGCGGGATCTTCGGAAAGGCGGTTGGCGAGCACGCAGCCGGCCGAGCCGGCACCGATGATGATGTAGTCGTACACGTGGAGGCCTGCAACCGGGACCGGTCGAAGCTATCGGGCGGGGATAGAGCAAATGCTCGGCGGCCATCGGCATGGACGGACCCGGCACGCGCGTTGCGCATTGATGGAACGCAGTGGCGCCGGAAAGTGCTGGCGATGTTGCAGTGCATCGGATACCTTGCGCGCGTGACGCTGGCCGCTGCGCCCGTCTCTCCCGTTCCCGGCGGCCACGACGATCCGCATGAATCCTGCCACTCACGATGCCTCCCGTCCCGCCGGCTTCCGCCAGGTGATTTCGCAACTGGGTGTGGATTCCCCGGCGCTGTGGTGGTCGCTGCTCTATTTCTTCTGCCTGCTCAGCGGCTACTACGTCCTGCGCCCGGTGCGCGACGCGATGGGCGCCTCGGGCGACGTCGCCGCGGTGTTCCCGGCGCGGCTGATCGGCTGGGCGGGGCAGCACGGCATCGATCTCAAGGATTTCACCCTGCAGGTGCTGTTCACCGGCACCTTCGTCTGCATGGTGCTGCTGCAACCCATCTACGGCGCCTTGGTGTCGCGCTTTCCCCGCCGGGTGTTCCTGCCGGTGGTGTACCTGGCCTTCATCGCCTGCCTGGGGTTCTTCTACTGGGCCTTCAACCGGGAACTGCCCGGACGCGGTGCGGCTTTCTTCATCTGGGTGGCGGTGTTCAACCTGTTCGCGGTGTCGGTGTTCTGGAGCTACATGGCCGACGTGTTCGACAACGAGAACGCGAAGAAGGTCTATGGCTACATCGGCGCCGGCGGCACCATCGGCGCGCTGGTGGGGCCGACGATCACCAGTTTGCTGGTGGAGCGCATCGGCGTGGGCAACCTGCTGCTGGTCTCGGCGCTGTTCCTGGCGGCCTGCCTGCTGTGCATCCTGCGCCTGCGGCCGTGGGCGGTGCGCCGCGAGCAGCGCAACCGCGAGGCCAGCGGCGAGGACGCGATGGGTGGCTCGGTGCTGGCCGGCCTGCGGCTGGTCTGGCGGGATCCGCTGCTGCGTTCGCTGGCGATGCTGATGTTCTTCGGGGTCGGCGTCGGCACCCTGCTCTACAACGAGCAGGCGGCCATCGCACGGCAACTGGCGCAGGACGCTTCCCGGACCGCGTATTACGCCAACCTCGACCTGGGCGTGAACCTGCTGACCATCGTGGTGCAGGTATTCCTGACCCGCTGGTTGCTGCGCCGGTTCGGCATCGCTCCGTTGCTGCTGATACCGGCCACTGCCATCCTGCTGGGCTACGCGCTGCTCGCGGCGGCGCCGTTGCCGGCGCTGATCTGGGTCGTCCAGGTGGCGACCCGCGCGGGCGAGTTCTCACTGGCCAAGCCCGCCCGCGAAACCCTTTACACCCGGGTCGATCGCGAATCGCGCTACAAGGCCAAGGCGGTCATCGATACCGTGGTCTATCGCGGCGGCGATCTGAGCTTCGTCTGGTTGCACAAGGCGCTGTCGGCGCTGGGATCGAGCGTGGTGTTCCTGGTCGGCATCGGCGTGGCCGCCGGCATGACCCTGGGCGCCTGGCGCGTGATCCAGGCGCAGCGTCGCTTGCCGGAAACAGGATCGGCCGTTCCGGTGGAAGGCAAGCCCGCTTGAAACAGGACGCACAGGCCGGACACGCGCGCGACCATGGTGCAGCCGGCATCCCGGCGCAGACGCAGGCCGGCGGGTTGGCCCACGCGTGCCCGCCTGAATACGCCGACGGCGCGCGTCGGCGTCATTGGCTATCCTGTCGAGGTCACAACGCTGGAACGAAAGCATGCTGATTGCCGCGTCACTGAGTTTCCTGGTTGCCCTGCTGCACCTTTACTTCATGGTGCTGGAGATGTTCCTGTGGACCCGTCCGATCGGCCTCAAGACCTTCCGCAACACACCGGAAAAGGCCGCGATGACCCGGGTGCTGGCGGCCAACCAGGGGCTCTACAACGGCTTCCTGGCCGCGGGCCTGTTGTGGGGACTCCTGAGCCAGCAGTGGAACGTGGTGGTGTTCTTCCTCGTCTGCGTCACGATCGCCGCACTGTATGGCGCCTACAGCGTCAGCCGGCGGATCTTCTTCGTGCAGGGCATGCCCGCGGTCGCGGCGCTGGCCGCCATCCTCATCGGTTGAACCGACTGTTCTCCCTGCTGGAGCGACACGAGCCCCGACCTGGCGCCACCGGGGATGGAACTTGCGGTCGCGACTGACGTCGTTCCTACGGGAAAGACAGGCCGAGCGGCAGCGCGAACAATAGCGCGCCCAGCACGAACAGCGCGGTCAGCAGGTGCAGCAGCCAATGGTGGCGACGCAGGAACACGAACTGCTCGATCGTCCGTCCCACCCAGAACAGCGCCATGAACGCCAGCACCGCGCGTCCCAGGCCGCTGCGCTGCAGTTCGCCGGTGAAGGCGAAACAGGCGGCGCCGACGCCGAGGAACAGGTAGATCAGGCGAAGGTTGAGGATCTGGGTGATCGCACGGGTGGCGAATCCGACCTTCGCCAGTTCCTTCTTCCAGCGGAACAGCTTCCAGAACGCCAGATGGAACAGGGCAAAGCCCAGGCTGTGGATGCCCGCGAGCCGGACCAGCCAGTCGCCTGCGGCGTCCATGGGATCAGGCGCCCGCGCGCGGAGGGCGCGGCGACACCCACATGGCGATGTGCGCGCGAAACACCGCCTCGCCCTGCGGATTGCTGACCACGACATCCATGGGCAACTCGTAGCCTTCTTCGGCCGGATGCGGCGGGAACGCGGGGGTGGCGATGGCGTGCATCGTGCCGACCGCCTTCTTCAGATACTCCACGCTCATGCCTTTCGGAATCCAGCGCATGGAAGCGGGAATGCTCACGTCGGTGGTCAGGCCGCCGACGAACTCGGCCAGATTGCACAGCGCGATGGCATGCACCGTGCCGAGGTGGTTGGTGACGCTGCGCCGATGTGCGATGGTCGCTTCGCCCCGGTTGGGTTCCAGCACGGTGATGCGCGGCCGGATGCTGGCGAAGTAGGGCGCCTTGAAGCAGACCAGCCGCGAGAACAGCCATTGGCCAAACGGGCGCGCGGCGAGCTTGCGGTACATCGACAGGACGGATGCGCTCATGGGGTCTCCAGACGAAGACGGCGAGCCGAAGCTCGCCGTCAGGGGGAACACGGGGTTCAGGCCGCCGCGCGTGACTTGTCGCCCGGCTGGTGCCGGTCGTAGTAACTGGCGGCGCGCAGCTCGTGCGGGTCGAAGTCGTCGACGGTGATCGTATCCAGGGTCATCACCCGCAGTTCTTCCAACTGCTTGCGCTCCTCGGCGGTGATCCATCCTTCGCGCACGCCCTCGTCCAACTGGCTGGCGAAATCCAACGCCTCGATACCCTTGGTCTTCAATGCCTTGAGGAACTTGCGCTCCACCGGCTCGGCCAGCACCGCCTTGGCGAGGTAGCTGTCGATGCGGCCCGCCGGATTGTTCTCGCACGGAGTGATGAACACGCCCTTGGCCAGGCGATCGCGCGCTTCGTTGGGGGTCATCAGCAACGCAGCGGCACGATGGCCCAGGCGGTCGCCCGGTGCATGCGCGCGGCGGCCCCACGGGAAGATCAGCGCCCACATCAGCCAGCCGACCGGACGGATCGGGAAATTGCGCAGGGCCGCCGACAGCGACAGTTCGATCTGGTGGACGCTGTCGTGGAAGGCCCAGGCCAGCAGGGTGCGGTCCGCCGCCGGCGCGCCTTCGTCGTGGTAGCGCTTGAGCATCGCGCTGGTCATGTACAGGTGGCTCAGCACATCGCCCAGGCGACCGGACAGCGATTCCTTGAACTTCAACTTTCCGCCCAGCGTCAGCATCGAGATGTCGGCCATCAGCGCCAGGTTGGCCGAGTAGCGATCCATCTTGCGGAAGAAACGGCGGGTGTAGTCGTCGCCCGGTGCCGCGCCGATGCGCGACGCGGTCAGGCCGAACCAGAACGAGCGCACCGCGTTGGAAATCGCATAGCCGATATGGCCGAACAGGTTGCGGTCGAACTCGTTGGTGCCGGCGACGATGTCCGGGTTCTGCGCCGCCTTCATTTCCTTCAGTACCCACGGATGGCACAGGATCGCGCCCTGGCCGAAGATCAGCAGGCTGCGGGTCATGATGTTGGCGCCTTCCACCGTGATCGCAATCGGCGAGGCCTGCCAGGCGCGGCCGACGAAGTTGCGCGGTCCCAGGATGATGCCCTTGCCGCCAACCACATCCATCACGTCCTTGACCACGTCGCGGCTCATGTTGGTGCAGTGGTACTTGGCGATCGCCGACGGCACCGCCGGCTTCTCGCCGCGGTCCACGGCCGCCGCGGTCGCCTGCGACAGCGCGCTGATGGCATAGGCCTTGCCGGCGATGCGGGCGAGCGCCTCCTCGACCCCTTCGAAGCGGCCGACCGACAGGCCGAACTGCTTGCGGATGCGCGCATAGGCGCCGGTGACGACCGCGCCCATCTTGGCGCCGCCACTCGCGGTGGAGGGCAGGGTGATCGAACGGCCGATCGAGAGGCATTCGCTGAGCATGCGCCAGCCTTCGCCGATGCCCTTCTCCTCGCCGATGATCTGCGACAGCGGCAGGAACACTTCATGACCGCGGACCGGGCCGTTCTGGAACGGCGAATTCAGCGGGAAGTGGCGGCGGCCGACTTCGACGCCGGGCGTTTCGCGCGGCATCAGCGCCAGGGTGATGCCGAGATCGCGCTTGTCGCCCAGCAGACCATCCGGGTCATACATCCGGAACGCCAGGCCGATGATGCTGGCGACCGGCGCCAGGGTGATGTAGCGCTTGTCGAAGGTGAGCTTGATGCCGACCACCTTGGCGCCGTCCCAGTCGCCTTCGCAGACGATGCCGTAGTCCGGAATCGAGGTCGCGTCGGAGCCGGCGAACGGGCCGGTCAGTCCGAAGCAGGGAACCTCGCGGCCATCGGCCAGGCGCGGCAGGTAGTAATCCTTCTGCTGTTCGGTGCCGTAGTGCATCAGCAGTTCGCCCGGGCCCAGCGAGTTGGGCACGCCGACGGTGGAGCTGACCACGCTGGAAACCGACGCCAGCTTCTGGATGACCTTGTGATGTGCCAGCGCCGAGAAGCCCAGGCCACCGTAGGACTTGGGAATGATCATGCCGAAGAACTTGTTCTTCTTGATGAATTCCCACATTTCCGGCGGCAGATCGGCGTGGACGTGGGTGATTTCCCAGTCGTTGGTCATCCGGCAGAGATTCTCGACCGGCCCGTCCAGGAAGGCCTGTTCCTCGGCGGTCAGTTCCGGCTTGGGCTGCGACAGCAACTGGTTCCAGTCCGGGTCGCCGGAAAACAGTTCGCCTTCGAAGCCCACCGAACCGGATTCCAGCGCGATGCGCTCGGTCTGCGAGAGCGGCGGCAGGATCTTGCGGTAGAAAGTGAGCAGCGGAGCGGTGATCAGCGGCTTGCGAATGGCCGGAATCAGCAGCGGGACCGCGATGAGCGCCACGATGACGGCGGCGATGATCGTGGCGGTCGGATGGGCGCCGAGCAGCCAGCAGGCCACCAGCAGGGTGGCGGTGATCGCGGCCCAATAGGCCAGCCGCAGGCGGTGATAAGCCGCGAACGCGCCCGCCAACAGGAAGGCGAGGAAGGGGGCTAGGATGCTCATGGACTTGCTCCGGTTGCGGATCCGCCAGCGGCGGACGATTCGGTGGGGGTTGGCGCGAAGGCGGCCTGCGGCGAGCGCAGTTCGGCCAGATACTCGAGTACGGCGGCGGTGAACGTATCGTTGTCGTCGCCAGCCACCATGTGGGTGGCGTCCGGCAGGTGGACATGCCGCGCGTGGGGAACCAGCGCGCGGAACTCCTCGACGGTCTTTTCCGACACCAGATCGCTGCGCCCGCCGCTGATCAGCAGGATCGGGCAGCGGATGCGGCTGGCCGCCTCGGCAAGCGCATCCTGGTGCTGCTCGCTGTCGCGGGCCAGTTCGTCGATGAGGCGCGGATCCCAATGCCAATGCCAGCGGCCGTTCCCGTCCGCGCGCAACAGCGCGCGCAGGTCATCCGGTGATTTGCGGTTGCGGCGGTGCGGCAGGTAGGCGGCGATGATGTCGCTGGCCTGTTCCGGGGACTCGAAACCGTCGGGAAACGCGGTCATGAAACCGAGGATGCGCTCCAGGCCCGCCGATTCCCAGCGCGGGGTGATGTCGACCAGCACCATTGCCCGCAGCAGGCC
>Ga0247823_10002117_pt1 | contig 16426 bp, 14 predicted proteins | sample 13C_PalmiticAcid_2_FD_192426 | JGI IMG/M metagenome (GOLD analysis project Ga0247823, IMG submission 192426) | Soil microbial communities from agricultural site in Penn Yan, New York, United States - 13C_PalmiticAcid_Day30 | ecosystem: Environmental > Terrestrial > Soil > Agricultural land...
CCGACGGCATCGCACGGCGCATCAAGTGGACGACCGACGTGGAGAACATGGGCCGACCGGATTGGGGACATGTCGTCGATAGGGTCTGTCTGCTCGAACAGCAACTGCGGGTGATCCGCAACCGCAAGGGGGTGGAGATCGGCATGCGAGAGCCGATCATTCGCCGGCAGGTTCTTGTCGAGGGTCTGCGCACCATGGGGCCGTTGATGGAGGCGGCGGCAGCGTCGTTGCCCGACTTCGGGATCGAATCATCGGAGCGGGCGTTCCTGCAGACCAGCATGCGTGACCAGGCGGCCCAACTGCAACGCTTGCGCTGAACGACGTCCATGGACAAGCGCTACAACGCCATCACGATGCAAGAGCAGCTCAGGCTTCGGCAGCACGCCGTCGACGAAGTTCTCGCAAATCCTCAGTGGACGCTCGCGCAGGCGTTCGCGCATTTGAAGAGGGCGATGCGCCTCACAACCGCGGAATACGCGAAGCTGTCGGGCGTGTCTCTGAGGACCTTGCAGGACATCGAAGGTGGGCGCAGCGAGGGTACCGTCGTCACAATGAACAAGATCTTCGGCGTTCTGGGCCTGAAGCTTGGGGTTGTGCAGGTGGGTGCCGACGTGGGTGCAAGGCAAGATTGATCGCTTCCGAGCGCCAGGATGCATCCAGTCGACATCGGACGCCGCTGCACCTCCGCGAGCGCGGAGGGCAGGGCGGCCAGGGATGCCCTGGATGCGGTCGAGTTCGCCGGTCAGGCCTGGACGTCATTTCGATCTGGACTAGAGATGTCCGATCGATCTGCTGCCAGGCGGGCCCGGTCGCGGAACGACCGTTCGGCTTGCGCGTAAGCATCCCTCTCCATCAGCTTGCGCTGTCGCTGATCGGTCTCATCGCTGGTCGTCTCTGGAAGGCATGCCAGCGCGAGCTGACCAGCCTTCTTCATCGTCGTCATCGCACCTTCGGGCAATGTGATGAACAGGGCTGCGCACAACCGCCGGACGGCCTGTCCAATCCGCTGGCGGCGTGCTTCCCGGCCTTGATGCTGCCGGATGCAGCGCTGACAGCAAAGATACAGGCCGCGATGGCGGCGGCGCAGCGTCTCGTCGCGTTCAAGTTCCATCAGGATCTCTGCGGCCAAGCTCGGGTCCTGGCACGCCTGGGGGTAGAACCCGATCCACGTTTCTTCTTCCTGTCGCTCAAGCCGCCCGAGTTGTCGGGCGGCCGGCGGCATCTCTTGGTACATCTCGGCCTCAGCAGTCGATTGCGCGACGCACTGCGGCGGCCGCAGCGCTGCATTGCGCAGATGCAGGAAGTCCCGGCTTCACGCAAGCAGCCCTGCAGAGCAAGGGGATCTTCCTGCGTGTCGTTGTGGCCACTGCAATTCTCCCGAGCAGCACACCCAGGGTGCGCAGCTTGATCTCGTCGTACGAAGTCATGTGCCTCTCCATTGAAGAATGGGGAGACCGCACCCGCGCGCGGGGAACAGGTTCCCCGGTTGGGTGCTTCGGCATGGCCGAAGTTCTCGTGGCGTCCGGCATGCACGCCAATGCAATGGGATCCGAGATCCCTTCGGACCTGGACCTGCCTCAGAGCTGAGACCGTGGCGGGTTCACCGCCAGGTCTCGCTCGCCGCAATGCCGCGTCGAGGACGTGCTTCACGGCTCTCCGTGTACGCCTGCGCGGCGGCACAGGTACTACGCCACTTGCGTGGCATGGCCGAGTGGGTACGGCCGCTCCAGGGCGGGTAACGACCGCAACGCCAGCGAGGCTGGACTTCAAGCGGCCTGATGACAGGCCTCGATGAAGGCTGGTGAGCTCGATGCCCACGGGTAGCTCTTGCACTATCCACTTGCACAGGTGCGGACGCAATCGCGAAGCCGTGCACGGCCGCGGGATCTGTCCGATTCAGGCTTGCATCCGTTGGTTTCGGGGTGGTGGTGCAGTGCCTCGACGCCCGTGTCGTGCTCGTGCATCCATGTTGGCGCCGATGCAAAAGTGAGCCACCGGGGGTGCGGCAGAAAACTTGGACGGGTTATGTGGCGAGCCCAAGGTTGCGCCGGTACTCGATGAGGCTACGGGCTCCCAGCGAGATCTTGATCCGGTCCGCGTTGTACCAAAGGATGTAGGAGTGCAGTGCCGCGATGAAGTCCTCGACGGTCGTGGACAGCCAGCTGCGCGCGTACAACCGCTCGGTCTTCAGGCGGCCGAAGAAGCCTTCACACGCAGTATTGTCCGGCGAGCATTCCTGTTCTAACCGCAGGCATGTTCAACAACGACCACCGAAAACTGTGTCAGGCCTGCTTGCGACGGCGGGCAGCAGCAACACCGAAGAGGCCCAGCCCGATGAGAGCTACGGATGTGGGTTCCGGGATCTGGTTGCGATCCTCTGCATAAAGGACGAAGGCCCGCTCCCTGCCGTTGTTGGCCCAGTTGGTCTGGGTGCCGTCAGCAGATTCGTTTCCGTTTCCAGCTCCCGCGGCGACCCAGTAAATTTCGTCACGATCAAAATTTGTGGAAGCATGCACGCCAAACCAATACGTGGAGCCTGCCTGAGCTTCGAAGTCGCTTAGGTCGAACGTGACCGAGTAGACGTTTTCTTCGAACCAGGCCGTTCCCGTATCAGCCACTGCAACGTTGGAGGCGCTGCCGCTGGCCAACAGACCCCCGGGTTGCCCGGCGCCAGCGCCAAAAAAGTAGTAGGTCAGAGAGCCATCCCAACCTTCAAGAGTGCCTCCCCGCAAACCACCAAGGTACACCGTGGCCCGGTTGATGACGGCGCCACTGGCAATTGAGAAGTCGTCCGCCTGGATCCAGGCCGTGGTTTCGTTGCCATCGAAATTGACACTGCCGTTGTCAAAGACAGGCGCGGCCTGCGATCCGAAAGAAGCCGCAGAAAAAACGACGGCTGACATGAACTGCTTGAACACCTTTCGACACTCCTTGTTACCAATGACACATTTAAAGCAAAATTTATGCCACGGTGCTGCAGTCGCTAATGTCTTTGGAATTCAAACACTTTCAACCCACCAGGATCTAGTACCGCGCCGCGTGTAATGAAAGCCGACAGCATCCTGGCTCGGTTTCGCGAAACGGGGCTGCTGCGCATATCCAGTCTGAATTGGTCACGATTCCGGGTTGCCATCTGAGGATCCTGTCTTCAGGATGTCTGGATTTGCGGCCAAGCCATGGACACCCAATGGTTCCTCATCGCGGGCGAGAGGTGCGCTTCGGACGACCCGGGGCTTCAGGAAGCGCTGGCGCGCGTCCACGAATCCCCTGAGCGCCCGCGCTGCTTGTGCGTGGAGGGCGGCGTGGAGATGTACGTGTCTCGGCACCGCCAGTTCGTCGTCAAGCGCATGCCGGGATCGGGCGCGCGACACCATCCGGCGTGCCCGTCGTACGAACCGGACGCCACGCAGTCCGGATTGGGCGAGCTCATCGGCGATGCTGTGCTGGAGCTTAGCCCCGGCAGCTTTGAGTTGCGGGTGAATTTCCCATGGACACGGGTCGTAGGGCGTGCAGTTCCCCGTGGCGAGCCACAGGAACCCGCGGAGATTGTCGTGGCCCGCCATCGCATGAGTCTGCGTGCCTTGATGCACTTCCTGTTCGAACGCGCCGGCATCAACCGCTGGACTCCTGCGATGGAAGGCAAGCGCAACCAGGGCGTCCTGCACAAGTATTTGATGGAGGCGGCGGACAGTGTGGTCGTCCGGGGCATCACGTTGGGTGAGCGCCTGTATGTGCCCGAGCCGTTTTCCGAGGCAGGGCGTGAAGGTGCCGCGAGGCGTCGGCGGGAGAAGTTGGCGGTCCTGCACCCACGCGATGGCCAGAGCCCGCTCGCCATCGCGCTTGGCGAGTACAAGGGATGCGACAGGTCGGAGCAGGGTTGCAGGATCTGGATCAAGCATGCGCCCGATGCGCCGTTGCTGGCGCCCACGCGCACTTGGGAACGCGTTGAGCGCACGTTCGGCCCTTTGCTGGAGGCACGCCATGCGGACACGGGACACAAGGTGCGTGTTGTGATGGCCGCCCTGATCCGCGCTCGGCGCGAACACACCTACGAGATCGATGCGGTGAGCATGATGCTGACCAGCGAACAGTGGATTCCGCTGGACGGCCTGCATGAGCTGGCGCTCGTGCAGGCTCTGATCGCGCAAAGGCGGCGCTTCTTCAAGCCGCTGCGCTACGACGCGCCCAGCGCGGCAGGGTTTCCGAACGCGGTTCTGCTTGACACGGGAATGCTTGCGACGCCGCTGCACGTTGTCAGCTCGTTCATGACAGCCAAAGGGAAGGCGGCGAAAGAGAGGCTTGCTCAGGGGGGAGGCGGGGGCTGGATCTGGCGAAACGACGAGCCAATGCCCCCTCTTCCGTCAGCGACGCGGCCTGGGTAGCAGGAACAGGCGTCGTTGTGAATGGCCGATGGGCCCAATCGCCGACGCACGGCCCGGTGCCCGGTGTGATGTGCGAGTTCTGCCCAGGACGTCAAAGTAGCGAAGCTCCACTGTTGTGGCCGCCGATGCAAAAGTGAGCGGCTCGAATCTGCGTCGGCGGGAAACAGGCTACCGATGAAACCGGCGGGCGGATGATCATCGCTGTTTAAGCCGCCGATTGGACCTGGTTGCGGCCTCGCTGCTTCGCGCAGTACAGAGCGCCGTCGGCTGCAGTCAGCAGCTCGGTTGAAGTGCTTGTCGGTCCCGGAACGAGCGCAGCTACCCCGAGACTGATTGTCACGACCCCCATCGTCGAACTGGCGTGGGCAATGGCCAGTTCCTTGACCGCCTTCCGCGCGGCCTCCGCAACTCCGATCGCGCCCTGCAGACTCGTTGCACGCAAGAGGACCACCATCTCCTCGCCCCCGTAGCGCGCAACGAAATCCTCGGGACGGCGGATCACGGTCCGTAGGGCGGCGGCGACGCGCACAAGGCAGCTGTCGCCCTTCACGTGGCCGTAGGTGTCGTTGAACTGCTTAAAACAATCCACGTCGATCATGATGACCGCCACCGACGTTTGCTCGCGTTTGGCCTGGCGCCACGCCCTGTCTAACCGGCGATCAAAGTAGCCCCTGTTGGGCAGCCCGGTGAGCGCGTCCAGCTGTGCGAGCTTTCGAAGCCTCTCATTTGCAGTGGCAAGGGCGCTGTGGGCCTCGCGCAGCTCTTCCTCTGCGCGAACCCGATGCTGCAGCGCGCGTCGGATGACGCGGACGCCCCCGAGCAGCGCTGCGCACAGCAGCAGCACCCACAGTGTCTGAAGCCACGACGACAGGCGCCACGCCGAAAGCACCTCGTCGTGCGACGACGAGGCAATCGCAAGCACGGGAAAACTTCGGCCACGCTCAAAGCTGTAGAAGCGGTTGACGCCATCGATCGGTGAGTGCGCCTGGCCCGAGCCGAACGTCGCGCTGCCCAAGACGCGATCCACGGCATCGGCAGGCTTGCCGACGTCAGTTGCGATCAGGGGATGCCGCGCGGCGTGGTGGCCGGCAATGGTCAAGGTCACCGCACCTTCCCCCACGTCAAAGCGTGCAAGCACCCGTCGCAGATGCTCCAAGCTCATCGTGGCAAGGACGACGCCTGAGAAGTTTCCGTCAGCGTCGGTGAGGCGGCGAGAGATTGGGACGACCCAATCGCCCGTAGAACGGCTGACCGTGGGAGCTCCGAGCAAAGCGGAAGCGCTCGGGTTGTCACGGTGGTGGATGAAGTACGGCCGATCTGCGTTGTTGCGCCCCGCGTCCCAGCTGGGCTCCGAAGTCGCGATCCAGTTCCCGGATGCGTCGAAGACAAATAGCCCGTGAAGCTGCTCTGTCCTGGCAACGTGGTTCACCAGTGTGGGCTGCAGGCGGAGAAGCATTTCGTCGGAAAGGTCCTGTCGCTCCATTTCCTGCACAAGGGCGTCAAGGATCTGCTCCAACTGCGCGATTGAGACCTCGACGCGCTCGGAGATGGCACGTGCCAGGTTCGCATTGACCTGATAAGTCTGCTCGACTTCATGCTGCCGGGTCGTGAAGACCAGCCACGCATTCGTCGCCAGCATGGAGACGACGACGAAACCGATCAGCCAGCGCGCAGCGAAGGTGCGCGGCCGGGGACTGACGGGCGGACTCTGAGCTTCGCCAAACTGGCTGAATCCGGTGGCCGGCTCTAAAGACGCGCCGCCCGGGGACGCAGGCAGTCCCAGGGTTCTCCTTCGGTTTGGCCGGTCAAAAGGTTGCGACATGACGTCCAGGGCTTTCAATTGCTCTGACCTGAACGATCGGGGCTACGGGTCGATCGGCGGTGCGGCCACGAGCAAGCGATGTCAAGATTCGAGGGCACGCGGTGTCGGGCGATCGAACCGGGTCGTTGCTTGCCAAGTACCAGTGGAGAATTCACGAAGCGACAAAGCCTGCTGCATGCTCAACGTCTTTCATCTGGCTCGGCACAACTCGGACGGCCTTGCGCAGCTCTCGGGTATGCCCCAAGCTTTTCGCTCCCAACCGCACAGATCGCGGGCGTTGTTCACACTGAGTCGCAGCCCTTTGCGCCTGATGGACGTGTCGTCGGTCATTGGTGCGCTCCCAAGGAGAAAAACTTCTAAAAGCTTGGACCGCCCCAAGGATGCCCCTCATGCGCCTGCAGAAGAGCCAGACAAGGTCCGGAGCATGAGACGGACAGGGACGACGGGCAACGCCAACCCAGCGGTAGCAGATCCATGGCTGGAAGATGGCCTAGAACACACGACGGCCATGAACAACGGTCAAACGCTGGCTCTCGAACCGCGAGCCAGGCGCGCGGGTACAAGACTGTGGGGGCGCCAGTTTTGATGACCCCTACGCCTCGGCGAGCAACTCAATCGAAACGCCGCAAGCCACTCCACCGCAAGCGAGAAGCGCTGCCTGAACAGCGCGTCCCCAGATGACGGAGGCACGTACCATGGCCGGCGGCAGCTCCCTTTCCAAGTTCCGCAGAGCAAGCTCTTCCATCTGCCGGTAGGCGGCGAACGCCGCAGCAGAGTCGATGCCGGCTACATCCAGCACCGCTTGTGCGGCCTTAGCGCCGCTGGCGCGCTGCTCTGTGGTCGCGCCCGATACCACCACCTGCAAACCCGTCATTCCTGCTCCCTCCAGTTGCCGGCACGAATTGTGGAATGCGTGGGTGATGGAACTGTTGCGCAACTGTGCCGTCTGCTTCATCGACCCGACTTGCGCTGCGCTTCGCGGCTTGCCTGCTCCAAGGTGGCGAACAGCGCCGCGGTGTCATAGGGCTTGCGTAGCACCACCTGGGCGACCTCGTCGAGGTTCTCTGCGTAGCCGGTCGTGACAACGATTGCCAGCTCCGGCCGGCTCTTGCTGCACCATTTGGCCAGGGCCATTCCATTCATCCGGCCGGGCATGACGACGTCCGTGAAAAGGATGTCGAAGGGCTTGCCCCCCTCGAGGAGCGCGACGGCCTCGTCCGCCGTGGTGCAGTGATCCACGGCGTATCCTTCCTCATCCAGTGCCGTCGCAATCATGGACGCGACCATCTTGTCGTCCTCTACCATCAGCACGCGCACGCCGCTGGCCGGTGGCGTAGGGGGCGCGGCAGGGGCTGCCGGCTCGCCCGGCGCCTCGCCCGAGGCAACCGGCAGGTACAGGCGTATGCGCGTGCCCTCGCCTGACGCACTGGTCAGCAGCACATCGCCGCCCGACTGCTTGGCAAAGGAGTGGACCTGGGCCAGTCCGATGCCGGTGCCGGCGCCCACCGGTTTCGTGGTGAAGAACGGGTCGAACGCCTGCGCTCGGACTTCTTCCGTCATGCCCGACCCGTTGTCGACCACCTCCAGACGCACGAAGCGACCCGGTCCGAGGTGCTCCGTCTCCGCGAATGGCGCCTCACTGGCCGCGATGCCGATGCGTCCGCCGCCAGGCATTGCATCGCGGGAATTGAACACCAGATTCAAGAGCGCCATCTCCAACTGGACTGGGTCAACGTGCACCAAGGGAAGCTCCGGCTCCACGTCGGTGGTCAAGACGATGGCTTCTCCGACCGCTGTGCGGGTGAGCTCCTGGCTCTTGAGCACGATGTCCGCAATGCTCACTGTGGCGGGTACCAGCGCCTGAACGCGCCCGAACGTCATCAGTTGTTTGATGAGGTCCCTTGCCTTGGCTACGGCGCGCACAGCCCCATCCAACGCACGCCGCTCGGCTCCGTCGACGACCCGTCGCAACAGAAGATGGTGCGCGGTGACGATGGTTTGCAGCAGGTTGTTGAAGTCATGCGCGACACCGGCGGTCAGCCTTCCCACCAGCTCGAGCTTCTGGCTGTGGGCCAATCGGAGGTGTGCTTCCTGCGTTTCCCTCACGGCGTCGGTGACGCGCCGCTCCATCGTCTCGTTGAACAGCTGCGCCTGTCGGCCAGCCTCGTGCAGCGCGGCCCCGACCCGGTCGACTTCCGGCATCCCTGTCGCAAGGCGCGGCGGAACGCGGTGGTGACCAAGGTCCGATGCGGCCTTCTCCAGCGCATCGAGGGTCCTCCCGATCTTGCGCGTTCCCGTCAGCGCGACGATGAATCCAAAGGCAAGCAGGAAGGCCGCGGCCCCGACGGCCTTCGCGGTCGCCTGCTCCGATGCGCCTTCGAGCTGAGACAGCGGCACTGATACCACCACCGACCAGCCGTAGGCGCTCGGAGGCGATAGATATGTCATGGAGCGCACGCCGTCCAAGGTGCTTGACTCCGCGAAGCCGATTCCGCCGCCCAGAATGCGCTTCTTGAATGGCTCCGATGCGGATACCCCAAACCACTTTCCCGGATCGCGGCTGCGACCCATGATGACCTGCTCGTTGTTCACGACGGCCGTGAGGGCGTTGAACGGCCCGGGATTCAGTTCCAGGATGCGCTGCAGGTCTGTCGGTTGGAAGGACACGCCGACGTTGTATTCCTGAGGCGCCATGCCGAGCACTGGCACGAACACGGTGATGGCGGGCGTGCGCGCAACCGGCGCACTGGGCACGAACACGATGAGCGGGTCCTTCTCGGTCAGAGCGAGTGGCTTGGCCCGCGCCACACGGGGTGCGGGGTAGGGCGCTTTGGTGTTGAAGATCTGCCAGCCAGTGTCGACCAGGAGGACCCAGTCGTCGCGACCGACCGTCGCGCTCAGCGCCTCCTCGTGGAAGCGCGCGAAATCGCCATTGCGCGCCTCACTGGAGGAGGCCAGGGTTTGGGCGAGCACGACCCGCTTGTCCAACTCCCGTTCCAACGTTGTGCTCAGGCGCAGCCCATATTCCTCAATCTGGCGCCGGGTGGCTGCAGTTTTTTCCTGGTGTGTATACCAAGTGAAAAGCGCGAAACCAGCTGCGGCTGGCAGCCACACCGCAAAGACGAGAAGCAGGAGCCGTTTTCGAATGCTCATGGTGCTATTGCATGGTGGGGGTAGCCTGCGTCCGAATGCACCGGCAGCCTGGCTCCCTGGATCGTGGCGGATTATGGGTGGCGTCGGGCGGGTTCCCGGGTAGCTGCCGACCGGGGGTGCCACCTCGGCGACCGCTCGGCGCGTACTAGGCGCATTTGGAGTTTGCGACCGCGGCTCCATGGCAGATCAAGCAGTGGCATGCGCGCCTGGGGCCGGCGTCGCAGCCGAGGCGATGCGTTGACGGCTCAGTCGCTAGCGTTGCGTGGCGTCTCGCAAGCCGAGGGCCAGCGCAGCGTGCGTCGCCTGCGTCGGCATTTGCGCTGACGCCAGCGTGCCAACGAGCGTGGCGGCACATGCTTGGTAGAGTGCAGGCGATCTCCCTTGCATCGCATTCGGCTGGCCTGCGTCCCGGGCACGAAGGAAGTACTCTGGTGGTGCGGCGATACCGTAAGCCGAACCCTACAAGCTTCTCTCCTGATACCGGTCATGCAGCTGCCAAGCCGGCACCAATGATGGGGTGTTTTGAACAGTGCGGGAGTTGCGGTGGCAGTCAACAGTCTTGTGAGCGGTGGCCCCGACGGGCTCCCTAGGAACGAGGCAACGACCCTGCGCATGCACGCCGTTGTGGCGTGCTCCTCGCTGCCGTTGTTCCTTGGTACTCTGCTCAGTGATTGGGCCTATGCGTCAACGTATCAAGTGCAATGGACCAACTTCGCCGATTGGCTCAACGCAGGCGGGCTGATGCTCGCCGTGGTGGCGTTGGTCTGGGCTGCGCTCGCCGAAATCTCGCAACCGTGGCGTCGGTCTGGCCGCCGATGGCTTGCGACCGCCCTGCTGGCCGTCACAGTGGTCCTCGGGACATTGAACGCGTTTGTGCACGCCAAGGACGGCTGGGCGGCCATGCCCGCTGCGCCGGTGTTGTCCTTGCTGGTGTTGTTGGCAGCGGCGGCGGCATCTGTGGTGGGACTCGCACGCCTCGGCGGTAGGGCTCAGGCATGAAGGCGTACCTCGCTCTGGCACTTTCTTTCGCGTGCGCGGCGCTGGCCGGATGCAGCGAGGAAGCGGCGGATGGAACCCAGTTCGGCGCTGTCGATCGCCTGCCTGAACCCAGCGGCGGCCTGATGCCCAGCATGACCATCGCCGAGCCTGCAGCGTGGGCCGGGAAGGCGCCGCACGCCCCTGAGGGCTTCACCGTCACTGCGGTCGCGACCGACCTGCTGGTTCCGCGCCAGACGCTCGTGCTACCGAACGGGGACATCCTCGTCGCGGAAGGCAAGGGCGGTGGCGCCCCGGTGCTGACGCCGAAGGACTACATTGCTGGCTTCATCAAGGCGAAGGGCACGACCAAGGCAAAGAGTGGCGACCGCCTGACCCTGCTTCGTGATGCCGACGGCGACGGCAAGTATGAAGGTCGCTGGGTGTTCGCGGAAGGGCTTGACGCTCCCTATGGCCTGGCGCTGATTGGCAGCCACCTCTTCGTGGCCAACCAGGATGCTTTGGTGCGCTTTGACTATCAGCCTGGCCAGACCCGGGCCTCGTCATCGGCGGTCACCGTTGCGCTGCTGCCGTCCGCCGTTAACCACCATTGGACCAAGGCGTTGGTGGCAAGCCCCGACGGCCGCCACCTGTACGTTGGAATCGGATCCAACAGCAATGTCGGCGAGCGCGGCATGGAGATCGAGGAGAACCGCGCGATGGTCTGGGAGGTCGACGCTCGGACCGGCGCGACCCGGCCATATGCCACTGGCTTGCGCAACCCGACCGCCCTGGCGATCGAGCCGCGCCAGAAGCAGTTGTGGGCAGTCGTCAACGAGCGCGATGAACTGGGCCCCAACCTGGTGCCCGACTATCTGACCTCGGTGCGCGAGCACGCCTTCTATGGCTGGCCCTATGCCTACTGGGGGCAGAACGTCGACCCCCGCGTGCGCCCGCAGGACGATGCCAAGGTGAGGAAGTCCGTGGTGCCCGACTACGCGCTGCAGTCGCATTCGGCGCCACTGGGCGTCGCGTTCGCAGCAGCGGGCAGCGCGGACTCCCGTTTCGCCGAGGGCGCCTTCGTCGGCTTGCACGGCAGCTGGAACCGCTCCGTCCCAGTAGGCTACAAGGTGATCTTCGTGCCCTTCCGTGATGGCCGACCGAGCGGCCCGCCGGTTGACTTCCTCACGGGCTTCCAGCAGGATGGAAAGACCATGGGTCGACCTGTCGGGGTGACAGTGGACCCGCGCGGCGCCGTGATCGTCGCCGACGATCTGTCGAACACCATCTGGCGCGTAGCGCCATCACGCTAGTCCCAACTTCCATGCCACCATGAACGAGGCGCAGCGATGGCTACCCTACTGCGGTGAAGCACCCGGCCCCTCGGTCTGGCTCGAGCGCTGGAATCTGGACCCCGTGCTGTGCACTGGGCTCATCATTTCCGCGTTCGTCCTGCGGCGTCCGTCAATGGCTGCTGGCATCTCCTGCGGGCGGCTGCGCAGCCTGCGTGGCGCGTGGTTCCTGGTCCTCTTGCTGTATGTCTCACCGCTGTGCGCGCTGAGTTCTGCCTTCTTCACGGTGCGTGTGCTCCACCACATGACCCTGGTGCTGGCGGTCGCGCCATTGCTGGTGTACGGGTTGGGCAACCGCCTGGACCGCGTTCCGGCGCCTTTGTGGACCAGCACTGCATTGGCTGCACTGGTGTTCTGGATCTGGCATGCCCCCGGCCCCTATGGCGCCGCACTGACATCGGTACCGGGCTACGCGCTCATGCAGTTCTCGCTTGCGGCAAGTGCCGTGCTCTTTTGGGCCGCATTGCGCCGCACCAGCGCTGCCCAAGCCCTGGCGGCGCTGCTGGTCACGACCATGCAGATGGGGTTGCTCGGCGCACTGATCACCTTCGCCTCGCGGCCGATGTATGCGCCGCACTTCCTGTCCACCCTGGGCTGGAACGTCTCTGCTCTCGAGGATCAGCAGCTCGCCGGCCTGACGATGTGGGCGCCTGGCAGCATGGTCTATTTGTGCTCCGCCGTCTGGATCGGCTGGCGCTGGATGCACGCTGAAAGCGGCCGCACATCCCGCTCATTGCCCGCGGAGTCGACCTGAACCTCATCGCCATCATTGAATGGGCCGAGGGTTACAACCGTCGCGGCCTGTACTCGCCGATCGGCGTGACCTTCCATTGGGTGATGGCTGCGCTGATGGTCTTCCAGCTTGGCTACGGCTGGTACCTGGGTTTCCTGCCCGCAGGCGGCGACAAGTACATCGGCTACCAGACCCACGCCGAGATCGGGCTGACAATCATGGTGCTCGGATCCCTGCGATTCTTCTGGCGCAGTCAGATCGGCGGACCGGAGAACATCGAGCCAGACTCGTTCGCCGGCCGCGCGAGCCTGCTGATCCAGGCGTGGTTCTATTTCGGCTTCTTCGCATTGCCCATCAGTGGTTGGGTGATGTGGTCCACGTTGCCGGGCGATCTGCCGCTGTCGATCGCTGGCGTCATCCCTTTTCCCAACCTCCCTTTCGACCAGCTGTCAGAGCAACTGCAGCACAGCCTCATGGAGAGCGCCGCGACGGCGCATTTCTGGATCGTCTGGATCACCGTGCTGGCCATTCCTGGCCATGCCGGAGCGGCATTCGTGCATTACCTGTTCAAACGCGACCGGGTGCTGCAATCGATGCTCGACCTCAATGGACCGCAGGTGCCGGGCGTGGTGGGATCTGCGCCAAGTACAGGCCCAGGGTCCTGATGTCATCCGACTCCAGTTCTTGCGCGACACGCAGCATCTCATGAAGGCCATCACCACGTCGCTTCGACAGTCGCCAGTCGCGCAACTGCTGTTGGATGTAGAACGCCGGCTGCCCCGCCAGCGGCGGACCAGCCGGCGTTCCGACCGCGTCGACACCGTGGCATTGCTGGCAGGCGCGCGCGTAAAGATCGCCAGTGCGAGCGGTCGTCTCCTGCGTGGTGGCCGGGGCCAGCGCGCGCGGCACCAGTGCGGCGTAGTGGTTCGCCACCAGCACGCGCTCGTGGCTGTCCAGGAAGCGGGCCACGTCGCGCATCACCGCGTGCGGCCGAAGACCCAGCGCAAAGTCCTCCATCTGCTTCTGCAGGTAACCAGCGGGCAAGCCGGCCAGTCGGGGTGCGTCGAACCCGTTGCCTTCGCCCCGCGCGCCATGACACGTGGCGCAGGAGTAACGCGCGCCGCCTTCGCCTCCGCTCATCGCGATGAGCACGCCGGTGCGGCCGTAGCGGTCGTTGCTGGGCGTCATGCGGTCCGTGCAGCCGCTGGTGCCCATGGCGATGAGCGCGGAAACAATCCCCGTCGCGAGGACACGTCGGGCGGTGAGGCTGGCGGCGACCGGAACTGGCTGCCGGACAGACGTGCAGGATGAACGCATGGGCACAGAGTGTGACTCAATCTTCGCCCGTGGCATGCGGTCATCTCTCCGGGTGGTGGTCTGCGCGGCAACCTGCGGCCTGGCCGCTTGCGATGGCCCTCCTGACCGCACGCCCCGACTCGACGAGGCCGATCTCGCCCGCGGCCTGCGCCTGGTCTCGGAGAAGGGCTGTGTGGCCTGCCATACATTCCCGGATGTCGCATGGCCCCGGGGGGCGCTGGGGCCTTCGCTCGTCAGCTTCGGCGGGCAAGGGCTCATCGCCGGCCGGCTGCCCAACCAGCCCGGCGTGCTGATGCAGTTCGTTCGGAATGCACCCGCGATGGCGCCCGGCACTTCGATGCCAGCCATGCCCATGTCGGACCAGGAAGCCCGCGATGTCACAGCCTACCTCCTCCAGCTCAGGTCTCGCTGAGGCCTTGCGCGGCTGGCCGCCGCCCGTGCTCGATCCGCAAGGGCCGTTCTCGAACACGGTCACGACCCTGGCATGGGTGCTGATTGCGCTGATGACGTTGATCTTCGTGCTCGTCTGCGCCGCGATGTGGGTTGCGCTGTACGGCAACGACAGCCTGCGCGCGCGGTTGGGCGGCGAGCGCGTCGTCCGATGGTTCGGGTTGATCCTGCCGGCGGGCGTGCTCTTTGTCTTGCTGGCCTGGAGCATGGCGCTGGTGTCAGGGCTCACGACCGTGAGGGGCGACGAGCTGCGCATGCGCATCGCCGGCAACATCTACTGGTGGCGTGTGTCCTATCTGGACGCTGCAGGGCGCGAGTGGCTGGCCGATGCCAACGAGCTTCACATCCCCGTCGGCCAGCCGGTCGTCATCGACATGGTGTCCGAGGACGTCATCCACAGCTTCTGGGTGCCCAAGCTCGGCGGGAAAATGGACATGATCCCGGGCCGCACCAACCGCCTGAAGCTGCAGGCGGATCAGCCCGGCGTCTACGGCGGGCAGTGCGCGGAATTCTGTGGGGGCGCGCATTCGCTGATGGGCTTCGTTGTTGTAGCGCACGACGCCGCCAGCTGGCAGCGCTGGCTCGCGGCGCGCCAGATGTCGGCATCGACCGCAGGGGCCAACCCTGCACCTGTGGCGGATACCGAGGTCGCGCGGGGACGGCAGCTTTTCGGCGAGGTCGGCTGCGCGGCCTGCCACCGCATCGCGGGCACCGCCGCGCAGGGCTTGTCCGGCCCTGACCTTAGCTTCGTCGGTTCGCGTCGCTCGCTGGGGGCCGGAATCCTGCCGAACAACCGCGGTACGCTGATCGGCTGGATCGGCGACAGCCAATCGATCAAGCCGAACAACCGCATGCCCGCTTATCGCTCGCTCAGCGGCGAGGAACTCGGCGCGCTGGCGGCGTACATGGAATCGCTGAAGTGACGGCCCATAGCGCCGGTGTGCCGGGTGTCGACGGCGCGGTCAGCGATGCGGCGAACGAGCCCGCCGAGACTGGGTTCGATGCGCGCTTGTATCAGCGCTTCCCAACGCAAGGCGGCCGGCCTGCCGGCGAGTTGAAGGCGCTGGAGAAGGTGTGGGCCTCGCCCAGAGGCTGGAAGCGTCTGAGCGACGTCAACAACAACGTCATCGGCTTCCTGTTCATCGTCACCGCCTTTGGCTTCTTTGTGGCCGCCGGCGTCCTGTCACTGGTGATGCGCGTGCAGCTCGCCACTCCGCTGGCCGGCATCGTGCCGCAGGAAACCTACAACCAGCTGTTCACGATGCACGGCTCGGTGATGATGTTCCTCTTCGCCGTCCCGGCGGTGGAGGCCATCGCGGTGATGCTGCTCCCACAGATGCTGGCTGCACGCGATCTGCCGTTCCCGCGCCTGTCCGCGTTCTCGTACTGGGCCTACGCGATCGGCGGGTCGGTGTTCTTCTGCTCGATCTTCTTCAGCCTGGCACCCTCCGACGGCTGGTTCATGTACCCCCCTTTGAGCTCAGGGACGTACTCCAAGGGCATCAATGCCGACTTCTGGCTGCTGGGCATCGGCTTCATCGAGATCAGCGCCATCGCCGGCGCGATCGAGCTGATCGTCGGCGTGCTGCGCACCCGGGCTCCCGGGATGACGCTGTCCAAGATGCCGATCTATGCGTGGGCGGTGCTGATCTTCGGAGTGATGATCATCCTCGCGTTTCCGGCGATGATCCTCGTGACGCTGTTGCTCGAGGTGGAACGCGCGTTCAACTGGCCAATGTTCGACGCGACCCGCGGCGGTGACCCCCTGCTGTACCAGCACCTGTTCTGGTTCTTCGGCCACCCCGACGTGTACATCATCTTCCTGCCGGCCTCCGCGATGGTGTCGACGATGGTCGTCACGGTGGCGCAAAAGAAGCTCGTCGGCCACGAGATCGTTGTGCTTGCAATGGTCGCCACTGCGTTCATCAGCTTCGGCGTTTGGGCCCACCACATGTTCACCGTCGGCTTGCCCAATCTGTCTTCGGGCTACTTCTCTGCGGCGTCGATGGCGGTGGCGATACCGGCGGGCGCCCAGGTATTCGCGTGGATCGCCACGCTCGCGTCGGGCCGCGTGCAACGCAACGTGCCATCGCTCTTCCTCGTCGGCGGCATTCTCATCTTCGTGATGGGTGGGCTGACCGGCGTGATGGTGGGCATGGTCGCATTCGATGGCCAGGCGCACGACACCTACTTCGTGGTTGCGCACTTCCACTACGTTTTGATCGGCGGCATGGTGTTCCCG
>Ga0247823_10002118_pt1 | contig 16422 bp, 23 predicted proteins | sample 13C_PalmiticAcid_2_FD_192426 | JGI IMG/M metagenome (GOLD analysis project Ga0247823, IMG submission 192426) | Soil microbial communities from agricultural site in Penn Yan, New York, United States - 13C_PalmiticAcid_Day30 | ecosystem: Environmental > Terrestrial > Soil > Agricultural land...
GGTTGTTCCTGCCCGGCGGCGAACAGCAGCGAGTCGCCGGGCAGGAACAACCCGACGATGAAGGCGCACTCGACGAAGACGAAGCCGAGCACGATCGCCCAAACCAGCAAGGGGCCGGCGGAATCGAGCAGACCCGTAGCCATGGTCACCCGGTCAGACTACGTGGGGGCTCCGGCGGCCCGCAGAGGAATGGGGCCGTATTCACCTGTCTTTGGCAAAGGCGCAATCAGTGCGTCAAACGCTTCTCGCGGCGCCCGATCAGCCCACCGACCACGACCGCGACCAGCCCGAGCGCGCCGATCCCGATCGGGATCAGATAGCCGAGGCCCTCCAGTCCATCACCCCACTGGGAGTCCTCGTAGCGCCGCACGGCGACCCACGCGCCTGCGACCAGCGGGACGACCAGGCCGACAAGACCCAGCGCGGCGATCGGCACCGACCGGTGCGCGGCGACCCCCAGCAAGGGGACGAGCAACAGCGCCGCGCCCAGCATCGGGGTGTCGATGAACTCGACCTGGTAGTCGTCCTTCCCCAGGTTGATGACTCCAGAGGCGTTGTTGAGGGCGATCAGGACGATCACCACAGAGCCGATGGTGACGACGGCGGACCAGAGCGACGCGGTGGTTCGTGCGGTCATGTCTTCACCGTAGGGCCGCGCGCGGCCTACGGCTGATCGTCTCGCCGAAGAACGACAACGCCGCGGTCAAGATCGACCCCGTGGTTCGGCGGGGCGCCCTCGGCGTCGTCCTCCGCCATCAGCGACACCGAGTCGCGGTGGTCGAGTTCCATCCGCTTGGAGCCGTAGAACATGGCGGTGAACTCGTTGACATAGGTCGCGGTGACCGGTGTGCCCGCGCGCTTGCGGCGGCGGTGCTGACGCAGCTCGTAGCCGCCGACCGCGACCATCAGCAGCGTCCCGCCCGGAACGCTCCAGGCCAACACCGTCTCGATCGTGCCCACGGACTGTCGAACGACTCAGACCGTCGTCTCGTTCCCCACCAGCCCGAGGATCGGCGTGGCGACCTGGGACTCGTCGTCGCGATCCACCTGCACCATCCCCGAGACGCCCCCGCCACCCGCGCCCATCACGATGCTCGACGCGAACCGGCCTTCCTTCGACGCGGCCTCCTCGATCGCCGTAAGCCCCGCCTCGGTGTCCAGTGCGTCGGTGAGGGCGGCCAGCAGGTCCGCGTCCGCCGCGGCCAGGATCCGGTCGATCTCAGTCATGCCGCACCTCCACGCACCCGCTCGGCCAGCGTCGTCCTGGCCCGGTGCAGGTTCTGCCGCACGGCGGCCTCCTGCCGCCCGGTCGCCGCGGCGATCTCGGCGGTGCCGAACCCGTCGAGGTGCCAGGCCAAGGTGAGCCGCTGGGCGAACGGGAGCGTGCCGATCAGCTCCCGCACCGCCCGCGTGCTCTCCTCCAGCACCACTTCCGCCTCCGCCGACAACACGGTTCGACCGTCCGGCACGACCTCGGCCGGGACCTCGATCACGCCAAGCTGCTGCTGGAACGCGCGGGTGGCCACGGTCCGGACCCACGCCCGCGGGTTCGTGTGGATCGAGTCCCAGGACACCCAGGCCTGCGTGAACGCCACCTGCACCACGTCAGCCGCGGTGTGGGCGGTTGCCCCGAGCTTGATCACGAACCCCATCAACCGGTGGACCTCCTCGCGGTAGAACCCCGCGAACGCCGTGTCCCGCCTAGTGGCGACCGCGACACCCGGCCGGTCATCGTCCACCACGGCCCCGCCCGATCCGCACCGAGCTGACCAGGTCGGCGGCGACCAGCGTGCCGCCGTCCGGCACCCGCCGCGCCATCGCCGCCCACGCCGCGTACCGGCTCGCCGACGTCCGGTGCCGGATCCAGGCGAGCACGACACTCGTCCCGCTGCCCAGCACCGCCAGCACGATCCCTGCCACCACAGCCGCTCCCTTCCACGTCCTCACCGGGGAAGTGTCGGGAACGGCCCGATCCGTGACATCAGGCGGCGAGCGACTCCGCCAAGGTCTCGCGCAGGAAGTCGCCCGCGTAGCGGATGGCCAGCCTGCCGTCGGGGATGATCGGGTAGAACGCCGGGAACACGTGCACCTGACCGGGCCACACCTGCAGTTCGCAGTGCGCGCCTGCCATCCGCATGGCTGTCGCGAGGCGTTCCGAGTCGCCAAGCAGGCACTCGGTGTCGCCGACCTGGATCAGCATCGGCGGCCAGCGGCGCTTGCTGCCCTTGAGCACGGTCAGCCGCGGGTCGGCCAGATCGGTCGGCCCGGCGTAGACCACGGCCGCCTCCCTGGCCCGCGCGGGCGGGATGAACGGGTCGCGGCGGGCGGCGTCGCGGTCGTCGAGCTGCGTGCAGTGCAGGTCGAGGAACGGGGAGAACAACACCGCGGCGCCCGGCATCGGCAGCCGCAGGCGGGTCAGGTCGGCGAGCAGGCCGACCGTCAGGTGCCCGCCGGCAGAGTCGCCCGCGACGACGATCTTGGAGGCGGGGAAGCCCTGGTCGAGCAGCCAGTGGTAGCCCGCGACCGCGTCGTCGGCGGCCGCCGGGAACAGGTGCTCCGGCGGGCGGCGGTATTCCAGCAGCAGCACGGGAAGCCCGGACGACGCCGACAGCGCCGCGGCCAGGTGCTTGTGCGTGCGGATCGAGCCGAAGACGAAGCCGCCGCCGTGCAGGTAGAGGATCGCGCCCGCGGTCTCGTCGGCCTCGCGCGCGCAGATCCACGCCCCACGCACGTCGCCGTAGCCGTGGGGTTCGCTGACCGGGCGGACCTTGGTGCCTCTGGGAAGCGGCATGAAGCCGAGCGCGTCGAAGGACTCTCTGATCACGCGCAGGTACAGGCCCTGCAGGCGGACCCGGTCAGCGATCGGCCGGATCGTGCTGCTCATGAAAAGCGCCAGCGCGCGGGCCTGCACGCTGGGACCAGGCATCTCCGCCATGGCACACCGCCCCTCCCCGACGCGGGTGTCCACAATGACCCCCACTGCACCAACTGTAAGTCAACGACTTGCGAATTCACTGCGTCCGAACGCCTTAACTCTTCCCTGTGTCGCGGGGACTACCGTGGTCCTCATGCCCCTGTTGACCAGGCTGAACTCCGTGCTCGGCGGCGACGGGCTGGCCGTCGATCCCGACGTCACCGCCGGCTACTGCCGCGACATGATGCCGCTGGCGCCGCACGGCTCGCCGCTGGCCGTAGCGTTCCCCAAGGACGTCGAGCAGGTCCAAGAGGTTGTCCGGGCGTGCGCCGAACACGGGGTGCCGATCGTGCCGCGCGGCGCGGGCAGCGGGCTGTCCGGTGCCGCGAACGCGATCGACGGATGTGTGGTGCTCGTCACCACAAGGATGAGCACGATCCTCGAGGTCGACTCGGACAACCGTCTCGCCGTCGTCGAGCCGGGCGTGGTCAACCTCGACCTGCGCGGCGCCGTCGAGAAGCACGGCCTGTTCTATCCGCCCGACCCGTCGTCGTACGACTGGTGCACGATCGGCGGCAACCTGGCGACCAACGCGGGCGGCCTGTGCTGCGTGAAGTACGGCGTCACCACGGACTCCGTCCTCGGCCTGCACGTCGTGCTGGCCGACGGCGAACTGCTCAAGACCGGCCGCCGCACGGTGAAGGGCGTGGCGGGCTACGACCTCACGAAGCTGTTCATCGGCAGCGAGGGCACCCTCGGCGTGATCACCCAGGCCACCCTGGCGCTGCGGCCACTGCCCCAGGCCCCCGGCACGATGGTCGCCGCCTTCGGCTCCACCGCCGCCGCGGGCGCCGCCGTCAGCCGGATCGTCCGCGAGGGCATCGTCCCGTCCCTGATGGAGATCATGGACGCGACGTCGATCGAGGCCGTCGAGGCGTACCTGAAGACGGAACTGGGCGCGGGCAAGGGCTGCGCGGCCCTGCTGATCTGCCAGTCCGACTCCGGCGGCGAGGCCGCCCGCCACGAACTCGCCGCGATCGAACAGGTCTGCACCGACACCGGCGCCGAACTGGCGTACACGACGTTCGACCTGGAAGAGGGCAAAGCCCTGCTGACCGCCCGCCGCGCGGTCCTCACGTCGCTGGAGGTCTACGGCTCCTGGCTGACCGACGACGTCTGCGTTCCACGCACGCGAATCACCGAACTCATAGCGGGCTGCGAGCGAATCAGCGGCGAAGTCGGCCTGCGCATCGCCGTGGTCGGCCACGCGGGCGACGGCAACATGCACCCGACAATCGTCTACGACGCATCGTCGGAGGACGAGTTCGCCCGCGCCCACAAGGCTTTCGACGAAATCCTGGCGGTCGGCCTGGCGCTGGGTGGCACGGTCACCGGAGAACACGGCATCGGCAAGATCAAACGCGACTGGCTCGCCCGCGAGATCGGCCCGATCGGCCTACGCACCCACCGCGCGATCAAGGCCGCGCTCGACCCGGCCAACCTGTTCAACCCCGGCTCGATGTTCGCCGCACCGGACAGCTGACCGCCCGGTACGGTCGGCCCGGTGAACCGGAAGCTGATCATCGGGGCCGCGGTGTCGGTCCTCATCGCCGGTGTCGTTGTGGTGGTGTCGGTGAACAGCGGGCGCGGCCCCGAGGTGACGGGCCGGGAGTACGTCGACCACATCGCCGCAGGCGAGTGGGACGCCGCCACCGCGATGGTCGAGCCCTTCCGGATCGTCGCGGGCCCGGCGGTCAAGCGGATCAACGTGGTCGATGTGTCCGCCATCGGGGACGACGAGGTGGCGGTGCACTACGAACTGGACGGGGCGCCGAGCCACGTGCGGCTGCCCGTCTACCAGGGACCGGACGAACTCGGGGTATTCGAGCGCTGGCGGGTTCGCGACCCGCTACTCGTGGGGGTCTGGGCGAAGACCACGCTGGCCCGCGACTTCCTGATCGCGGGCGTGCGCGTCGGACCGACGTCGATCAGCATGTATCCCGGCGTGTACGAGCTGAAGGGCCTTCCGTCGAAGTACCTCACCACCGACCCCGCGGTCGTTGTGGTCGACCACTTCCACGCCTCGCTCGGCGGGTCGGTGACGGCCGGACTCGTCTACCGGGCGACCCCCGCGCTGAACGAACTCGTCCAAGCCAGGCTCACCGAGCACGCGGCGTCCTGTTTCGCAGGTTCCGCGGCGAAGGGCTGCCCACTGGACTACCGCTCGTTCCGCGACGTCGGGAGCGACTTCGCGGTCGCCGAACAGCCGAAGCTGGACACGGTCGGCGTTTACGCTGACAACGGCGTCACGGGTCTGAGGTTCAAGTCCACACCCGGCCGCATGACCTACGTCCGCGACGGTAAGACCCGCACCCAGGACTTCCGCGTCTACGGCCGCGTCGACGTCTCGCCACCGACGCCGTGACGGTGACCTTCACCGATCAGCTCTGAGCGGCGCGCTTCTCGCGGCGGGCCTTGACGTATTCGATGATGATCGGGATGACCGAGATCAGCACGATCAGCACGAGCATCGCTTCGAGGTTCTTGTGGATGAACTCGATCTGGCCGAGGAAGTAGCCCAGCACGGTCAGGCCGGTCGCCCACAGCAGCGCGCCGATGCCCGAGTAGGTGAAGAACTTGCGCTTGTCCATCCCGCCGACGCCCGCGATGGCCGTGATGAACGTCCGCACGATCGGCACGAAGCGGGCGAGGACGATCGCGCGCGGGCCGTGCTTCTCGAAGAACTCGTGCGTCTTGGCGACGTGTTCCTTCTTGAACAGCTTGGAATCCGGCTTGCTGAACAGCGCGGGTCCGGCTTTCGCGCCGATGTAGTAGCCGACCACGTTGCCCAGGAACGCGCAGACCGTCAACAGCACACACACCAGCCACAGCGACGGCGAGATGAAGTCACGCGCCACGAACAGGCCCGCGGTGAACAGAAGTGAGTCACCCGGCAGGAAGAAGCCGATCAGCAGGCCGCACTCGGCGAAGATGATCAGGCACAGGCCGGGCAGCAGGAATGGCCCCAGCCCACGCAGGATGACCTCGGGGTCCAGCCAGGACGGCAGCAGGGCGAGATTCACGGGAAGCGCGGCGCTCATCACGACGTCAAAGGTACGGGGCCGGTGTCAGATCAGGGTCAGCAGGCCCACCAGGGAACCGGCGGCCAGACCCAGCAGGAGCGCGATGAGCACGACCCACCGCAGCCAGGTCCGCGGTCGCGGCTCGAAGCGGGCGGTCGGCTCGGTCTGGGCGACCAGCGGGAGGTCGCTGCCGGAGAGCAGCCCGAATCCACCGACGGTCGGCGACTCCGAAAGCGGCGTGCGCGCGGCCTGCGCGCGCAGTGCCTCGGCCAGCAGCCGTTCGGGGTCGGAATCGGTCACATGGCGACGTTAACCCAAATTAAGTCAGGTTGACTTGCTGACCCCGCCGCAGCACGCCCGCGACCTGCAGTTTGTCATCCAGTAGGACGATGTCGGCCGCCTGCCCGGCGGCCAGCCTGCCGGTGTCGAGGCCGAGCAGGTCGGCCGGGTGGGTGGCCGTGGCGGCGACGGCGGCGGTGATGTCCATGCCGCACGCGGTGACCAGGTTGCGGAACGCGGCATCCATGGTCAGCGTGCTGCCCGCCAGGGAGTCGCCGCCCTTCACGGTGGGCACGCCGTCGCGGACGACAACTGTCAGCCCGCCCAGCGGGTATTCGCCGTCGCCCGCGCCGGTGGCGGAGATGGCGTCGGTGACCAGGACGGTTCTGGCGGTGCCCGCGTGCTGGGCGGCCAGGCGCACGATGGTCGGGCTCAGGTGGACGAGGTCGCAGATCAGCTCGACCGACACCCGCGGGTCGTCGAGGAGCGCGCCGATCGGACCGGGTTCGCGGTGGTGCAGCGGGCGCATTCCGTTGAACAGGTGGGTCGCCACGGTCGCGCCCGCGTCGACCGCGGGCAGCACCAGGGACTCGACCGCGTCGGTGTGGCCGATCGCGGCGATGGATCCGCCGTCAACGAGCTGCTTGACCGCGTCGACCGCGCCGTCGAGCTCGGGGGCCAGGGTGACCATGCGGATCGGGCCCGCGTCGAGCAGGGTCGCCACCGAGTCACGGTCGGGGGCCATCAGGATGGCCGGATCGTGGGCGCCGCAGCGGGCCGCGGCGAGGAAGGGGCCTTCCAGGTGGATGCCCGCGATCAGTCCGTCGGCGACGTGTTCGCGCAGGACCGCGATCTGCTCGACCAGCTCGGGGATCGGGCGGGTGACGAGGCTGGCCAGCATCGTCGTGGTGCCGTGCCGCGCGTGCATGGTCGCCGCGGTGCGAATGTCTTCATGGTCCGTGCTGGTGAACGCCGCGCCGCCGCCGCCGTGGCAGTGGATGTCGACGAAGCCGGGGACGACCCAGGCCGCCTGGGAGATCGTCGTGGCCGCGGGCGGAGCGCCCGTGCCGACCGCGGCGATGACGCCGCCGTCGACGTGCACCCAGCCGTCGTCCAGTACGCCTTCCGGGGTGACGATCCGCCCGGTGATCACATGTCCAGCCATGCCCGTCCTCCCAGCTGCCCTGGGGAGGATTCTAGGTGGTCTAGACCGCAGTGGTCTAAACCAAACTTTGGGTAGCTAAATGATCACGGAGTGTTCATGATTTTCTGCAGTGCCTCCAGCGCGCGGCTGGCGGTGGACTTGACGGTGCCCTTGGAGATGCCCGCGGCCTCGGCGATCTCGGCCTCGGTCAGATTGCCGTAGTAGCGCAGCACCAGCACCTCACGCTGCCGGGGCGGCAGCTGCGACAGCGCCTTGACCACGCCCTGGTGCTCGGCGGTCAGCATGGCCAGGCTCTCGGCCGACCGGGCGTTCACCGCGTGCGGCGGCGTGTACTCCCGGGCGGTCTTGCGGCGGCGCAGCACGCTGCGGGAGCCGTTGACGACCGCGGTCCGCAGGTAGCCGACGGCGGCGGCCGCGTCGCGCAGGCCGCCCCAGTTGCGGTGCAGGCCGGTGAAGGCCTCCTGGACCACGTCCTCTGCCGTCGCGGGCTCGTCGACCAGCAGCAGCGCGAGGCGGATGAGTCGCATCCGGTGCGTGCGGTAGAGGTCTTCCAAGGTCAGCGGCGCCTCGGGGGCGGCGGGAGGCGAACTCTTGAGGTCGATCGCCCGCAGTCTGGTCAGCGTGTGCTCGACGCTGCGCTCGGCATTTCCCTCAACCGGTTGCCCCGGCTCCGCGATGTTTCCGCGCGCCGGAGGGTAATCACCTGGTTGCACACCATCCCCTGCCACGGACAAACCTTACCGGGCGGCGATCCCGAACACATCGGCCGACGGTCGGAAAAGACGACTGGGATCATCACGCCCATGACTTGGTTCACCGTGGACACGACCTACATCGACGACGCCGACCGCCTCGCCGAGGTCCGCCCGCAACATCGCGCCTACCTGCAGACTCTTGTCGAGACCGGCCAGGTCCTCGCCGCGGGCCCCTGGGGCGACGGCACGGGCGGGTTCGTCGTGCTCAAGGCCGTCGACCGCGACGAACTGGACGCGATCCTCGCCGTCGATCCGTACACGACCGAGGGAATCGCGGCTGCTCGAACGGTGCGTGAGTGGACGATCGCGCTCGGTCCGTGGGCGGTCAGGTGACCGCTGGCGAGGTCGAGTCCTGGTCGGTCGAGGACGGCTGGGGTGTGCTCGTCTCGGATTCGCTGGACGAGCCGGTCTGGGCGCACTACAGCCACATCGACATGCCCGGCTTCCGCGTGTTGGCCGCGGGCGACCGTGTCGAGTTCGACTACGAGGCCGCTGACCAGGACGGATATCGCTACCGCGCCACCGTGGTCCGCGCGCTGACTCAGTAGGTTCCGCCGAGCTTGCCGTGGTCCCAGGAGACGACCTTGGTCGGGCGGAACACCAGGCCGACCCGCTTGGCCGCCTGCGCGCGGACGAACTGCGACGCCGCCACGGCCACCTCCGGGCTGCCGGTGTACCGCTCGGTCAGGGCGCTGCCGATCGCGGTGATCCGCTCGGTGTCCTCGACGATCTCGACGTCGCACTCCAGCGACACGCCGCGCAGTTCCTCGTAGGAGGTGCCTGCCTCGACCAGCACAGTCGCCTGGGCGAGCCTGCGCAGGTTGGCCACCTTCTGCGAGGACTCGTAGGTCCAGGTGGTCAGCGTCGAGCCGTCCGGGAGGTACCAGACCGGGACCAGGTGCGGTCTGCCGGTGCGGCCGATCGTGGCGACATTGGCGACCTTCTCCCCGGCGAGGAAGTCCGCGACCTCCTGCGGCGTCAACTTGATCTGGTCCCGTCGCGACATCAGCGCCTCCTCGTCGACCAGGCTAGCGGTGCGAGTCGACCTTGTGGGTCACATCGGCGTCGGCCTGTCCGCCCGCGCCGACCGGACGTGAGGCGGCCTCGGCGCCGCGGCGGGCGATGTCCGCCAGCGCTGCCTTGTCGGCCTTCGCGACCAGGTTGCCGCGCAGCCTGGCGCCGATCTCGATGATCGGCGGGAGGAACGCGCGGACGAGCTTGAGCGCGCCGACCCAGCCGGGCACGTGCACCGTGCGGTCCCGCCGCAGGATGCCCTTCTCCAGCGCGTCGAGCGCGACCTCGACCGGGTAGGTCTTGCCGAGCAGGCCGGGCATGGCCGACCGCAGCGGGCCGAACACCGGGTGCTGGTCGGCGCCCTGGACCAGGTCGGTGGAGATCCAGGTCGGGTGCGCGACACCGACCTTGACGCCGAGGTGGCGGACCTCGGCGCGCAGGCTGTTGGTGAACGCCTCGACCCCGGCCTTCGCCGCGGCGTAGGCCCCCATGCCGGGCGCGTGGGTGATCGCGGCCAGCGACGAGACGACCAGGACGTAGCCCTTGCGCTCGATCACGTGCGGCAGGGTCACCCGGACCGTGCGCCACACGCCGAGCAGGTCGACCTCGATGGTGCGCTCGAAGGCCCTCGGGTCGATCGAGCGGATGAACCCGGTCGCCGCGATGCCCGCGTTGGCCACCACGATGTCGATTCCGCCGAACCGCTCGACCACGCCTTTGGCGGCGGTCTCCAGTGCGGCCCAGTCGGTCACGTCGGCCTCGAACACCGCGGCGTCCGGCCCGCACTCGGCGGCGACCTTGGCCATCTCGTCTGGCTCGATGCCGACGAGCGCGACCTTGGCCCCCTGGGCGGCGAACCGCTTGGCCAGTCCGGCGCCGAAGCCGCGGGCGGCTCCGGTGATCAGGATGACCTTGCCGTGCACGCTCGCCTTGCGGGCCAGCAGGTTCGTCGCACCCATCGTGAGCCTCCTCGGTCGCGTCCTTACCGCGAGTAAGCTACCACAAGTAACTGTTATTCGAGGTAACACTTACTTGTCGCGGATCAGCCTGGCCGCGACGCGCGGGACGAACCGGTGCAGGGCGGCGAGGGTGCGGATGGAGCCGACCCGGACGACGTCGCGGTTCAAGCCCGCCAGGGTCGCGTCGGCCGCGGCGTCCGCGCTGATCTTCCGGGTGCCGCGGCCCGCCGTCATGGCGGTGTCGACCAGCGGCAGCATCACCTCGACCACCCTTCGCGGTGCTGGTCAGCGGCCTGAAAGGGATCTTGCTCGATCTGTTGGTCACCGGTGATCGCGACCGTTGCACGGCCGCGGCCAACCGGCTCATCGGACTGATGGCCTAGTCGAAGACCTCGACCCCACGCCAGAACGCGATTCGGCCCTTGACGTGCGCGGCCTCTGGTTTGGGGTCGGCGTAGTACCAGGCGGCGTCGGCGTTGATCACACCGTCGACGTCGAGTGAGTAGTAGTTCGCGGTGCCCTTCCACGGGCAGAAAGTCGTCGTGTCGGAGGGGCACAGGTACTCGCGGCGCACCGAGTCGACTGGGAAATAGTGGTTCCCCTCGACGATGACGGTGTCGTCGCTCTCGGCGATCAGCTCGCCGCTCCAGGTCGCTTTGGCCACACAGCCCACTCTGCCCGACCGGTCCGACATGTCCGCCTCGTAGGATGCCGCTGACGGGCGCAAGGCCATTTCCGAGGAGGACCCACCGATGCCTATCGCCACCCCTGAGGTCTACGCGGAGATGCTGGACCGGGCCAAGGCGAACGAGTTCGCCTACCCCGCAATCAACGTGACCTCGACGGAGACACTCAACGCCGCGCTGCGCGGTTTCGCCGAAGCCGAGAGCGACGGCATCATCCAGGTGTCCACCGGTGGTGCCGAGTTCGCATCGGGCACCAAGGTCAAGGACATGGTCACCGGTTCGGTCGCGCTCGCCGAGTTCGCCCACGTCGTCGCGGCGAAGTACCCGGTGAACGTCGCGCTGCACACCGACCACTGCCCCAAGGACAAGCTCGACGGCTTCGTCCGGCCGCTGATCGCGATCAGCCAGGAGCGGGTCGACGCGGGCAAGACGCCGCTGTTCCAGTCGCACATGTGGGACGGCTCGGCCGTGCCGCTCGACGAGAACCTGCAGATCGCCACCGAGCTGCTCGAGCAGGCGGCCAAGGCCAAGATCGTGCTGGAGATCGAGGTCGGGGTCGTCGGCGGCGAAGAGGACGGCGTCGACAACGAGATCAACGACAAGCTCTACACGACGGCCGAGGACTTCCTCAAGACCGTCGACGCGCTCGGCGTCGGCGAGAACGGCCGCTACCTGCTGGCCGCGACCTTCGGCAACGTGCACGGCGTCTACAAGCCGGGCAACGTCGTGCTGCGGCCGGAGATCCTCAAGCAGGGTCAGGACGTGGTGGCCGAGAAGCTGGGTCTCCCGGCCGGTGCCAAGCCGTTCGACCTGGTGTTCCACGGCGGGTCGGGCTCGCTGCTGGAGGAGATCCACGAGGCGGTGACCTACGGCGTGATCAAGATGAACATCGACACCGACACGCAGTACGCGTTCACCCGGCCGATCGCCGCGCACATGTTCGCCAACTACGACGGCGTGCTCAAGATCGACGGCGAGGTCGGCAACAAGAAGGCGTACGACCCGCGCGGCTACCTCAAGGCCGCTGAGCAGGCGATGGCCGCGCGCATCACCCAGGCGTGCGAGCACCTGAAGTCCGCTGGCCGCATGATCGCGGGCTGATCACCGCGCTGACCTACGACGAAGACCCCCTCCCGAACCATGGGAGGGGGTCTTCGTCGTATTGTTCTACAATCCCAAGATCCTACAATCCTAATGTTCAACAATTCTACATGCGAACATTAGGATTGTAGGACGATCAGGCGGCGGGGGTCGAAGGGGTCGCCGGGGATGGCTCGGACGCGGTGGACTGGCGCTTGGTGAACCAGGCGCCCACTGGCTTGCCCAGCCACCACAGGGCCGCCACCAGCGCGAACGTGATCGGCGCCGACCACCACGCGATCGGCGGGGCGGCGATCAGAGTGTCCTGGGCGTAGAGCGCGGCGTGGCCGAGCACCGTGATGGCGGCGGCGCCCGCCACGGCTTCCAGCGTGTGCCCCAAGTCGAGCCTGCGCACGATGTCGATCGCGAGGCCGACGAACACCAGGTAGAACGGCACCGTCGACGGCGGGAAGTCCGCCACGGTCAGCATCGGCCAGATCACCGCGCGGTAGGCGACGTACACCCCAGCGACCGCGGTGGCCGACCAGCGGGCGCCGATCGTCTTGGCCGCGACCGCCAGCACGAGCGCGGCCATGCCGATGCCCCACATCGGGTACACCCAACTCGGGATCGGCAGCGCGAAGTGCTCGATCGCCTGGTAGTCGACCGGGCGGCCGATCTGCTCGGCGGCGAATTCCAGCAGGGTCCGCTCGGCGTAGCAGCTGTCGATCGTCAGCACGCCGTTCGGCAGGCACGACCGCAGTTCCAGCACGCCGTATTCCTGCTGCCCATTCGAGAACAGCACGTTCTCGAAGAAGAACAGCCACAGCGCGCCGAGCACCCACGGCCGGGATTTGCCGACCGGACCCGCCGTGTACCAGCCGTCGATCAGACCGGCGATCATCAGCGCGGTGCCGAAGTAGAGCATCGCGTGCGACGGGCTCCACGCGGTCAGATCAAGGCCGTTGACCCGGTGGTTGATCACGTCGAGCGGCGCGGCGATCAGGAAGACGGCGAGACCCCACTGCAGCAGCCGCTGGGACCGCTTCGTGGCGGCCATCCCGGTGAAGGAGTGGATCGCGACCAGCACCACGGCGATGCCGGTGCCGACGGTGTTGATCAGGTGCGGCGGCGCGAGGTCGTCGCGCAGGAACTTGAAATGCCACGATTCGTCCCAAGAGGACCCGAGTACCTTGAACAACAAGGCGATCAACCAGGTCCGGTAGGCGAAATGCCATACCCATTCCGGCGTCTCCCGACCCGCGGCGCCGCGGGTCCAATCGAGCCGGAAGAAATCCTTGAACTGACCGACAGGCCCTTTGCCCGCCGGGTCGTCGATCGCTGCGTTCCCCGTGTTCACCCGGTCATCATGGCGTTCTGGAGCTGAGAACGGATAGTCGGCCCCACACGTTCGTGAGCGATTTCCGGGTTTCCCTTAAGGGTCGGTGACATCAAGGATCAGACCGATTACGGACGGTGTCGCGGCCGGGTGGCCCGCGGATGGGGCAGGATGGCCGCATGACCGGCAATCTGCTTGGACCTGACCCCACCTTGCTCCCCGACCGCGTCGAGCCGCGCGACATGCTCGACAGCGGCACCGACCCGGCGCAGGTGGCCGCCCGCTGGCCGGACTTCAGCGCCGCGTGGGCCGCGCTCGCCGAGAACGCGCTCGCCGCCGGTGAGAACGTCGCGGCCTACGCCTACGCCCGCACCGGCTACCACCGCGGCCTCGACCAGCTCCGCCGCTCCGGATGGAAGGGCTTCGGCCCCATCCCGTGGACGCACGAGCCCAACCAGGGCTTCCTGCGCGCGCTGGCCGCCCTGGCCCGCGCGGCCAAGGCGATCGACGACGCCGAGGAGTACGAGCGCTGCTCGAAGTTCCTCACCGACTCCGACCCGACCGCCCCCCACTGACGGACAGAGCCCGCCCCGCGGTCAAGCGGGGCGGGCTCATCGGTCAGCCGGTCGGCCGGTTGAGCACGCCCACCAGCAGGGTGTGCACCGGCCCGTGGTCAGCGGGGTCGGCCAGCTTGCACTGCCCGCCGCGCACCCGGTACCACTCCGCCGCGCCGAGGTAGCGGACCTTGACGGTCAGCGCGCCGTCCGGGCCCATCGCCGTGTGCAGCTCAAGGTCGCCGGTGACGACGCCCGCCTCCTCGGTCATCACGCCGGGACCGGCGTGCAGCGGCGAGGTGTACTCGGACATCAGGCGTCCAATCAGCAGTAGTTGAGCATGCTCAGCAGCGCCGACTTCTCCGCCGAGTTCACCCGCAGCGCGTACTTGTACTTCACGTGCGTCCACATCTTGGCGTAGGTGCACCAGTACGAGGTGAGTGACGGCTTCCAGGTCGCCGGGGACTGGTCGCCCTTGGACTGGTTGACGTTGTCGGTGACCGCGATCAGCTGCGGGTAGCTCAGGTCGTTGGCGAAGGACTGCCGCTTGCTCGTGGTCCACGCGTTGGCACCCGACCGCCACGCCGCGGCCAGCGGGACCACGTGGTCGATGTCGATGTCGGAGGCGTTGTGCCAGGTCGCGCCGTCGTACGGGCTGTACCAGCTACCCGAGGTCGCCGCGCAGGACGAGTCGGTCACGACGCCACTGCCGTCGCGCTTGAGAACGGTCTCCCGCGTGTTGCACGAGCCGGAGATGGTGATCCAGTGCGGGAACAGGTCCCGCGAGTAGCCGGTCATGGAGCCGTCCGCCGCCACGGTGAGCGCGGCCAGTTCGGCCCGGGCGGTCGACTCACTGGGGATCGACGGCGGGGTGGCACTGGCCACCCCGGCGAGCCCGATGGTCATGGCGACGGACAACAGTAAGGATCCGAGAATGGCTCGGGTCTTCGACATGGTTCCTCCGTTGTGGGGCAACGAGAACTCGCTAACCGTGTCGGCGCCAAGTGGCACCCGTCATACCAAAGGGTGACACCTTGAAGACTTACTGTGAAAGTTCTTGACCACGCTGCGGAGGTTTTGGTGGCCGTTCTGCGGACCGTCGAGCTTTGGCCGATGACCGGTTTCCCGGACCGTCCGTGGGCGGAGACGCCCGAGGAGGACGCCTTCGTCAAGACCGCCCGCAGGGTTTGCGAGCGCTATAGCGAGGGCATGGCCGCAGGCCGCATCAAGAACCGCACACCAAGCGTCCGGTTCTTCACTCATGTCGACCCGGCCCGAGAAGGCCTGCTCGGCGAGGTCTACCTGGATCCTCCGGACGGCTTCGAGTTCGCGAGGATCACGTTGCCCCGCGGCGTCCACGAGCTGACCGCGCAGGAGCGCGGGGCGCTCGTCCTGGAGGTCGTCCACCAGTCGCTGCTCAGGCTCGCCCGCGGCCGTGGCTGGGACGCCGAGGTCTTGGCGGCCGCGTATCGCCACACGCTCGACGCTGGTCTGACGTTCACCTGGTCAGGTGACTGGAAGGCGAGCCCGGACCGCCGCCTCCAGGCCCGGGCGACCTTCAGGCTCGCCGATGACGGCTACGGGCGCGTCTCGGTGGAGATCCGGGAACGCGCGGGCGCGGTGGTGCTCGGCCACACCGCGGAGTCACAGGGATTCAGCACCTTCGACGGCTTCAAACGCACCGCGGCCACCCTGCGCTGGGACGGCCGGTCCGCCGTTCGGATCCATCCCTTCGTCAACCCCTTCGGGGACTCCAGCGGCGAGGTTCGGCACGAGCTCACGGCGTTGGTTCCGCCGCCCGCCGACGCACTCGGCCCGGTCGATCCGCCGCGGACGCCGGTCACGGTCGTCGGGCGCGGTGCGGGCGCCGAAGAACAGCCCAGCGAGATCCGCTTCTCCGGCTCAGGTCCGGTCAACGACGTCCCGGCCGACTACCTGGAACCGCTCTCCGCCCTGCTGGAGGCAGGTGAGCGGGACTGGGCCGACTGGTGGGCGGCCGTGCCGGTCCCCAACTGCGGATCCGCTGCCGGTTGGCCAGCACTACGAGTCAGCCAGGATCATCAGGCCGACAGCGTCCGGGTCACACCAGCCCGCGGGCGATCCGTAGGTCCTCAGTGTGCCGGTACCAGGTCCACCGCGACACGTCCCGCGGATGCGCCGCCCCATTCGACTCCGGGATCACCGGCAAGCACCCGACCTGGAACGCCCGCCCCTGGATCTCCACGCGCTTGCCCAGCAGCCCGGACCGGACGACCCGCACCGCCAGCCCGCTCTCCGGGTCCGGCACGACCTCGATCCGCTTCGCCCGTCCGCGCAGCGCGGTCGTGTCGTCGCAGTAGGCCACGCCGCGCACCGATTTAAGGACACCCAGGCCGACCAGCACGCCACCGGAGTCGTCGCGGACCAGCGGGAACTGGTCCAGTTCCCCGTCCAGGGCCACGCGCAGCGCCGACGCCGGGTCCGCCGGGATGCCCCACAGGCCCGGGATGGCCGACCGGCCGGACGGGACGAACCCGATCGGCGTCGACAGCAGCGACATCCGCATGAGCCGCACCACAACCGCGGCCAGGTCGGCCATCCCGGGCCTGTGGGGC
>Ga0247823_10002119_pt1 | contig 16407 bp, 10 predicted proteins | sample 13C_PalmiticAcid_2_FD_192426 | JGI IMG/M metagenome (GOLD analysis project Ga0247823, IMG submission 192426) | Soil microbial communities from agricultural site in Penn Yan, New York, United States - 13C_PalmiticAcid_Day30 | ecosystem: Environmental > Terrestrial > Soil > Agricultural land...
CTTCAGCGGCGGCGCCGCCTGCAGGAAGCCGCCGCTGAAGAACATCAGCGCGTCGCGCCCGCCGCCGCGCTGGGCCTCCAGCACCTCGCCGACGAAGATGGAGTGGTCGCCGCCCTCGTAGTCGTTGGTCAGCGTGCACTCCAGCCAGGCCAGCGCGCCCATGAGCATCGGCGCGCCGGTCTGGCGGCCCGGGACCCAGTCGACGGCGTCGAACTGACTGGGTCCCGCGGGCCTTGTCTTGTCGGCGAAGTAGCGCGCGAGCGTGGTCTGCTCGGCGCCGAGGATCGACACCCCGTACCCGCCCGCGGCCAGGATCGCCTGGTGCATCCGGGCGGTCCGGGCCACACAGCACAGCACCAGCGGCGGTTCCAGCGACACCGAGGTGAAGGAATTGGCTGTCATCCCGTGGCCGAGCGGGCCGCCCGCGGTGATGACGGTGATCCCGGTGGCGAACTGGCCCATGACCTGGCGCAGTGTCGCCGGGGTCGAGCTTTCCGGCGCGGCCGCCAGGTGGCGGCCGGGCCCCGGATTGGTGCCCATGTGTCGTCCCCTCCGCTCCGGGCTAGGCCGCGTCCGCGAGCAGTGCCTTGGGCGAGATCCCCGGACCGGCGTAGGGCGCGAGCGCCTTGCGCAGCTCCAGGGGGACCCGCGAGGGCACGGTGTTGGTGTTCGGCCCGCGCATACAGGCGATGCGCTGCGTGCCCCTGGCGATCAGGACCTCGCCTTCGAGCTTGACGTAGTCGAAGGTGAACTGGACCTGCGTCTGGGTCAGTTCGTCCAGGCGCATCCGGATCGAGAGCTCGTCGAACGCGGTGATCTCGGCGAAGAACTCGCACTCGGCCTTCAGCGTGAACAGCTTCAGGTCGTCCCGCACGTCATCGAGTACCTTCGGGGCCTTCTGCTTGAGGAACATCTCGCGGCACCTGCCTTGCCAGCGCAGGTAGTTCACGTAGTACACGTTGCCGACGAGATTGGTCTCCTCGAACCCGACGGTGTGCCGGATCTCGTAGTAGTTCGACATCAGAGTTCCTCTCCGGACAGGACCGCGAAGACGACCGGGTCGGTCCGGTCGTTGACCGTGGTGACCCACGTCGCGATCTTGGCGTCGCCCGAGGACAACACCACCCAGCCGTCTTGGTGGACCTGGTCGAGGGTCAGTGCCTGGCTGGTGTACCCGGCCTTGCGCAGAGACTCCAGCGCGCTCCAGATCCGGGTGCCCACCACCGAGCCGGTCTCGCCGGTCTCGGTGGCGACCAGGTCGCGCAGGGCGATCTGGTCCTGGCCGATGAGCCCGGACCAGTCCTGCTCGGTGCGCTCGGCGGCGGACTCGACGTCGCAGCCGAGCCGGTTGACGCCGACGATGGCGAAGGTCAGGCCCGCGGCGTGCGACGACGAGACCTGCCCGCCGTCGATCTCGGGCTTGCCGTCGGGGCGGTGCCGCACGTTCGCGACTTTGCCCATGGCCCGGCTGACCGCGAGTTCGGTCTGCGCGCGCCGGTCGGCGTCCTCGCCGTCGGGTTCGATCACCACGGCCCGCTTGCCGCCCAGGACTCTCTCGAATGAGCGCTCGAGGTAGGCGCTGAGCATGGTCGGCACCCACGGTCCGGCCCCGTTGCGGCTGCGGACGCAGCGCAGGACCAGGCCCTCCCAGCGTTCCACGAGGTCGCCGTCCGGGGTGCGGACGTCGACGTCGTAGGTGTAGCTGTCGCCGTCCTGGAACCGCTCACGGGCGTCCATCACCACGTACTCGGTGTCCTGGGCGGTGCGCTGGGCCAGGTGCAGCTTCTCGATGCCCTGCGGGAGCAGGATGCCGTCGGGAACGCAGCACTGGATGGCGTGCATGACCGCGTCGCGGGTGCCGGGGTCGGCCAGCAGCCGCTCCTGGGGCAGGTACGCGGCGAACCAGGGGGCGGTGGAGCTGGTGCCCAGTTCGGCGACCGCGTGGCGGGCCTGCGCGGTCCGATAGGCCTGGACCCGCTGGAACCTCTTGCCCTGGAACAGAACCGTCCCGTACAGCTCGGTGGTCGGGTCGACCGCGACCGCGGGCAGACCGGAGTCGGCCACGGGGGCGGCGGTGAGGTCCGGCCGGGGCAGCTTCAGCGTCGCCCGGAAGTGGTCGGCGCTGAACCCGGTCTCCTCGCTGCGCAGGGCCACGTCCACCGTCTCGGCGTCGCGGACCAGCGCGGCGACCCGGACCGTGGTGGACCCGCCGGGGCGCACCGCGATCGGCCGGAGGAACTCGACGTTCTCCAGCAGCGGCGAGCCCTTGGGGCCGGTCAGCGCGGTGGCGACCTGGGTCATCGCCTCCATGCCGATCACGGCGGGGAACAGCAGGTCGCCGTCGAGCAGGTGGTCCTCCAGGTACGGGTCGCTGCCCGCGGAGAGCTCCACCTCGCTGATCAGCTCGACGCCCGGGTAGTGCACGACCACCTGGTCGACGAAGCGGCTCAGCGGCAGCTCGACCTCGTCCATCTCGACCGTGGGCAGCCCGGCCGCGCGGCCGCTGACGACCAGCACCGGACCGGCGCTCGGGTCGGCCAGCACCTCGCGCAGCACCGCGATGCCGTTCTCGGTGGAGATGGGCGTGATGCCGTCGCGCATCAGGGCCTCGACCACGCCGAGCTTCTCGCCCATGCCCGCTCCGGACCACACCGACCATTCCAGCGCCAGGGCGCGGGCACCGGGGTGGTCCTCGGCGAACTTGACCGTCAGCTCGGACATCCAGTCGTTGGCGGTGGAGTAGTGAGCCTCACCGCGCAGACCGGCCCGGCCGATGATGCTGCCGAAGGTGACGAGCAGCTTGATCTTGTCCTGGTCCACCGCGTCGAGGACGGCCCGCAGACCGGCGATCTTGGGCGCCAGGGTCTTGTGGAAGTCCTCTTCGGACAGACTGGACAGCGCGGCGGGCTCGTTGCGGCCCGCGCCGTGCAGGAACGCCGTGACCGGGCCGAGTTCGGCCTCGAAGATCCCCACCGCGGCCGCGATGTCCGCCGTCGAGGTGACGTCGGCCCGCTCGTAGCGGAAGGTCACGCCCGCGGCCTCCATGCGGGCGAGGTTCTCCTGCAGCTCCTCGTCCTGGGCCGGGTCGGCCCGGCCGAGCAGGGCGAGCTTGGCGCCGGAGTCCTGCGCCATGGCCAGGGCACACTCGGCGGTGATGCCCTTGCCGCCGCCGGTGACCAGCAGCACGTCCGTCGAGTCCAAAGGAGACGGTCCGACCGGCCCGGCGGGCGCGGTGAGTGCCCGCAGCACCGGCGACGTGCGGGTGCCGTCGGTGCCGTAGCGGACCTCGCTGAACCCGGTGGTCGCCGCGGCTTCCTCGACGACCCGGGTGACCGTGTCGGCCACCGAGTCGGCGTTGGACGGCTCGGTGTCGGCCAGGCCGACCACCGTGGTCGTCACCAGCGGGTTCTCCAGGTGCAGCGTGCGGGCCAGGCCCGACGCGCCGAGGCGCTGCTGCACCACGACGAACCGGGAACCCTCCTTGCCCGTCACCGCCGCCTGACCCGCGGCGAGGAACAGGTCGATGTGGTCCTCGCCGTCGTTGGGCAGGCAGAGCAGCACACCGTCGCCGATCGCCGCGTCCGCCAGTGCCTTGCGCAGCGGCTCGGCCAGCGGGTGGCCCGCCGGGGCGAAGGCCTCCCACGTGCCCGGCTCGCCGTCGCCGACCTCGACCGGGAAGCGGTACGACTCGATGTAGTCGACCTGGAAGGGCCGGACCCACGCCGCGATGCCCGCTACGTCCTTGCCCGGGTCGATGCCGCCGCCCGCGGTGTCGGCCAGGTTGTCGATCAGCTCGGCCAGTCCGCCGAGGGTGACCGTGGCGAAGTTGGTCGTGGCCGACAGGGCGGGCCTGCCCAGCTCACGGCAGACCTCGTTGATGATCTGGCCGACCGAGATCGAGCTGAGGTGCAGGTCGTCGAGCGGATGGGTCTCCGCGGTGACGGCCTCCTGCGGCAGCTCGACGCGCTCGGCGGCGAGCTTGCACAGCAGTTCCAAAGTGGACAGCTCCGACTGGCCCGCGGACGCGGGGGTGGCCTCTCCGGCGCCCTCCGCGCTCTGCTGGACGGGGACCAGCAGGTGTGCGTCGATGGCGGGCGCGGCCTCACACGGGCTGGAGAGGAAGGTCATCTCCCCGTCCAGCGCGAGCGGGCGGACCAGCCGGTCGGTGAACAGCGCCGACGCGTCGATCGGGGCACCGAGCGCGAACGCGGCAGCGATCGCGGTGAACAGCGGGCTCAGCGAGGCGCTGTCGGTGTCCAGGGCCAGCACCGGCTTCTCGGGGGCGATCTGGGCGAGCAGCCCGGTGAGCACCCGGCCGGGGCCGACCTCGATGAGCAGGTCGACGTCGCGGGCGGCGCGGGCGGCGGCCTCGGTGAACCGGACCGGGAGCAGCACCTGCTCGACGAGCAGGGTCCGCAGGTCGGTGCCGGGGTCGAGGACGTCGCCGGTGACCGTGGAGGCGACCTGGCGGGCCAGGCGCTCGAACGGGCGCTCGGCCAGCCGCGCGGTCATGGCGTCGGCCGCGGGCTTGACCAGCGGCGAGTGGAACGCGTGCGAGACGTTGATGCGGGTCGCGGTGACGCCCTGGGCCGAAGCCTTGGCGCACACCTTCTCCACCTCTTCGGCCGCACCGGAGATCACGGTCTGGCCGGGGCTGTTGAACCCGGCGATCACCACGTCGTGGCCCGCCATCAGAGCCAGCGCGCCGTCGGGCTCGACCGCGAGACCGGCCATCGCGCCGCCGCCGTGGCTGGCCTGCGCCATGACCTGACCGCGGATCTTGGCCAGCTCCTGCAGCTCGGGGCCGCCCATCGCCCCGGCCCAGGCCAGCGCGGTGAGCTCGCCGAGGCTGTGGCCAACGGCGATGTCGGCCTCGATGCCCACGGCGTGCAGCACGCGCAGACCGGCAAGGGAACCGGTGACGATGCGCGGCTGCGCGACCTCGGTGGCGACCTGGTCGCCGGTGAGGTTCATGGCGTGGAACACGTGGTCGGCCACCGGGAACCGGCGACGGATCGCGCCGACCGCACCGCGGCCGGAGCCCTGGCCCGGGAACAGGAACGCCAGCTTCGGCGCGACCGTCCGGTTGTCCAGGAACACGCCCTCGACCGGGGAGAACAGCGAGGTCTCCCCCGCGTCGATCGTGGCGACCAGCTTCTCCAGCTTGCGGACGGCCTCCTCGGCGTTGCTCGCGAGGATCGCCGCGCGCAGCGGACGGCCAGCCAGCTCACCGGCGAGGGTGCCCGCGAGGTCGCCGAGTTCGGCGAAGGAGAGCTTGGTGACCAGCGTGGTCACCCGCGACAGCTGGTCGCGCAGCTCGGCGGCGTCGGCGGCGTCGAAGAGGAACAGCTCGACGTCCTGACGGCTGGACACCAGGGTGCTGGTGCGCCGGGTCAGCTCGGTGCGTCGGGTGACCCCCGCGGCCTGCTCCAGCGCGATGTGGGTGTTGATGCCGCCGAAGCCCATCGCCGAGACGCCCGCGCGCAGCGGGACGTCGGTCGGGAACAGCTCGGCCGACTGCGGCACATACATCGGCGCGTTCTCGGCCTCCAGCAGCGGGTGCGGGGCCTTCTGGCCCGTGCCCGGCGGGATGACCTGGTTGTGCAGCGCCAAAGTGGCCTTGATCAGACCCGCGATGCCCGCCGCGGCCTTGGCGTGGCCGATGTTGCCCTTGATGGTGCCCAGGGCGGCGGGCCGCGCGGTCGGGTCGGCCAGGCTGCGGGCGGTGGACAGCGCCTCGATCTCGGTGGCGTCGCCGACCGCGGTCCCCGTGCCGTGGCCCTCGAAGTAGGACACGGTCTCCACGCCGTAGCCCGCGCGGTTGTAGGCGCGGGACAGGGCGAGGCGGTGTCCGGCCTCGGCGGGACGGGTGATGCCGCCCTTGCCGTCGGAGGAGATGCCCCAGCCGGAGATGCAGGCGTAGATCTTGCCGCCGCGGGCGACGGCGTCCTCTTCGCGCATCAGCACGACGACGCCGGAGCCCTCGCCGGGCCAGAAGCCGTTGGAGTCCTTGTCGTAGACCTTCATCTCGCCGGTGGCGAGCGCACCTGTCTTCGCGAAGCCGATCACCTCGAACGGGTCGATCGAGAGGTCGACACCGCCCGCGATGGCCACGTCCATGTCCCGGTCCACCAGCGCCTTGGCGGCGGTGGCGATGGACAGCAGTGAGGAGGAGCAGGCGCCGTCGACGGTGTAGCCGCCGCCGCCCAGGTCGAAGTGGTTGCACACCCGGCCCGCGATGGTGTTGGCGAGGCCACCGGCGAGGGTGTCCTCGTCGAACAGCGGGAACGGCGCCTTGTACTGCGCCTCCAGCTCGGACAGGAACGCGGTGGTCTCGTCCTCCGACCACCCCTTGCCCGCCAGGGTGTGCGCGACGGTCCGGCGCACATACGGCCAGCGCACCCGCATGATGTTCGCGCGGGAGAACTCGCCGGTGAGGCTGTTGCCGAAGACGACGCCGGTAGCCGCCTTGGGCAGCCCCTCCCCTTCGGGGAAGCCCGCGTCGGCCAGGGCCTGGGTCGCCACGTCGAGGGCGAGCCAGTGGGTCAGGTCGGTCGACCGGAAGGTGCTTCCGGCGATCTTGTACTTGACCCGGTCGAACTCGAAGTCTTTGAGCACGGCCGCTTTACTCGCGTAGAAGCGGTCCGGCGCCTTCGGGTCGGGCGACCAGTAGTCGGCGTGGTTCATCCGCTCGTCCGGAAGCCGCCGGAACGCGCGGCGGCCGGACAGCACGTTCTCCCAGAGCTCCGCCGGGGAACTCGCATCGGGATAACGAAGGCCGATGCCGACGATCGCGATCCGTTCACTGCTCATACCTTCACCGCCTCTGGACTGAAATGGACCATTGCCCGACCGCGACTGATGCGTCACAATTTTGAATAAGTCCGCAGGTCGCAATGGTCATTAGTTATGGCTTCGCGATGCCCAGTTTGCTGGCGGAAAGCGAACATTGTCGTCTCCGACCGTGCGCGCACCACGACGGGACGCCGGGCCCGGCCGCAACCCCTATTTCGGATACTTACTCCGAACGTGCTCACTTGCCGTCGGGAGCGGATATCCGACAGGCTCGTCAGTACCATCGGCTGCTATCGCGGACCGCAATATCGAGGAATATCACCGGCGCCTTTCCGAAAAGGACAGCAGATGAGCAGCAGCGACACCAGGCACGTGCGCGACAGTCCCGCCCCCGTCTCGTCCACCCCATCGGCCTACCCCACCCGCAAGGGCCTCGTGATCGGCCTGAGCGCCCTGGTCGGGTTCCTGCTCACCGTCGTGTGGTCGGCGAAGTTCGTCGACAGCACGATCGGCGACACCATCGCCAACGGCATGCTCGGCCACGACGCCAAGGCCACCGAGATCAGCGGCATCGGCGCCGGGATCGCCTTCGCCTTCGTCACCGGCATCGCGGGCACCTTCACCGCGTGCAACATCGCCGTCTTCGGCGCGATGGCGCCGGTCCTGGGGACGACAGACACCCGGATGGGCAGGCTCAAGGCCACCCTCAAGCCGCTGCTGTGGCTGTCGGTCGGCATGACCGCCGTCTCGGCGACTTACGGCCTGCTCGTCGGCATCTTCGGTACCGCGATGCCCCAGTTCTCTACCGCGAAGAACGTCGCGGGCCAGCTCTCGGCGCGCGGCGTGCAGTCGCTGGTCGTCTTCGGCGTCATCGGCCTGGCGATGGTCTACCTCGGCTTGGCCGCCGCGGGCGTGGTGCGCGACCCGTTCGCCAAGATCTCCGAGCGCTTCCCCAACGCCCGCATGGTGTTCATGGGCGCGCTGATCGGCGGTTTCCTCATCGGCAGGCCGTTCGGCCTGTTCCGCGCTCTCTTCCGCGACGCGGCCGAGAGCGGAAACCCGCTCTACGGCGCCGCCGCCTTCACCCTGCAGTCCCTCGGCAACATCCTGATCATGGGCGTGCTGCTGGTCCTGCTGGCCACGCTGCTCGGCGGCCCGGTCGGCCGCTGGTTCGCCGCCGACCCGCGCCGGGTCGCCGTCGTCACCGCGTCGGCGTTGATCATCGCGGGCGTCTTCACGTTCCTCTACTGGGACGTGCGCATGCTCGCGGGCCGGGGCATCCTGCCCTGGTACCCCTTGGCACCCTGGGCATAGCGCGAGCCCGACAGAAGTCGGGTAATGCCTGATCGGGCTAGGACAACAGAACGGCACGGCTCCCACGCATGATCATGCGTGGGAGCCGTGCCTGCCTTGTTCCTCTGTCAGAACGGTGCCACCGCGACCTCGGTCCACTCGTAGGCCTTGCGGTCGCGATTCAAGTCGATCAGCGAGACAGCGGTCACCACAACCTCGGCTAGGCGATCGCCGTGCCTGGCGAGGGCCGCCGCGATGGGTTCGGCTGGTCCAGCCGCGTTTGAGTAGCCGAGTGTGACGTGCGCGCGAAATCCATCGGCGGGCTCGGGCACGTTGTCCTGGCCCCACACGTCGGCGATGGCGTCGCGAATGGCCGCCCGAACGCGGACAAGCGGTTCGGTCGGGCCGACCGGCATCTGAACGGTCTCAGCGTCGACATGTGCGGGGCCGAGGGTGACCGCGAACGGTTCGAGTCGCGAGCAGCGTTCCCGCGCCGCGTCGATGATCCGGTCGAGGTCGCCACGGTCGACCTCGTCGGTGAAACCGATTCCCTGTGTTGTCAGGTGAAGCCAGCGCAGCGGTACTGGGTCGAGTGTGGGCAGCTTCTCGAACAGAGGCATGTAGTCAGCGACAAGTCGGGCGGCGCCGGGCTGATCAGCGAACGTGAAGTGCCAGGTGTAGAACGACCGGCCGACCCGCCAGCCCGGCCGCCACCACCAGTGGTCCCGCATCGGCGCCAAGTCGGGCACGCGGTCTCCCTCCGTCATGCGGTCAGTTCGGCGACGACGGGGTGCCGGACGAACTCGGCGATGTCATCACACATTCCGTGGGCAGCCGGTTCACGGCCGAATGCGGCTGCCGCGTCCGCGGCCTCGGCCAAGCGCACCATCAGTGGGCGGACGCGATGCTGGGGAGCGGTGTCCAGTACGGGAGCGAGCGCGTCTGCCGCGCCATCCAACTCGCCGAGGGCGAGGCGGGCCTTGACCTGCTGTAGGCGGATCATCCGTTCCGAGCCGGGATTGCGTGCCTGACGCGGCAGAGCGTCGAGGGCGGCCACCGCTCGGTCGGCGTGCTCGGCCGTGATCGCGGGTTGCCCGAGTGAGAGTTCGACATCGGACCGGAGTCCGGCGGCACGTTCCGCGCCACAGGTGAACGGCCCCGACAAGTCGTCATTTGCGGGGTCGGCGGCGTCGACCGCCCGCGACGCGGTGGAAAGCGCGTTGCGTGCGTCGTCGGGGCGACCCGCTCGGGCCAGGTCGAGCGCGTGGGCGCTGGCCAGAAACGTTCGCGCGGTGCCCGTCGCGTAGCTGAGACCGTCGGCCGCGTATTGAGCGGCGCGGTCGTAGTCCTGCTGCCAGAACGCCGCCGTGTGCTGGGTAGCCCGCACCCATGCGCGCAGACCATCGTGATCGGCGTTCTCGGCGCACGCCCAGGCGGTACGGCAGTGGGCTTCAGCGATGTCAGGACGTCCGAGGTCAGTGGTCATCCATCCCAACAGGGTCAGCGACCACCCGGCGGCGGTATACAGATCGCGGGCCTGGCCTGGCCGCTGGCGTCCGTCCAGGAGGATGAACGCCCGATCCCGCAGCGCTCGGGTGCGCACGAACAACGGCAGCGTGTCGACTTGTAGGTAGCTCGCCGCGATACGCCGTATGTCGGTGTGCAGCTGCTCGATCGTCAGATCGCCGACGTTGGTGGCTTCGGCTCGCGCGAGCAAATCGCTCGACTCGTCGGCAGCGTCCATGAGCACCCCGCTCAGATCGGTGAGGGACCGCCGGTCGGTGCTGGTGATCGCTGCCGACACCGGCACTCGAGACGATTGGCGAAAGCCCAACGCCGCGTCATCTGTCTCGCCGAGCACGTGCCGCAAGGCCGATCGGTAGTGCGCGCCTGGCCACCGCACCGCGCCGCGTTCCCACCGTGCGACGGCGCGCGCGTCAAGGTCGAACCGCTTGCCGGTGGTATCCCAGAGCCAGGCGTTGACTGCCTCGGCCACTTCGGCGCGGCTCATCGACGCACCGGGCACCCGCCGCGATGGGGCACGTTCGCGGGCGGCGCGGAGCTGGCCGTTGGGCTCGGACACCCCGCCGAGTGTAACCGGGCAAGCTCGGAGCGTCAGCACGCTGATCTGCTCCGCGATGCCCCCGGATGCCCCGCGATCTGTACTCCTGCCATGCGCTGTGCACGCTGACGCTCATCCCATGACTGCACCAACGCCGCATCGGCCGAGCACCACCAGGAATGCGACGTGACCGGGCACCGCGACCTCACCTGGCGTTGGCTAGCGACACCACGGCCGCGCCCGACACCGGACCCACCGCGCACCCACGTTCGGTGCCAGGACTGCCGGGCGTACTGCTTCGGTCCGACACCAACTCTGGCCAAGCAGACCTTGCTCCGACACATGACCAACGTCCACGGCTCCGACCGGTGATCGGCTTGGAGGACACCGACGTCGCCGCCGTCCTGGCCGCGCTCGGCGCGAAAGCACCCAAGGTCGCGGCGGCGATCGTGCGCGAAGACCTGACCGTCGATCAGGTCGACGCGCTGCTGACGATCCTCGCCGACACCTCCCACCACGTGCGAGAGCTGCGTTTCAGGTGGTTCGATGGCGTAATCGAGCCAGGCGGCGGCTAATCTCCATGCCCCGGACATAGCGCCGCAATAATCGAGAACGAACACCCCGCCGGGATTCTGGCGGGGTGTTCTCCATTATTTGCGTCCTGCCCCGCGCGGGCACTACGGGAGATGCACCCGCGAATCGGACACCAGACCATGGTCCAAGAAAGCGGGGTGACATCCATGCCGATTCTCGGCACGCTACGAAGAGTTCTCCTCACACCCAAACTCACCGAGGTCAGCTTCGCTGTCCGCGGGTTCCCCGGCGCCGACTCCCCCGCCGCCGAGGCGCTGGAGGCGATTCCGCAGGCGGTGATCAGCGGTTTCGAATGGGGCATCGAGGCCAAGACGCTCTGGGAGGTCGAACGCAAGCTGGCCCTGGTCCGCCAGGAGCAGCGCGGGTTCGCCTACGAGGGCGCCGCGATGGCCGCGACCGTGCGCGACGCGATGGCGGGCGGGCGGGGCAAGAAGGCCAAGGAGCTGCTCGGCGGGCCCGGCGCACCGCACATCTTCCTGACCTACATCGGGATCGGCTTCGCCATGGCGCGGCTGCCCCGGGTGCTGTGGAAGAAGGTCATCCCCGACATCAGCGAGTCGCCGTACCACCCGACGATGACCTGGCTGGCGGTCGACGGCTACGGCTTCGACCGCGCGTACTTCCAGACCAAGCGGTGGGTCGATGAGCAGCGGGTGCCCAAGCCATACCCGTGGGAGGGCTCGCCGGAGTACTTCCTGCGCGCCTACGACCAGGGCGTCGGGCGGGCGCTGTGGTTCATCAACGGCGCGCGGCCGGAGGCGGTCGCCAAGGCCGTCGCCGGGTTCGCCGAGCACCGCCAGGCGGACCTGTGGAGCGGGGTCGGCCTGGCCGCCACGTTCGCGGGCGGCAGCGACGAGGACGGGCTGACCTGGCTGCGTGAGGCCAGTGGCGACCACTGGTCCGAGTTGGCCCTCGGCGTCGTCTTCGCCATCAAGGCGCGCACCTACGCCGGATTCACCCCGCCGCACTCCGAGCTCGCCGCGCGGGCGATGGCGGGCCTGACGGTCGACGAGGCGGTCGAGATCGCCGACAGCACCGCGACCGACCCGTGGGGCTCCGGGGTCAGCCCCGCCTACGAGCGCTGGCGCGAGCGCATCCGCACCCGGCTCGTGCAGAGCGTTGTCAGCCAACCATCCGTATCCCGAGTCCACCCGTAGAGGGGGAGAGTCAGTTGGGCACAGCATGGCGCGCGCTACGGCGCCGGATCCTGACCCCGAGTACGTCGGAGACCTTGCTCGACGTGCGGGGCTTCCACAAGAAGAGCCCCGAGGCGCAGAAGAACCTCGAGACCGTCGGTGCCAGCTTCCTGGAGGGCTACGCCCACGCCGCGGAGGCCGCCGACCCCGAGGACGCGGTCACGCCGCTCAACGAGATCGAGCCCTACTACCGCGGCTTCGCCTACGAGGGCGCGGGCATGGGGTTCGCGGTGCGCGACGGCCTGCCGCTGGGCCCCACCGACCTCACCGCCCGCTTCCTCGCCGGTGAGGGCGACAAGCACGTCTACATGGTCTACGTCGGCATCGGCTGGGCCATGGCGCGCATCCCCAAGTTCCGCTGGCCCAAGGCCGACACCATGGACCCGCTCCTGCGGTGGCTCGTGCTCGACGGCTACGGCTTCCACCAGGCCTACTTCAAGACCAAGCGCTACATCGACGAGCAGTTCGTCGACCCGCGCTTCTCGTGGCCCGGCGGCGAGTACTCCAAGACGCCCGCGGGCGGCACGTCCTACGCCAACCGCGCGCTCGACCAGGGCATCGGCCGGGCCATGTGGTTCATCGGCGGCAGCGACGGCGCACTCGTCGCCAAGATGATCAACAAGTTCCCCGAGCACCGCCGCGAGGACCTGTTCGCGGGCACCGGCCTGGCCGCGACCTACGCGGGCGGCGCCGACGAGTCCGAACTGCGCGCCTACCTCGATCTGGTGGGCGAGTACCAGCCGGTGGTCCGCCAGGCCTCGGCGTTCGCCTCCGAAGCCCGGGTGCGGGCCGGTCTGGTCATCCCGCACACCGAGATCGCTTCCCGAGTGTTCTGCGGACTGTCCCCTCAGGACGCAGCGCAAGTCACCCACGATGCCCGTCGCGGCCTTCCGGCCGACGGCGAGCTGCCCGCCTACGAGGTCTGGCGCCAGCGCGTCGCAGGCCAATTCGCTTCACTGGGAGGTGTAAGTCGATGACCGCCAAACCTGGATGGCTGCACAGGCAGCTTCCTGGGATCATCGCTTTGGTCTTGGTGGTGACCACGTTCATGGTGGCCCGCCTGCCCGAGACCTCGGCCGCCGAGAAGTCGGTGATGGCGAAGGACTTCAAGTTCAGCCCGAAGTCCGTCGCCATGCCCAACGGCTTCAAGCAGCAAGAGGTCCGCAAGGTCAACCAGGACTACAAGCACATCGACGCGTGGATCTCGTCGGTCGGCGCGGCCATCGCGATGAACGACGTCGACGCCGACGGTCTGCCCAACGACCTGTGCATCACCGACCCGCGCATCGACCAGGTCGTGGTGACCCCGGTCCCCGACCGCAACGGCGACCGCTACGCCCCGTTCGCGCTGAACCCGGGTGTGCTGCCGATGAACGGCCAGATCGCCCCGATGGGCTGCCTGCCGGGTGACTTCAACGAGGACGGCCGGATCGACCTGCTGGTCTACTACTGGGGCCGCACGCCGATCATCTTCTACACCAAGCCCGGCGCCAAGAAGCTCGACGCCGAGTGCTTCATCGCCACCGAGCTGGTCCCGACCTCGACCAGCGGTGTCTACGACGGCCCGCAGTGGAACAGCAACGCCGTCACCTACGAGGACTTCGACGGCAACGGCCACCCGGACATCCTCATCACCAACTACTTCAAGCACAGCCCCGTGCTGGACGACCGGATCTCCGGCGGCGTCGAGATGAACGACTCGATGTCGGACGCGCGTAACGGCGGCGAGGACTACTTCTTCCTCGGCCAGGGCAAGGGCAAGTACACCAAGGTGGACGACGCGCTGCCGGTCGAGGTCTCCAAGGGCTGGGAGCTGGGCGCCGCGGCGGCCGACATCGACGGAGACGGCCTGCCCGAGCTGCACCTGGCCAACGACTTCGGCCCGGACCACCTGCTGCACAACAAGTCCACCCCGGGCAAGCTGGCCTTCGAGGAGATCCGGGGCTACGGCTCGCCGGTCGTCCCGAAGTCCAAGCAGATCGGCAACGACTCGTTCAAGGGCATGGGTGAGGACTTCGCCGACCTCGACGGGGACGGTCTCTACGACCTGTTCGTCTCCAACATCACCACATCGTGGGGCATCGAGGAGAGCAACTTCCATTTCCTCACCAAGGCCAAGGACCAGACCGACCTGCGCAACAAGCTCAACGCGGGCGAGGCGCCGTTCGAGGACGTCAGCGGCAAGATCAACACCGCCTGGTCTGGCTGGGGCTGGGACGTCAAGGCTGGTGACTTCACCAACAGCGGCGCCAACCAGATCGTCCAGGCCACCGGCTTCGTCAAGGGCTACGTCAACCGCTGGCCGCAGCTGCAGGAGCTGGCCACGGCCAACGACCAGCTGCTCACCGACCCGGACTTCTGGCCGAACGTGACCCTCGGCGACGACGTCGGCGGCGATCACACGATGAAGTTCTTCGTGCGCGGTAAGGACGGCCGCTACGCCGACTTGGCCCACGACCTCGGTCTGGCCATCCCGGTGCCCACCCGCGGTGTCGCCACTGGTGACGCCGACGGCGACGGCAGGCTCGACTTCGCCATGGCCCGGCAGTGGGACCAGCCGGTCTACTACCGCAACGAGGCGCCCAACGTGGGCAAGTCGCTGACCCTGTGCCTGTTCCACGAGGACACCCCGGGCTCCCCGGTGGTCGGCGCCCAGGCGGTCGCCACCCTCCCCGACGGCCGCAAGGTCATCGGCCGGGTCGACGGCGGCGGCGGGCACTCCGGCAAGCGCAGCAACGACGTGCACCTCGGCCTCGGCGATGTGTCCGGGCCGGTCCAGGTGCACCTGACCTGGCGGGACCGCTCCGGCCAGCGTCACGAACAGGATCTGCAGTTGGCCCCTGGCATGCACGCGCTGCTGCTCGGCGCCCAGGCGAAGGAGAAGTAACCCCATGTCAGCGACCGGCACCACTGCCGAGACGAAGCCCGCGGGCGGTCCGCCCCGGCACGACCCCAAGGTCGTCATGGCGCTGCGCAACTTCGCCATGTCGATCACGGTGTTCAACATCATCGGTTACCTGCTGCTCGGTTTCGAGCAGCCGTGGCTGTGGCCCCTGGTGGCCCTGGCCACCGGCTACACCGTCGAACTCGGCCTGGAGAAGATCGGCGCCCGCGCCGAGGGCCGCGCCCCGCGCTACGCGGGCGGCGGGTTCAAGAACCTGATGATCTTCCTGTTCCCCGCGCACATCACCAGCCTCGCGTTGAACATGCTGATCTACGTCAACGACCGGTGGGAAGTGCTGATCTTCGGCGTCACCCTGGCCGTCGGCGCGAAGTGGATCCTGCGGGCACCGGTGAAGGGCCGCATGCGGCACTTCATGAACCCGTCGAACTTCGGCATCGCGATGATCCTTCTGCTGTTCCCGTGGGGCTCGATCGCGCCGCCGTACCACTTCACCGAGCACACCTCGGGCTGGGTGGACTGGCTGATCCCGGGTCTGATCATCATCGGCGGCACGATGATCAACGGGAAGCTGACCGGCCGGATGTGGCTGATCGCGGGCTGGGTCGGCGTCTTCGCCGCCCAGTCGATCATCCGCGGGTGGCTGTTCGACACGTCGATCCCGGCCGCACTGGGCATGATGACCGGCGTCGCGTTCATCCTGTTCACCAACTACATGATCACCGACCCGGGCACGTCCCCGTCGAAGCCGTGGGCGCAGTTCGCCTTCGGTGGCGGCGTGGCGCTGGCCTACGGCGTGCTGATCACCGCGCACGTGGCGTACAACATCTTCCTCGCCACCGCGCTGGTCTGCCTGATCCGCGGCTGCTACCACTGGACCGTCCACTTCGTGGAGAAGTCGAAGGCGAAGGCGGCCACCGCGCCGGTCAGCCTGGTCCCGGCCGCACCCGCCACCACGGAGCAGAAGGCGGCATGACGATGACCCACCCGCGCCGGGTTCCCCCCGGTCCCCCACGCAGCCAGACGTTCAGCCTGCTCAAGCAGCTCAAGAGCGACCGACTCACGCTGATGTCCACCGCGGCGGAGACCTACGGGGACGCGGTGCGGGTGGGCATCGGGCCGAAGACGCTCTACTACTTCAACCACCCCGACCACGCCAAGCACATCCTCGCGGACAACAGTGCCAACTACCACAAGGGAATCGGCTACGTCGAGGCTCGCCGCGCCCTCGGTGACGGCCTGCTGACCAGCGACGGCGCCCTGTGGAAGGAGCAGCGGCGCACGATCCAGCCGGTGTTCCAGGCCCGCAGGATCAGCGGCCAGGCGGACACGATCGTCGAGGAGGCGGCCAAGCTCGTCGCCCGGCTGCGCACCCGCGAGTCGGGCGGGCCGGTCGACGTGCTGCACGAGCTCACCGGGTTCACCCTCGGCGTGCTCGGCCGCACCCTGCTCGACGCCGACCTCGACGCGTTCGAGTCGATCGGCCACTCGTTCGAGGCCGTGCAGGACCAGGCCATGTTCGAGATGGAGACCATGGGCATGGTCCCGACGTGGCTCCCGCTGCC
>Ga0247823_10002120_pt1 | contig 16406 bp, 9 predicted proteins | sample 13C_PalmiticAcid_2_FD_192426 | JGI IMG/M metagenome (GOLD analysis project Ga0247823, IMG submission 192426) | Soil microbial communities from agricultural site in Penn Yan, New York, United States - 13C_PalmiticAcid_Day30 | ecosystem: Environmental > Terrestrial > Soil > Agricultural land...
CCAAGAGCCAAGCCGTCCACGCCAGCCAGGCCCCGGCGCCCGTCGGCGCCGCTGGCGCGCACGCGGTAGCGGCCCGGGCGCAGATAGAGATCGGTGCGCAGCTGGTTGATCGTGCGGAATTTCTGTTCGTTGCCCGTCAGCGAGGAATCGCGCAGGCCGATGACGATGCGGTCGGCCGGTATCGCGTCGTCGCCTTCGCCGGCGTAGCGCGCTTCGATCAGGCAGGGCATGACCGAGCGGCAGATCTCGCCGTCGACGGTATAGGCCAGGCGCGCGCCGCCGAGGCTGAGCCAGCTCTGCCGGCCGTTCTCGCGCGTAAACGGCGGCAGCGCGACGCTGAGGTCGTACTGGCCTTCGCGCAGGGTCCAGGGCTTGCCGTCCTTGTCGACGAAGGCGACGGCGGCCTTCGGCGCGCTCCTGGCCAGCAGCGCGCGGTAGTAGGGGTGGTCCTGCGCGGTTTCCGCATGCGGGATCAGCATGGTCTGCTCGATCGTCAGCGGATCGATGTGCGCGATCTTGCGGAAGTGCTGGGCCATGCTCGCGCCGCCGAGGTATTTGCCCGACTCGACGATGTGCGCATAGCCGGCGTTGACGACGACGCGCGCGTCGGGATTGTCCTTGAACACGCGGTTGTACAGATTGCGCGCCTGTTCGCGTTCGCGCGCGTCGCCGACCGCGTCGGAGGCGGCCTCGTAGGCGACCACGGTGAAGCCGAGCTTCAGCGCCGTGCGCACCATTTCCGCATAGACCGGTTCCTGCGTGTAGAAGCCGCTGTCCTCGTTCGGATAGCCGCGCGAGGCGAGGTTCTTGTCGGTCTCGTACAAGGTCTCGGCGGCGAAATGGGTATAGCCGAGCGCCTTGAGCCGCGGCAGCATCTCGACGGTCAGCGTGCGCGTGATCGCGGCGTTGTGCGCCTCGTTGAAGAACACGGCGCGCTGATCCTTGGCGAGCCGCGCGATCGTGTCGGCGGCCGGTTCCTCGTGCCAGGCGTCGCCGTCCAGCGGCGACGCCGCGTCCTGCTTGTCGGAGCCCTGCTGGATCGAGAACGACTGCATCGCGTCGTCATGCAGGCCCAGATAGGACTGATGCCAGCTCAGGTACTGGCCGAAGATCAGGCGGAAGGCCTTGCTTTCGTCGGCGACGTAGGCGGCGCGCATGATCTGGTACTGCGGCAGCAGGCCGCGGACTTTTTCCGCCTGGCGCAGTATCGATTCGGATTTTTCCGCGGCGGCGACTTGCTGTTCCTTCCAGCTCGCGGCGGCAGCGGGACCGGCGGTGATGGCCAGCAGGGCGAGCAGGGGCAGGGCGGTCGTGAAACTAGGGCGCATGAACAGGCTCCTCGGACGTCGCGCGCAGCATAGAGCAGCACCGCGCGTACCGATTTTGCAGCGCGTGTGCGTTGCCGCAACTGCGCGGCCGCGGCCGCGAACGCGCAAGCGGTGTCAAGCGCGGCGGCCGCCGTGTCGCGCCGCCGCCGCGGCGATAGCGCGCATCGGTTTCACTTTTCGCGCGCCGCGAGACCCGACAGCGCCGACTGGTAGGCGTCGGCGAGTTCGCCGCGCGCCTTGACGCTCATGCGCAGGTCGGTGATGCGGCCGTCGAACAGGCTGTAGATCCAGCCATGCACGCTGAGCTTCTGGCCGCGCGACCAGGCGTCCTCGACGATGGTGGTCTGGCAGACGTTGGCCACCTGCTCGATGACGTTGAGCTCGCACAGCCGCGCATGGCGCAGGGTGTCGAGCTCCAGCGCGTCGAGCATGCCCGCATGCTTCTGCGCCACGTCGCCGACATGGCGCAGCCAGTTGTCGGCCAGGCCCACGCGCACGCCGGTCAGACTCGCATGCACGCCGCTGCAGCCGTAGTGGCCGACGACCATGATGTGCTCGACCTTGAGGAGATCCACGGCGAACTGGATCGTCGACAGGCAGTTGAGGTCGGTGTGCACGACGACGTTGGCGATGTTGCGGTGGACGAACACCTCGCCGGGCTGCATGTCGGTGATCTGGTTGGCCGGCACGCGGCTGTCGGAGCAGCCTATCCAGAGGTATTTCGGCGCCTGCTGGTTGGACAGGCGCTTGAAGAAATCGCGATCCTGCGCGCGCATGGCCTCGGCCCAGGCCTTGTTGCGGAGGAGCAGATCGGACAGATCGGACATGGACCGGTTCCCTGAGCGAAAACCGCAAGCATGGTCGCTGCGGTCTGGGTGGCGGAGAGGGTTGGGGCGGGGCTGGCGCGGCTGCGCCTAGTCCAGCGCCAGACAGACGTTCTTGGCTTCGGTGAAGAAGCGCAGCGCTTCGACGCCGCCTTCACGGCCGACGCCGGATTGCTTGACGCCGCCGAACGGCGTGCGCAGGTCGCGCAGCATCCAGCAGTTGATCCAGACGATGCCGCTGTGCAGCTGGGCGGCGACGCGGTGCGCGCGCTTGAGGTCGCGCGTCCAGACCGAGGCGGCCAGCCCGTACGGCGTCGCGTTGGCCAGCGCCAGCGCGCCGGCTTCGTCGTCGAACGGCTGCAGGGTCACGACCGGGCCGAAGATTTCTTCCTGGTTCGTGCGGCAGTCCGGGCCCAGGCCTTCGATGACGGTCGGTGCGATGAACCAGCCGCCGGCGCAGCGGCCGTCGACGTTCACGGCTTCGCCGCCGGCCAGCACCGTGCCGCCTTCCTCGCGTGCGAGCGCGATGCAGCGCATGACCTTGTCGAAATGCGCCTGGGAGACCACGGCGCCGAGATCGCTGCCGGGCAGCTGCGGATCGCCGACCTGCAGCGCCGCGGCGCGTGCGACGAAACGGTCGCGGAATTCCGCGTAGCGGCTGCGCTCGATCAGGATGCGCGAGCCGCACAGACAGATCTGTCCTTGATTGGCGAAGGCCGAGCGCACGATGGTGTCGAGCTGCGCCTCGCTGCCTTCCCAGTCGGCGAACACCAGGGTCGCGTTCTTGCCGCCGAGCTCCAGCGAGGTCTTCTTGAACCGGCGCGCGGCGCTTTCGGCGATCTGCGCGCCGACGCGCGTGGAGCCGGTGAACGACACCGCCTTGACCGCGTCCGCATCGACGAGCGACTGGCCCGTGCGTGCGCCGCTGCCCTGCAGGATGTTCAGCACGCCCGGCGGAAAGCCGGCTTCGATGCTGGCTTCGGCCAGCATCTGCGCGGTCAGCGGCGTGACTTCCGACGGCTTGGCCAGCACGCAGTTGCCGGCGGCCAGGGCCGGCGCGATCTTCCAGGTGAACAGATACAGCGGCAGGTTCCACGGGCTGATGCAGGCGACCGTGCCGAGCGGCTGGCGCAGGGTGTAGTTGAGCGCGCGGTCTTCCATCGCATGCGCTTCGCTGGACCATTGCGTGATCGCTGCGGCGAAGAAGCGCAGATTGCTGACCGCGCGCGGAATGTCGACGCTGCGCGCCAGCGCGAGCGGCTTGCCGCTGTCGCGCGATTCGGCCGCGGCGAATTCTTCCAGGCGCTGCTCGATCAGATCGGCCAGGCGGTTCAGGTGCTGGGCGCGTTCGGCCGCGGGCAGGCGCGACCAGGCCGGAAACGCGCGCTGCGCGGCCGCGGCGGCCAGGGCCACGTCGGCGGCGTCGGAATCGGGACAGCGTGCGTAGGTCTGGCCGGTGGCGGGCTCGACGACGTCGAGATAGCGGCCGTCGAGCGGCGCGACGAGGCGGCCGTCGACGAGATTGCTCAATGTCTGCAGAGTCATCCCGCGATGGTAGCGCGGCGGCCTGTGCTGCTGCGATCCGCCGTGGCCACGCCTGGCGCCTGCGCATCAGCGCTGCGGGCTCAGGACCTCAATGTTCAGGGCTCGGGCGTTCGCGGCGGCGGCGGCCGCGGTGCTGCCGGGTCGAGCTCGCGCGCACGGCGCAGGCCGATCTCGTGCAGGCGGCGCAGCTCCTGCGGATCGCGCGGCGGCGTGCGCCCGCCGGCCGCGCGCCAGAGCAGCAGCGCATTGCAGAACAGCCAGAGCAGCGCGGTCGCTACCAGCAGCAGGGTGTAGATCAGCAGGCCGTCGTTCTGCCAGGCGTCGCGCGGCGTCGGCGTCGGCAGCAGCCAGAACCAGACGGTCAGCACACCGGCCTGGATCAGCAGCAACATGCCCAGCGGCTGGCCCAGGCCGGCAACGTGGGCCGGCGTGGCCGAGTAGTGCCGCGACGCCCAGGCCGCGATCGCGCCGAGGGCCAGCGCGAGCAGCGGCGACATGATGCCGCCCAGCCAGATCAGCGCCGCGGCGACGCCCTGGCGCAGCCAGCCCAGATACCCCTCTGCCAGACTCAGCAGCCAGCCGGCACGGTCCAGTGCGCGCAGGGTCGAGGCCGCATCCAGTCCGATCAGCACGGTCTGCGCCGCGACGATGGCGGCGAGCACGGCGATACGGACGGGAAACGGTTGCACGCAGGGCACCTCGGCACGGCCGAGCGCCGCGACGGCGGCGCGTCGTGACAGTGTGCGGCCCGCTGCCGCCGGCGCTTGCCGGCGGATGTTGCAGCGGCCATGCATCGGCGTTGCCGGCACGACTGTCCGCTGCGGTTTTCACATCACGGCGCTGAACCGACGCCGTATCGCGCGGTGCGTCGACGGCGCGTGTCCGTAACGATCGATGCCGAAGCCATGCGGTGCGGCGCCGTCGCGAAGAGCCGGTGGCGAGCCCGACACCGACAGCCCGCCGTATCCGTGTCGACTCGTACGCCTGCCGGCGCCACGCGCCGGCTTACAGCGACTGTGTGCGTCCGCCGTCGACGGGCAGGTTGATGCCGTTCACGTACGCCGCCGCCGGCGTGCACAGGAACGCGATCGCCGCAGCGACCTCGGCCGCGTCGGCGAAACGCGCGGCCGGCACGCTCGCGAGCATGGCCTGTTCGATGTCCTCGCGCGGCTTGCCCGTCGTGCGCGTGCGGTCGGCCAGGATCTGTTCCAGCCGCTGCGTGCGCGTATAGCCCGGCAGCACGTTGTTGACCGTGATGCCCCAGGGGCCGAACTCGGTCGCCAGGGTCTTGGCCCAGCTGGCCACGGCGCCGCGTATCGTGTTGGACACGCCGAGGTTGCGGATCGGCTCCTTGACCGAGGTCGAGATCACGTTGACGACGCGGCCGTAGCCGGCTTCGCGCATGCCCGGCAGCACGGCCTGCAGCAGGGTGTGGCCGGCCAGCAGATGATGGCCGAAGGCGGCGACGAACGCAGACGCCTCGGCCGTATGCGCCGGACCGCCCGGCGGGCCGCCGGTGTTGTTGACGAGGATCTGGAATGGTGCCGCATTAGCCGCACTTTCCACTTTGCGGCGCAACGTGCCGGCGTCGGCCATGTCGGCGGCGATGAAGCCGTGGTTCTGCGCCGCGTGCACGCGCGGCAGGGACTCGACGACGGATGCCAGCGCGTCGGCGCTGCGGGCGAGCACGGTGACATCGGCGCCGAGCAGCGCGAGTTCCTGCGCCGCGGCGCGGCCTATGCCTTGCGAGCCGCCGCAGACCAGGGCGTGACGGCCGTTCAGATCGAGCTGCATGTCAACCTCCGTCGTTTCAGCCGATGCCGCGGGCGATCTTGTGCACCATGCGCGGCAGCAGTTCCTCGTCGCTGTCGGCGCGCGGCACGTCCATGCTGTCGAGGTCGAAGCCCATCAGCGCGGCGTCTTCCTCGTCGAGGCCGTCGAACTCGCGGAAATCCGCATCGAGCAGCGCCATGCGCGCGTCGGTCTCGTCGTCGTAGCGCAGGTATTCGCCGGTCGCGCCGAACACTTCGGCGATGCCGCTGTCGAGCACGTCCAGGCGCGACCAGATCAGGGTGTCGCCGAAACCGGCGCACCACCAGTAGGAGCGGGCACGCGGCTCGGCGGTCTCGTCGACAGGGGGATTTTCTTCGCTCATCGCAGTACTCCACTGATCCGCAGCAGCAACAGCACGAGCGCGCAGGCGCCGCCGACGGCGATGGACCAGGCCGCCACGCTGCCGGGCATGGCCAGGAAACGCAGTGCCTGGTCGGGCGAGCGGCGCCAGGCCAGACGCAGGAACCAGACGAACGCGCCCGGCGAGAACGGCGTCTTGCCGAGCAGCGGACGGTCCTGCGCATGATGATCGCGCAGCTGGGTCGCGACCAGCGGCCAGCTCATCAGATAGGCGGTCAGACCGAAGATCGCGATGCCGAGAGCGAGCAGCAGCAGGAACAGCACGTCAGATAGTCCTCGTCAGAATTCGGCGTGGCCCGGCACGCGCGGATACGGGATCGCATCGCGGATGTTGGCCAGGCCGCAGGTGTAGACCACGAGACGCTCGAAGCCCAGACCGAAGCCCGCATGCGGCACGGTGCCGTAGCGGCGCAGGTCGCGGTACCACTGGTAGTGGACCGGATCGATGTGCATCTTGGCCATGCGCGCGTCGAGCAGGTCCAGACGTTCCTCGCGCTGCGAGCCGCCGACGATCTCGCCGATGCCCGGCGCGAGGATGTCCATCGCCGCGACGGTCCTGCCGTCGTCGTTGAGGCGCATGTAGAACGCCTTGATCTCCTCGGGATAGTTCATGACGACCGCCGGCCGGCCCACGTGCTGCTCGACGAGGTAGCGCTCGTGCTCGGTCTGCAGGTCCATGCCCCATTCGACCGGGAACTCGAAGGACTTGCCGGACTTCTGCAGGATCTCGACCGCTTCGGTGTAGTCGATGCGTGCGAACGGCGAGGCGATGAAGTTCTCCAGGCGCGAGATCGCGGTCTTCTCGACGCGCTCGGCGAAGAACGCCATGTCGTCGCCGCGTTCCTCGAGCACGGCCTTGAACACGTATTTCAGCAGCGCCTCGGCCAGATCGGCGTCGGCGGCGAGGTCGGCGAACGCGATTTCCGGCTCGATCATCCAGAACTCGGCCAGATGGCGCGAGGTCTGCGAGTTCTCGGCGCGGAAGGTCGGGCCGAAGGTGTAGACCTTGCTGAGCGCGAGGCAGTAGGCCTCGACGTTGAGCTGGCCCGAGACGGTCAGGAACGCGTCCTTGCCGAAGAAATCCTTGGAATGGTCGATCGCGCCGCTCGCGGTGCGCGGCAGGTTGGCCAGATCCAGGGTCGAGACGCGGAACATCTGGCCGGCGCCTTCGGCGTCGCTGGTCGTGATGATCGGCGTGTTGATCCAGTAGTAGCCGTTCTCGTGGAAGAAACGGTGCACGGCCTGGGCCAGGCAGTGCCGCACGCGCGTGATCGCGCCGAAGATGTTGGTGCGCGGGCGCAGATGGGCGACCTCGCGCAGGAATTCCATCGAATGCGGCTTGGGCTGGATCGGATAGGTTTCCGGGTCGTCGACGAAGCCGGTGACTTCGATGGCGGTGGCCTGGATCTCGAACGCCTGGCCCTTGCCCTGCGAGGCGACGACGGTGCCGGTCGCGATGACGCCGCAGCCGGCGGTCAGGCGCAGCACTTCGGCGTCGTAGTTCGGCAGCGTGTTCGGCGCGACGATCTGGATCGTGTCGAAGCAGGAACCGTCGCTGAGATTCACGAACGACAGGCCGGCCTTGGAATCGCGCCGGGTACGCACCCAGCCGCGTACCGTGATTTCGCTGCCGACCGGATAGATGCCGGCCAGCGCGGCCTTGATGCTGACTACCGCCATGGATCGTTACTCCGCCAGAACTGGAGGCGCCGCGGGCGCCGGGGAAGCCCGCGATGATAACGGAACTGCGCCACAGCCGCGGTGCGGTGCCCGGCCGGGCCGGCCGCGCTTCGGTCAGGCCGGCGGCGTTTCCGGGTAGCCGGCGGCGCCGGCTGCCGGGGCTGCGGCGCTTCCGATCCAGCCTGCGGCGCTCCTGATGCGGCCGGCGGCGCTCTTGGGTTCGGCCGGCACCGTCCCCATCCCTGGACATGACGGGCGCCGCCGCGGCGCCGCGCAGTTGGTAGTCCCGGCTCCGGCCACTAGAATCCGACCATGTCCATTTCCCTGACTCCCGCCGCGCGCCAGCGCATGCTCGATTTCCTGGCCCGCGATACGAATGCCAAGGCCGTGCGCTTCGGCGTCAAGCGCACCGGCTGCTCCGGCTACAGCTATACCGTCGACCTGACCGATGCGATCGCCGCCGACGACCATTGGGTCGAAGACGCCGGCGTGCGCCTCGTCATCGATGCGAAGAGCCTGCCGTTCGTCGACGGCACGGCCATCGATTTCCAGAAGAGCGGCCTCAACGCCCAGTTCGTGTTCAGCAATCCGAACATGACCGGCGAATGCGGCTGCGGCGAGAGTTTCACGGTCGGCTGAGCCGCGTGGCCCGCACTTGCGGGCTGTTGCACAGCTCGCCGAACGAAGTCGACGTGTTGTCTGCCGGAGCGGCCTGCGCCGCTGCCGGCTGGTCCGTTCACGCCTCCCGATAGCTGGCCGGCACCGGATAGGCGCCGAAGCGGCGGATGGCCGGTGTGGCGAGGCCGAGCAGCGCGACCGCGACGATGGCCGCGCCCGATGTCGTCAACAGCAGCGACAGCGAATAGTTCGCCGCCAGCAGTCCCGCGGCGCTCATCGACAGCGGCGTCAGACCGAGCACGGCGAACATCACGATGCTGAGGACGCGGCCGGTCAGCGACGGCGGCACGCGTTCCTGTATCCAGCTCAGTCCGAGCACGCCGCCGTAGCTCGCGGCGACGCCGATCAGGGCCAGCGCCGGCGCGGCCGTGACCAGCCGGTCCGCGTGCGCGAGCCAGGCGATCGACAGCCCGGCGACGAGGTCGGCGCAGAGCATGACCTTGCCCAGGCGCTGCGGGCCCGGCTTGGGCAGCATTCCGCCGAGGGCGAAGCCCAGCATCGAACCCAGGCCGTTGACGGCGTAGAGCAGGCCGTAGGACAGCGCCCCGTCCTGCAGCCGCTGCTGCGCGAGCTGCGGGATCACGGTCAGCAGCGGGCCGATCGCGAAGAAGCCGATGCAGCCCATGTACAGCGTCGCGATGCGCATGCCGTCGTCCTGCCGCAGATAGCGGAAGCCTTCGGTCAGGCGCACCCGGACCGTGCCCGGCGCCTTGCCGGCCGCCGTCACGCGGACCCGCAGCAGCAGTACCAATGCCACGGCGATCGCGCCGGCGTTGAACAGGAACGCATAGGCGATATGGCGCAGATCCGCACCGGCGGCACCTGCCGCGTCCGGCGCGCTCACGCTCGGCAGGCCCCAGATCAGCAAGCCCGCGAGCACGGGGGCGAACAGCTGGATCAGCTGCTGCGAGCCCATCAGCGCGCTGTTGCTCTTCTGGATCTGCGAACGCTCCACGACCTGCGGCAGCAGCGCGCGGTTGGCCGGCAGCGCGAATGCGGTCAGCAGGCCGAAGGTGACGGCGAAGCCATACAGGTGATGCAGCTGGATGCGGCCGGCCAGCAGCATCAGCGCGAGCGCGAGCAGCGCCAGCATGAACAGGAAGCGGCTGACCAGCAGCACCGAGCGCGCCGTGAACCGGTCCGACGCGCTGCCGCTGAACAGCATGAAGGCCGCGCGCGGCAGGCTTTCCAGCGCCATGACGATGCCCAGCGCGGCCGAATCGTGCGAGATCGACAGCACGAGCCAGGGCATGGCGATCAGGGTGAAGTAGTCGCCGAGCGAGGAGATCGCCGCGCTGGCCCACAGCCACAGATAGTTCGGATTGCGGAACAGGGACGGGGCCGCGGCGGCGATCGGTTCGGACGTGGAGGCATTCATGCGGGCTGCTCGCTGAGAGTGAGATCGCGCGGCGAAGGGGTTTCGTGCGGGAAAGGCAGTGCGGGCGCCGATGCCGCCTCGAGCGCGCGCGCCAGGGCACTGCCCATCGGCGCGACGTCGGGTTCTTCCATGATCGAGAAGTGCGAGGCGTCGAAGTCCTCGCGCGAGATCGGCCGCTGCACCAGGGTCTGTATCTCGTCGATGCGCTGCTCCACGGTCTTGAAGTTGCGGTTGCGCAGACAGCCGAGGTAGTGGACCTGCGCGCGCAGCGAAAGCCGCGGCCTGTGGAAATCCAGCGAGATCTGGTTCGCCGCGACGAGATAGTTGAAATAGTCCGTGGTCGACACGTCGAGCCGGCCGTTCGTCGGCGTCACCGGCGGCAAGGTCGGCTCGTATTCGCGCATGAGGTCGCAGGCGGCCTGCGCATCGAGCTGCTGCAGCTGCGTCAGGCCGCGTGCGTGGAAAGACGCGGGCAGGTCGGTGCCGGTGGCGAGCATCGTGTCGATCAGCGCGACGATGGCCACGTCATGGCCGAGCGCTTCGAGCCGCGCGGCGACCTCCAGCGCGACGAGTCCTCCGCTGGACCAGCCGGCCAGACGATAGGGGCCGGCCGGCTGCTGCCGCAGCAGCCGCGCGGTGTAGTCGTCGGCCAGTTCTTCGGTGGAAGTGAAAGCCGGCACGCGCTGGTTCGGCAGTTCGCTGCGGCAGAAACCGTAGACCGGCATGTCGGGCGCCAGATGGCGCAGCATCGGCTGATAGCAGAGCACGTCGCCGCCGGCCGCGTGGAAGACGAACAGCGGTGCGGTGCCGCTGCCTTCGCGCAGTACGACGAAGGCGTCGTCGGCCGCATCGGCGTGGTTTTCCACCTGGGCCGCGAGCGCGCGGATCGTCGGCGCCTTGAACAGGATCGAGATCGGCAAGGCCTTGCCGGTGATTTCCCGGATGCGCGACATCAGGCGCACGGCGTTGAGCGAATGTCCGCCGAGATCGAAGAAATTCGCGGTCACGCCGATGGCGTCGTGATCGAGCAGTTCCCGCCACAGGGCGGCGAGACGATGTTCGAGTTCGGTGTTCGGCGCTACGTGTTCGGACGCGGAATATGCCTGCCGGTCGGGCGCCGGCAGCGCGCGGACGTCGAGCTTGCCGCTGACGGTCAGCGGCATCGCCGCGATCGGCACGAAGGCCGCGGGCACCATATAGCCGGGCAGGCGCTGCACGAGGTATTCCCGCAAGCCGTCGGCGTCGACCGCGTGGTTGTCGCGCGCGACGACATAGGCGATCAGCTGCCGGTCGTCGCCGCCGCCGTCGCGACTCAGCACGATCGCCGCTTCCTTGACGCCGGCGTGGCCGCACAGCGCCGCCTCGATTTCGCCGGGCTCGATGCGCACGCCGCGCAGCTTGATCTGCTGGTCGTGGCGACCGCGGAATTCCAATTGACCTTCCGCCAGCCAGCGGCCGAGATCGCCGGTCTTGTACAGCCGCTCGCCGCCGGCGTCGCGCACGAAGCGTTCCGCGGTCAGGTCGGGCCGGCCGAGATAGCCGCGCGCGACGCCGATGCCGCCGATATGGATTTCGCCGACGACGCCGACGGGTACGGGCTGCAGCCCGGCGTCGAGCACCGACACGCGCGTATTGGCGATCGGGCGGCCGATCGGCGCCTGGCGCGCGAGGTCGCGTACGTCGGTATAGCAGGTGGCGTAGACGGTCGCCTCGGTCGGTCCGTAGGCATTGACCACGACGAGCGCGGGCAGCAGCCGGCGCAGCCGGTGCAGTTCGTCCTCGGCCAGCGATTCCACGCCGACGAGGATGCGGCGCAGCGACAGCGCGGCGATGTCCGCGTCCGGGCGATCGCGCAGCCAGCGCACGAAGAACGGCGGCAGATAGGCCTGCGTGATGCGGTGGCGTTGCAGCCACGCGAGATAGGCGCCGGCGTCGGCGCGATCGTCGTCGGGAACGACGTGCAGGGTCGCGCCTTGCGCGAGCGCGAGCAGGATCTCGAACACCGAAGCATCGAAGCCGTAGCTGCCCCACCAGGCCGCGCGGACCGGTGCGCGGTCGGCGAAGCGCCGGCACGAGTCGTAGATCATGCTGAGCAGACCGGCGTGTTCCACCATCACGCCCTTCGGGGTTCCAGTGGAGCCGGAGGTGTAGATCACGTAGGCGAGGTGGTCGCGCCGCAGTGTCGGAGTCTTGGTCACCGTGGCGTTTTCCGGCGCGAACGACGACGCTTCGGCTGGCGACGCATCGTCGAGCAGCACGCTGCGCAGGCCCGGTGCAGCCAGTACGTCCTGCAGGTGGCGCTGGGTCAGCACGATCGCCGCGCCGCTGTCGGCGATCATCGCGGCGAGGCGCTCGCGCGGATGGGCCGGATCGAGCGGAACGTAGGCGCCGCCGGCCTTGAGCACGGCCAGGGTGCCGACCACGACGTCGATGCTTCTGTGCGCGTGGATCGCCACGCAGGTGTCCGGCACCACACCGAGCCCGATCAGCGATTGCGCGAGGCGGTCGGCGCGACGGTCGAGTTCGGCGTAGCTCAGCTGTTCCCGCTCATGACGGACGGCGACGATGTCGGGCGCCGAGCGTGCGTTGGCTTCGATGAGTTCGTGCACCCCCGTGACCGGCGGCAGTGCCTGCTGCGGACCGGCTTCCCAGGCCAGGGCGGCGCTGCCGTGCGCGAGCAGCGGCAGCTGCTGTACCGGGGTTTCCGGCGCGGCGACGAGGCCCTGCAGCAGCACCTCGAACGATTCGGCCATGCGCGCGACGGTGTCGGCGCGGAACAGGTCGCGGTTGTAGTCCCAGCAGGTCTCCAGCCCTTCCGGCGTCTCGCGCAGGTTGAGGGTCAGATCGAACTTGGCGTGATGCGACTCGCCCGCGGCGTCGCTGACCGCCAGTCCGCGAAACGGCACGATCGCGCTCGCGTTGTTGTCCAGCGCGAGCATGACCTGGAACAGCGGGCTGTGGCTGGTGGAGCGCTGCGGACGCAGGCGATCCACGAGCATTTCGAACGGCAGATCCTGATGCTGGTACGCATCGAGCGCGGTCGCCTTGGCGGCGGCGAGCACCGCGCTGAAGCGCGGATTGCCTGAAAGATCGGTGCGCAGCACCAGCGTGTTGACGAAGAAGCCGATCAGCGGCGCGAGCTGCTCGTGGCGACGGTTGGCGATCGGCGTGCCCATGACGATGTCGGTGTCGCCGCTCCAGCGCGCGAGCAGCACCGCGAACGCGGCCTGCGCCGTCATGAACAGGGTCGCGTCCTGTGAACGCGCGAGGTTCTTGAGGCCGTCGAGCAGCGCGGCGGGCATGCGCCGCCAGTGCATCGCGCCGCGGTAGCGCTGCGATTCGGGCCGCGCGAAATCCAGCGGCAGGTTGTGCAGCAGCGGCAGATCGGCCAGCTGCCGCTGCCAGTAGCTCAGCTGCCGTTCCAGGCGTTCTCCCTGCAGCCAGTGCTGTTGCCAGTGCGCGTAGTCGGCGTACTGCAGCGGCAGCGCCGGCAGCGGGTCCGGACGGCCGTCGACGGCCGCGTCGTACAGCGCTGCCAGTTCCTGCAGCAGCACGGCCATGGACCAGCCGTCGGCGGCGATGTGGTGCAGGGTCAGCAGGAACAGGTGCTCGTTCTCGCCCAGACGCAGCAGCTGCGCGCGCAGCAGCAGATCCGCCGCGAGATCGAACGGACGCGCCGCCTCCGCATCGAGGCGGCGCGGCAGTTCGCGGGCGCGCTCGGCGGCGTCGAGGAACGAAAGATCCTCGACCGGCACGCTCACCGGCGGCGCCTCGATGCGCTGCGGCGTGGCTTCGCCGCGCACCACCTTCAGGTTCGTCCGCAGCACTTCGTGGCGCCGCACGACGGACTGCACTGCCGATTGCAGCGCCGCAGGGTCCAGCGGGCCGACCAGTCGCAGCACGCAGGGAATGTTGTAGACCGCGCCGGCATCGCCCATCTGGTCGATGAACCAGAGCCGCTGCTGCGCATACGACAACGTGGTCGGCGCATCCGCGGGCCGCGGCGAAGGCGTGGGCGATTCGCCACTGCCGCCCTGCTGCTGCAGTGGCTCGATCAGCGCCGCCTGCGCGCGGATGGTCTGCGCCGCGAAGAGATCGCGCAGGGACGGTTCGACGCCGAAGTGCGCGACGATGCGGTTGTGCAGCCGCGTCAGCAGCAGCGAATGGCCGCCGAGTTCGAAGAAACTCTGTGTGACGCCGGGCTGGGCCTGACCGAGCAGGTCCTGCCACATGTCGGCCAGTTGCCGTTCGAGCGGACCCGACGGCGGCACCTGTTCGACCGGTTGCAGCGCCGCGGCGTCGATAGGCGGCAACGCCTTGGTGTCGAGCTTGCCGTTGGCGGTGACCGGCAGGCGATCCAGGCGCAGGTAGACCGCCGGCAGCATGTGCGGCGGCAGCTGCGCCTGCAGACAGGTGCGCAGCGGCGCCAGCAGCGCCTCGTCGGTCAGGTCTGCGTCGGCGGGAACCACGTAGGCCACGAGCCGCTGATCGCCGGGACCGCGCTCGTGCACGACGACGGCGGCCTGCTTGACCCCGGTGCAGGCGAGCAGCTGCGCTTCGATCTCGCCGAGCTCCACGCGCTGGCCGCGGATCTTCACCTGGAAGTCGTTGCGCCCGAGGTATTCGATCGCGCCGTCCGGCCGCTGGCGTCCGAGATCGCCGGTGCGGTACAGGCGCGCATCGGCGCCGTCCTGGAACGGATCGGCGACGAAGCGTTCCGTGCTCAGCGCCTCGCGGTTGAGATAGCCGCGCGCGACCTGCCGGCCGGCAATGTGGATTTCTCCGCGCATGCCGCGCGGCACGAGCCGGCCGCGTTCGTCCAGCAGATGGAGGCGCACGTTGGCGCCGGGCCTGCCGATCGGGATCACCTCGGGCAATGCCGTGTCGGGACAGTCCCAGGCCGTGACGCTGACGGCGGCTTCGGTCGGTCCGTAGAGATTGTGCAATCGCGCCTGTGGAAAGCGTTCGCGGCAGCGGCGCACGAGCGCGGCCGTCAGAGTTTCGCCGCCGCTGAAGATGCGCGTGACGCTGTCGCAGCCGGCGACGCGCGGATGTTCCAGGAAGGCCTGCAGCATCGACGGCACGAAGCCGATGACGGTGAGCCGCTCGCGGCCGATCAGGTCCACGAGGTAGGCCGGGTCCTTGTGTCCGTCGGGGCGGGCCAGTACGAGCTGCGCGCCGGCGAGCAGGGTCAGGAAGATCTCGCGCACCGAGACGTCGAAGCCGATCGGCGTCTTCTGCAGCACCTTGTCGTGCGGCGCGTGCGGGTAGGCGTCCTGCATCCACAGCAGCCGGTTGACGATCCCCCGGTGCGCATTCATGACGCCCTTGGGGCGCCCGGTCGAGCCGGAGGTGTAGATGATGTAGGCCAGATGGGTGGCGGCCAGTCCGAGTTCCGCCGGCGGCAGATCGTCGCTGCGTTCATCGCGCCAGGATTCGTCGTGCTCCAGATCCAGGACGGCGACGTCGCGCAGTTCCGCCACGCCCGCGATCAGCCGGCGCAGCGCGTCGGCGGTCGCGGCCTGTGCGATCACCACCTGCGGCGCGCAGTCGCTGAGCAGATAGCGCAGGCGTTCGGGCGGATAGTCCGGTTCCATCGGCACATAGCAGCCACCGGCCTTGAGCACGGCGAGCAGGCTCGTGATCTGGACGGGACAGCGTTCCGTCACGACGGCGACCGGCACGTCGGGACCCACGCCATGCCGGCGCAGATGACGCGCGAGCCGGTTGGCGGCGCCATTGAGCTCGCCGTAGCTCAGTCGAATGTCGTCCTGTATGACGGCGACCGCCTCCGGCGCGTGTGCCGCCTGCCGCTCGATGAGTTCGTGCAGGCAGACGTGTTCGGGATAGTCGTGGACGGCGCCGGTGCCGAGCGCCAGGACGCGCTCGCGTGCCGCGCTGCCGAGCAGCGGCAGTTCGTCGATGCGCGCCGTCGCGTCCTGCACGATGCCGTGCAGCAGCGTTTCGAACGCCGCGCCCATCTCGGCGATCGTCTCGGTGTCGAACAGCTCGCGGCTGTAGTCCCAGCAGGCTTCCAGTCCGTCGCCGGTATCGAACAGGCTCAGGTTGAGATCGAACTTCGCGCTGACCAGATCCGGCACGATCGCTTCGACCGTGATGCCCGGCAGCGCCAGCGCCGCGGCTTCGTCGATGTCCTGCAGCGAGAACATGATCTGCACCAGCGGTGCGATGGTGAGGCTGCGCGACGGGTTCAGCGCCTCGATCAGCAGTTCGAACGGCAGCTGCTGGAACTCGAACGCATCCAGCACGCCATCGCGCGTCTGCGCGAGCAGCTGCGCGAACGTCGCCTCGTTCGCGACCGTAGTGCGCAAGGCCAGCGTGTTGGCGAAAAAGCCGATCAAGGGCGCCAGTTCCTGGCGCGGACGATTGGCGACCGGCGTGCCGATCACGACGTCCGCCTCGCCGCTCCAACGCGCGATCAGCACCGCGAACGCGGCCTGCATGGTCATGAACAGGGTGGCGCCGTGGCGCCGGCCCAGGTCGGCGAGCGCATCGCGCAGCGCAGCGGGCAGGCGCTGGCGCCAGGAGCCGCCGATGCGCACGCCGTCGGCCGGACGCGGGCGGTCCAGCGGCAGCCCATGCACCGTCGGCGCGTCGGCCAGCCGCCGGCGCCAGTAGTCCAGCGGCTTTTGCAGCCGCTCATCCTGCAGCCACTCCCGCTGCCAGGCCGCGTAGTCGCCGTACTGCAAGGCCAGCGGCGGCAGCGGATCGGGACGGTCCGCCGCGAAGGCCGTGTAGAGCGAGGACAGTTCGCGCAGC